>Ga0129297_10001033_pt1 | contig 13916 bp, 10 predicted proteins | sample I18A1metaG_FD_94708 | JGI IMG/M metagenome (GOLD analysis project Ga0129297, IMG submission 94708) | Lake sediment bacterial and archeal communities from Gulf of Boni, Indonesia to study Microbial Dark Matter (Phase II) - ​I18A1 metaG | ecosystem: Environmental > Aquatic > Freshwater > Lake >... | reverse complement strand
GCCATCACCATCAACTGCCTGGGAGGGTTTTACGGCGGTCATATCCACGCTTACCCTTGCCTGGGCTTTTACGAGCTGAATAACCAGGGACTGGTCGGAGGATGCGAGTGCGACGTGCCTTCAGCCGCGGCCATGGTGGCCGGGTCAATCCTGACCCATGGCCGGCCTGGATACGTTTCAGACCCTGTCATCGACACCTCAAAGCGCAAGATCATCTACGCCCACTGTGTCGCCTCAAACCGGGTTTTCGGACCGGAGGGAATTGAGAATCCTGTTGAAATTCTCACCCACTCCGAAGACCGGCAGGGTGCCTCGGTCCGCTCAATCCTTCCCGCGGGCTATATGACTACGACCATAGAGATTTCCAACCCGAGGAGGGAGATAATCTTTCACCAGGCCAAAGCAGTCGGCAATGACCCGGACGACAGGGCCTGCCGGACAAAGCTTGTGGCCGAGCCCGTTGGCGATATTGAGAAGCTTCTGACAATGTGGGACCAATGGGGCTGGCACAGGGTGACGTTCTACGGCGACCTCAAAGAGCCCGTATACGCCTTGGCCGGAGTCCTGGGCTGGAAAGTGGTCGAAGAAGCCTGAGTCTCAGCCGCGGCCGCGGAGATAATCAATCATCTTCGGAACGGCCAGGGACACAAGATCGGACAGCATATGGGGCATGAGATTGTCCATGACTTTCGGCATCATCTCCGGCATTTGCTCCGCCATATAGTCAGGCATGGGAATCATCTGCCCGACCCGTTCAAGGATCGTAGGCATGACCTTGGGCATCATTCCGGGAAGAAGCTTGGGGAAGAGCACCGGGAAAATAGGTTTCATCATCCCGAACACGGCATCGCCAACGACTCCCAATTTCCCCACAAGTTTCATCATCGGCCCCATCTCCAGGGGCATGGCCGCGAGCATCTCCGGCCACATGGTGTCCATTAAATCTGCAAATCCACGCGGGCTCATCAGGGCAATCATTCCCTCAAAAACCGCCCACTGCCGGAGAGCTTCGGGAGTCGGGTTCTCAAAGCTTTTCCCCAGGGCGCGGCAGGCAAAAGCCGCCAGGTCATGGATTTCGACATCGAGATTTTTCTTTTCTTTTGATACCCGTAGCTGGAACTCGCAGCAGGGACAGAGAGCCAGGACAGTATCTGCCCGAACCTCCTCGGCCTCATCCAGACGCATCTTGCCGACATCGTGAGCAACCAAAGGCTCCTTAATCAGCGTCAGGACACTTCCGCAGCAATGCGCCTCCTGATGGTGAAACGGCATCTCGACAAAGTTTACCCCTGGAATGGCCTTGATGACCTCGCGCGGCTCTTCGTACACACCCGAGACCCGGCCGATATGGCAGGAATCATGCCAGGTTACCCGGCCCAAGATCGGGTTGGGGAATTTGAATTCGCCTAGGCGGATTTTTTCGGCGATAACTTCGCTGTAGTGCTTGGCCGTAATATTGTATTCGATCCCGAGCTTTTCGGACCACTCCGGATAGGTATGGCGCCACATCATGTTGCAGGCCGGGCAGGAGCTGATCACCGTATCAGCCCCGGCCGCCTTGACCGCTTTGATGTTCTTGCGCATAACCTCCTCAAAAACGTCCCACTTTCCGGCCACGAGCATTGGCGTCCCGCAGCAATTTTCAATGTTCCCGAGGTAGGAAAAATCTACGCCGGCGGCATTGAGAAGGGTCACGGACGCCTTGCCGATATCGTTCTCGACATAGGACGCCGTACAGCCGGCAAAATAGACATTCTTGCTTTCTGCGGCCGGGCCATGTTTGACCCAGAGCTCCTCGGGAAACCAAGCGGTCCTGTCTTTGCGGTAACCCGCCCAGATGTTGCCCTCGGCCTCAACCGCAGCAGCCATCATCTCGAAAGGCGGGAAAGTCATCTTTTTGTCCTCATGGACCAGTTTGCCCCGGAGGGTCATCCAGCTTGGCTCGATCGGCAGCGCGGCCGAGCAGCGAAGATTGCAGAGCTCGCACGTAGTGCAGACAAGAAACGTGTCCACCATGAACTGGTCCCACTTGACCTTTCCTTCCATGTATTGGCGCAACCAGTACCACTTGCCCCGGGGCGACTGGCTCTCCCAGCCGCGGCCGTAGAACTGGTCGCATTCGTCGACACAGTAGCCGCACTGGGAACAGCCGTAAGCATACCAGGCCACGTCGCCGGGTATGCCGCGGACAGGCTCATCAAGACGTTCGCCGATCTGAGTGCCGACATTGTTTCCAAACGGCCGGATCAAGGGCTCGAAAAGACCGGCGAAAGTCAGTATCTTGCCGACGAGCTTGCCACCAAACACTTTATCCGGGTTCAAAACACGATTCTTATCCACCTGCTTTTTGAACTGTTTGATCCGTTTGGCCCTTTTCTTGCCCAGAATTTTCTTGATCTTGCCGCTGAAATAAAGGCCTGTGGCATAAGGCCGTCCGCCGTGCTTCCTGGCGATCTTCATGATGGTCAGGACCAGCCCAAACACAAAATTATAGGAAAATTTCCGCTGGTCGCTGGGGATGAACCCGAGGATGACGACCTCCGGCTTGCCCTCTTTTCCCCTTTTGATGATCACTCCTTCCTTGACCAGGGGCTGATTGACCTTGTCTTCGATCTCTTCCATCACCGCCCCCAAGGATTCAAGAGGAACAACGACCTCGGCGGGAACAAGGGAGGGACCGAGCCGCTTGACGATCATCAGCTTAAAGCGGTTCTCCCATTCATGGTCGGCGATTTCCTGGCTCAGCACCTCGCCCTGGCAACTCTTCAGGATCTCGGGCAGCACGGGAACGATCTTCTGCCGGTCCGACTCCCGGAAAGCGAGAGTGGCGATGTAAGAGGCAGGAAGGATGACCTTATGCTCGGCTGGATGGCCATGATGAGTCCGGACCGGCGCCCTGTTCTTCATCTCTGCCATGCGCGGGTTGATGAAGACGACCGACCAAAGTGGAAGATCCCGGCTGACAAATTCCTCAAAGACCTTGCTGAGCTTGTGGGCATCGGGGCAGGCGATGGCCATCACTCCAAGTTCCGTAAGCTTCTGGACGCGGAGGGTGACCTGGGTGATAATGCCCGTCGTCCCTTCGGCGTCGGCAATAACATCGAGGCCTTCTCCTTCAAACTCCTTGACTTCTCCGGAAGGCAGGGCCACCCGCGCCTTGACCACGTTCTCCCTGAACCAGCCGTACTCATACGAGCCGATACCAGCCCCGCCCTGGGCGAGCCAGCCGCCGGTCGAAGAGGAAGGATAGCTCGTCGGATAAAGCCGCAGAGTCAGTCCTTTCGGTTTGATCTGGCGGTCGAGTTGCTCCCAGGTGATCCCTGGCTCGACCGTCACGGTTTCCTTGTCCGCATCGATGGCGAGGACCTTCTTCATCCGGAAAAAATCAACGACGACGCCTTTGCGAGTGGGGATAATCCCGCCGTAGCCGGACGATCCTTTTCCCCGCGGAACGAGGGGAACATTCCTGGCCGAAGCCCAGCGCGCCAGGAGCGCCACCTCGGCCTCGGTCTCAGGCTGGACGATAGCATCCGGGGTGGTCGTCCCGATCAGCGGCTTGAAGAGGCTGGGGATCGCGGAAATATCATGGCCATAAAGAATGCGCTCATTCAGGTTGAAGTTGGCTCTCGGGCCGAATTTATCCTCCAGCCACTTTCTATTGTCCTTGCTCAATCGGCTCATGACAATACCTCTCGTCAAATATATTAGTCCATTATGCGTCCATTTTTCTGAAAAAAGACCCGTCTTTCCCTAATTCGTCTACTAATTCTATATGTTTAATAAGCTTTTTTCAAGCGGACGCCGGTTTGAACACTTCCTCCAAGAGCGTGGCCCGCTTGATCCGCTCCTCCTGCGGGAAGACCCCGATGCCCGGCCCCTCGGGCACGCTGATTGTTCCGTCCTTGCCGAGCTCGATGGCGGGCTCAATCAAGTCCTCCCGATAATAGCGTTTGCTTGCCGAGAGGTCGTTGGGCAGTTTGAAGTTGGGGAGCGAGGCGAGATGCAGGTTATGGGCCCGGCCGATGCCCGACTCGAGCATCCCCCCGCACCAGACGGGAACTTGTTGCGACCGGCAAAAATCATGGATCTTGCGGGCCTCGACAACCCCGCCGACGCGGCCGACCTTGATATTGATGATGCGGCAACTCCCCATCTCCAGGGCCTGCCGGGCGGTGTCCACCGAAATCACGCTCTCATCCAGGCAGAGCGGCGTCTGGATTTCTTTTTGCAGACGGCTGTGGTCCCAGAGGTCATACGGCGGGAACGGCTGTTCGAGCATCAGGAGGTTGAATTCATCCAGCTTCCTGAGCGCCTCCCTATCAGCAAGGTTGTAAGCGCCGTTGGCATCTGCCTGAAGGAGCACGTTTCGAAAGCGACGGCGGACCTCTTTTATTATCGCCACATCCCAGCCCGGCTTGATCTTGATCTTGACCCGGAGATAGCCCTCCTTTAAGAAAGAATCGATCCGGTCCAGGAGAGCGGAGGCCGTGTCCTCGATTCCAACGCTCACGCCGGCGGGAATGGCGACCTTCGTCCCCCCGTAGACTTTCCAAAGCGGCAGGTGCTCCCTTTTCGCTTGAAGGTCCCAGAGGGCCAGCTCCAGCCCGGCTTTGGCCATGGGATGACCGCGGAATTTGCCCCCCTCCCTGTAAAAGTCGGTCGGGCTCAGGACATTTTTATCCAGGACCAATGGAATCAGAAAGTCCCGGAGGATCGTCCGGGCTGTGGAGGTTGTTTCATAGCTATAAAGCGGCACAGAACTGGCCACAACTTCGCCGTATCCGCACAGGCCATCGGCATAAACTTTGAGGATGATAAAGTTTCGGCCTTGCTCCCGGCCCAGGCTGGTCTCAAAAAAATGGACATAGGGGAGGTACAAAACCGCGAGCTCAACGCGTTCGACCTTCATTTCTTCTCCCTCCAAAAAATGCTAAATCAGCCGGATCCCTTTTCCCAAAGCCAACGTCTTATACAGGTCGATGATTTGCCCGGCCATGGCTTCGGTAGAAAATTTCTGATGAACGACCTCATAGCCTTTATCTCCCAAACGCGAGGCAAGGTTCCGGTCGTGGTAAAGCGTCAGGATCGCCTCGGCCAGAGCCACAGGGTCGCGCGGCGGTACCAGCAGTCCGGTTTCTTGGTGGCTAACCACGTCGGGGATTCCGCCCACCTGAGTCGCGACGACAGGAAGGCGGGAGGCCATCGCGTCGAGGAGGGAACTCCCCATGCCTTCTAGGTAGGAAGAAAGGACGAAAAGGTCAAGGGAGCCGAGTATCTGGGGGACATCCTCCCGGAATCCGAGGAAAAAAACAATATCATCAACACCGAGCTGATGAGCTTGCTGGTCCAGCTCCAAGCGAAGTGATCCTGTCCCGACAACAATGATCTTTATCTTCGGGGCCCGCTCTCTCAATATCCTCGAAGCCTGGATGAGATAGGTATGACCCTTATGATCCTCAAGCGCGGCAACAATGCCGACCAGATAATCGTCCGGGGCAAAGGAGAATTCCCGGCGGAGAAAATCACGTGAGGCCACCTCCTCAAAGGGGGAGAAATCTATGCCGGAGGGGATAACATAGATCAGAGAGGAAGGAATGCCACAATCAAGCAGGACCTTCCTCACGCCCTCCGAAATGGCAATGATGGCGTCAACGTTCCGAGTGTATTTACGAAGGGAAAAGGAGTTCTGTTTCAGCGGAAAATCCACGCGCCGGGAAATGAACCGGAGAGGGACTCCGGCCCGGCGCGCCGCGGCCGCTCCGATAGCAAGCCCATGGGCGTCATGGAAATGGGCCAGCAGGCACTTGCGCCGTTTCATCTCCCGGCTCAGGCGGAAGACAGCCCAGAGGTCAACCTCGCTCTTCATCCTCAAGGGAAAAACTTCGAGCCCGGTCTCGACGGCCTTGTGATGGAGAGGGCTTTCTGGCTGCGCGACCAAGTGTACAGGATAGCCCTCCTTCTGGAGCTCTCTCGCCAAAATAAGGGCCTGCCTCTGGCCACCCCGCCATTCTCTTCCCGCGTCAATATGGAAAAGGCTCAATCCGCTCTCCTTTTTTCCAGATCTCCTTCAGTTTGGCGTAGCGGACGAAGATGCCGTAGCCGGTCAAGACAGAGATGACCAGCCCCGCAAACCCGTCGAGGAAGCCCCGCCTCCAAACATATGCCTTGACGAACCTGAAAAAGGGCAATAAGACCAGGTGATACCAGCGGCACTTTTTCCGCTGGGCATAGAGTTTTTGCGCTCCCAGGTCCGAAAATCTATTGATCCGGCCGAGATGCTCGGCAATGTTCCGGTAGGTGAAATGATGGAGGGAGCCCCCAAGCTTCCTGATGGGGCCTTCGACCACAAGCTTCTCATGGACGTACTCCCCTTCCCAGCGGGCCTTGTCTTTGCGGAAAAGCCGAAGCTTGCGGTCGGGATACCAGCCCGAATGGCGGATCCATCTTCCCAGATAAAAGACCTGCCTGGGGATGGAAAAAGCGGAGCAGTCGGGTTCAGTCTTTTTAAGGTCTTCGAGTTCGGCGCGGAGCTCAGGGGAAACTCTCTCGTCGGCATCAAGTGACAAAATCCAGGGGTGCGACGCCTTGCTGTTGGCGAAATTCTTCTGGTCGGCGAAGTTCGTCCAGCCGCGCTCAAAAAGGCAGTCGGTATATTTTTTAGCAATTTTAGCAGTGTTATCCGTGCTGAAGCTGTCGACCACGACGATTTCCGAGCCCACGCCGGCGACACTTTTGAGCGTCCCCTCCAAGCTCTTTTCTTCATTATGGGTGATGATGACGACAGATATTTCCATTGGTGTCATAATAGCACAGGCTTTATTGTCTTGACAAACACGGACAATTTAATGTTCATCAGGCTTATGATGGATTTTTGGAATTAGCTGAACTGAGCGGACTTGATGATTCCCTTTTTATGAAGCTTGAACCTGATCAGCATCTTGAGAATGGAAAACCCGTAGACGAGGCTCCTTAGAAGCCCGATTTTTGAGGCTTCTTCAAAATAGCGGGTCTCGATCGCGACTTCCCTGATCCGGAGATTATGGACGACTCCCTGGGCGATGATCTCCGAGTCGAAGACGAAATCATCGGAGTTCAATTCAAATTTTATCGTCTCCAGGTATCTCCGCGAATAGGCCCGCAATCCGGAGTGGTATTCTGTGAGATACATGTAGAAGACGGCATTCTCCAAGGCCGTGAGAAAAATGTTACCCAGGTATTTCCACTTGGGCATCCCCCCTTCGAGCGGCCTTCCCCCAAGCATTCTTGAGCCGAACACGGCGTCACACTCTTCGTTGCGGAGGGGCAGGATCAGCTCGGGAATAACCCTGGGGTCGTATTGATGGTCGGGATGGATCATGACCATGATGTCTCCGCCGAGCTTGAGAGCTTCGCGGTAGCAGGTTTTCTGATTGGCGCCGTAACCCTTGTTTTTCTCGTGTCTAAACACGCGAATTCCGAGACTGCGGGCGATCTCCACAGTCCGGTCCCGGCTTCCATCGTCAGTCAGGATAATCTCATCCACCCAGTCCTTGGGGATATCCTTGTAAGTGCGTTCAAGCGTTTTCTCGGCATTATACGCCGGCATGACAACAATCACATTTTTGCTGCGTTCTCCGGCCATTCTTGCGCCTCGAGGCCTTATTGAGATCGGAGAAGCTACCAGGGCAGCGTCCTAAACCCGGCCTCCTCCTTAAGTTTGGCCAGGAATGCCCCGTAGGCGTCTCTTTGTTTAGTCTGCTTAATTTGGGCTTCGAGCTCGGCCCGCACTTCATCCATGGGCCGGGTCTCGGGTTTTCTCGCGACCACAAAAATAATGTGATAACCGTACTGCGTTTCGACGATGTCACTGATCTGACCGACAGGAACCGAAAAGGCCGCATCCTCAAACGGCTTCACCATTCTTCCCCGTCCAAAGTTCTCGTACAAACCTCCGTTATCCTTGGAACCGGGGTCTTCAGAATATTGCTTGGCCAGCACGGCGAAATCCTCTCCTTTCCTGGCCCGCGCCAAGATCTCTTCCATCTTTCGGTGAATTTCGACTTTTTCCCGGTCGTTCTTTCCTTGAGTGAGGAGCAGGATGTGGCGCACCGTGGCGGTCTTGTCCTGGCCATAAGCCCTTCGGATCTCATCCTCAGCGACAGCGGTCTGAGCGGCCAGCGCGCTGCCGAGATATTTTTCGATGGTCAAGCTGTCCCTGATAGAATTCCTCACATAATCGACAGAGACCCCGGTGCTAGCCAATGCGTCCAGGAATTTTTTTTCATCGCCAGCGCGTTTGTATTGTTCTTGCATAGCCTTGTCCAATTCCTCCGGAGAAACCTGCGTTTGGGAAGCGCTGGCGGCGCCGAGCAGGAGTTTCCTCTCCCCGAGCTGGGCGGCACTTTGCTCAATCGCCTGCTTGAGCTGGGCCGCATTCATCTGTTTCAATTGAGCGGCCCGGCTACCCATGTTGTCCTGGATGGCTTGGAGGACATCCCCGGTTGTGATCTCGAATGCCTTTGCCGAAACCAGAACCTTGGTTGTGACAGGGTCCAGCGCGGGAAGGACCTTAGAGAGCTCTTTGCCCAATTCGTAGGCAGGTGTGCCCTCTTTGAGTTGGGTCTTTTCAACCTTCCGGGTGCATCCGATAACAAGAATCGCCAGGATCACGCTAAGAGTCAGGGCCTGTTTCATCTCAATCTCCTTTATCCAGAAAGACATCCGCTAGTTAAGCACATCAGGGGAATTATTACAAATGATAATTTGTTAGAGTAAGTAGCAAAATGTAAGGGGGTGCGAGGGCAGGGGGGCGGGATGGATGCCGGCCCAGAGGACGTTACCTCGATTCATTTCTTTGGGGCCTTCCCCATCTCTTTTTTGAGCAGGACTTCGTAGGCTTCGCGGACAGGAGCGAGCGTGAAGAAATCCACAAATTTAGCGACCTGGTCCTGGAAAAAGCGATTCTCTTCGCTGGCCAGCATGGACTTTTCAGTCGCCCAGAAAGTGATGGACACCCCTTCGCCTGTTTTGGGGTTGGTCATGAAAAAGGCTCCCTCAAATCCGTCCTGCTTTTTACATAACGGAAGGACACCTTTTTTAAATAAGTTCGAAGCCTCGTTAATCTTGTCTTTTCTCAGGTGCATTCTCAGGATGCGGGCGAACATTTTTCCTCCCTCCTTTTTGACTCGGTTTCCGCCATGATCTTAAATCCAGACTGTCATGACCCGGGTTGGCAAGATTATGTTAAGCCAAAATCCTCCCAATTTCAAAAGGGCCCGCTTTCTTTAAGAAGATTTGTTGGACCCGTTCTCGCCGGGCTTGAATGTCTTGAACTTCACCGGAAGCGCCGCGTTCTTCCGCCAGAACTTGAGCTCGGTGACTTTATAGATGTTCCTCTTGCGGACGCTCAGGATGCCGACCACTCGGTCCTTGTCCCAATATTGGTAATCGTGAGAGGAGATGGTCGGCGGCGCCTGCGGATGCGAATGGATCGACCCGATATAATCGAGGTCGCTCGAGGCGACAATTTGGTCGATCTTATTATAATCGGGAATCACGTAATCATAGGTGGATTCAACGATTGGGGGGATGATGATCCTGACAATTTTAAAGGTTCTGTTGGCCAGCCTCTTGCCCAGCATGATGCCGTACACTTCCCGCGGGTAACCCCGGCTGGCGCGCTTCTTGAAAGTATTAAGGTCGTGCTCGTTGATGAGGAGTTTCATGGAAAATTTCCCGCCTGCCGGCCCGAGCAAAAAAACCTCTGCCGTCAGGCTGCTTAGGTTTTTTCATCCCCCGGACTTTACAGCTGGGGAAGCTGGTATTGTATACCACAAGAGCCCGTTTAAGTCAATTACTCAGGGCAAAATTTTCTGGTTTTTGGTCCCCTGAATGGCATATAAGTTATTTAATATCAATCAAATACAATGATTTCTAAAGAATTATGACAATTTTTTCGAACTTTTTCTGGGCAACCGGGTTTTTTTAATAACCTACTGATAATAAATAAATTAAGCTTAGGAACGCCCTATCTTCCCTTTTATCTTCGTATTTTAAGCCTTTTTCTCCTGCAAAGGATTGGCAAAGGAGCCGGCTGTGGCCCTCAGGGGGCGCGCATTTTTTTAGAACCTTATTATCCGGCCTGTTTTCTTGGAGTTCTGGGCGTTCTTCTTAAAAAATGATCGGCGGAACGAGGCCGCCTGGGCAGCAATGGGACTCTCATGGCCCTGGTTATCAAGAGCGGTCACTGTATAAGTATAATTGACATTAGCGGCGGCCATTCTGTCTATAAAGCGATATATGCTCCCGGCCACCTCTCCGATCGCAATGTAATCGTTATCCGTTTCAGAGGAGAGTCTTCTGTAAATGCGATAAAGAGTTATCCGGACCCCTAAGGCGTCATTAGCAGGATTCCGCTCCCAGGTCACGTTTGTCACAGTGCTCGTCTGAAACAAGCTCTCATCAATATGCGTGGACCAGCGGATGTTGAGAGGCGGCTGAAGGCTCATCACCTCAATAAGCGCTGTTTTCGTCGCTCTGGCACCAAGGTTATCGGTGACCGTTAGCCCAACCCGGAATGCCCCTGACTTCCTGTACACATGACTGACCACCTGGCCCAATCCAGAGCTGCCGTCACCGAAATCCCAACTATACCGGACGATGGTTCCATCCGGGTCGGTCGAGCCCGAAGCGTCAAAAGTTACTTCAAGGGGAGCGAGCCCGGTTGTGGGCGAAAAGCTGAATTCCGGCAGCGGCGGCAGATCGCCCGGGGGAGGCCCACCAGTATCGCCCAAGTTGCAGAAGATTTCCCAGCTTCCATTGGGATTTTCCCCAACATCGTCCCAGACGTAATAAACCTTATCTTGAGAAGGGCTCGTGGCTACGTCGACATAAGTGCAGCCCGCAGAGTTTGGGAGAATGTTCTCCCCCGACCAACCGCCGTTAATATAATTATTATAATGAATAGCATATCCATGCCCCCAGGACCCCACCGGCCAGCAAACATAAATATTGCCTCCTCGCTCATAAAGGGAAGGGTAAAGCTGCAGGTTCACTCCTGAAAGGATGAGGGGCGCGCTGAACTCGTTGCCCGTCCAGTACGAGTAATTGACCAGAGTACTAGAGCTTGCCGGTACCATAGTCAGCCAGACGACATGGGCAATATCATTAGCGTCTATCTTCACATCCGGAGTAATCACATCATCACTCGGGGCGACAAGCTGGGAGCTGCCCCAGGAAGAGTTAAAGGTTTTGCTGCGCCTGACATAGTTGGCCGAATACCCGACCTCACCGCCACCCTGCTGCCATGTGCAATAGGCCACACCATTGCCGACGGCAATGTTGGGAAATTTCGACCGTAGTCCGGATGGGCTAAGCATCCTCACATCTTCCCAAACGCCGCCTATCCTGGCCCTGGAATGGACGATCCCGCTGCCTACGGTCCACCAGCACGTAAATATATTTCCTCCCGAATCGACGGCGATCCGCGGCATATCAATGAGCTCACCGCTGTTCGCGACTTCAATAGGTGCCCCCCAGGTACCCTTTGATAAGATCCTCAGAACGATCCTATTTCTTTCCACGTAAACAACATAGATGTTGTCGGCGGAGTCAACAGCGATTCCGGCATTGTGGAGTTCCTGGCTAAAAACCAGGGCAGAGTTGCTGATATTGACGGGTTCGCTCCATTCCTGAGTCACCATGTCATATTTGGCGTAGAAGGCATCTCCATTTCCGGGAGGGGCTGTCTTGCTTGTGTATGCCGTATAGTATTCTGCCCAGACAACATGGACATTCCCCACTGAATCGACGGCGATTCTCGGGCCGAAGGACCGCCAGTTGGGAGAACGAGAAACATTGGCATAACCGGTCACAAAATTGTTAAAACAAAAGAAAATAGGGAGAAAGGCCAAAAAGATAGAGTCAAACCCTGATTTCCTTCTCATCCGGCTCTTTGCAAATGTGTTCCGAGCTTTTACATATTGCCTTAAGTCTCCCGGCGATGTCAATTCGTCGAGCCAGGAAGGAAGTAGCAAATGTTATTAAAAAAGATGGGGCAGTATGCTCATACACCTCTTCAACTCTCATGAGAATCAAAAGAACCAGGCGTTCTGTATTATGTCTCTTCGCGCTTATCTGGTTGGGAGCGTTGATTGCAGTCTGCTTTCCTTCGGAATGAAACATTTGACAATTCCGCCGCCCCTTATTATTCTCTAAGCATAACGGGAAAGGGCGTTCGGTAGATGAAATGCCCCAAATGCGCCTCAGAGAATCCTGATAGCAGCGCGTTCTGCGGCAACTGCGGTGCCTCTCTGACTCGACAAAGGACTCCATCATTTTCAGAAACGATGACTTTTGAAGGCGATGAGCAGGAACTCGAACGGGGAAGCGTCTTTGCCGACAGATACGAAATCATCGAGATCCTGGGCAGCGGGGGGATGGGAAAGGTCTACAAGGTCTATGACAAAAAGATAAAAGAAATCGTGGCCCTTAAAGTGATCCGGCCGGAACTGGCCGTGAAACCGAGAACCCTGGAGCGCTTTAGAGAGGAAATCCGGCTGGCCCGCAAGATTATCCACAAAAACATCTGCCGGATGTATGACCTCAACGAAGCCCAAGGCACATCCTACATCACCATGGAATATGTTCCGGGCGAAGACCTGAAGAGCATGATCCGGATGATGGGAAGGCTGAGCCCGGGACAGGCCGTCTTCATCGGCAAGCAGGTCTCGGCGGGGTTGGCTGAAGCGCATAAGTTGGGCATTGTCCATCGCGACCTCAAACCCAGGAACATCATGGTGGACCGGGACGGGAATGCCCGGATCATGGATTTCGGACTGGCCCGCTCCCTTGAAGAAAAGGGCATATCCGGGGCCCGGGTGATGGTCGGGACGGCAGATTATATGTCTCCCGAGCAAGCAGAGGGCCAAAGTGCGGACACCCGCTCGGATATTTACTCCCTTGGAGTGATGCTTTTTGAGATGGTCACGGGCAGGCTTATTTTTGAGGGTGAATCAGCCTTGAGCGTCGCCCTGAAACATAAGACGGAGCCGCCGCCGGACCCAAGAAAGATCAATCCCGATATTTCAGAGGCCCTCTCGCGGCTGATCCTAAAATGTCTGGAAAAAAGCAGGGAAAAGAGGTACCAGAGCGCGGAAGCTCTCCTTGCCGAACTTAACGAAATAGAGAAGGAATTCCCCAGTGAAGAACGGATTTTTGCCCGGAAAAAGTCCAGTGCCTTCAGGGAAATAACCCGGCCTCTGGGCCGCAAAAAAGTCCTTGTCCCCGTTCTTTCAGTTCTGGCGCTGGCCGTATTGGCCTTCATACTATGGCGCACTTTTATAACCAAAAATATCATTCCCCCTCTCCCTGAAAAACCGTCCTTGGCTGTCCTTCGGTTTAAAGACAATACTGGCGAGGATAACCTGGGGCATTTGAAGCAGGCTCTGGCTGATAATTTGATCCCGGTGCTTCGCCGTCTCTCAGAGAACCTGACTGTCCTTTCCTCCGACTACGTTCTCACCATCCTCAAAAACATGGAGCTCGAGAATGAACCCGCCTATTCCTCAAAAAATCTCGAGGCCATAGCCAGCCAGGCAAAGGTCAGGTATATTTTGGTCGGGAGCTACCTCAAGCCGGCCGACAAGCCCCGCATCATCTACGAACTCAAAGACGTGCGCCAAGAACTTCGCGATGTCGGGCAGGGCATTATTGATAGCCAAGGGGGGGAAGATTTCTTGCAACTGACAGAGGCGCTGGCCAAAAGAATTCTTGGCGACCTCAACCTTCCAGTGGAAGCGCGTGATTCCGGGATCCCGACTTTGTCTGACGTTGCTTACGAATACCATATGAACGGCCGCAATTCAGAAAGAAAATATAAGGACGATCACCAAGACAAGGATTTCGAGGAGGCCCTGGATTGGTACAAGAAAGCCATT
>Ga0129297_10001032_pt1 | contig 13920 bp, 12 predicted proteins | sample I18A1metaG_FD_94708 | JGI IMG/M metagenome (GOLD analysis project Ga0129297, IMG submission 94708) | Lake sediment bacterial and archeal communities from Gulf of Boni, Indonesia to study Microbial Dark Matter (Phase II) - ​I18A1 metaG | ecosystem: Environmental > Aquatic > Freshwater > Lake >... | reverse complement strand
GTCCTCGAGGACCGCAACTTTTAACCTGTACCCGAGGACCTTTTTAGGCCGGGCACGAAGAATGAAATCCTGATATCGGGAATCGGTCTGAAGCTGGATGCGGAGGTCGGACCCGGCCAGCGCCAAATTTATGCTGTGCTCGTATTTCTGGATCTTGAAGCCATTCTTGACCGCAGCATTGCATACTCTATCCACGTCCTGTCTAGTTACGACAATGTCGAGGTCAAGGCTGACTACAGGTTCGACATAGGCGTTGACGGCTATTCCCCCGACGAGGCAGTAACTCGATTCTGTTTTCTTAAGAATATCCAAAAAAACTTGCAGAATATCGACTTCGCTCTTTGCTATGGACTTCAAGAATACCTTGCCCCTCATGATGCATTTTCCTTACTGGCCATTTATTGGTATTATACTGAATTTGTCCCCGCCTCAAAAGGGAATTGAAGAGGGGTGAGTGAGGGGTCTCGAACCCCCAACCTGCGGATCCACAGTCCGCTGCTCTAACCAGTTGAGCTACACTCACCACAGGTCAAAAGGTGAGGCAATTTTAGCATCTTCGCCTAATTCTGTAAATATGGCGAGAGCGAGGAAAATAGGGGGACACGTATCAATTTCAAGAGAAATGGTTACATGTCCCCAGACTTTACTTCTGGCCTTCGATGAGGTCGAGGACCTCGGGCGAATCTCTCCAGCGCTCCCTGACTTTGACCGTCAGGTCCAGAAAGACTTTGGAATCAATGAGCTGTTCGATTTCTCGGCGGGCGTCTATCCCAATCTCTTTGATCACTTGCCCGTGCCTACCGATAACGATCTTCCTATGGTTATCACGCTCGACAATGATAGTCGCACTGACGTATGTGAGTTTCCGTGTTTGCTTTTTGTCTCCTGATATATCCATTTTGGGTACAGATGGCCTGACGCTTTCGGGGGACAAGGAACTAAGTCCGGAATTTGAGATAAATTCCCTCGGCTTTTCGCTTTTCTCCGTGATGTCCCGCGGGGCCGTGGCTTTTTCTCCCGCCGCTCTTTCCTCTATTTTCTCTACGAGGACAGCCGTCACAAACGGGAGCTCCTTCTCTACGCGCTTGAGCAGCTTTTCCCTGATGATCTCGGCCAGCATAAACCGGAGGGATTGGTCGGAGACGGTTTCATCGTCGTAGAGCTTCTCGGCTTCAGGCAGGTACTCGTAGATCTGTTTCTCCAGCACGTCCAGGTTCGTTCCCTTTAGCGCGGAAACAGGAATGATCTCTTTAAAGCTGAGAAGATCCTTGTACTTATCGATGATCAGAAGGATTCTATCTTTTTTGACGATATCCACTTTATTGATCAGCAGGAAAAGGGGAGTAGTGACTTTCTTCAGCGTCTCGATGACGAACTCGTCGCCGTGTCCGAACGGCTGCGTTGTGTCGATAAGGAGGCAGATCAGGTCGCTTGTTTGGAGCGCGGAGTGGACGAAGCTCATCATCCTTTTGTTCAGTGTATGCAGCGGCTTATGGATGCCCGGGTTGTCGATGAAAATAATCTGTCCTTTTTCGGTCGTCTTAATGCCAAGCAGGCTGATCCTGGTTGTCTGCGGCTTGTCTGAGATAATGGCCACTTTCTGGCCCAGTAGGGTATTGAGAAGAGTGGACTTGCCCACGTTCGGCCGCCCGATGAGCGCCACATAGCCGACCTTCATTCGCCGTCCTTCTTATCGTCCCCTTTTCGAGGCTCGGCCTTTTTCGCCTTCAGCTTCTTGATCCTTTTTTGGTCGACATCAAGCACTTCAAAAGAGAGGCCCTTGACTTCGAGTTTTTCTCCCCGCTTGGGAAGCCTCCCGAGGTCGTTCATGATGAGGCCACTGACAGTAACATAATCGTCGTCGGCCAGCTCGAGGTCGAACAGCTCCTCGAGCTTTTTGACCTCGGCGTTGCCGGAAACGGCGTATTCCGATGGGCCGATCGCGGTAATCGGTGTTTCCTCGTCCACGTCGTATTCGTCATGAATCTCGCCGACGATTTCCTCGACGAGGTCTTCCATGGTTACCAGTCCCGAGACGCCGCCGTGTTCATCGACTACAATGGCCATTTTCTGCGTTCTCTTCTTGAACTCCTTGAGCAGTTCCGCAACCTTCATGGATTCGGGGACAAAGTGGACAGGCCGGACGATCGGGTCGATGGGGAGGTCCCGGTGTTTGTCCTCGGAATACTCAAGCAAATCTTTGGCGATCACGATGCCTTCAATATTGTCGATCCTGTCCTTATAAACCGGGATCCGGGAATATTTTTCACACCTGATCAGGTCGCGGAGCGCGCCGAATGTGGCCTCTCTCTTAATGCAGACCATGTTCACTCGCGGTGTCTTGATCTCCCCGACGAGCGTATCGCCGAACTCAACCACGCTTTTTAGAAGAACGCCCTCGTGCTCTTCGATGATGCCTTCCTCCGTGGCTTCGTCGATGAAGGTTTCGATCTCTTCTTCCGAGGCTTCCCGGATCTCCTCCTCGATTTCTTCCTTCTCCAGTTTCCGGATCAAAAAGATCAGGGGCGAGGCGAGCGCCCGAACCATCCGGAATCCAGGAAGGAAAAACTGGATGACGGCTTTCTTATTCAGAAAGTTCAGAAGGCGGGGGACATAATCAAAAAGAACAAAGACGAACCCGAGCGAGATGAGAAAAAACCATAACGGCCAGAACTTCCACCGCGGCAGGAGGGCCAGGAGATAGATGAGGAAGGCGATGATAAAAAGAGTGCGTGAGCTCTCGACCGCGATCTTGCTTTCATCATAGAGGTCGAGGATTTTCTGGCGGCCTTCCTTCTGTTTGTCTTCGAGGAACCGGCTCAGCGAGATTTTAGAAAACGTGCCGAGTGAGGCATGAAAGAGCGAAAGCAGGAAAGCGGCCAAAAAAACCGCGCCGAGGCCGGCCCATTTCCAGAATTCTGCAGCCATCTGAGTGCTCAGCAGCGCCCCGCAAGCAGGCGGTGAATCTTCGCTTGCTCTTCCTCGATTCCCTTGCCGTGGTTAAACCCCAAGAGATGGAGAAAACCGTGGACGGCCAGCTCCTCCAGTTCCTTCTCCAGGCCGTGAGTTTTGCGGAGGCGTTGCCTGAAGGCCTGGGGAACGGAGATGGCGATATCCCCGAGATAGGACTTCCCGTCGATGCTCTTTTTTTCTCCGAAGGGAAAGCTGAGGACGTCGGTCGGCGCATCCTTCTTCAGGAATTTCCTGTTTAACCTCCGGATTGTCTTGGAGTCGACGAAAGCGAGGTTGATCTCTGGGTTGTTAAGCTTATAGTGGTCCACCAGAGCCTTCAGCAGGTTTTTAAATTTGGTCCGGTCGATTCGGTATTTATGCTGGAGGTTTATTATTTCGATCATCGTTCTTTTTCGCCGGGGCCGGTTTTTTCTTTTTTTTCATCTCGAAATCGAACCCGGGATATTCCAGCCGGGGGTGATAGATCGTATAGAGGGTCGTGTGGAAGGAATAGGCGATTGCCCTCAGTTCGCGCAGCGAAAAATCGCACTCGTCGAGCTGTCCGTCCTGAAGATAGTTATCGAAGATTTCCGTGATGACTCTTTTGAGGTGGTGGCGGGTAGGGGATTTCAGGCTCCGGGAGGCGGCTTCAATAGAGTCGGCCAGCAGGATCAGGGCGGCCTCTTTGCTCTGGGGCGGGGGGCCCGGATAGCGGTAGCTTTCTTCCGCGATCTTCTGTGTCTCGGGGTCATATTGTTCTTTGGCTTTATGAAAGAAATACCTGACGAGAGAGCTTCCATGGTGCTGTTCGATGATTTCTTTTATTTTCTTGGGGAGCTTCAGATCCTTGGCCATATCCGTGCCTTCTTTGACATGGTTGACGATCACGAGGGTGCTCATGCTCGGCGTCAGGTCCTTGTGGAGGTCTGGGTTCCGGCTGATATTTTCGATAAAATACTCCGGCCTTTTGACCTTCCCGATATCGTGGTAAAGAGCTCCGGCTTTGACCAGCATGGAGTCCACTCCGATCTCCTCAGCCGCTTTTTCGGCCAGGGCGGCGACGACCAGCGAATGGTGGTAGGACCCCGGAGCTTCCAGGGCCATTTGCTTAAAAATCGGGAGTTCGGAATTGCTGAGCTCCAGGAGCTTTGTCTGGGTGACGAACCCAAAGACAGTCTCAAAAATGGGAAGAAGCACAAATGAGAGCGAAGCTCCCAGAGCTCCGCCGAGAAGGCCCATGCCCGCCTCCGTCGCAAACAGGCTCAACCCGCTGGGGCCTTCTTTGATCAGTTCGAACGTGAGGATGAGAAAGATATTGACCGGTGCAACGACAAACAGCCCCGCCCGCAGGGCCGATGTTCGCTTCTGTTTTTGGTAGTATTTGATGCCGTAGATTGCCCCCAGTCCTCCGATGAAGCTGAAAAACGTGAGGTTATAATTCGGCTGGAAGAGATAACCGGCGAGGATGCTGTTCAGGATCGCGAAGATCAAACTGATCGGGTTTGTGGTCAGGAAGGCAAAGAGAATCACCCCGAATTGATAGGGAAAGGCAAACTTATAGGGCTCGACGTCGGCTAGGAAGGAGAGGGTCGTTTTATCGCTGATAAGGGTGGCCAGAAGCAGGCAAAACTTATAGACCACGAGACTCAGAATGAGAACCGTCCCCATCATCAGAAAGATCTGTAGGGCCGACCTGTAAGGCAACAAGGATTTTAGGTAATACCAGAGGCCGACAAAAATGAGAGCTAAAAGGAGGAACGTCCCGACAAGATTTCTTGCGCGGCCGCGCTTTTCCTGGAGGTTCTGGTTGATGAGGTTGATCCATTTGAGCGTTTCTGGGGTCGCTTCATCCCCTTTGCGGATGATGACTTTCCCTTTTTTGATCCTGTAATAGACGGTTTCAACACGGGCAATGGCGCGCTTTTCCCTGGCCTCTGTTTCAACCCGGTTATAGGTTATATTGGGCGAGAGAAAGCTTTCGGCCAGGCTCTCGAGCAGCCTTTTGGTCCTTGATGGAAATTCGATTCTGTCAAGCTCCGCGGCGAACCTGTCTCTGCTTTCTTTGATGTCGAGGATCTCCTCGACTTTGGTCAGCCGTTCATTGCCCGGGCCCCGGAGGAGAATGAAGCCCCTCTCCGGTTCTTTGCGGATGAACAGCCTCTTGGAGACAATGATCCCCTGGGAAGAGACCTTACCGATTAGGCCGATCAGCGTCTCTTCGATATCGGAGGAGAATCTTGACCTGATAAGGGTTGCCAGGTCCCTGGCCGGTATATCCAACTCGAATTTCTCAGATAGGTCTTTTTCGAGTCCAATCGGGTCTGCTGGAGCAGTGGCCTTCTTGAGCCAATCTTGACCGAACCTAAAAACCTGCCGGATCCTTTCCTCTGTATTCAGAAAAGCGTTTTCGTCAAAAGAATAGACGGGGAACACGTCCTCCTGGGCCTCGGCCCTTCTTTTGGCTGTTGTCTCCGTATCTTCAATCGTAAGGTCGATCGGCGCGACGATGTCGGAAGGAGCAATCTCCCCTTCCTTGAACGCGGGGAGCGATTTCGACGGGACATAGGAAAGCAGATAGGCCAGGATGAAAACAAAAATGGCGAGCAAAAAGAAGGGATTCTGGACGAACCTCTTCCACACAGCCGCCTCTTCTTTTTTTGGCGGCAGGGCGCCATTGCTTTTTTTGGGGGGCGGAGATGTCCCCTTGAAGAGCTTCAGGTTCTTGAAGGATATAAAACTCATTATTTTTTAGAAGGCCCGGGTTCGGCCCTCTGATACGCCAGGATGATTTTCTGGACCAGGGGATGCCTGACGACGTCCTTCTCGTCAAAGTAGATAAAAGCGATCTCTTTTATTCTCGAAAGGAGCTTGATGGCCTCAAGAACGCCCGACCTTCGGGGTTGAGGCAGGTCGATCTGGGTGATATCCGCAGTGACAACGACCTTGGAGCCGAACCCGGAGCGCGTCAACAGCATCTTCATTTGCTCTCGGGTCGTGTTTTGGGCTTCATCGAGGATGATGAACGAATCGTTGAGCGTCCTTCCCCTCATAAAGGCAAGCGGAGCGATCTCGATAATGCCCCTTTCGATGAGACGGTTGGCCTGGTCGGTCTGGCTCAGGTCAAAGAGCGCATCGTAGAGCGGGCGGAGATAGGGGTTGATTTTCTGGTAGAGGTCGCCCGGAAGATAGCCCAGCTTTTCTCCGGCTTCGACGGCGGGCCGGGTGAGGATGATCCGGTTGACGATCTTGTCTTGGAGGAAACTCAGGGCCATGGCCATGGCCAGGTAAGTCTTGCCCGTGCCGGCCGGGCCAATCCCAAAGACCAGGTCGAAGTTCCGGATGGCCTGGATATACTCCTGCTGGTTAAGGCTTTTGGGGCTCACTGATTTACGGGAGAGACTTACTGCCTGGGAAGGGAAATAGCTTTCCAAAGCTTCGGAGCACCCGTTTTCCAGGCGGTCGAGGGCAATGTGGAAGTCTTCTTCCCTAAGGGAGCAGCCTTTTTCCTCGAGTTCGCTCATTTTTTCAAAATAAAATTTGGCGAATTCGACTTTCTTGGGGTCACCGTCGACGAAGAGGCTGTCCCCCCGGATGGAGAGGCTGACACCGAGCCTATTCTCAAGCTTTCTCAAGTTTCTGTCTAGTACGCCTGAAAAGACGTTTTTCCGGATATAGGGATAGCTGATTTTCTCCATATCAACAGGCGGGAGACGAATCCTCCGTCATCTGCTATTGATTATAAACATTAAAGCTCTCAGTTTGTCAAGCCAACCACAAATTTGGATGACATCTCCGTGGTTGAAAAAAAATGCGGGGTGGTATATATAATGGTTTTATTTTCTGTTCCTTAAACCGGATCCTGCCCGGGAGGGGGATTCCGGCCGCAGAGGAGAGAGCATGGAAAAAGAATTTATGACCGTCTCGATCCCGACCTCTCTTTATAAAAAAATCGAGGAGATCATCAAGGGAACCGAGGTTACATCCGTAGCGAGCTATATCAGCAAAGTGCTCAGGGAAAAGCTCTCCCAGGAAAAGGAATCGGGAGAAGTCTTCAGCAAGGAAGACGAGGAAAAGGTCAAAGAAAGGTTAAAAGCCCTGGGCTATATCGATTAGAATCGAAACACTAGGCTTGAGAAGCCGGAGGAAATGATGATCCCACCCCATGGCGGCAAACTCGTCGAACGTGTCCTGAGGGGAGCTCGAAGAGATGAAGCCCTCGAAAAAGTGAAGTGCCTTCCTTCCCTGACAGTCGACGAGGAGTTGATCTCGGATGTGGAGAATATTGCCACGGGCGTCTTTTCTCCGCTCGAAGGGTTCATGGGCAGGACGGACTTTCGCAACGTGCTTCGCGAGATGCGGCTTTCGAATGACCTGCCCTGGACGATTCCGATTGTTCTCAACGCCAGCCGCGAGGACGGCGGGAAATTTAAGGAAGGAGAGCAAGTGGTCCTCACAAGCGCGGCCGGGAGGCCGGTGGCCATTCTCCACCTCGAGGAAAAATATGAATACGACAAGGAAGACTTGGCCGAAAGCGTCTTCCTGACCAGGGATAAGGCTCATCCCGGTGTGGCCAAGGTTGCGGGAATGAAAGACGTCCTCCTTGCGGGCCCGGTCGACCTCCTCGAGGTTTCTCCGACGCCGTTTGATAGATATAAGCTGAGTCCAAAAGAGACGAGAATTCTGTTCAAAGAAAAAGGCTGGAAGACTGTGGTCGGGTTTCAAACACGAAATACGCCTCACATTGGCCACGAATATGTCCAGAAAACGGCCCTGACTTTCACCGACGGAATTTTCGTCAACCCCGTCATCGGACGGAAGAAAAAGGGCGATTTCAAGGATGAGGTGATCTTGGCATCCTACGAGGAGCTCATCCGGAACTATTACCTCAAGGAGAGGGCGGTCATGGCCATCCTCCAGATGGAGATGCGCTATGCCGGGCCCCGGGAAGCGATCTTCCATGCCATCATTCGCAAAAATTTCGGCTGCACCCACATTATCATCGGCCGCGACCACGCCGGCGTGGGGAATTATTATGCCCCGTATGCCGCCCAGGACATCTTTGAGGAATTCCCGGACCTGGGCATCGCCCCGCTTTTTTTTAAATCATTCTATTACTGCAAGAAATGTCAATCCGTGGTGAACGAGAAAATCTGCCCCCATCCTCCTTCCGAGCAGGTTCAGTTCAGCGGCACGAAGATCCGGGACATGCTGGTGAAAGGCGAGATCCCGCCGGCAGAGCTCATCCGGCCCGAAGTCGCCCGTGTCATCATGGCCTTCAAAGACCCGTTTGTCGAATGAGCCGAGGATGAATTTCAGTCAGAAAGAAGCTGGAGATGAATAAAAAGGTATTGATCGTCGGCCTGGATTGCGCTCCGGGCGAGATTGTCTTTGAAAAACGGGAGCGCTTTCCGGTTCTTCGGGAGCTGATGGAGAACGGGCTCTGGGGAAACCTGCGGAGCTCTGACCCGCCCATTACCATCCCCGCCTGGATGGTCATGTGCACGGGCAAGGACGCCGGCAGGCTCGGGCTTTACGGGTTTCGCCACCGGAAGGGGTATTCCTATAAAGATATGTGGATCGCCACGTCCCAGTCCATCAAGGAAAGAGCCATTTGGGATATCATCGGCGATTTTGGTGGGCAGAGCTGTCTTGTCAGTGTGCCGCCGACATATCCTCCGCGCCCGGTCCAGGGGAATTTGATCTCCTGCTTCATCACCCCCGACAACGAAAAGGAATACACCTATCCCCAGAGCCTGAGGCAAGAGATTGAGGAAAAGTTCGGCCCCTATATTTTTGACATTGAGTTCAGGACGGACGAAAAAGAGGCACTCCTCGAGGGAATCTACCGGATGACGAAGAAGAGGTTTGAGGTCTTGAATTACCTCATCCGCCACAAGCCTTGGAATTTGTTCATGTTCGTGGAGATCGGGGTTGACCGGGTCCAGCACGGATTTTGGAAGTACATGGACCCCGAGCATCATCTTTACGTCAAAGGGAATCCCTATGAAGACGTCATCCTGGATTACTATAAATTCCTGGATACGAAACTAGGTGAGCTCATTGATGCCTGCGGTAATGACACGATCGTGCTTGTGGTTTCCGACCATGGGGCCAAACGGATGAAAGGTGCTTTTTGCGTCAATGAGTGGCTGATCGAAGAAGGCGACCTCGTCGTCAGGTCCAGGCCGGCCAAGCCGGAGAGCGTGGAGAAGGTTGACGTCGATTGGTCTAAAACCAAAGTCTGGGGCTGGGGCGGCTACTATGCCCGCCTTTTCCTCAACGTCGAGGGAAGGGAAGAGAGCGGGATTATTAATCCTGAAGATTATGAGAAAGAGAGGGATCTCCTGGCCGAACGGATTCTCAATATCAGGGGTCCGCAGGGAGAAAAATGGCGGACCCGGGTGATCAAGCCTCAAGAGTATTTTAAGGAGGCCCGCGGTGAGTATCCCGACCTGATGATTTATTTTGACGATCTCTACTGGCGCTCGGCGGGGACTCTAGGACATCCGGGTAAATTCCTTCCTGAGAATGACACCGGTCCCGACGACGCCGTTCATGCCCAAGAAGGAATCTATATTCTTTATGATCCTGCTAATAAATCCAGCCAGCGGAAAGATGCGAGCATTATTGATATCGCTCCGACCGTCCTTTATCTTTTTGGGCTCCCTGTTCCCAAGGATATGGAAGGGAGAGTTCTTGCGGCTTAAAAGGAGTAACGAATGCAGAAAAAGCAGTGCTGCGACCAGAAGGGATTTACTCTATGGTTCACTGGATTGCCGTGTTCGGGAAAATCGGCCGTGGCCGACCGTGTGGCCGAGATTCTCCGGGAGCGAGGAATGAGGGTTGAGAGGTTGGACGGGGACATTGTTCGACAGGGCCTCACCAAAGACCTGGGCTATTCCCGCAAAGACCGCGATGAGAACATCCGACGGGTCACTTTTGTGGCCAAGCTTTTGACGAGAAACGGAGTCGCGGTCCTGACGTCGTTTATCTCGCCATACCGGGAGATCAGGGAGGAATCCAGACGGGAAATCGGTGACTTCATCGAGGTTTATGCCAAGTGCAGCCTGGAGGTTTGCATGCAGAGAGACGTCAAGGGGATGTATCAAAAAGCCATAAAGGGAGAAATCAAGGAATTTACTGGGATTTCCGACCCCTATGAGGAGCCGTTGAATCCCGAAATTCTTTTGCAGACGGATCAAGAAACTCTTGAGGAAAGCGTCGAAAAAGTGCTCAAACGGTTAGAAGAACTGGGCTATCTTTAGCCCGGGCCGGGGAGGATGAGGAGAGGAGCATGGCTTATCTAGTGACAGGGGGGGCGGGGTTCATCGGCTCGCATATCGTCGAGGAGCTGGTGAGACGGGGCGAGAAAGTCAGGGTTCTTGATAATTTTCTCACCGGCAAGAGGGAAAACATCGCTCCTTTCCAGGACCTGATTGAACTTGTCGAGGGAGACATTCGGGACTTTAAAACATGCCGCCAAGCCCTGGAAGGAATTGAGTATGTTTTGCATCAGGCCGCCCTGCCGTCGGTACCTCGTTCAATCGAAGACCCCCTCTTAGCCCACGAAATTAATGTCCGGGGCACCTTGAACCTGCTTATGGCCTCCTTGGAGGCCAAAATCAGGAAGTTTGTCTTCGCCTCGTCATCATCCGTCTATGGGGACCACCCCCGCCTTCCCCAGAAGGAAGGAAACGAGGGGATGCCTCTTTCGCCTTATGCCGCGAGCAAAAGCGCTGCAGAAAAATTTTGCCAGGCTTTCAGCGCCGTCTACGGGTTGGAGACGGTCTCTCTTCGCTATTTCAATATCTTCGGCCCAAGGCAGGATCCTTTTTCTCAGTATGCGGCGGCCATTCCTATCTTTATTAGGAAGATACTCGCTGAGGAGAACCCCGAGATATTCGGGGATGGCGAGCAGTCTAGGGATTTTACCTATGTCTCCAACGCCGTCGAGGCCAACCTGCGCGCCATCGAGGCTCCGCCCGAGGCCGCGGGCGGAGTGTTTAATATCGCCTGCGGCGAGAGAACGACGGTCAATATCCTTGTCAACGAGATCAGCAAGCTGATTGGGACCTCTTGTGAGCCCATATATGTCGATACCCGGCCGGGAGATATCAAGCATTCTTTTGCCGATATTAGTGCCGCCAAAACGGTCCTCGGGTTCGAGCCGGCAGTGAACTTCAAACAGGGGCTGAAAAGGACGGTCGCCTGGTACAAAAAAAAGGAGATAGGATGAGTCGAGAACTCATAGCTCTGGAAAACAAAATCAGGACAAAGCAGGCGCGGGTGGGCGTAATCGGCTTGGGCTACGTCGGGCTGCCCCTGGTCAAGCTCTTCCTCAATAACGGCTTTCGCGTCACCGGATTCGATATCGACCCGAAGAAAGTTGCTTTGCTGAACCGGGGAAAATCGTACATCCGGCATATCTCAACCCGCGAGCTCAAGGCCTTCCTGAACAAAAAGGCTTTCAAGGCCACGGCCAATTTTTCTTTGCTCCGCGATGTAGACGCCATTATCATCTGCGTGCCGACGCCGCTGGACTCCCACAAGAATCCCGACCTGTCCTACGTCCTCAAAACAACAGATGTGATTGCGAGATACCTGAGAAAAGGCCAGCTGGTTGTCCTCGAAAGCACGACCTACCCCGGTACAACCGAAGAGGACATGCTTCCGATTCTCGAGCGCAGAGGGCTCCGGGCGGGGAAGGACTTTTTTCTCGCTTTCTCGCCTGAGCGTGAAAATCCGGGCGATAAAACTTACTCCACTGAAAGGATCCCCAAGGTCATCGGTGGTTTGACGAAAAACAGCCTCAACCTGGCCCGCGTGCTCTACGGTCAGGTCGTGGTCAGGACGGTGCCGGTCTCGTCACCCCGAGTGGCTGAATCCGTGAAGCTTTTGGAGAATATCTTCCGTTCGGTGAATATCGCCCTGGTCAACGAGATGAAGGTCATCTTTGACCGCATGGGAATCGATATCTGGGAAGTCATCCAGGCCGCTTCTTCCAAGCCGTTCGGATACATGCCCTTTTATCCCGGGCCCGGTCTGGGTGGCCACTGCATTCCCATTGATCCTTTTTATTTCACCTGGAAAGCCAAAGAAGTGGATTACCAGACAAAATTCATCGAGCTGGCCGGGGAGATCAACACTCGCATGCCTTATTATGTGGTCAACAAAACTATTGAGGCGCTGAACAGAAGGGGCAAATCCATTCGCGGCGCCAAAGTCCTGGTCCTCGGGATTGCTTACAAAAAGGATATCGACGACCAGCGGGAATCTCCTTCCCTCAAGATCATCACCCTGTTCCAGGAAAAGGGCGCCAGAGTTGCTTATAACGACCCTTATGTCCCACATTCAACCGGGCACAGAGAATATCCTCATCTGAACCTGCACTCAGTTCCTTTGACAGCGCAGAGGCTGAGGGGCAGCGACGCCGTCATCATCGCTACAGACCACTCGGATTATGATTATGACTGGATCGCCAGGAACGCTTCTCTTGTCGTTGACACTCGGAATGCCGTCAAAAAAAAGAGAAATAACGTCATCAAAGCATAAAGGAGGAGGCCAAGATGAATATCGCGGTGATCGGAACCGGATATGTAGGACTGGTGACGGCGGCCGGCCTCGCCGAGTTCGGGCACAAGGTCGTCGGCACTGATAAGGATTTCGAGAAAATCTCCAAAGTCAGCCAAGGGATCGTGCCCATATACGAGCCCGGACTGGATGAGTTGATCATGTCGAACCTCAAGAAGGGGAACCTCGTTTTCAGCACCGACCTTGACAAGACCATCGCTGAGGCAGACATCATCTTTGTCTGTGTGGGAACGCCCCAGCGTGACGACGGCAGCGCCGACATGAGCCAGATCGAGGAGGTCTCGCGCCAGATCGCCCGGAACCTCAACCGTTATAAATTGGTGGTCGAGAAAAGCACTGTCCCGGTGAAAACATCCTTCTGGATCAAGAGGACCATCAGCCTGCACAAGAAGACGGATCAGGAATTCGACGTCGCCTCGAACCCGGAATTCCTGAGAGAGGGTTCGGCGGTTTCTGATTTTCTCAACCCCGACCGGATCATCGTCGGAGTCGAAACGCAAAGGGCCCGGGACATTCTCTGCGGCATCTACGCAAAATTCCGGGAGCGCCTCCTGGTCACGAATATCGATACCGCTGAGCTGATCAAGCACGCCTCGAACTCGTTTCTGGCCATGAAGATTTCCTACATCAACCTGATCTCGAATATCTGCGAGAAGACCGATGCGAACGTCGAGCAGGTGGCCGAGGGAATGGGGCTTGACCCGCGCATTGGAGGCCGGTTTCTGAAAGCCGGGATCGGCTACGGAGGCTCCTGCTTTCCCAAGGACATCAAGGCCTTGGCCCGGATCGGGGAGGAATTGGGCGTGGACATGAGCCTGCTCAAGGAGGCGGACCGTATCAACGCGGAGAGAGTCAGGATTTTCGTCGATAAAATAAAGCAGGCCCTTTGGATTCTCAAGGACAAGCAGATCGCCGTCCTTGGCCTGGCTTTTAAACCGGAGACCGATGACATCAGAGAAGCGCCGAGCATCAGAGTCATCCGCAGCCTGCTTCAAGAAGGCGCCCGCCTCCGGCTTTGCGATCCTCAGGCTTCGGACAACATGAAGCAGCTCTATCCGGAGGAACCGGATCGTCTGCGCTACTGCGCTTCCCCTTATGATGCGGCCGAGAAAGCAAACGCCATGGTTATCCTGACCGAATGGGATGATTTCGCCAAGCTAGATCTAAAGAGAATTAAGGAGGCCATGGCTAACCCGATCATTGTTGACGGCCGGAACGTCTTCAGCCCGGAAGCGGTGAAAAAGCTCGGGTTCGAATATTACTCCATCGGCCGCAAATAAACCGCCCTTTTTCTGCACTCTTAAATGGGTCCTGTCACGGCATGTCCCCGTCCGTCCTCGCTAAAGACCCCCCCACCCACCACCATCAGCTCCGGGC
>Ga0129297_10001031_pt1 | contig 13921 bp, 9 predicted proteins | sample I18A1metaG_FD_94708 | JGI IMG/M metagenome (GOLD analysis project Ga0129297, IMG submission 94708) | Lake sediment bacterial and archeal communities from Gulf of Boni, Indonesia to study Microbial Dark Matter (Phase II) - ​I18A1 metaG | ecosystem: Environmental > Aquatic > Freshwater > Lake >... | reverse complement strand
GACCAACATCCCCTGCCTCTCTAACCCTTTTTGGTTTAAAAAATTTGCTGATGGAATCTGAAGTAAGTCTGGAGACATACGGTTAGAAACTCATGTGAATCCGTTCAAACCTAGTTGAAGGGATGGGGTAATGCGTGAAAGGTTTCTGAAAGCCGTTGCCTACATTCTAAATCCTTAGCTTTGTAGGTTTTCACGTGACGCCTTGAATATGCTTAAATTTTGGTTTTATGACTTTGCACGTGAGGTTTAAGAGATGTCAGGCTTTTCAGGAACAAAAGACGTTTCGGGAAAAAAATGGGAGCCTTTTATATTTAGGGGAGCTAAGACGAAAGAAATCTCTCTCCCTTTAGGGGGCATTGGCTCTGGATGTATAGGTTTAGCTGGAAACGGTCGGTTGATTGACTGGGAGATCTTCAACCGACCGAATAAGGGAGGTACAAACGGCTTCTCTCACTTCGCTATAAAGGCTGAAGCTGATGGGAAGGTTATAGACGCAAGGGTCCTTAACGGCGACTTAACGCCTCCCTATGCAGGGGAGATCGGGAAACCCGGGTTCCAATCCCTTGGTTTCGGACCAATAAGGGATTACCTAACCGGTGTACCACACTTCAGGGAAGTGGAGTTCAGAGGAGAATACCCATTCGCCAAATTAAGTTTCAAAGATGACTTGTTCCCCGGGAAGGTATGGATTACCGCGTTCAACCCATACATACCACTCAACGATGTGGACTCAAGCATACCCGCCGCGTTCTTTGAAATCGAGGTTGAGAATACCACGGGAAAAGAGATTACATACACGGTTTGCTCATCGATGCAGAATCCCCTGCCTAAAGGTACCACAGTTAACATGTTTGAAAAGAGAGGGAAAGTCCGGCTTATCAAGCTGTCCTCGAACAAGTTCAAGGGAGATGAGGTTGAATTCGGGGACTTGACGATAGCCACGGATGCGCCGGATGTCAGCTACCAAGAATACTGGTTCCGCAAAGGGACAACCGGAGGCTGGTTCGACAGCTTAAGGATCTACTGGAGAGACCTAACCTCACCTGGCGGGTTCAGGAATAGGCTTTACATTGAAAGCGCGTCGGGGATTCAAGACGTCTGTTCGCTGGCCACCCATATTCAGGTGAAGCCTGGGAAAACAGTGAGCGTCCGGTTTATCATCAGCTGGAACTTTCCGAACTGCTATAACTATTGGAACCCTGAGAAACCATGCGGTGAAGGATGTGCCCCAAAGACTTGGAAAAACTTCTACGCCACGCTCTTTGAGGATTCGACGCAAAGCGCGGTCTACAGCCTCGAGAACTGGGATAGGCTGTACGCGGAAACTATGGAGTTTAAAAACGCGTTGTTCTCCTCTACGCTGCCGTCGTATGTACTCGACGCCGTATCAGCTAACCTTTCAACTCTGAAAACGCCAACCGTGCTGCGGCTGGAGGACGGCTCCTTCTACGGTTGGGAAGGCTGTCACCCATCCTCCGGATGCTGCGAGGGCAGCTGTACACACGTGTGGAATTACACCTACGTCCTACCCTTCCTCTACCCAAGACTTGAGCGTTCCATGAGGGACCTCGACTTCAAGTACAACCAGCTTGAAGATGGGCGGATGAGCTTCCGCTTACAGCTGCCGCTTGGCAGAGACCGGTGGGATTTCCACGCCTGTGCAGACGGTCAGTTCGGTGGCTTAGTCAAGGCTTACAGGGACTGGAAAATATCAGGCGACAGTTTATGGCTTAAATCCAAGTGGGAAGCGATTAAGAAATCTATTGAATATGCTTGGGCTGAAACCAACGAAGACAGGTGGGACTTGGATAAGGACGGTGTACTTGAGGGAAGGCAGCACCACACCTTGGACATGGAGCTTTTCGGACCAAACTCATGGCTGACGGGGTTCTATCTCGCAGCCTTAAAAGCCGGCGCTGAAATCGCGGAGTACCTCGGCGAAGCTCACAAAGCTAAAGAATACCGTAACGTATTTGAGAAAGGTAAAGAATGGGTGGATAAACACCTCTTCAACGGCGAATACTACCGTCAAATCATTGACATAAAAGATAAATCCGTTCTTGAACGGTTTAAAACCGAAAACCCAGAGGTTGAAAACACATACTGGGACGGCGAACATGGTGAGCTTAAATACCAAATGGGAGACGGCTGCGAGGTTGACCAAGTCGCAGCCCAGTGGCACGCCAACATCTGTGGACTCGGCGAGGTCTTCGATAAAGAACAGGTTAGGAAAGCATTACGTTCAATTTATAAATACAACTTCAAGAAGACTATGAGGGGCTTCTTCAATCCCTGCCGCGTTTTCAGCCTCAACGATGAAGCTGGCTTAGTTATCTGCGAATGGCCTGAAGGTAGGTACAAACCCGCTGTCCCCATCCCCTACGCCGAAGAGACGATGAACGGCTATGAGTACGCGGCTGCCAGCCACATGATCCAGGAGGGGCTCGTCGAGGAGGGCTTAGAGGTTGTGAAAGCCATCCGCGACCGGTATGACGGCGAGAAGCGAAACCCGTGGAACGAAATCGAGTGTGGAAGCAACTATGCACGCTCCATGGCGTCCTACGCCATTCTACTAGCCTTAAGCGGGTTTGAGTTCAATCTGGTTAAGGGGCAAATAGGCTTCAACCCACCCTGTCTGGAAAACGGGGAGTTCAGGTGTTTCTGGTCGCTGGGAACAGGCTGGGGAACTTTTGAGATGAAACCAGACCGTGTCGTAATCCGTGTTCAACATGGAAAACTGGAGCTAAAAACCCTACGGCTTGCCTTCTTAAAAACCTCGAAGCTTAAATCTGTTTCCATAGGGGAACATGCACTTGAATTTGAGAAACGCGGTGACGAAATAATGCTAGGTAGATTCACGCTGATCGAAAAGGGGCAGGAACTCATAGTCAAACTTTGATGAATTGCCCGTGAGAAGCAATAACTGCTCTGCCACTCGCTAAGTAGCTGATTACCTTATCCTCAACGCTCAGAAGCGCAGGCTTGGGATGGGTATCCCGTTCGACTGCTCTTCAAATCTTTTAAACTCATATCTGGAGCGTAAGCTGCTTTCCGCTTCCTAACCCGTTGAACTTCGTGTAAACCGTGAAGTTCGAGTCGAAGTACCAGCCTAACTCGGCGCTCTCAAGTTCTCCGTATGAGGAGAAGCGGGGTACGTTCACGCCGTTTAGGCTTACCACTTTCGGACAATCTGTCTTGTTGAACTTCGCGATGTATATTTTGTTTGAGGCACCCACATCCAAGACTATCTTGTCCTCCTCCTTCCTTGCGCAGCATCGTACAACCTCATCATCATCGTAGATGGTGAACTCAGCCTCGGAACAGAGCCACACTTCCAGCGTTATAGGGTTGAAAGGTTTTTCACCAATATAAGACATCTCTGGAGCCATAGGGATAATCGAGTCACCCCTAACGTAGAGAGGTAGTACCTCTAGGGGTGGCTCGATGTATAAGGTTATGGGGCCCTTATACTCTTTTCTCGTCCAATATTCAAACCATGCCCCCTCTGGAAGATAGACTGTACGCCTGTTGGTCGGCTGGAAAACCGGTGCCACCAAGAATTCTTGACCGAACATATACTGATCTTCCATGTCATACGTGTTGGGATCATCTTGGAACTCAAGTACCATAGCCCTCATCATCGGCGTACCTGTCTTGGTAGCGTTATAGGCATGGGAGAAGATATACGGCAAGAGGCGGTACCTCAACTTTGCATACGTACGAAAAGTCTCAATAGTCCTTTCGTCAAACATCAAAGTCGACCCTGCGCCATGTAGACGTACATGCGACAGGAATATTGCCCACTCTAACCAGCGTATCCACAACTCAGGCGTGAGATGACCTGTTGTCGCCTGAAAGCCACCGGTATCACAACTCCAGAATGGAACACCGGAAAGCCCGATCGACAGACCGGCACGAATATTAGCCAACACATCCTCCCAGTCGCAGTTAGGGTCACCGGACCAGCAGATAGGATAACGCTGTAACCCCGCTGTGCCGGAACGCGCGTTGATTATGGCTCTATGCTCCGTGTTCTCAGCCACAGCCTCATACGAGGCTTTCTGATAGAGCAACGTGTATACGTTATGCATCTCCAAACCTGACCGCTTGTTGTAGTAACAAGCATCTGCGGGTACATCCTCGCCGAAGTCGGACATCGCTATGCCATAGCAACCAGCCTTCATCCGCTCTGCTATCTTGTCCTTCCACCACTTGACGGCGTCGGGGTTTGTGAAGTCTGGCATCAGGCAGGGGATGTAAAATATTTGGTTATGCCGGTTTCTCCAAGCCTCATCTCTCTCTACCATGGCGAGGGAGTACTCCGTGATACCTCTCTCACCTTCAGTTCGCATACCCAGAGGTGTCACGTATGGAGAACCATCCTGTCGAGTAAGGGTGTAACCGCGCACTCTGGCTTCCTTCTCCATCTCCGTACCCACATTCAGCAGTGGAGCTACGTACATCCCGACCTTGATGCCCATCCTACCAAGTTTCTCACATATCTCCTTCGTCTCAGCCAAACCAGTGGTTAATTCAACGGTCATAAAGTAATCTACGGGTATATTCAACACCCTAAATTTCTTGCCGATGTCTACAACAGATTCGATATTCGACCAGGATATCGGAGGGGTATGCCATATGCCGAAGGACTCTTTCGGTGGAAGGGTTGGCCAACCCGTGACCTCCATATACCGGGTTAGGACATCCTTCAGGCTCGGTCCATACAGGATGAATAGGTCAAGCCTCGCGTCCTCTACCATTATAGTAAATGCCATCAGTGACTGGCTACCCATATCGCATGTGACACGGTAGGTTGTGTTAATGAAGACACCGTAGCCTCTACTGCTCATAAAGAAGGGAATGTGTTTGTAGACCTCATCCGTTCCCGAGCCATATGGGTTGGTGTTCCATCCGCGAATTCTCTGCCCACGTTTATTCAGCCTAGTAAATTTTTCACCGAAACCGTAGAAATTTTCTCCAGGGTGAAGCCTGAAAGTTTCGTTTGATCTATAAAATTGACCTTCCTTGATGGTAAACCCCAGTGGCAGGCTCCGGTAGTTTGTGTGAGCATCCAAGTCGCGAACATTCTCCTCAAGTACGACCTCGTCAGACTTGTCGTAGATCACGTATTTCCACGGATCCCTCTGAGCCTCAAAACGTAAGACACCCGTGTCGACAGTTACAGCATCAGGCGTCTCAGAAACCTTGAAGAGGGAGGGGACCCAGTCTTGCGTGATCTCTAACATACCTTTTACGTTCCTGAGTTTTACATCAGGACACATTCGAAAACGAAGGATATGTGATGAACATACAGTAAGCCGAACATCAACGTTGTCTCCTAAGCTAGTTGTGCAGTGGAAGATAATGCCGTCTTTCTCCTTGTCATAGGAATCCATCTTCTTAACACATTCATGTTCTTCTGACATTAAAACTCAAGGGCACCTTGCCATCCAACACTTATAAGATTTATCCCATTGTAGGAGTTCATGTTGCTATAAAATCTCGAATTTCAAGGTCGCCTCCAAAATGCTTTTAAGGGTAGAGGTAAGAAACTTTGGACACTTATACACTTGAGCTTACCGACTTGGGGTTGGTCGCTTGAGCGCGGCGGAAAAGACTATAGTCAACGATTTTCCAGAGAAAGCTGAAGTCGAGTACAAGAGAGGCTTAACATGGCGAGTTGCGTTAGCCTGCATCTATGCCATCGTTGTCTTTATGCCCGCTAACCTCTTCATGATGCTCTTGACCAACACGGGCGTAGGTATTGGTTACTCTGTCTTGCTTTTCTTTACGGGTCTTGCAGCCATCTATGGAATGCGCCTCACGACGCAAGAAGTGTGGCTCATGTTGGCAATGAGCGGGGCTGTCGGGAACACGATGGCACTGGGGTTGCTGCAAAGCTGGTACTCTACAAGGCTTAGCCTTGATGTGTGGAGATTCCGCACACCAGACACAGGCCTTCCATTCAGCCTTCCCTGCCTTAAGTAGATTCTCGATAAAGGTATGTGGTTTGAAATCCTTATTTAATACATTGGAAGTTGAACATTAACCCCGCTTAGCTTTTCATCTGGGCAAAAGATTTAAATATAAGATGTAATGTATCGTTACATATAACGTGATACATATGGCTTCAATCGAGGACGAGTTGAATAAGCTAAGGGAAGAGGTTGAAAGAAGGATAAAAGAGGTCTCGGACCTCATAGATGCAGAGGTTTCAAGGTTTTCACAGCTCGAAGAGAGATTAGGATCGGAAATTAATCGTGGAACGCTCTGGGACGAACTTAGCGAGCTTAAGGGTTTAAAAAGACGAATGGAAACTGAGAAAAATAAGGCGAAGGAAAGCCTTCAGAGTGAATTGCATGAGCTTAAGAGGAAAATTAGGGAAACGTATTCTGTTGAAGACAGAGAGGTTCTTGAAGAATTAACGGATAGATTTGAGGATTTAAAGGGTTTCGGCGAAGATAAGCTTGATGAACTTGAGGATAGATTAGAATCCTTCTCGGATAGGGTTGAAGAGTTAGAGGAGAAAATCAAGGATAGGATAAGTGAGCTAAGGGAAGCTACAGGTACTCCAATAAGAGGGTTTACTATACCTAAACCTGAAATAAAGATCCCTGAGATCAAACTACCCGATTTTGGAAGGTTATTTGAGGAATCGTTTTCAAGGGCGTGGACTGGTGTACCCTCAGCAATAGTCTCCTCGGTTAGATTGTCGCAGGCGGACCTGAATTTAATCGATGCTTTAGTTGATGCGGGGATGTTTAAGAGTAGGAATGAGGGCATCGCGTTCTTCGCGCACAGGGGGATAGAGGCGAGTAAGGATTGGCTGACTAAGATTAGGGAGAAGCTGGATTCGATTAGGCAGTTACAGGAAGAAACGAAAAAAGAGATAGAGGGTATGGCTGGGGAACCAGCGGTTAAAGATGAGGGTCCACCTCACTCTGATTCAGAGGAATCCGGCAAGAAAGGGTAACGTCCTCGCCTAAGTACGCCATCGATATTTTATTTTCCTGATGCACCTCACCGTAGACCCCACGGTGTATACCACCTAGCCGTACATGTTTCTTTTATTAAACATCGTGGAAAATTATTTAAGTATACGTCTTAACCGTAGAACCTCTTTAATACCTTCAACGCGTTTAAAGTGATCCATTTGCTCGGTATGCCTTTCTGCTCGATATTCGTCTGGAAACGCCCGTTAAATGTGCTTTCTAACATCCATCGACCCATTTCATCTTGTTTAGAGGTCACCATATCTACTGCTTCCTGCATTCGTCTATCTCGGTAGCCGAGCTTCGTTAAAATGCCTAGGCTTTCTAAAACATCTGTTTGGTACATCAGGGGAAAACCAAACCTAAACCAACCAGGTTTGGACACGCGGCTTAGATCGTGGCTTCTTTTATAAATATGATGGATAAGAAGGTACTCAACTCCTTTTTCCACCGTGTTAGTTACATCCTTAGACCTTTTGTCAACCGGTATTTCCGCTAATGCTTTAAGAGATTTAACTACGCCCATGTGGCAAGAGTGTTTCCCGAAACAGCTTTTAGCCCTATCATAGGGCCAGCCTTTAGGTGGATGTTCTACGCCGTCATCGAATCTTTGATAAGTGGTAATCCAGTTGATAGCACGTTCAACCCGTGGGTCCTCCAGATACCCAAGTCTGATCAAGCTCCAAGTCATGTTACCCGTTAAACAGGGTATAACCCCGCTGTGTAAGCCTCCACCCGTCCTAGCGCTGACCCACGCGGAGAAACCCCCGCTCTCAGGGTCTTGAGAATTCTCCAAGATGAACTCGCAAGCCTTCCTAACGCGTTCGTCTTTTGCATCAGCGCCGAGTTCAGCGAGGATGATGAGTTGCCAAACCGTGCCCTTGTATTTAGCGGTGTAAAACTTTTCAGGTGTTTCCCAGTAGCCTCCAACCCTCTGCTTACCTAAAATCTTAGGTACTGCTCCTGTATTCATGATTTCATGTTTAACGTCCTTAACTTCAAGGTCGGTTTCAGGTTTATCTAGGGCCTCGGATAAAGTGAAATACCGTACTGAGGGATTATCCTTTTCCAACAACCAGTCTACTGGATCTGCTTTCAACACGGATTTCCAATCACCCATGTCCCCCACCCACCTTCATCAACGCTCTAAATAACCCCTTATAATCCTACTTTCTGATTACCTTGGATGAACTACGGTTTTTACGAGTAATGCCCTCTTTTAGAAGACAGACATAAAGTATAAACATTATTTAAGGAGAGGGTTTAGGTCGCTTGAGAAGTGTGTGATGTGCGACAGGGTTTTTCTCAGGGTAGTCTAATGAGTAGTGGATTCCCCGAGTTTCCTTCCGCTTCATAGCTGAGTCTATGATGAGCTCCGCTATTAACGCTATATTCCGTAGCTCAACGAGGTCCGCGGTGATTAGGAAGTCCCAGTAGTACTGATTTATCTCCCGCCTTAAGAGGGCTACCCGGTCTTTTGCGCGGCTTAAGCGCTTGTTGGAGCGGACGATGCCCACGTAGTTCCACATCAGACGCCGTATCTCATCTCGGTTGTGGGTGATAACGACCAGTTCATCGCTGTCCACCGCCTCTCCCAGCTCCCAAGGTGGGAAAGGTTGGAGGGGGATCTCCCGTTTCAATAGCTCCTTACACCTTTCAGCCGTGTAACGGGCGGAGACGAGTCCCTCGATGATGGAGTTACTCGCTAACCTATTGGCTCCGTGGAGACCCGTGCACGCGGTTTCACCGATGGCGAACAGGTTTTCCACGTCGGTTTCACCTGCTATGGTTGCTTTTACGCCGCCGCAGCAGTAATGCGCCGCTGGAACCACCGGTATAGGCTCCTTGGTGACGTCGATCCCGAGTGACAGGCATTTCTCATAAACCTTTGGAAAACGGCTTCGTACAAAATGAGGGTCTTTCATTGAGATGTCGAGGAGTACGTAATGCTCACCGGTTCTCTTCAATTCATTGTCTATAGCTCGGGCTACGATGTCCCTAGGAGCGAGTTCCATCATGGGGTGATAGTCACTCATGAAACGCCGTCCCCTCTTATCCGTTAGAACCGCGCCCTCACCCCTTAAGGACTCGGAGATCAGGAAGGAGTCGGCTAAGGGATGGTATAGCGTGGTTGGATGGAACTGTGTAAATTCCATATCCATAATTGTCACTCCGGCGCGATACGCCATGGCGATACCGTCGCCTGTGGCTACATCCGGGTTGGTGGTGTGGATGAACACTCGCCCTATGCCGCCTGTAGCTAATACGGTCGCCTTTGCTGCGAAGTTGTGGATCGTTGAATTCCTCCTATCTAGAACGTAGCAGCCTATGCATCGGTTTTTCCTGACGACGAGGTTGACAGCGACATGGTTTTCAAGGATGGTGATGTTAGGGTGCTCGGACACCGCCTTCAATAAGACGCGTTCAACCTCTCGACCTGTGAGGTCGTCGGCGTGGACTATACGCCGCTTTGAGTGGCCGCCTTCAATGCCTAAGTCGAAGTCTCCTTTTTCTGTCCTGTTGAAGTTTGCCCCCCTATCCACGAGTTCTTTAACGCATACAGGGGCAGCTTTAACAACCTTTTCAACCACATCTCTCTCGCATAGCCCATCGCCGCAGACTAATGTATCATGGATGTGGTCTTCGAAGGAATCGGATTGGGATAAAACCGCGGCTACTCCTCCCTGAGCATAGTATGTGTTCGACTCCGAATCTTCCTTTTTAGTGATTATTAAAACCGGTTTAAAATCAGCCGTCTTCAAAGCAAAAGACAGCCCTGCAACTCCGCTTCCAATCACTAGGACATCTACAGATACATCCGCCGTACCCACTCCACCCACTCCTCTCTAATTAGGCTCTGAACTATCTAAATACTTTCGGAGAACAACACGATAACAGATTCCTCAAGTCTGAGATGGCAGTTCCCGCCGCTTCGCCTTCGTCGATACCCTCAGACTCGCCGAGCTCTGCGATACATGTCTCAAACCCTTTACGGATTTAAAAGGAACATAAAGAGCTTACAGGAATGAACCTATAAGTCGCGTATATTTCTTACATGTACGTTAAGAAGTCGAGAGTGGGTTCGACAGAATGCGATCCGATGAAGTTCTTTCCCGCTTGGTGGAACACGGTTGCGAAGGACGGGTTACATCGATACACCACCTCCGTGACCTTCGAGAGGAGATTAATGGACGCTACAGGAAAGGTCAATTCAACGAGGAATTCTACAGAGAACGTCTCGCGAACTTCGATTTCCGGGTTCCAGATAGCCTACCAGAAGCGAGGTCTATTATAACCGTCGCCGTCCCGAGGCCTCAAAGTCTCGCTGTTTTCACCTTCAATGGAGAGTCGCTGGCACTCATCATTCCTCCTACATACGTAGCCTATGAGGAAACAAGGGAAAAAGTGGAGGATTTTCTAAAAAGTATCTTGGATACGGAAAGGTACCGAGTTGTACGCACTGCGTTGCCTTTGAAGCTCCTCGCCGTGCAGAGTGGATTAGGCTCGTATGGAAGAAACAACCTCTGTTACGTCCCCGGTATGGGGAGTTTTTGCCAACTTGCCGCGGTTTACTCCGACTTACCTTGTGAACAGGATAGCTGGCGTGAAGTGCGTATGATGGACCGCTGCCGTAACTGCTACACCTGCCGTAAGAGCTGTCCTACCGGCGCCATTCCCTCTGATGGTTTTCTTCTGCGCGCCGATCGATGCCTTGTCTTTCACAATGAGAAGCGCGGTGATATACCTTTTCCCAGTTGGATAAACCCCTCTTGGCATAACTGCCTCGTCGGCTGTATTCACTGTCAAAGGGTTTGCCCACAGAACAGGGATTTTCTGAATTGGTCTGAGGACAGGGAAGATTTCTCTCAGGATGAAACCACCCTCATTTTAAAGGGTGTACCATGCGACCGGCTGCCTGTTATGACAGTTGAAAAGCTGAAGCGTCTCAGTCTATTCGAAGATCTAGATATTCTCCCCCGTAACCTAAGCGTTTTCATAAGGAAAAATTGATTTGTGCGCGGCGGATGTACTCCCTGCATCCACCTTTTTTATTTAAGCCCTCTATTCCTTGGGAATAGATGCCGTGTTCTCAGACTGAATTTGACGAGAGAAAGCATCAACGGGACTTCCATCAATGGGCCTATGACCGTGGCTAGGGCAGCGCCGGAGTTGATCCCGTAGAGTGTTGTCGCTACCGCTATGGCAACCTCGAAGTGGCTGCTTGAACCTATGAGCGTTGCATCTATTGATGTCGCGTAGTCCCAGTTAGACACCCAAGAAATGGAGTAGGTTACCGCGATCATTGTTACGTAGTGGAGTAAGTTTGGGAGGGCGAGGTAGGCTACAAGTATCGGGTTGCTGAGTATGATCTCTCCTTGAAACGAGAACATAACTATTAAAGTGAGCAGTAAGGCGATGATTGAAACCTTACGTACGACTTGGAGGTAGATGGAGCTAAACCATTCTTTTCCTTTTCTCGATATCAGTAGCTTTCTCGAGAATGCTCCCAGTGAAACTGGGAGAGCTATGAAAAGGACTACGCTGAAGGTGATCAAGTCCAACGGGACTGGTATTCCGCTTGCGCCGAGGTAGAAAGCCGACTGGGGGGCGTATAGGAAAACCATCAGCAGCGCGTTGACTGCCGTGTTTATTAGTCCTTGAGCCATGTCTCCTTCAGCCAGCAGCATCCACCACATGACCATGGCTGTACAGGGGGACATACCTAGCAGTATGACGCCGGCTCTGTACATGGGGTCATTCAGTAGCAGGTTTGCATAAAGCGTCATCAAGGGCGGGGCTATGACCCAGTTCGCGATTATCGTAAGCAGCATAGGCTTCGGTTTTCGCGCGGCCTTCTTAATATCGCTGAATGATATACCCACAACCGTAGGGTACATCATGAAGAAAAGGCATATACCTATAGGGATTGACAACTTGGCGAACTTCAAGGCGTCTAGGTATTGGCTGAAGCCCGGGAGGAACCTTCCAAGCAGGAGGCCGATGAGGATGCATACAGCGATCCATAATGTCAGGTACTTCTCGAAGATGCCCAGTTTACTCTTCTCTTCGGTCATAGTTCGTCTCGAAGAGTTAAACATAGGATATATTTAGATATTTAAATATGTCGTTACGTTAGAGGTGCCTTAGAATGGAAAATATACGATTAAGAAAAGTCAGATATGTATTTTTCAACCAATCTTAGATCCGCGATGCAGTAGAAAACCCATTTACCCTCCTTCCTATCCCTTACCAAACCCGCGTTTTCCAGAATACCGAGGTGATGAGAAGCTGTGGATTGGGTTAAGTCCAACGCAACCATTATTTCACAGACGCACATCTCCCTAACCTGAAGAAGTCTCAAGATTCTTAGACGCGTATCATCAGCTAAAGCCTTAAAAAACCTGCCCCCTTTTCGAGCCGAATCCCTGCCAGCAACCTGTTCGGCCAGTTGCTTAAGCTCCTGTGAGTATTCCGAGGCATCCTCCTTGGGGCATATCCCGGATTCGATCAACCTGGCAAGTCTCCTGCTTACCCTTTTCTTAGCCATAGCAGCTCTAAATAGAGTGATGAATTAACGCATTTAAATATATTCGCTGGAATAGGCATAAGGAGTTTAACCGAATAACAATAATATCCAATCTAACATTGCACGGATACATCGATCCTAATAGACTTTTCATACTCCTGCTATTCTACTACCATCAATAAATAAAGAATGTCCTGTGATGAATGATACTTTGTTTGAAATACAGTTTGGCTAAGGAGGTCTTCCTATTTTCTTCAAGAAGCCTATTCTAATAGCCTCGTAACATTTTCAAGGTACTCCTAGGCTTTCCATAGGTCTTCCTTCACCCTTTCGGGCATGTATTCACCATCAGAAAGCTTAACAAGGGTTCGAGGGTAACAGGTATTATGTGATTGGAGGTGTAGCGATGGATTCGCGGGAAAGGGTTAGGTTGGCGTTGACGCATAAGGAAGCGGACCGGGTGCCCATCCAAGATAGCCCTTGGGGCGCCACGGTGGACCGGTGGCGGAGCGAGGGTTTACCGTCAGGCATCTCGCCGGCGGATTTCTTCGGCTATGAGTTGGTGGGCTTCGGCGCGGACACCTCGCCGCAGCTCCCCGTAGAGGTGCTGCGTGAAGACACAGAGTACATCGTGGAGCGGAACCCGTACGGCGGCGTCCGGCGGAACCACCGTGATTACTCGACAACGCCGGAGATCATCGAGTACCCGTGCAAGAGCCGGGAGGACTGGGAGAGGCTGAAGGTGCGGCTTCACCCTAGTGACTACCGCGTGGATTGGGTGTCAGGACTGCAGGCCTACCAGCGGGAACGCAGCCGGGGACGGTTCATCACGTACAGCGCCGCCGTGGGCTACGACAAGATTCAGAGCTACGTAGCCTCACCGCGGCTTTTGCGCGCCGTGATCCAAGAGCCCGATTGGGTTATCGACATGTACGAGACCGATGCAAGTCTGGCGATCGAGATGTGTGAACGGATGATTCGAGGGGGCTTCATCTTCGACGGCGCCTTCCTCTTCTGCGACCTCGGCTATAAGACCGGGCTCTTCTTCTCGCCGAAGCACTACGAGGCGCAGCTTCACCCCGTGTTCAAGCGGCTCGGCGACTACTTTAGAAGCCGGGGTATGCCTGTGCTGCTCCACAGCTGCGGACGTGTTAAGGACCTTATCCCGTATTTTATCGAGGAGGGTATAACCTGTCTTCAACCAGTCGAGGTGAAGGCTGGTATGGATTTGGTGGCGTTGAAGCGGCTGTACGGCGATGATATCTGCTTCATGGGCGGCATCGATGTACGGGTTATGGCTCAAGGTGACCCCGTGGCCTTGGAGAAGGAGGTCCGGGGTAAACTTGAGGTGGCCAAGGTGGGCGGGGGCTACATCTACCACTCCGATCATTCGATACCTAAG
>Ga0129297_10001029_pt1 | contig 13923 bp, 13 predicted proteins | sample I18A1metaG_FD_94708 | JGI IMG/M metagenome (GOLD analysis project Ga0129297, IMG submission 94708) | Lake sediment bacterial and archeal communities from Gulf of Boni, Indonesia to study Microbial Dark Matter (Phase II) - ​I18A1 metaG | ecosystem: Environmental > Aquatic > Freshwater > Lake >... | reverse complement strand
GAATAAAAAATGTTTGTGCAAATCGGCTTTTTAAGGCATTATTATTGGGAAGTGAACCACGATGGACACTGACGCTCTGCACGCTCGTATACTCGATTCCCTCCCCCTTCCCGTCTTTTGCTGTGACGGGCAGATGCTGATCACGTACATAAACCCCGCCTGCGAGGCGCACACCGGGACCAGCCTGGACGGGGCGCGCGGCAGGCGGTGGAGCGAGCTCTTTGACGGGTCCGCGGTCAGCCTGGCATCCATTCCCGGCGCGCCCGGCATGGTGGGCGTGGTCGCGGCCGGCGTGAACGCTTCCCCGCCGGCAGGGGGCCCGCGGGACGGTGAGGCGCGCAGGCTTGACATCCTTCACCGCATCATCACCGCGGCGAACACCGCCATGGACATGGACTCCCTGCTGGAAACGGCCCTCGGAACGACCCTCGAGCTCATGGAGTTCGACGGTGGAGGAATCCTGGTCGTCGATCCCGGCGGGGCCACGGCGAGCCTCCGGTGCTCCAGGGGACTCCCCGGGGAATTCGCCGCGCGCATGAAACAGGTGCCCGTGGGCGCCGAGCCGTATTCAACCGTATTTGTGCGAAAGAACGCGTTGTTTTCCGGGGAGTACCGGGGCAACGGGAAAGCCAGTCCCGCCCCCGGATGCGGAACGAGCTTTGCGGGCGCGAGCGTTCCCATCATATTCCGGGACGCGGTGATAGGCAGCCTCAACGTGATGAAGCGCGGGAGCCATCTTTTCACCGATTTCGAAAAGGAGATCCTCAAATCGACGGGCCGCGAGATGGGGGCCTTCATCTCCCGCATGCTCGCGGAGCAGGCCCTTGCCGAAAGCGAAAAGAAATTCCGCGAGCTCGCCGATGCGCTTCCCGAGGTGGTGTTCGAGGCGGACGCGCAGGGACGCATCATCTACGCGAACAGGCGCGCGTTTCAGCTCTTCGGCTACACCGGGGAGGAGCTCGCCGGCGGAATCAGGGTCTTCGATCTCATCATCCCCGGCGACCTGCCCCGGGTGATCGAGAACTGGAAGCGGCGCATGGAGGGCGAACCGGTCGGGCCCATAGAATACTCGATCCTCAGGAAAAGCGGGGAGGTCTTCCCCGGGCTCATCAACGTGGCCCCGGTGCTGCGCGACGGCGCCATCGTGGGGATGCGCGGCATTCTGATCGACATCTCGCGCCAGAAGGAGGCCGAGGAGGCGCTCAGGCGGAGCGAGGCGCGCTTCCGCGCGCTCACCGAAAGCTCCCCGGCGATGATCTACATTTACCAGGACGGGAGGATCCAGTATGCCAATCCCGCCATGATACGCACCTTCGGATACTCCATGGACGAGATCGGGGACAAGGACCTGCTCGAGCGCTCGCTGCACCCTGATTCGGTCGACTACGTGAAACAGCGCATGAAGGCGCGCGACGAGGGCGAGCCCGGCAGCGTGCGCTTCGAGATCAAGGTTATAACGAAGAGCGGCGAGGTGCGCGTGCTCGACCTTTCGGCGGGGATGATCGAGTACAACGGGCGCCCGGCCGCCATAGGCTCCGCGTTCGACATCACCGAGGCACGGAGGATGGAAGAAGAGCTCCTGAACATGCGCAAGCTCGAATCGCTTGGCGTCCTCGCGGGGGGAATCGCGCACGATTTCAACAACCTGCTCACCGCGATCATCGGGAACGTGAGCCTCGCCAGGATCACGCTGTCGCAGGACCATCCCGTGTACCGGAACCTGGTCGAAATGGAAAACGCGTCCCTGCGCGCGCGCGACCTCACCCACCAGCTGCTCACCTTCTCGAAGGGCGGCGCCCCCGTGAAGAAGACCGCCTCGATCGCGCGGCTACTGCGCGAAACGATCCAGTTCACGCTGAGCGGCTCGCACCTCATGCCGGAGTTCGCCATTGCGGACGACCTTTGGGACGCCAACATAGACCAGGGCCAGGTGAGCCAGGTGGTGAACAACATCGCCATGAACGCCGCGCAGGCGAGCCCGTCCGGCGTGAGCCTGGAAATCTCCGCCGCGAACGTGGTGCTGGACGCGCCCGACGAGCTCCCTCTCGATCCCGGGCGCTACGTGAAGATTTCGTTCACCGACCACGGCGCGGGCATCCCGGCCGACGTGCTGTCCAGGGTGTTCGATCCCTATTTCACCACGAAATCGAAGGGTAACGGCCTGGGGCTCACCACCTCGTATTCCATCATCAGGAAGCACGGCGGTCACATTACCGCGAGCTCGCAGCCCGGCCGGGGGAGCTGCTTCACCGTCTACCTGCCCGCGTCCTCCGGAAACGCGGAGGCGGTTCGGGGCGCCGTGGAGCCCCTTGCCAGGACCCGGGGATCCATTCTCCTCATGGACGACGACGACGCGGTGCTCCAGGTCGCGAAGAGCATGCTCGAATACCTGGGCTACGAGACCGCCTGCGTGCACGGCGGCGAGGAGGCCATCGAGTCTTACGCGCGCCGGCTGGAATCCGGCGCCCCGTTCGACGCCGTGATCATGGACCTCACCATCCGCGGCGGGATGGGCGCCGTCGAGGCCGTGAAGGCGCTCAGGAAGATCGACCCGGGTGTGAAGGCGCTGGTCTCCAGCGGTTACAGCCTTGACCCCATACTCGTCGAGCACGGGCGCCACGGGTTCGCGGGGACCGTCGGCAAACCGTACGACGTGAACCGGATCGCCAAGACCCTCCGCGAGACCATCAAGTCGCGTTAGGCGACAGCATGCTCAACGCCGGCGCTTTTCACGCGCATGGCGCGCGAAATCGGCGAAGGCCCCGTGCGAGGAGTAGCGGTAGGAATACCCGGTCGCGCGCGCGAGCTTTTCGCCCGACACCGCCCAGGGGTGGAGCACCATGGGAAGCGCGCTCGAGGGGAACTCGGTGAGGAAGGACAGGCGCAGCCTCCAGGCGACGGCGTTGAGCGCGGCCATGAGCCCGGTTGGCATTCCCAGTATCGTCGTTCCGAGCATGCGCGCCATCTCGCGGAACGTCACCTCTCCCACCGCCCCCACGCTGAAGGCCCCATGAAGCCTTTTTACCAGCATGAGCATCATGATCTCGATGAGGTCGTCCTCGTGCACGTACTGCAGGGCGCGCGCCGCGCGCGGTAGCATGACCAGCCTCTTCTGCAGATGGCGCGCGAGCGGGTTCGCGAATCCCGGCCCCACCACGAAGCAGGGCCTGAGCACCGTGATAAGCGTGCCGCCCCGTGAGGCGTCCAGCCCGGCGATCATCTGCTCGATCATGCGCTTGGTCCGGCTGTAGGTGAATCCGTCGTTTCCGCGCAGCGCGCTCTCCTCCGTGAGGGGAACGTCGTTGTCGGGATGAAAGCCGTATGCCGTCGCCGAGCTCGTGTAGAGGACGTGCCCGGCTCGCGCGCGAAACGCCGCCTCGAACACGTTCCTCGTGCCGTTCACGTTGATGTCCTCCATCAGGGCGATGTTGTGAATGGGCGGCAGGACGAAGGCCGTGTGCACCACGGTGTCGATCCGGTTCTCGCCAAAGATATCGTCCAGTCCCTCGCGCACGTCGCGCCGGTAAAACCGGAACCGCGTATCGCGAAGAGAGCTCTCCGCGACGTCCAGCCCGGCGACGAGCTCCACTTCCCGGGCCGCGAGGAGCCTTCCGACCATCCGCGCGCCAATGTACCCCGATGAGCCGGTGACGAGCACGCGCTTCATCAGTTCCCTCTCTTCAAGAGCACATAGTACGACATCCACGCCACCAGGCGGCGCGGGAGCACCCTCTGCACCACCATGTGCAGGATGAAGCTCCTCGCGTCGGTCAGGTAGACCACCCTGCCCCGCCTGAACGCGCGCACGGCCCTGCGCGCGACGATCTCCGGCGTGGAGAGCCCGCTCACCGCGTACCACCAGAGTTTGCGCGGGAAGTCCCGGCCCTTTAAAAGCGGCGTATCCGTATAAGGAGGGTTGAGCGTCATGATCGACACGCCGGTCCCCCTGAGCTCCTCGCGCACCGCCTCCGAAAGGTTCTGGACGAACGCCTTCGTGGCGCCGTACACCGCATGGTGCGCCGTGGGCTGGAACGCGGAGATCGAGGACACGTTGAGCACGGCGCCTCCCCCGGCCTTCACGAAATCTTCTATAAAGAGGCGCATGAGCGTGAAGTAGGCGATCGTGTTCACGCGGATGAGCTGCATCTGCCGCTCGAGCGGCAGCTCGTGGAAGCTGCCGTAGGCCATGAGGCCGGCGTTGTTCACGAGCACGTCGATCCTGCCGGCGGCCTTCCTGGCCGCTGCATGGAACCGCCGGGGACCGGGCTCCGTGGCGAGGTCCGCCGGTACGGCCGCCACCCGCACGCCGAATTTTTCCCGGAGGTGCGCGGCATGCGCATCAAGCGCTCGCTTCTCCGCCGGCAGGCATCCCAGCACCAGGTGCGCGCCCTCCCGGGCGAACTCCACAGACAGCGCCTTCCCGATTCCCGACGAGGCCCCGGTGATCACGACGGTCTTGCCCTGCAGCTCGATTTTTTTCATGGATGCCTGTCTCCATATTCATGGCGCGGATGCGTATCCGCGCTTTCTTTAAAGGCGTGGGGGGCCGAATCACATGTACGCCGTTCCGCACGCCTGTGTGATCACGATGAAGGCGCGAAAACGCTTTCGCGCCTTCATGCGTACGCGTGCGCGTTCACGCGCACGTCACGCCTTCCCGAGAATGTGGATGCACATCGCCGCCTCCTCGACGCCGATGTTGCCGCCGCCGTTTTCGGCGAGCCCCATGCGCGCGCCCTGGACCTGGCGCGCGCCGGCCTCCCCGCGCAGCTGCGTCACGATCTCGTGGATCTGCGCGAGCCCCGACGCGCCTATGGGGTGTCCCCGGCACTCGAGCCCGCCGCTCGTGTTCACCGGTTTCTTCCCTCCCAGCGTCGTCGCCCCGGTCAGGGCGAAGGGGCCCCCCTCGCCCACGGGGCAGAATCCCATGGACTCGGTCTGGTGGAGCTCGCCCCACGCGGTCGCGTCGTGGAGCTCCGCGAGCGAGATGTCGTCCGGCCCCACCCCCGCCTGGGCGTAGGCGAGCTTCGAAAGACGCTCGCCTATGTCGGGCGCGTCAAGGTCGCGGTCCTCGCCCTGCCCCAGCACCGACGCCGCGATGAGCACCGCGCGCGCGCGGCCGTGCTTCTTTAAAAATGCCTCGGAACACACGACCACCGCCGCCGCGCCGTCGCCCACCGGCGCGCACATCGCGCGCGTGAGCGGCCACGCGACCTCGCGGTCGGCGAGCACCTCTTCCACGGTCATGCGCTCCTGGTACTGCGAGAGCGGGTTCAGGCTCCCGTGCAGGTGGTTCTTGGAGCATATCGCGGCAAGCTGCTCCTGGGTGGAGCCGAATCGGTCCATGTGCCAGCGCGCGCCCATCGCGTAGGCGTCCATGAAGATGCTGCGGCCCTCGCCCGGGGTCGAGTCGGCCCCCGGAACTTTCACGTTTTTAAACGTGGTGCCCACCTGGGTGATGAAGGCGATGTGCTTCTCGAAGTTCTCCACGTCCATGCAGGAGGCGTACGCCCCCAGGGACATCGCCTTGTTCGGGTGCGTGATCTTCTCCGAGCCCACCGCGAGGGCGAGGTCGAACATGCCCGCGCGCACGCCCGTGCAGGCGAGGTGGAGCGCGGTGGACGCGCCGGCGCAGGCGTTCTCCACGTTCGTGACGGGAATCTTGTCCATGCCCATGCCGCGAAAGACCACCTGGCCGCGAATGGAGTGCTGGTTCGCGAACATTCCCCAGAAGGTGTTGGAGAAAAAGCCGGCCTGTATGTCCTTTTTTCCCACGCCGGCGTCGGCGAGAGCGAGCGCGATCACCTCCTCCGCCATGGTGCGCACGGTCTTGTCCGGGTACTTGTTGAACCGGATCATGCCGGTCCCAATGATGTATGCCTTATTCATCGCCCAGCACCTCCCTGACGATGCCGCTTCCCGCGGAGATCGAGAGCGAGTCGTTCGACCCGTCCTCGATCATGCCGGAGCGCGCGTCGCGGAAGAGCTTCTCGATGGGAAGCTCCTTCGTGACACCGTACCCGCCAAAAATCTGCACCGCGTCGCTGGCGACATCGAAGGCGGCCTGCGTGCAGTACACCTTCGAGGCGATCGAGTACTTCACGTCGGGCGGCGTCGTGTTCATGTTGAAGACGAGCGCGTTGCGCGAAAAGGCGCGGCAGGTCTCCACCTTCACGAACATGTCGAAGAGCTTCTTCTGCACCCACTGGTGGTCGCACAGGCGCTTCCCGCCCTGGATGCGCTCGGTGGCGTACTGCAGGGTGAGGTCATAGGCCGCCTGCGCGAGGCCGGTAAAATAGCCTCCCATGCCGGCGTTCGCGTGCGCCAGCGTGAGCTCGGTCATCTTCTCGTAGCTCTCCTGGTCCACGATCATCTGCTCCTCGGGCACCTCGACGTTATCGAAGAAGATCTCCCCCTGGGGAAGCTCGCGCTGTCCCATCTTCTCGAGCGGCTTGCCGCGCGTGACCCCCTTCTGGTTGAGGTCGACCAGGCATATGCCGCCCCCCGCGATGCCGAGCGAGGGCTTGAGGTTCAGGAAGAGGCTTATGTTCGACGCGACGGGCCCGTTGGAGATCCAGGCGGACTTCTGCCCGTTGATGACCCAGCGGTCGCTCTTCTTCACGGCCTTTACCTGCTGGGTGACCTTCGGGTCGCGGAAAAACGTGGTGCCGGGCATGAGCATGTCGGAGCCGTGGTCCGGCTCGGTAATGCCCCAGCAGCTCATCACGCTCCCGTCCCTGCACTTCACGAAGGGCAGGATAAAGCGGTTGTCCAGCCGCTCGTCGGCCATCATCTCCGCGAAGAACGCGGTGAACATGGTGCACCCGAGCGAGACCGCGAAGCCCACGCTGCCGTAGCCCAGCTCCTCCCACACGATGTGCACGGCCAGCGGGTCGAGCATGATCCCGCCGTACTCGTCGGAAATGTAGATGGTGTGGTAGTCGTTCTGGTACATCTTCGCCATGACGTCCCAGTAGAGCGATCCCTTTTTGATCACGTCCTCGGCGCTCATCTTGTCAAGTATGAGCGAGGCCGGGCGCAGCACCTCGACGGAAAAGCGGTGCAGCTGCTCCTTGAGCGCGATGTGCTCGTCGGTGAGCTCGAGGCTTAGTTCCCTGTATGGTTTGACTGTCATTGGTTCCTCCTTTGTGGTGCGCGAAGGCGCGAAAACGCTTTCGCGCCTTCGCAGCGCGTCATTTATAATCCTCATGCCTGAAAATCGTTCCCTCGCCCTTTTCGAACGCCTCCCTGAGCACGCGCGCGAGCGCCTTTTCGGTGACGGTCTTGGGGATGTCGTCCACCACCTGTAAAAATGACGGGATGAAGTTCGCCTCGAGCGCCTGCTTACAGTGAGCGTAAACGGACGAGGGGTCGATCGACTTACCCTCGAGCGGAGAGACCGCGGCCACCAGATCGCTCTCGCCCGGAGCGCCGGAGGACGCGGGAACGCCGTACACGCATACCTCGGACACGTCCGGGTGGCGGCCTATGACCGTCTCCACGTGGTCGGGCTGGATGAAATCGCCGTGGCGCCGGAGCTCGGTGCCCTTGCGGAAGTCGAAGTAGTACCAGCCCTCCGCGTCCTTGTGCACCATGTCGCCGGTCCGCAGCCATCCGCCTTTCGTCTTTTCCTTTGACTCCTCGGGCTTTCCGATGTAGTCGACTTTCGTCTCGCCCTTGGTGAGCCTGCAGATGAGCTCGCCCGTGGTTCCCGCGGGGACGTCCCTGTCCTCCTCGTCCACGACCTTGAACTCCATGACGCCGGGCACGGGTTTCCCGAACGAGCCGATGGGTCCCTTGCCTATGGGCTTGAAGGCGAAGCCGCCCTCCACGGAGCCGTACCATTCCAGGATCTTCACGTCGTAGCGCTTCTCGAAGCCCTCCCAGATGGACACCGGCGTGCCGGCGCTTATCACCGTGCGCACGGGGTTGTCTCCGTCGTTGGGCTTTTCGGGCTCGTTGTAGATCCCGGCCATCATCCCGCCCAGGAGCGAGAAGCTCGTGCAGCCGTACTTCCGGCAGATGTCCCAGATGCGGCTCTTGGTGAAGCGCGGGCTGAAGACCGCGGGGATGCCCATGGAGAGCGCGGGAAAGAGCGTGACCGACTGCGCGTTCCCGTGCGTGAGCGAGAGGCCGTTGTAGAGCACGTCGTCCTTCCGGTACTTCCACACGAGGCTGTTCAGGATGTTGAAGAGCCCGGTCCGATTGTTGCGGATGGTCACCCCCTTGGGATCTCCCGTGGTGCCGGAGGTGTAGATGACCTGCATGGGATGGCGCACGTCCATGATCATCTGGTCCACGCGCTCCCACGAATCCTTTTCGATCACCTCGTTGAGCGCCGGGTACTTTGACGACACGCTCACGCCCTGCTCGGGGCGGTACGCGACCGTGACGAGCTTCACGGAGGGAACGCCGCCCACGACCTCATCCAGCAGGTCCAGGCTGTCGCCGGCGGTGATGACCGCCTTCGCGTTGCAGTTGTTCAGCAAAAACTTGAGCCTGTCGCCGCGATTGCGCGGATCGACCGGCACCATCACGGCGCCTATGGTAGTTCCCGCGAGGAGCGCATAGACGAACTCGGCGTAGTTTCGCATGTAGACGGCGAACGAGTCGCCTTTTTCTATGCCGTGATCGAGGAGGTGGCGCGCGAGCTTGTTCGAGTTTTCATGCATGCTCGCGTAGGTAAGGACGTCCTCCCCGTTCTCGCCGCGCTCGAAGATGTATACCTTCTGGTCCGGCCTCTCCTCGGCCCTTATCTCCACGAGGTGCGAGGCGATGACCTGGTTCAGGTGTGCCTTGGTTGCCATGCGGTCCCTCCTCTATTCCTCGATCGCGCCGATGAACCCGCGCGTGAAGGTTGGAAACTCCTTCTTGAAGGTCTCGTCCCAGTGCTCCTGCGTCCAGTACTGGTGCCGGTCGAAGTACGGGTCCACCTTCGCCACGCTCACGGACACGCTCGTGGCCACGTCCACGCCCTCCATCTTGTTGAGCGCGAAGGCAGCGAAGGCCAGCGTGGAGAAGACGCGGCAGTGCAGGCCCAGGCGCCAGGCCATCGCGGCCGCGGCGTTCGCGGCGATGTTCAGGTTGATGTTCTTGAACTGGCAGCTTGGTCCCTTGGCGGTGAGCGACTCGGTCTCCTCTGCCTTGTTGAGCTCGGCGCAGGTGCGGTAGCCGCAGGCGCCGCAGTTGTAGTTGAGGTCCGACTTCCGCTTGTCGCCAATGAGGATGAGCGCGCAGGGCTCCTTGACGAGCTCCATGAGAAAGCGCCCGTCGCGCGCCGCCAGCGGCGACATGTCGCCCAGCGAATAGCAGAATTCGGCAATGTCCTTCATGTCGTCTACTCCCAGGCTCACGAGCCTGATGGTGTTGCGCTTCCCGAAGCGGAACGAATTGTGCGCGGCAACCGCCATGAGCTCCACCGCGCGGTCCAGTCCCGCCTGGATGAGGTCGTTCATTTCACGTACGGGCATGGTGCACCTCCTATGAGTAGATCGAGCGGAACTGCGGCCACAGCCGCTTGATGATCCGGTCGTTCATGGTAGTTTCGTTGATCTCGTCGTATTTCGCGGGTATGTCGCGGAACGGCGATTTTTCGGTGACCGATATGGCCATCGCGAGGCAGAAGCCGGTCGCCTTGGGGACTATGCGCATCCTCATGGCCGCGGCCCCCGCGGACCAGAACACGCCATAGTCGATTCCCAGGTTCCTCGCCAGTGACACCATGCCGTCGATCGCGTAGGAGATGTTGTTCGCGCGGAAAATGCAGAGCGGCCCCCTGTAGGCGACACCCGGCTCGTCCGGGAGCTCCGGGGTCTCCTTGAGGTACTCGCAGGTGAGCTTCCCGCACATGTTGCAGTTGGTGTCCGCCGGGTCCGTCTTGCAGCGAAGCGACGTGACGATAAGCACCGCGTCGGCGTCGCGCAGCATCGCGGCGTCACGTTTAAAAAAATCCCAGCGCTTGTTGTCGGATGCCATGCGCTCCACCTGCTGAACGAGCTCCTCGATCTCGCAGGGGTCCTCTATGATGTGGATGGTGCACTCGCCCACACCCCCCACGCGCGGCGACGTCGTTCCCGAGGCGAGCAGGAGCCGCGCGGCCAGGCGCACGGACTCCCTGCGGTCGTCCTCGAACTGTTTCATGCTTCGTTCCATGCTCATGGGTTCCTCCTTTAAATGGCGAGCCCGTGGGCCTTCGCGATGTCCGGGTACGCGGCATACGCGGGCTTCAGGAGCGGCAGGAGCTTGATCACCTTGGGCATGGGGCCCTTCGCCTTGATGAGTCCCTTGGCCAGCGCCACCGGCATCGCGATCTGCTGGAGCCAGAACTTGTGGCAGGTGTCGCCCGAAAGCGTCATCTCTATCGTGGGCTTCACGCTCGCGCTCCCGCAGACGACCTTGCCGCCCTCGTCCGGTAGGAGCCAGATGTTCCCGGAGGGATCGCTGATTTCGAACTTGATGACTATTTCGGACTCTACAAACTTGGGTCCCGCCGTCGCGTCCTTTAAGAGCGTTTCGAACAGCGAACCGAGCACCTCGTACATCTTCTGCGTGTTTTCAAAAACCGGCATAACGACCTCCTATCTTTTTTTTGGTATATTCTGCACGAGTCTTGTAATCGCTTCGGTGAACGAGCGCACCGCCCACTCGGTGCTGTGCGACTCCCTGTCCAGGTACCAGCGCAGCGCGATGCCGTGATAGATCGCCGATATCGCCTTCGCCTTGCCGGAGGGATCGCATTTGGGAATGACGCCGCGCTTTATTCCCTCGTGCACGGCTTCCTCCAGGAGCACTATCCAGCTTCTCACCCAGTCATGAAAAAGCGCACGATACTCCGGGTCCCTGGCGGCGAGCGCCATGCAGTCGAAGAGGAGCGGGTAGCCCAGATTCACGTCGGGATCGTCCCAGTTGTACAGCCACGAAAAGGAGAGGAGCTTGGAGACCGGGTCAGGGCACCGGTCCATCGTCTCCTTGCTGCGCAGGAATATCCTGTCGAAGAACTCGCGAAACGCGGCGCGCACGAGCTCTTCCTTGGAGGAGAAATAATGCGCGAGCCCGCCCTTGGAAAGCCCCGCCGCGCGCGCGATGTCGTCGAGCGTCACCTCGAAGCTTCCCGCTTCCGAGAGCTTCGCGAGCGCGGCGGTGATGATCTGGGTGCGGCGGATCGTTTCGAGATCGGTGTTCGTGGCCATGGCTCTCCTTTCAGGGCACGGCATTCCCTTCCGCGTTCCGTTCACGGTCAAGCGCGTGCGATGCCGTGTCCCGGCGCGGCCGGTCGCATACGGAAAATAAAAACGTGTCTCTTCATCGCGGCGTTTTAGCGCCGCATCAAGCGGGGATAATGGTTGATGGGTGTGCTACGCTATGGCGAAATCCCGTTCGCATGGCCCCTGGCAGGGAACGAACTCTCTATATCTGCCGCGGGAACCTCCAAACCGACTGATCGGAATAAAAACCGACTGGTAGGATTATAACCACCCTCAAAAATCTGTCAACATTATTTTTTGTTATACAATACGTGGAATTTATGAGTGGGTATTTTGGACGGCGGCCAAAACAGGGGGCGTTGTTGTAGGGTATGCTCGCGAGCATACCCTACAACAACGACACGGCATACCCTGCAACGACACGGCATACCCTACGGTAAATCCATTTTCCGCATCAATTCCTCGCACGCACGATCGATGTCCTCTTCCCCGGAGGCGCTCCCGGAGGCCAGGGAGAGCACCCTCATGCTTGCACCATCAACGAGCTTCACAGAGATCCGGTACAGCGTTCCCATTTTAACCACGGAGCCGGTGAGCGCGCGGCGCGGCTTCGCGAAGGCGCCCGGGTCCGCCATGAAGGCGGCACGGTCGGGGCCCATTGATTTCAGGGCGATCTGCGCGATTTTAAGGTTGGCGCGGGCGCCCTCCCGGGAGATGGAGGGCTGGTACTCGAATGGCAGCACCCCGAGGTCAAAGCGCTTGAGAGCGGCCGGCCTGCTTGCCTGTCCCGCATCCCTGGCATCTTCGCCTTCCCGGGGCATGCTTGTTTCCACTGCCTCTGGGGGCGCGATAAATACCTGATGCACCGTGTACGCCGCGGCACCCGTAATAATGATTGATCCGGTTACAGCCGCCACGCTCACCACCATGGCGCTCTTCGCGAGCGTGATGCCTAGTCCCAGTTTTTTAAGCCAGACATAAAGCCATGCCGAAATCGACAGGTAGAGCGAGTATTTCCCATGCGTTTTTAGGATATGCGTGAACGTGGCTTTCTGCGCATCCCACATGGCGCTTCGAACATCGGGCGACATGTCGTGCGCCAATTCGTATCTAAGTAAAACCCTTTGCAATGCTTCTTCCTGTTTCATAGCAGTTCCTCCAGGTCTTTTATTCCGCGTTCTTCCAGGAAACGAATGAGACGGGAGACCACGAGCCCGTAGCGGTAGCGGGCCTGCCGCTCCCGCATGCCCAGGTGTATTCCGGCTTCTTTGTATGTATAGTTGTTGATGGCGATCAGATCAAAGAGCGTCCGGTCCTTTCCGTCTCCAAGGCAATCTATCTTTTCGATCGCTTCTTCAAGGAGCATCCTGGTGTCACGAAAACTGATTCGACGTGACTCTGTCGCATCTTCCACCATTTCGTCCATTCCCCCGGCCGTGCGCTGCCTCATGCGAAAATGTTCCATGACTACCAGCCTGAGCGTGCCCATCAGCCAGGTGCGGGGAGTTATCACTTCGGCCGATTTTTCATAATAACGAGTAAATACCTCCTGGCAGATGTCATGCGCTTCATCCGCATCAAGCGTTCTTGCATATGCCGCGCCGAACACGACCGGGTAATACTCTTCATATACCTCGGTAAAGCGAAGTGTGGATTTATCAACGCGAGTAAACATGGAACAACCCCTTCATGCGGAATGAGACCTCCCGGTGACGACTTTTTAAAGGTTTTATTTCCATGCGGCTCTCTCCCATTCCGACGTATCCCAGGTCCCTTCCTCGAGTTCCCCGTTAAGCATGGTTTCATCGATCATCCCCGAACAGGAGACCATGCATGCAAGCAATCCCGTCAATAGAAGCAGAATCAACCTTTCCACCATCACCATCCCTCTTGCCGATGAAATTTTTCCAAGTACCAAAATATATTGAAGCGATCACCCCGTCATGGTTGTCACAGCTGCGCCTTCACGCCGACCAGCAGTCCGGAAAAATGGCCCCTGCGGCCGTGCTCAAAAAACATCGAATATGTCGGCGCCATGCTCAAATGCCAGCGATGAAAAACATGTATGTCCGCAATTATTCTCATCGAAAGCAATGGATCGAAATAGGATTCTCTTTGGTATTCAAAGTCACCTGCGGGACGGTAAACCACCGGATCATATCGCATCCTGAAAACAGCATAACCCCCGCTGACCAGCGGCATTATCGTGACCGCGGGAAGTACCCGTATCGGGTATCCCATGCCAATGGATATGGGGGCCATATAGAGGCAATAAATGGAATCGCTGCGCGGTTTGAATTCATACAGCCCTGCTGAAAGAATTACTGAAACTCGATTGGCAATAATTCTATTTGTCTGTCCCGACACTTCCAGTCCGTACCCGTTTCCTATCCCTCTGCTGAAATCACCCAAAGCACGACAGGCGGCACCGGACAGGGTCAGTTCAAAGTCGCCCTTGATGAAAGAATTTCCAGAATAGTAATTTCCGATATTGTGTACTATTGCTTCTATGCTTTCCTCGAACAATTCTTCACGCTCAGCCTCACCGGAAAGATGCATGTCGATGCCGCCCGTGGCAACGTCGATGATACGGACCTCTATCCGGAATTTTCCAAGCCTGCTCAGAGAACCTGAAACCATTTTCTCGACATCGAGCATTTTGCCGAACTCCGACACGCACTCGCTGTCGGCGCATTCCGACTCCAGTATTCCATGTGAT
>Ga0129297_10001028_pt1 | contig 13928 bp, 15 predicted proteins | sample I18A1metaG_FD_94708 | JGI IMG/M metagenome (GOLD analysis project Ga0129297, IMG submission 94708) | Lake sediment bacterial and archeal communities from Gulf of Boni, Indonesia to study Microbial Dark Matter (Phase II) - ​I18A1 metaG | ecosystem: Environmental > Aquatic > Freshwater > Lake >... | reverse complement strand
CTCCGATCACACTAGCCAGATTGTGATCAACCAGAATTCTCTTCTTCAGAAGCCCGCTCAATAGGCATTCCTGCCCAAGATCTGGAGAACAGTGTACGCGCAGAATCTATTTAGAGCTTCTGCGCAACGTCTCCACACGCGCTGCTTACGCCCACGGGATCTCAGTCTTCCGCAGCACACCTATTGTGCTCACGACAACACCGACGACCAAGAGGGCATACGATAGATAACGTACGTCTTCATACGGCACGTTTACTGTGACTTGTCTCTGGAAGTCCGCCGTCATCGTCACTTTCTTCTTCACAGGTGAATCCGTGTTGTCGAAGACAAGGTGATAGACACCGATGTGCGGCGCGGTGAACGAGAAGGTCTGTCCACTTGACACGTCTTTCTGGAGAAGATACGTCGGGTTGGCGTGCGCGATCCACTTCTGATAGTTTGCGTCGTCGAAGACAAGCATCGAAATCTCAGACGCTTCACCTGTGAGGGCAGATACTACAGAGGCTGTTCCATTCACAAGGACATCTTCATCCAGTTGAACGCTATGCTCCGAAATGTCGCCTACCACAAACGCGTCGTTGCTAAACAGGTTGACGACTTGGGTTTGAGTGGACGGGACCATGATAAGTTGGGGGCCGGCAAAGAACAAGAAAATGCCTGCCACTAGCATGGCGACTCCAGCCAGCAAGTTGGGGGCGTTCATGTAGTGATTATTCCTCTCTTGGATGGGCAACCAACGGATCGGAGTGTAAATCCCTTCTTGTCATGATCCTGCTCATACGGTACTTGCGAACGAACGGAAACGACGCTCAACCGAACGCGCGATCAGAGATATATATCCACTGAACCGATCTATCGTTCGGTTGACACGCATGACAGAGAAGAAGGGAGAGTTCGTTCCCACACAGAAGTTCATGGGAATGCAAGTCATAGACAGCAAGGGCACTTCCGTCGGGACCGTGAAGGATGTCGGCGTGAATGTGGTTGAGAAGAAGTTCAGCTTGGTCGTGACGACAAGGGCGGGATCTGAACTCCAAGTTTCTTGGGACGACATACAGTCTGTGGTTGATGTTGTCCTCCTACGCAAGGAGATTGAAATCCCCAAAGTAGCTGAGGTTGCTCAGGTTCCCCCGCCTCCTCCACCTCCGCCAAGCACGTGTCCTAGCTGTGGCACGTCCGTGATCCCAACGGCGCGATTCTGTCCGAAGTGCGGAAGCAAGCTGAAATAGGCGACTCATGTGGTTGCCCGTGAGCCCAAATCATGATGTTATGAACGCTGTTCCTCCATATCGCTGAGGCTCTCGAATTCTGATAACCTCTTGATTCTTCTTCGAACGATCGTGTTCTCCAGCTCTTCCTTCAGCAGCGAGAAGATGCTCTTGTGTACATGGACAAACTCCGAGTGAGTCCTATCCCGCGGACGTTCAAGATCAATATCTAGTATCTTCTTCACGCGTGCCGGCCTTGAACTTAGCACTATGATCTTGTCTGCCAACTCTACGGCTTCCATAAGGTTGTGTGTCACAAGGACGAAGGTCTTCTCGGTCTCTGAGTGGATCTCAGCGACTTCCTCTCTCAATGTCTCTGCTGTGAATTCGTCGATTGCGCTGAATGCCTCATCCATGAGTATGACCTCTGGATCTACGGCCAAAGCCCGGGCAATTCCGACCCGTTGCTTCATTCCGCCCGAGAGCTGTCTTGGATACAAGTGCTCATATCCGGACAGGCCAACCATTTGGAGATACTTCTCAACCGAGTCGAGTCGCTCAGCCTTCGGAAAGCCTTGGACCTCAAGTCCATACTCGACATTCTTCTGCACCGTCCTCCACGGGAAGAGAGCGAAGGATTGGAAGACCATGCTGATCTTTGGGTGAGGGCCAGTGACCCTGTCTCCGCTGAATCTAATCTCCCCCGATGTCGGCTCGTCCAACCCTGCAGCCATTCTGAGGAGTGTGGATTTTCCACATCCGCTTGGACCGACGAGACAGGCGAATTCGCCTCGATCCAACGTGAAACTGACATCTTGGATTGCTGGAATCGATTCTTCCGTCTGGGCATACTCTTTGCTGACGTTCTTAAGTTCTAGTTGGGGGATCAGTCCATCCACCGCCTGATCCATCTCTCAGCCCGGCCAAAGAGCAGGCGGTCAACCGTGATGGCAATCACTCCAACAGCAAGGATCGCGGCAAAGGCCTCGCTGACCGCCCCTGTCTCAACCGTCCCTGCTATGTAGGACCCTATGCCTATCACGCCGGAGAAGATCTCGATTGCCAGCACGATCTCCCACACAAAATCGTAAGCCAATCTCAGCCCGGTGAAGAGCTGCGGTGAGACCGCTGGCAGTATCAGCTTGCGAAATGTATCGACACGTCCGGTATTGAAGACCGCGGCCACGTGAAACAGATCCCGCGGAATGTCCTTGGTTCCCTCACGTATTGTGAAGTATATCGGGAAGAAGGCACTAAAAGCAGCTATCGAGATGGCGGCGAGATTTCCTGGACCTATCCATAGGACCAGAATCGGCAGCAGGGCAACATCGGGCAATGCACCGGCGAGCATTATCAGGGGCGTCATGGCGGTATCGAATCTGTTGCGCAGACCCGCGGACAAGGCAAGCGGCATGGCGACTGCTAAGGCGACAAGAATTCCTCCGGTCAAGTTCAAGAAGCTCTGAAAGACTAGCATTAGAAACTGCCCGTCAGCTATGGACGAAGAGAGGGTCAACACCGTGGTGGTGAATGATGGGAGTCTGGATTCGGGGACCACGCCTAACCGAACTGTGAGCTCCCAAGTTAAGAAGACCCCCGCGAGTGAACCGACCCACAGGTATCGTTCAACGGCGACGTTGTGATGAGCGTTCGCCATGCTCGAGAGTACTCGCTTCGAAACGGCTACGCTCATCTGGCGTATTCACCAAGCTGCGATATTCAACGCTGGCGTGTTAGATTAGAGTTCGATCATGAATTGCTCATGCGACTCGGCCCTAGGTCTTCAGAGCTGTGCAATCAGAGCCACCAGTTCCGTCGTGAAGGAATCACTAGACAACGATCGAGATGAGACGCATTTACAGCCGTATGTAAAAGATACAAGATGCGATTTGATGGATTCCGGCTCAGCATCGAGCAACTTCACGCGAGCTGAACGTGGTAGGAAAAGATGATGGCGAGGGAACCAATCATGATGATCTCTCTACTAGTTGCTGCATCTCATACAAACGGTTCTGTTGACCACAAGAAGGGCGAACCAATCATCTCCCTTCAGCGCGGAATTCGATTGTTGAGACAATGTTGTCCTAGTGCTATCGATTGGTGATGCAACAATTCTCAAGCCTCATACCTCGGGATTTGTCCGCTTGGCCTATATACCTGCGGTCGTTCCCTATCCCCTAGATACTAGTCGAACCCCGGACACATTCGAGGAGCGTACTCGGTACGGCTGAATTCAAAACTTTCGCCGACTTCCGCACAGAGATAATGCGCATCATAGACGCAGCAGCGGAAAGAGGAATCCTGCTTCGCATCCTCGGGGGAGCCGCTATCCGGATGCATTGTCCTAGCTCAGAGCACATGTACGAGTTACTGAAGCGAACGCCCAAGCATGACATGGACTTCGTTAGCTACAGCAAGTACAGGCCTCTCACAAGGCAGTTCATGAAGGACATGGGGTATACCCCGTACGTAACACTCGCAATGACGAGCGGGGCTGGCCGACACAGGCAGATATTCAACGACGCGGAAGGAAACAAGGCGGTCGACGTCTTCCTAGACATACTACCAATGTGCCACGTGATTGATTTCAGAGGAAGGCTTGAGATCGACCGTCCGACAGTCCCTCCGGCAGAGCTTTTCCTCCTGAAGGGCCAGATCGTTGAGATGAACGAGAAGGACTGGCAAGACATGTGCATACTCCTACGAGAGCATCCTGTGGCGGTTAATGACAAGGATGCAATCAATCTGAACCAAGTCTCCAAGACCCTTGCCGACGACTGGGGGTTCTACTACACGGTCTCGACGAACTTGAAGAAATTGCGTGACTACGTCGGAGAATGTCCGGGGTTGAAAGATGATGACCGCGCGAGCATCGAGGGAAAGATCAGCACCATCACTGATGCGATCGAGAGGGAGCCAAAGACGTTGAAGTGGAAGATGAGAGCGAGAGTCGGCACGGCTAGGAAATGGTACAACGTGGTTGAGGAAGTGCAAAGGGACACTATCTCGGGATGATCACCTAACACGCTGTTCTGGATAGAGCGTCACACAAGAGGAGAGTATGAGAGACGACCAGAGTTAGATTCCTATTCTCCACGGATCTTCACGGGTCAGAAGTCGTATGGAGGAAATTCCTGAACTCTGCGAAGATCTTCGATCTGGACGCACTCGTAATTAGCGGAGACATGACTGGGAAGCTGATAATCCCAATCTTCAAGCAAGCGGATGGAACCTACAAGGCAACGCTGTTCGGCGAGGAGAGCATCCTCAAGGAGGCTGATCTACCTGAGTATGAGAAGAAGATCCGCAAGCTCAGTTACCTCCCTTATCGGACGACTTCTGAAGAGGCGGTCAAGATCGATCAGGATGAAGATCTGAGAGAGAAGATCTTTGAGCAACTCCAGATCAACGTAATCAAGGAATGGCTGAGCCTCGTTCCCCAGAAGGTTCCTTCCAAATGCCGGGTGATCCTTACTCCCGGAAACGACGATGTTCTCGTAATTGACGATGTCATCCGATCCGACCCGAACGTCATCTATGGCGAGGAGGAAGTGGTCTCACTTGATGACGAGCACGAGGTCGCTTGTTGTGGTTGGAGCAACCCAACCCCGTGGCATACTCCCAGAGAGTGTTCCGAGGAAGAGCTCCTGCGGAAACTCGAAAGAACGGTCGCAAAGGTCAAGAACTTGGAGACCGCGGTCTTCTGTCTCCACTGTCCCCCTTACGATTCCCAGATCGACTATGCGCCGAAGCTGACAGAGGACTTGAGGCCAGTGTACGCGCACGGTAAGCCGATAATGATTCCTGTTGGGTCGAAGTCCGTGAGAGCGGTCATCCAGAAGTATCAACCACTCATATCACTTCATGGGCACATCCATGAAAGCTCTGGCTATCTCAGAATTGGGCGCACGCAATGTGTGAACCCGGGAAGCGAATACGGCGAAGGGATACTCCGAGCCTACCTTGTCGAGCTCAATGGCCCCAAGATAACGAGACTTCAGAGAGTCGAAGGCTAGTCACAAACGGCGCGACGTAGCCACGAGATTCATGACATCAAGCCTGAATCGGAATGGATCCAGTTTCAACTTGGAAACAGGAATCTCGAACGGCTCTGCGCTTCCATAGAGCCTGACTCTAAACTCGCCGAGCTCATTTCGAGACAGCGATACCTGGGAGAATTCACTCCAAGTGTGCTTTGTGGGAGGGGCCTTTCCTTTTTTCAGCTGGAATCCTGCTTGGTCATAGGAAAACTCGATGTGATACCACTGTTTGTACAGGTACCAGCCAAGCACAACGGCAACTGTGAGGTTCACCGCCAGAATCTCATACCAGATCGGCGCGGTCAGTCCTACAGGGGTGAATAGAACGATCACGGCCTGGATCATGAACATTATGATGAATGACTTGAACAAGTAGTATAATTGGACCGGAGAACGCTTGTTTTCCATTCTGGTTCCCTAGACCTTCACATACTTTTTCAGTTGCCTGCCCAGATATGTGTCGGCTGAAACAATATGACGGGAACCGATATCTACGTAGGCAACGCCAACAGCTGGATCCGTCGCTTCCTGGACACATTTTCTGACCGAGTCACTCAGAGAGGGTCCCAGAAGCGCCAGCCATGCCCACTTCATCTCCCGTTTCCTCATACTTGACTTGACAGCCAAGATCCACTTTCTCAGCCTTCGAGGATTCGGCTCGTTCTCCGTATTTGTCGAGATGGCGAAGAACCCTACCTCATAGTTGGGGTTGAGAAAGAAAGAGAACAACCGAGAGATTAGGAAGCCCCTCATACGCGTATTTCCAGATATGAACAAGTCAAACATCACGTCTCCTTCTCGGTACCATCTAAAAGACTCGTTGAAGTCTGCGACCCAGCGACCGCGGCCACTCATCATCTCCTTCTCCAATCTCGTAACAGTGTCTTCTATGGAGTTCAAGGCCGATGCGCGTCCGGTGATGTTCTGAGACGTGTCATCTGAGAGAGACGGTTATAAGTCCAGTGAATCGGACGCGAGCCGTGGCATAGAATCCTCTGGGGTCTCGTGGCAGAAAAATAAGGGAGGGGGGCTCACTCGGGTGGGATTTCGGCGTAGATCGTTGCGTAGTCGACTCCGACTCTGCTGCCCTTCGTCCTATAGTAGTAGTATATGACTGCACCAACCACGAGCAGGACCAGAGTGAATATCCATGGTTCAGGAGCTGCGAACCCAAGTGCAAGCATGTAGAAGAGAAACACATTGGCTAAGGTGGCCGCCAAGCCTATCCCTGCGACCACCCATTTGCCGGGCTTGAACGGCGACTTCTCGTAGACATCCTTTCGTCTGAAGACGAAGAGCAAGCAAGCAACTGACGATAGTAGGAAGAAAGCCGCGTCCCAGAGGTCTGTTGACACGACCCCGCCAGCCGAGTTCACGTACTGAGTCAAGACCGGCACAGGATACTTGACGAATATGTCAGATTCTGCAAAGGAACCGATGAAGGCAACGAACATTGTCGTGACTATGGCCATTGTGGGAGAGTGCCATCTTTCGTTAACCTCCGAGAGCTTCTCAGGAAGCACTCTGTCGAATGACATCGCAAAGACGATTCTTGAAGACGTTATTACGAAGGGTGGAATGTCGTTGGCGACCCAGAATGCTGCAAAAATCGGAATCAACGCCAGGAACCATTGTAGGCCCATCCCCATAGCGCCGAACCCTGCAATCGTGGGCATCCAGGCTTTTGCGACGCCTGCTGGAAGTTTTCCTCCGCCCCAGGAGAGATAGGCGTATCCACTGAAGAAGGAATAGTCGCCTATCTTCCCGACGAGCATCGCCGCGTGAGCTGACAGGTACGATATGCTGACATACAAGAGGATGATGACGATGTTTGCGATGAAGAGGGTCCGAGGAAGCGCTTTGCCAGCCTCCTTCACCTCGCCGCCCACGAATGTGGCTGCTGCGAAGCCAATGTAGGCCCAGTAGATGCCTATCGTAGCAGTGGCCATCGCGGAGAAGTAGTCTCCAGTGTACGCAGTCGCCATGCCCTGATCGAGGGCCATCTGGGTTATCTGGTTCGCAGATAGCCCTGTCAGTGCTTTGATCCCCGCCTCCATTGATGCTGGAGTTGCCGAGAGGAAGATACCGTACATGAACAAGGTCAAGATGGCAGGGACAGCGAACATAAACTGCAATACCTTGCCTGTCATCGATATGCCGAAGTAGGCGATGGCAGTGAAGAACACGACGATGACCAGGCCTCCGATGAGCAGGTTCTCCGAGGTTGCCCAGGCTGTTCCCCAACCAGCAAGCCACGCGTAGATGAGTGTAGCTTCAAAGACGGCGGTCGCGATCAGTCCCCACGAAACTGCGATGCTGAAGTACTCGGCCCACGATGCCAGAAATCCGACGAACGGGTGTATGATCCTTGAAATGTAGACGTAGCCTCCTCCAGATCTCGGCATCGCCGCTCCAAGCACTGCGAAAGCGAAGACCGTCAGTAGGACTATGATGCCGGAAACGAGAAATGCCATTGTGGGCGCGGGGATTCCAGCAGGGTAGGTACTCTCGGGTATAATCGCGGGACCTGTCCACTGGAAGACTCTCTTTTGCCAGCCCAAGCCGACGACGTTGCAGAAGATGATTATTACTGCGGTCCAGAATCCGATTTCTCTGACGAGCCCCGTAGCCTTCCTAACGAAGACTTTCTTTTCGGTAGACAATTTTCCTAAATCCTCTTTTCTAGGGTCTCGCTGACCCTATGAGAGAATCAGTTTCCGCTTTGGATATATATATTAGCTTTATGACGACCTCAAATGCAACCATCGAATCCTTTAAGAACTCACAGTTCGCGCCCACGAAATCCTCGATCAGCTCAAGGCAGCATGCCTTGATCCAAGGCTCACCGCCTGGGCAGCAGTGTCAGCAGGATCAGCAGGATAGGAAACATCGCGAGTGTCGCGATGAACGTGTACCGTCGTCGCCTAGTCATGCGTTTGTTCTGATCCTCGCATGAGGGGCTGCAGAATTCCTTGCTCATCGGAATCGGAGTCGCACATATTGGACAGTGCTTGTGTTTGACTATGATTGGGGCACTTTCTTTTTGGTGCTTCGACACTCCGTACCGACCCTATTGCGTGCATTACTGCTTCGAGTATATAGCCTAGTCTGACACCCCACTGCTTCCTGTCACGGATGACATGTCGACTTCCGAAAGAAACAGTAATAAAGCTCTCACGCTCGTTTCTGGTGCGGAACTTCACACACAGTTCTTCGCATTTCTCATTTCTTGAGTGAGTCGCCTTGATGCGCAGTCAACCTCACTATGATGCAGCTGCACCCGAACCGTGCTTTAACGGCTGCACGTTTTTCCGCTGTTCGCAAAACCACTTCAGTGTTCGTGATGATGTTGGTTGGTGCCGCCTCGTAGACGACAAATGCACCCCAGAGACCTGCAAGTTCACACAATGCCCGAAAGGGAAGCTACTGTCAAGCGGCGTGTGCGGCTACACAATCAAGTCGAAGACGGTTGAGTCGAAGCCTCGGCAGGAACTGAAGCCCATCCGTGCCCCGCCAAAGCTTGCGCAGAAGATCAAGGAGCGAGAGCTGTTCTAGGTTCCAAACTGACTTAGCATACCACACATGGCCAATCTCCTATCTCTCTCATGAATCTACCTCTCAGAGGCATAGCTCGACTGAAACATCGATCCGAGACTTCAATTCCGATCTGGTGGAACTACGGGACGCGACGATGCGACCGACAAGGAGAGCAAACAGAAGTCACGCACTAGCGGGCAGGTGTGAGCGGATAGACAGTCACTGACCGTTGAGCTGCTTGTCATCGTTCTATTGTTGCTTGGAGCCATTCCGGGTGACAAGCTAAGAGTCTCATATGCAACGATCCTGATAACGATCAGGCTGGTGCAGTCGCTTATGAAGATCTCTGATCAACTTGGTGAAATCGCGAACGGACGAAGTAGCATGACGAGAAGCTCAAACACGCAACTACAATCTTGAACAGCGAGCTATAGACCCGTGAAAGCGGCCTGTCTCGAGAACAGTGAGGCAGCGTCACCACCGTCCAGAATATTATGATGATCACAACCACGCCGACTCTGTAAGCCAGACAGAAATAGAACTCGTCCGCCAGATCTCCGCCCGAGCTGTGACATTGACTTCCACAAACATGAGAGGGCTGCTCTTTAGCCCCAGAACCTGACGAGAAGCAATAGATTCGCGACGACAGTCGTAAGAATCAGAATGACCATGCCTACCTTTGCGAACTCCGCGAATGTGATCTTCACGCCCCTGGCTTGAGCAAGACCTGTCGCAATCACGTTTGACGAAGCCCCTATGATTGTTCCATTTCCTCCGAGCCCAGTTCCAGCTGCGAGCGCCCACCAGAAAGGATAGACATTCAGTCCGGAACCACTTTCGAGGCTTTTCAGCACCGGAATAAATGCCGCAGCGAATGGGATGTTATTGATGAAGGCGGAAATCAAACTGAAAACCCAGAGTATGGCGCTGATGCCAAGTGTCATGTTTTCACTTGCGAAAGCTAGAATCGTACGCGCGGCCGAATCCATCCACCCTGTCTTCACCAGACCACCTACCACGATGAAAAGTGATCCGAAAAAGATCAAAGTGCTCCACTCGACATCCTTCAGTATGTCAGCCATCTTCGGCCCACCGGCGAACAATAGGATGATGGCGCCGACAAGAGCGACAGTTGTTGGATAGATACCCACAACATCCTGCAAGCAGAACAGTGTCACTGTGCCTATCAGCGTGGCAAGTCCGGTCCACAACAGACGACGATCAGTGACAATGTCTGACATCCTAGGTAGAGTCGTCAGTCCTTGCTGTCCTAATAGTGCACCTGCTTGGTTCATGCTACTTCGGAATCTCCTCCAGATGTAAGCAAGTGAGACGAACAGAGAGACAAGGGCGATCAGACCGAGATTGGCCAGAAATTCAAGAAAGGAGAAGCCTGTCGCAGTAGCGATCATTATGTTCGGAGGGTCCCCAACGAGAGTGGCTACCCCTCCTATGTTCGAAGCGACGACCTCGCTGAGGATGTATGGTTTCGGATCCAGCTTTAGCAGCTCAGCTATGTCGAGAGTCACCGTCACCATGAAAAGAACCGTAGTCACGTTTGGCAGGAGAGCAGACAGTGCCCCTGTCATGAGCGTGAACACGACGAGGAGATAGGTAGGACGGCAGCGACACAGATTTGCCAGGGAAATCCCAACCCATTGAAAGAAACGCGCTTCGCTCAAGGCTCCAACGATGATCATCGTACCAAAGAGCAGCCCGATGGCGTTCACGTCAACGTAGGAGACCATCTCTTGAGGAGTGAGGATCCCGAACGCCCATAACGCTCCTACTCCGGCCATTGTGGCAATCGTTCGTTCCCGGTATTCCGTTGCCAGTAGAATGTAAGTCACCACGAAGATAAGGAGCGCAATTGTTTGCTGGTCCAAGAATGGCAAATCCAATCCTCAGCCGCTACCCCGGGGATGGCCAGATTCCGCAATGTCACGTAAGTCATTTTCGGGTCCCGCCAAGACTGATCACAGTGGCAGCAACAGTGATCCTTTTCATCAAGAGTCAGAAGGCGCTTTCAAACCGGCCAGCCGGCCGGATTTGCGAGAAAAGACAGTAGCCACGGCAGACTTTGGAGCTCGTTAGGTACACCTTTCAGAAATCACGGCGGCTCTTGCGTCCTCAAAAACCAATTCGCGCTGCCATCAAGACGGCGCCTTATGCCATATCCCTCTCTTGGCGTAAGAAGTGAAGGCCGGGGACAAGGATGTTTGTGATATGATAGGTCCGTGACACCGTGTCGGTAACTCGTCTGATCTAGGCCCCGAAAGCCCGGTTACAGATAATGCTGTAGCGATGACTTTCGGAGCTGCCGTTCCTTCCCTGATTCCGCAAGTCGAACTCCCGCAAATGTACAATAATAGAGTAAGACTGTAGTCAGTCGTCTGGTTCAATCAATAGACGAATGTGTCCGTTCGCCTTCATTCGTGAAAGCCGGCAACGCGTTGTGGCGGATTCGATAGCGGAGGAATGAATAAGAGCTAGCCGTCGCGCCATGGTGGACGCGCGTGGCCGGCTTGAAGTGCAAGGTTTGCCGCCTAGAAGTTGAGCTACCATTCATCTGTTCCTTCTGTGGGCGTGACTATTGTTCCGAGCATCGATTGCCGGAGAATCACGATTGCCCAGAGTATTGGCGGGTTCGAGTTCGAGAACATTCGGTCCCGATTCTGACACCTCCCGACATTCGTGCCTATACTACTCCATTTGTGTACTCCTCTGGCTCGAAGATCAGGTTCAGCCCCACGGAGGTCAAGCACATACTGATCGGGGTCATTCTGGTCTCAGGAGTCGGGCTGTCTCTCTTCGCGCCTCATGTCTTCTCAAATTGGTTCGCAGTCGTTGCAGCGGTGGCGTTCTTCACGGCCGGGTTCATCATCCACGAGCTCATGCACAAAGCCATCGCTATACGCTATGGACTCTGGGCGGAGTTCAGGCTTGACATATTTGGCGCGCTCCTCACCATGCTCTCGGCCGTGTCGCCAATCAAGATCATCGCGCCGGGTGCTGTCGTCATCGCGGGTCAAACGTCACTTGATCGAGTCGGCAAGGCCTCCGCCGCAGGGCCGACAGTAAATATCTTGCTTGCCTTGCTGTTGTTCGCACTTGGTCAAGCCGCCGTGCCAGGCGGATTGAGAGAGGCGGCTATAGCTGGCGCGCTGATCAACGCGTTCATGGCACTGTTCAACTTGTTTCCGTTTGGCGTCTTGGATGGGCTGAAGATCTTCCGCTGGAACAAACTCGTTTGGATTGTCCTCTTTGCTGCATCGGCTCTCATGACAGCACTGTCATACATGGCAATCTAGGACGCGAAACAACTAGGAACAACCGCTTGGGGCAAGACATGCGTTAAGCTAGTGCTTCTCTCTCAGGAAAGCGCTTGTCCCCTGAGGGCAAGATAGAGCAGCATGAACCCAACGACGAGAGATGCCAACTCAACTCCAGCGATCATCCACGCTCCTAGCCTATGGACTAGATTCAGAAGCGCAAACACATACGGCGGAGCAAGCATCAGCACTACACCCACAGCTGCGAGCGCCAACCGCATGATCATGCTCTGAGAACTAGATTTCACTCCTGCACTCACGCTCTATTGTTTGGAAGCGCAAGTTGGGGATATCGCTCTGATTAAACGTTTGTGTGAGCGCCGGTTGGCTGTGGATATCTATCGTACTTCGTCAGAGTAGACTTTGTTTGCGAATGTCAGATATCCGGTGTGGCCGACCATGATTGTGGCAGGTCTGGTTTTGCCCTCCTCGGCACGGATCTCTCGGAGTAAGCATTCGTAGCTCTGAATGTTAGCGAACTTCCCCCGTAGACCAAGGACCGTCTTTTCCACCTGGTTCATTGTTGGGCTGAAAGAAGCGATGGGTGCCCCTCCGCACAACGCTTCCCACGCTTGTGGGATGACAGTCCATGGGTCACCCAGATCTATGAGAACTGCATCAACTTCCCGCTCGTCAAATCCATCCTTCGCATCGCGATGCTTCAACGTCACGTACTCCTCAAGGCCCGCTCGCCTTAGACTTCTCTCAGCAGATTCGAGGAAGCTAGCTCGAATCTCGTAGGAGTAAACATGGCCGGCTGGCCTGACCGCGTTCGCCAATGCGATGGTCATGGCACCACTCCCCGTTCCGGCTTCTACAACAGTCTTCCCTGAAGAGATCCCGAGCTTCAGTAGAACGAACCCGATATCCTTCGGATACATGATCTGCGTAGGCCGCGATACATGAGCCAGAAAATCATATGTTGTTGGACGAAGGATCAGGAAATCCAACCCGAGCGAACTCCGGACTTTCTCTCCGTATCTCCTTCCAATTACATCGAGTAGATTGACTACGCCCTTGTGCGTGTGAAACTGCCTATTCCTCTCCGCTCTGAGTAGCCATTGTCTTCGCTGATCCCAGAAGAGCAAGATCTGATCCCCCTCCTTGATACTCTCCGGCTCACGTCGCATGACGCGCCTCTCCGGGAGCGTTCTCGCCGATTGGGAGCTTCTTCCGAAATCGGATCATGAAAGCCCTCGCGCTACCAGTAGGTACAAGTCGCACTACGGTTGGCGGCTGGCCTTCTGGTTTCAAGACGAGGTTGGCAAAGAGCCACCGAACCAGCAGAACTATGAGGCAACCAGCTGCAAGTCCAAGACTCAGTACTTGCAGAACAATCTGCGACCCCAGAGGAATCAACGCCAAGAAAGCATCGCCAAAGAGCCGAAAGACTAAACCTATGGATAGGGCCGCTAGACCTATCGCAGCGGGAGGCATCACGCTCTTTCTCGAGATCTCGATCGATCTCATGCTCGCTAGCTCTATCACGAAGTAATCCTTTCTCGGCGACCTCGCACGGACCTCCAAGGTTCTCTCCCCAAATCGGAGGGCGTAGTTGATGCCACTGCATTCCTCACGCACTGACAAGTGCCCTCCCCATGTACCGAGATAGTCCTCATACCGTACTTGGCACTGGAATGATATGATGCTTGCCGAGCACGTATTTGGTCGAGTCTCAAGTCAGCTATTGCGGGAGTCAATGACATATCGGACAGTTTGGTTGAGGTATACTTGGCCTGAGGATGCCTATTTGATCCTCGGAAGATAAGAGAATCAGGGTGTGATACACTGCGTATCACGCCCTAGTTTTG
>Ga0129297_10001027_pt1 | contig 13932 bp, 12 predicted proteins | sample I18A1metaG_FD_94708 | JGI IMG/M metagenome (GOLD analysis project Ga0129297, IMG submission 94708) | Lake sediment bacterial and archeal communities from Gulf of Boni, Indonesia to study Microbial Dark Matter (Phase II) - ​I18A1 metaG | ecosystem: Environmental > Aquatic > Freshwater > Lake >... | reverse complement strand
GTAGCCACCGGTGGCTACAGCATCGGCGAAGAGATGAAGCTACAGTGCCCGACGGAATCAGGCTTTCCTGCGATCAAGAACTCGGAGAAGATCTGGATAGATGACATCCTCCAGTTCCCCGGTGTGACCTACGACTTCGTGTCAGGCACAGTCAGCCCCAAAGCCGGCTTCACGTGGGATGAGTACTGGGAGTACAAGGCATTCGTCGCCGTCAAGTGGAAGAAGTCGATCCCCGCAGGCAAAGTGATCAAGCTGCAGTACAAGAACATAGTGAAGGAGCTGAAGGTGCCAGAGAAGATGCTCTCACCCTTCGGTGATCAGGTGATCCACCTAGAGACACATGATTCCCACCACTATGACCTAGCTCAGTTCATAGGCATGGACAAGAAGTACGTCGTCTTCAAGGCTTTCTGGCCCACACTCTCCAGCTACACTCTGCACGGCTGGAGCCAGAAGTTCCTGACGATCCATGAGCCGCCGCTGACTGGTCCGGCGCCGGTCTGGTGCGATGAGATCGACATGCCCGTCGAACCCGGCATACCGTTCAGCATCGGCCAATGGGACTTCATGCTCTCAAACGATGCGCAGGAGAAGCAGTTCAGAGCTGTGGAGGTTCTCGGCATGGTCAACTACCATGACGCAGACGACGCGGGCGCCACCAACCTGAACGGAGACGGCGACAGTAACGAGAACCAGGTCGACACAGAGGTCTACTATCAGCTCCAAGAGGTCTTCAACCCATGGGACCTCAACGACGCAACCGGCGGCGATGAAAACGGTCTCGGCAAGAACTTCAGAAGGGTCGTAGAATACTTCACATCCTCAGGCACCAAGGATCTGCAGTGGGACATCGACTACGAGCATACATGGCGAGATGAGGATGACAAGACGTTTGACGGCGGCGCCGGAACTAATGGCAGCGACATAGGCACCGAGCCGGACGTGGACCCAGCAGACAAATACGGCCTCTACGAATATTGGTACAGGTACTGCACCTTCGCTGAGAAGGTTGTCATCGATGGAGTACTAGCCATCCCAGACACAGACTACAGAGTAGACTACACAGCCAACACGATCAATTTCATCAAGAGCGGCTCTAGGTACAAGGTGATCTACTCAACCCCTAAGGGGGATGTCCCCTTCAGCGACACAAGTGTAACGACTGCCTGGCAGGCGAACTGGGAGTGGATCATCGTCGGACGCGACTCGGCGGCGGTCGACTCAGCAGGCTCAGCCGTTGTGAGTGAGTTCTTCAAGAACAAGCAGATGCCTGTCCTCTGGAGCGGCCTCGACATGAAGGACGTGACGAACGGACCGACAACCCCATTCGTCATGGTCAAGTTCGGCTCTGGCAACGACAAGGCTGACTACAAGTGGCCCGTTGACGGCCGATCGGCGCTGAAGGATGACTGGTGCACGTCACAGCCAGTCAAGACCTCCGACATGATCAGTGTCGGTGGTCCCAACGCCAACATGCTCACATACTACTTCAACGACTTCACCAACGCTTACTGGGAGACCAACAAGATCAGAGCCCTGACCTGCTGGAGCAAGAACAAATACGTCTCTGTCAAGGGCACCACAGGTTACGCAGTCATATCCACGTACAAGGACATTGACGGAACCATCGGATTCCTGGTCTGGGGAGTCAACGGAGAAGACACCTACTGGGGATGCTGGTGGCTCTGGCACTTTGGCTGGAAGCTCCAGAAGGAGCCTGACTGCGTCACAGACATCATCCTCAAGTTCGACTACAGCAAGCTCACGCCATCCACTTTCAGCCACGACAGCGCCAAGTACAAGCCTGGCTTCTGCTTCTGGGAGGTCGTCGAGGCGCTCGGAACCATAAGCGAGTTCGACTTCCAGTTCCTAGAGCAGGAAACCAAGCTCGTCTTCGAGTTCACAGGAACCGGAACAAAGTTCAGCTTCATAGACCCAACCTATGCTACACTACTGCCAACAAAAGGCGGTGCTCGGTACATCAAGCTGCACGGATGCTGGCTGCCGATCGCTGGCCATCTAGTGGCCTCGACGGACGGCAGTAGGCCCAACATCATTCAGGGCGACTGGTCATCCAGCCCGTTCTGGATGGTTGTGAAGGACTCAGAGACAGTATACGAAGGAACCACCAAGCTTACTCGTACCACGCACTACACAATCGACTACACCGCTGGAACGATAACGTTCATCGCAAGCAGGACAAATCCGAAGATCAAGTTCCAGGTCAAGCAGCCTCCGCACCACAAGTGCAACCCATGGCTGCTAACGGAACCATACGCGCCATAAACCAACAAACCAACGAAGGAACAAGTTCGGGCGAAAGCCCAAAACCTCCTCTTTTTTTGCTCTCAACTTGATACCTTAGGCCTCTCCACTCTCCCGTACGGTGGATGAATACGTCTGCTAAGCCGCAAGTCCTCTTCCGCTCGTTCTGCTCACCCAGACGAGATATTGCGTGAGCCTTCACGTCCACGCCGCTTAACGCGGGGGGGAGGTCACGAACTGATTCTCGTTGGCGCGAACAGAGAAGCAACTGGGCAAGGGTGGGAGGGGGTTCCCACAGATAGTGTATATACTATCAGTGCGCTGGTTGTGGAGCCTCCTTACTTCACAGCGATCCTTTCGCGCGTGTGTCTAGTTCTAGCGGCGTGTAGGCTTCTGCTGGATGTAGGAGGTCCCGTGAATTGTCGAGGACCTGAGACGAGGTCTGAAAACATGGTGTCTTTAGCAAAGATGAGGAGGAAGCTTGCAGTTTTTTCTATGATAACCGCCACTATCACAATCGTTCTCGTTGCGATCATCGCAACCTCGGAGTTCATCGGACTGGCAAGAGCTACTGCAAACCCCATTCCAAGCCAGGCAACAGCAACAGGAACAGAGACCTATCTCGTGTACGAATTCAACGCACCGTACGCGTTAGAGAAAGTCAGACAACCTGATGGAACACGTCTAGACAACTACTATGCGAGCTTCAAAGCTGTCCCATCTCCAACTGCAAGGAAGATTTGGCTATACGGCTGCTGGTTGATAGACCCGACAACGGGTAACCTAAGGCCCGATCTCATCGCTCAAGACTTTGGACCTGGTGGTCGCTCACCAAATTATGGAGGAAACGCTATACAAGCAAACATAATTCTCGGTGACTGGTCGGCGAGCCCGTTCTGGATGGCGAAGAGCACGCCTTCACCTGTGGTGAGGGACGCTTCCGGGGCCACGGTCACTGCCACGATAGACTGGACTACTGGAAAGATATCATTTGGAACATCAGCGCCCTCTGGCACAGTTTACGTGAAGTTCAGCGTCAAGCAATCCGCAATCCATCCCTGCAGCCAACTACCTAGTCTATGAGCCTTCTTGTCTAATTCCTATCTTTGTTCCTCGATTTGAGACTGATAGCCCTATTCTTTCTCGGCCAAGAGCGCTCTTTACGCATACTTTTTGCGTCTCTTCGACGCTTCTTTCCTCTCCTCTGTTTCTGGGTTACTTCTTTTTCGAATAGCGTCGAGGCAAGGGGCTCATGTTCCCCCGGGTACACTTCCTAGTTGAAGCAACAACTGTGGCAGGGATGTTGTTTAATGTCTGGTAATCGTTTCGATTAGATTGATATCGCGCACGTGTAGAGGAGAGGAGAAGGCTCGAATTGAAGATAAGGGTGAGAAAGGAGTTGATAGATGGAATACTCGCACACTCAAGGGACATGCATCCAAGAGAGACAATTCTTCTCCTCAGAGGAAAAGCCGGGAATGATGTCGAGGTGAATGAAGTGGTTGTGCCGCCCAAAGCGGTTCACGGCATAGGTTTCTCTGGTTTTCAACAGTACATGCTTCCTTTCGATCTCTCCATAGTGGGTGTAATTCACTCTCATCCTTCCGGCTCCTCAAGTCTATCGGTACATGATCTCAATCATCCCTATGGGATGATAACGATGATCGTCGCTTACCCTTATCGTTCAGTTGACGACATCACCATATTCGGCAAACGCGGCCAATTGCTTCCTTTCGAGGTCGTAGCGCAATAGAATACAATATCTGGAATTAGCTCCAAAAGCCTCCAATCCACCCGTCCAGTCAACTGGCCAACCTACCTGCACCCAGACAAACCAGAGAACACGGGCCAAAAGCCCAAACCCCTCCTTTCTTTCTCAACTCATCGAAAAGTCAGAGCAAGTGTGAGAGTGAATGGATATATTCGGCTACCTTGCCACTGTAGGCCCTCCCTGAAAGTGGCGGCAAGTAATGGCTACAAGAATATTAGGTAAGGTAGGCCTAGGCGTTCAAGGCAAGACAGTCGAGGTTGAGGCCATTTTTGATACAGGTGCCACAAGAAGTTTTGTCAGCCTTGAGCTCGCTGAGAAGCTAGGCTACATAAGGCACGACAGGCCGGAGGAAGTGTTACTAGCCACCAAAGACAAGAAAGCGTCGATGGTGGGGGAGCTAGTGGCTAGGGTCACGATACTCGGTTACATGCTCCCGCTGAGCCATGTCTTCGGTGCGATCGAGGGACTCAACCACGATACGATCATAGGGATGGACATAATGGAGCCTTATGAAATCGTGGTAGACGCCAAGGAGGGCAAAGTCGCCTTCAGAAAGTTTCCACCGACAATAGAGATAGTATAGGTGATCTGTTATTTCCTTTTCTGCTCCTTCTTTGGGCATACGGGGCAGAAAAGAGAATTTCCTCATCTCATCTCCCTAGACAAGCGCGCCTAAGTGAAGGTCTCTTTTCTGTGTTCTGGTGATTCGCCTGGATGTGTTGTGGGGCCTTTTCCTGCTCGATTGTGTCTCGTCCTCGGGTCGAACATATATACCGGCTACGCGATAACCTCATGAATCGTCGACGACCTGAGACGAGGCCTGAGAATATGGTGTCTTTGGAGGAGATGCAGAGAAAGCTTGCACTTTCTTCTCTGCTGACCGCAACCATTACAATCGTTCTCGTTGCGATCTTCGCCGCGCCGCAGTCCACTGGGCTGGCAGGAGCTGGCGGAAACACTGCTCCGAGCCAAGGGTCATCTGCAATCGTATATCAGTGGATCATCCCTACCACCACGAAAGTCACATTGAGTCTCATAGATCCGAAGGCTACGCCTATGTTTACCATAACGCTATACGGATGCTGGTTACCGCTGGAAGGGGACCTTATCGTTGGCATCACTGATCAGGCGAGAGGAGGCAACCCCCTAAACGGGCCCAACATAATTCAGGGAGACTGGTCATCCAGCCCATTCTTCATGGTCGTGAAGGACTCCCAGGTGGTCAAGGTCAAGACCTCGAACCCTGACGTGTGGGTTCCTGCCTATGGGACGATAGACTGGGACGCAGGAACGATAACGGTGGAGAGCGCTGCGCTCTTCAACGCTGTAGCGGTGAAGTTCTCGATCAAGCAGCCTCCGATCCATTCGTGCAATACCCTACCCAATCTATGAGCCTTCCTGTCTAATTCCTATCTTTCTTTCTCAATTTGGGATTGGTAGGCGCGCTATCCATGAGCATATGCAATGGATACAACCACGCTCACATCAGCCTTGGATATGGCGAGAACAACCTCATAGCAGGTAGCTGCCTTGCAACCAATAGCATAGCCTAAGCGTAGGACATAGGGATCCCTCGCATACTGTTTCCTCGCAAGGTAGCGAGAGCAGGTGTCCGCCCTCTGGCCCCATAACTTCCAGCCTATACGAGCTTCTAGGAAGCACTCGGATAATAAGGAAGCCTCAAGATTGGCTGAGGGCGCACAATCGAGTTGTCTCTCTGTAGATCAAGAGTATGGGGATTGGGCAGAGAAGCTTTATGGGTGTTGAACATCAACTCCGCAGTGACTAGGCTTGCAACTCAGGAGTGACGAGAAGCTGCTGAGGCATAGACTCAACGGCCTCGAACAGCCCTGTGTGAAGGCTGTGCTGATGTTCGGTTCCAGAGCCAGGGAAGAACACAGCAAGAGAAGCGATGTCGATCTACTCATCCTCCATGACGGTTGCGGAATCGATGATCCCGTAGCCAGGAGGAGACACTTGTACAAGCTTGTGCGGGAGGCCGTTGGAGAAGAATTCGAAGACATCACGGTGCTCGACATGGAGCTTGAACGTTTCCTCAAGCCTAAGGAGATCACGGCGCAACTCCTGAACATCTACTGGGATGCGGTCGTCGTCTACGACGACACGACTGAAAATCTTCAGGTCTTCCTAGGTCACGTTAGGGAGAGAATCGTCAAAAGTGGCTTGAAAAGAGTGAGAGACGGGAAAGCCTACTACTGGATGCTGCCTGAGCCGATGAAGGAAGTAAGAATCCTATGAGTTTGAACCCTGCAACCGAAGTCACATACAGACATAGACTGGCCTTAGAACACTTGGAGAGGGCCGAGAGGTTGTATTCACTAGGCGACTGGGTTGGAGCAGTGTCGGCTTGTCAGTTGTCTGTTGAGAGCTTTGCAAAAGCGGTGATAGCTGCCTTCGAAGTCCCGACATGGAGCCATGATCCCTCCAACCAGCTACATGGCTTACTACGTAGGTTACCCGCTCACTCGGTAGACGATGTGAAGAAACTTGCTGATCTGGCTAGGGAGATGGCTCCGGAGCATGGTAGATCGAGCTACGGTGAGCCGAGCGCAGCGATACTGCCAAGCGACATATACAGAGAAGACCACGCCTCAGACTCGTTGGAGAGAGCTAGGAAAGCAAGAAAGACAATTGATGAAGTTCTCAGACAATTGAACATCAGAGTTTGAAATCGAACATGCTTGCGATGATAACATAACAATAGTGGATCCTTGGAAAGGATACCGGTGCCCTCGAGATGAGATGGGCACTAAGCAGGGATCCGGCATCCCACCTGAAGAATGGAAATAGCCAACCTCAAACTTCTTGATGCATCGGCTATCAATAGATCGCGATTCTGAATATCGCTTATCTGTCGTCTTGGAGCTTCTTGCCCGAAGTGACTATCTGATGGTCCTACAAAAGATTGAGAAAGCCGAGCCACTCGTTGTGAAGTTCATTCATGGTGAGATCTCTCTTCGAGAAATCTTGGCCTTGCTCGATTAGGATTCGCAGATCGGAAGGGGCTTCCCATACAGGATTGGGACTGGATATTTTCCACTGAGCAATACTGCAACTGAACAATAGCCTAATATTCCCGAAGTTCAGTGTTAGAGACGTCTGAACATGTTAAAGTCTGAACCTATGGGCTTTAACATGTTTGATTCCCGTTGAGGACAAAACTCTTTAGGATACTCCTTCCTGCAACGGGCGTCTATGGTGAAGCGGGATGGCTAAGCGAGTAGGCCAAGCGATCATACTTGTGTCCATGGCATTTCTCTCGTGGATTCTCGCTGCCTCTGTTGTATATCAGAGAAGCAGTGTCAGCGCTGATGTTCTGCGGGCATGAGATTTGCACGAAGGCTCGAAACAAGCGAAATATGCTCGTACAAGGATTTGATGAAGTCCGAGAGCGCATCAGGCCACGTGGGTTCAGAAGATTCAGTAAGATGAGTTGTTAAGTATGCCTGTTGAGGTTTATATGTCTGGGCCTCTGGCATGTTCTCAGTCAGCCCTCTAGAAAGGAGATTGTCAGACAGGCGGTGAGTCCGTCCAAGTTGGATGTGAAATCTATTCAGTCTGTCTTGATCCTCTACCTGACCCTGACGGCTGCTATGGCAAATGAGGAAAGGCTGAGCCTCCTCGTTTCAACAAACAAGTACGAGTACCAGCTGAATGAGCAGATAGTTGTGAACTACTGGGTCAACAAGGCCTGCGACTTAAAGATTTACCTGAGATGGGCGGAAGGATACTTAGAGTACGATGTGATCAAAGCCGCACCGGGCTTCTCAAGCTACGTGGCCCAAGGCTTGGAGTTCGAGGGCGTAGTGGAGGTTGGGGTTCAAGGTTGGGTAGGTCAGGAGAAAGCACAGGCAAGAACCTTCATCCTGATAACCGATGAAACTCGGCCTCAGCTATTGTCCTTACCTTCAGGGGGCAGGGCCAACAACAACACAGAATATTCTGAGACCCTCATACTGAGGAACTTGGATCTAAACCTAACGTCCACTGAAGAAGACCAATCTGTAACCATTGACCCTGAAGAAGAGGTGAAGGGCAGGCTCAGATGCCAGGTTTGGTCGCTTGGACTCAACTCCACCCAGAAATGGCAGCTCTTCCTCCTACCCTCATGGACGACGGAGTGGCCACCTCAAATGGTTTTCCTCCTATACGACGGAGTTCCTGGGGAGCGTCTCTACCTGCCTGCAGAGCGGAGGTTCATCTATGTTCCAAGCCAACAGATCATAGTCGAGTTCACCTTGAAGGCACCGAAACTGCCTGGAATGTACTTCCTATGGTTTTGCTTCAGTAACGAGTTGAATACGACCCAGGCATTTTCCAAGTTTACTCATCCCCTGACGCTTCCTGCGCACGCCAGGATAATTGTGAAGTACAAGATTAGGACCCGTCTGGAACTTGTCGCAAATCCCTCCAGTGTTGAGGCGGGAGAAGAGGTTTCCCTCACCGGTTTCTTGAAACCCCCGGTAGGAGGGGCTCCGATCACTCTAAACATTTGGAGGGCGGGTGAGAAACTTGAGGGAGCGCCGGAAGCCTCTGTCATAGTCATCACGCGAGAGGATGGATCCTTCTCTCATAGGTGGACATCAACTATCTCCGGTGAGTATCAGGCTAGGGCCTCTTATGGTGGAAGTCGAAGCCACTTACCTGTTGAGGGTGAGGCTGTAAGGGTCACGGTTAGACCCATCTTGAACCTTACGCCTTTCTATCTGGTTGTGATGGTCGCACTAGCTGCCGCCCTTACCATTTATGCGAGGAGAAAGCCTAGGCTTCCTACCGTTAGCGAGGTTCTGGAGCATTTGGAGGAAGCTAGGAGGTATGTACGTCAGGGCGGTGGAGACCTTGGCGTCAAGACACGTATCCGCATTTTCCTGCACGAACTATTGAGAAGGCTGAGGCAACTTTTCACCTGAGTTGCTTTCCGTCCCAACGCTCCAGATAGGTTTCCTGTAAGAGAAGGTGTCAGTCGCTTAGGGAAGTTCCCGCCAAGGAGGCGAAGGGCATATACGTCCGTCACTGCTGAGTGCGAAGCTTAGGACGCTCATACTGTTGAGCGACTGCTGCAAGCTTCTCAGCGAAGGGATGGCTTGGATTGTGAAAGGCTTGGATGCTCCGCCCCCCATCTAGCATGAGTTCACAGTAGCACGGGATCACGGCAGAAATAGGGTAGTCAAAACCCAAGGACTTCGTCAATTCAAGCTCCTCGACTCGATCGATTTTCCTATTCATTCCACACTCTGCAATCTTTTCTGAGATCACTTTGTTTAGGATCAGAGAGGTCTTCTTGCCCAATGCCTGATATATCGCCTTCACCATCAACCTAACCCCGGAAAGATCGATACTATCGTTTCTCATGACCAGTATTACAGCATCGGACACTGCAACCGCGTCTATTGCTGAGAAGTGGATACCTGGACTTGTGTCGAAAATAAGGACTTCAAAGCCAAGGTCGTTGAATAAGGTGTCCCTTGCTTCCATTATGCGCTTCAAGTCCTTGGACTGTCGAGCTTTATCCCTAGTCATCATGTCGAGGATTGCTTGAGGGTCGGGGTTTGAGAACGCAGGCACCAGCTTCCCTTTCGTCCGATACCGATTTGTGAGATCCACTAGACATTCCTCGAAGCCGCACTCACCGTCAAGGTAATCGTTTATCCAATGCGTAGGCTTAGAATCGAACAAGATGTGCTGGCTTGGAGCCCTAAAGTCATAGTCTACTAGGCATGTATCGTAGCCCTTCTTGGCGTATATGGCGGCGAGGTTCGCCACTATTGAAGTCTTACCCGTTCCACCCTTGTGCGAGTGAACTGTCAAGGCGAAGCCCAAACATCCTCAAATCCTTTCAATAGCGATTCAACGGTTCTCCTAGAGTGAAATACGACCATTTAAGCCTTGAATTATTCATTTTGACGAAGATCTTGAAAGGTGGCGTCTATCAAATCACCTTGGGATGGAGAAGTACACTGCCTTACCGACTCTCTCTTTGGCCACATAACCCATCTGCGTCAGTTGGTTCAAGTATAAGCTTTCCAAAGCCCTGCTTCGACGTGTCTTGGCAGCAACCTCAGTCGCCGTCCCCTTACCCAGCCTTAACAACTCTAATATCGTCTTTTGGAGGTGACCATCCAAACTGAGCACGTCTATCCCAGCGACTTGTTTGAACCCAACCCGAGCTTCGTCATGTCTCGTAGAGGTTTTCGCAAAAACCTCGATGTTCTCATCTATCCTCTCTAGCAGGGATACGATCCTATCGACCTTCTTTCTCATGCTTTCAGGCATACCGCCAACCACTTCAATTGTTAAACATATAAACACACTGTTCAGGAAGTTATATTAAACTGACGGACCACATGCTACGTGCGTGTTGTTGATGGGCAGGCCTGTGAAGAAGTTCACGGTCGGTGTTCTTCTGCTGCTAGTCCTGACAATGCTCACATCAAAGTCCTTGAGTCAACCACCAGGCTCGGACCAGATTCAAAAACTGATTCCTGTGAATAGCATCATAAGCAATGTCGTCTGGGCTCTGAAAGATGAGGTCTATTTCATCGTCCCAGACCCGAACCGGATGAAAATCATGAATAACCCCATGGCAGCCTACGACACCGCAGCCGCTGGCATGATATACAGCAAAACAAATGCAACACAGAATTTCGGCTTCGACTCAGATGAGAGGTGGATCGAGACCGGGCAGGACGGTACTCTGAACAGGGGCAGGCCGAAGCTGTTGAATAAGACGATAGTCTTGCTGGGGGGGCGGTCTGTAAACTACTGCGTATACTACTATGAGAAAGTTTCAGGTACAACTCCCATCTACTTCGACGTAGCAACAGACAAGGACGGGACAATCATCTATGGATTCTACACTCAACCATGGTACACTAAAGAACCGCAACCCACTCTGGTCGCCTACATGACCAAACAAGAAGATGAGAACTACAAGAACCTATTCGTGATCCAAAGCTTCGTCGACAGCAACCAGAATAAAGTATACATAATGTATGGGATCGGTTGGAAGGGGACTTGGGCCGCGGGAATCTACTTCAAGGAAAGATACCGTTACGAGATAGGCAACTTGGACAAATGTGCCTACATCTTTAGGTGGGTAGACATGGAGCGAAACGGTTACAAGGACGGTTACCCTCAACCAGACGAAATCACAATGGTCTACGCCTACCCTTACTCATAGCAAGAGATATCTCAAACAAGCTGACTGGATAGGAACACGTAACCCCTCGTTCGCTTAGCCTATTGATCTCTGGACTCAACTGTTCTTCTATGCTTCTCCATCTCCTTCTCAACTTCTTCAGAGGAGGTCAGACTAGGAAATCCGTAGCCCCTATGGCCATCAAACTTGCGCTCGAGCACCCATCGCCCATCTTCATTGTACCTTGTCAACATCGAAGAGCCAATAATGAAATAACGTTCTTCCCTCCCAAACCTTGCGTACTTGTGAAGCCCCCACTTCCTCCTTTCATGCTCAGGGTAGCGCGCCAGTCTTTCATCGAAAGCCTTTCTTAATCCCTGCTCGTATGACCGAATCGCGTAGTGCCTCATAATGAATTTGTGCGGTGAAAGTCTCACCTTCACATCTCGCGGAAATATCGGAAGATGCGAACCTGCCTCATCAATGTTGGTTCCCGGGTAATCTCTAAAGCATTTGAACTGCCAATCATCATTCCAAGAGTAGTACTTGACCCGCTTTCTGATGTCCGGCTCCAAGCTATCCCTATCCTTCTCAGTTGGCCAAAACTCGAAATTGTTGAATTGTATCAGGTTGTACTCTCTTGAGCTTTCGAGTTCTATCGCCTCTCTAAGGTTCAGGGAAGGAAATGGTGATTCAAGGAATTCATCAGCGTCAACCATAAGGAGCCACTCTGGCCTGTGCTTCAGAGCCATCTTGTACAGGGTTCTCAGGAGCAAGCCCCATTCAAAGAACTCAGTCTCCAGTCTTGCGAGTTCTATTATGGCTTTCCCAACGTATCTGCCCAAAATATCGAAAGTTCCGTCCGTCGATCCGTTGTCTATGACAACCAATGGCACCTCTTGAGCACGCATGTGAAGAATCGTATACTCTATTATGTCGCGCTCATTATAGACACTCATCATACCTAGGATGAACGGCGGTTTCCTCCGGAAATAGTCGCGCAGGGTTTTCATCATGATTTCTCACGTTTCCAGGCATCTACCTATGCATGACAATGATTGACTGCGTTGCAGAGGAGGCTGCAAGCTTAATCCAATATATAAGAACCTCACCTAAGCTCAACCGGGAAGAGCCTTCGTCAGAAGGCTCGACATACAAGATAAAAAGGTTAATTGGCAATACCCAACACCTCAGAGTCGCAAGCCAACGGCTTCGGCCGTCGGTAGTTGACAAAGGCAACATATTCACGGTGACAGCCAGTGATTTCCGTTGTAACTACTGTTTATAATAAAGAGAAGACAGTGTCTGACTGTATTGGTTCAATTCTACGTCAGGATCACCAACACCTTGAGCTAATAATCGTCGATGATGAGTCAACAGATGGGTCTGCGGAGAAGATAGCACCCTTCCTAGATGATAGGAGAGTTAGAGTAGTCAAGACCAATCACGTAGGGCATTCGTGTGCAAAGAATAGTGGGGCGGAGAAGGCAACAGGAGAGATACTTTACTTTATTGATGCCGATTGTGTCGCCGCCGCGAATTGTCTTAGTCAACTGAAGATGCTGTTTGATCGACCTGATGTGAGTTGTGTCGGGGGAGAACTTAGGGCTCTGAACAGAAGTTACTTGATTCCCAGAGCGATTGAAATAATCCAGAACCCTCCATCGCATCTCGTCGGGGCGAATGCTGCCTACCTGAGAGAAGCCTTCGAGAAGGCGGGTAGATTCGACGAAGGGATGAAATTCGGCGAGGATGTAGACCTACATTGGAGAGCTAAGAAACTCGGGCTCGGCTGTTTTATTGATTCAACAGTTAGTGTGAGAACCGTTCATCCACATACCGTTCTAGATCTATTCAGGCAGAGGTTCAGGTGGGGGATCGGCTATGCCCAGCTGACAGAGAAGCATCCTGAGGCAGTCGTAAGAAAGATACAAGGATCCTTTCCGTTCATTTCGTTAGCTCTTCTATCGTTCCCTCTAGTTCTTCTTGACTTGAAGCTGATTCTAATACCCCTTGTTCTAGGCTTAGCGAACATACTGAGGTTCGTTTACCTATCAGCGAGTGTGGCGAAACGAGCAGGAAAACGCAGTTATTGGCCAATCATAACTCTAATTGAGCTTCTTAATGCGATTGCCTACTATTTCGGTTATCATTACTGGAAGTTCCTAGAGCTTGCTGGCAAAAAGAGACCTCTGAAGCCATGGTTCCCTCAACCTTATGGGAAGCGTTGACGCATCACTATGACATCGCCGCTGGAGGCTGGTTTGGGCTAGGTGGGAGAGCTTCCTAGATTGACGATGGCTCCAAGCGTTGCAATCATGATAATCAATTACAATGGCTTAACGTGGCTTACAACCTGTCTGGCGAGTGTGGCTAAGACCGAGTATCCAAATTTCGACGTTTACTTGGTGGATAACGGAAGCCTCGATGGTTCTGTCGATTATGTCAAGAAGAATTTCCCATGGACCAAAATCATTCAGCACCCCAGAAATCTAGGCTTTGCTGAAGGCTACAACAAAGCTGTAGAGAAGATCGAAGCCAGTTACGTTTTATTCTTGAACAATGATGTTGAGGTCCTGAGTCCCTGTTGGGTTAAACTGTTGGTTAATGCCGCAGCGGCGGATCCAAAGATTGCGGCTGTTGCCTGCAAGATGGTTTCAATGGAGGATCACATGCGTCTAGACTCAGTCGGAGGCATGGGCATCCCTTTCTGGAGAGGGTTCGTCGACATAGGCCG
>Ga0129297_10001023_pt1 | contig 13953 bp, 8 predicted proteins | sample I18A1metaG_FD_94708 | JGI IMG/M metagenome (GOLD analysis project Ga0129297, IMG submission 94708) | Lake sediment bacterial and archeal communities from Gulf of Boni, Indonesia to study Microbial Dark Matter (Phase II) - ​I18A1 metaG | ecosystem: Environmental > Aquatic > Freshwater > Lake >... | reverse complement strand
TGTTCTTTTTACGCCGCATGGGTACAGTATCAAAAAGTTTATAAAAATTAATACTCTTTTTTGCTCAATCCCTAAATTTTTTTTTCTTTACTTTAGCAGCCTAAAGGCTTACGCGTTCATCAATAAGACCCATTTCGATCGCCTTACGATGATACTTCGCTCGGCGGGATTTGTAACCAGTGATCTTATCGGTGGTCGTAACGCGGTGAACTTCGCATACATCCTCTACCTGCGCGGACGCGCCCAGAACGTTCCGGCGGCCGACCTGGAACAGGTGGTACGGCGGTGGTATGCCATGTCAATCCTGCGCGGACGCTACGCGGGAAGCCCGGAGACCGCATTCGACCTCGATATTCGCCAGATCGGATCACGCGGTCTTCTTGACTACGCCAACATGGCGATCGAGAACGAGCTTCCCGAGACCTTCTGGACCGGGATGCTGCCTCAGCTCATGGATACATCCTCCGGGAAGAGCCCATACTTTCTCGCCTACCAGGCAGCTCAAGTAAAACTGGGCGACAGGGGCTTTCTCTCACGCGACATCACGGTGCTGGACCTGCTCATGAACCGCAGCGACGTTCACCATGTGTTCCCGAAGAAACACCTTAAGCAGCAGGGACTGTCTAAAGGGCGTTATAACCAGATCGCTAACTTTGTACTTGCGCAGAGCGAGATCAATATTGCCATCGGAGACAAGGCACCCGAGAAGTACTTCGATGACCTGGCCAAGCAGTGCAACGGCGGTAAGAAGAAGTATGGCGGGATCACCGCCGAAGCGGATATGCGCGCTAACTTCAGGATGAGCTGTCTGCCGGAATCTTTACTTGATGGGAAGATCCCTGATTACGATGACTTCCTTGAGGAAAGACGCAAGCTCATGGCACTCAAGATCAAGACTTGGTTCGAGGCGCTGTGATGATCACCAACCTCAAGCCCTATCCCGAAATGAAGAATTCCAGTGTTCTTTGGCTAGGAGATGTACCAGAGCATTGGGAGGTCTTACCGAATCGCGCTGTCTTCACCGAAGTAAAGGAGCGAGATCACCCAGATGCGAATATGCTCTCTGTAACCATCAAGCAGGGAGTGATCCGACAGCGAATACTGCTGGAAGACAGTTCGAAGAAAGACAGTTCGAAGAAAGACAGTTCGAACCAAGACAAGTCAGCATATAAACTCGTCCGCCCCGGTGACATTGCCTATAACAAGATGCGAGCCTGGCAGGGTGCTGTCGGTGTATCTGAATACGAGGGAATCGTGAGCCCGGCATATGTCGTTCAACGCCCACGTAATGGTGTCGCTCCACGATACTTTCACTACTTGCTTCGAACTCCTGTCTTTGCGAAGGAGGCCGAGAGGTGGTCTTACGGAATCACGTCGGACATGTGGAGCCTACGGCCCGAGCATTTCAAGATGATCTACTCATGCATCCCACCCCTCCCCGAACAAGCTTCCATCGTCCGCTTCCTGGACTACACAGATCGTCGAATTAGGAAATACATCCGAGCCAAGCAAAAGCTGATTAAGTTGCTGGAAGGGCAGAAGCAAACCATCATCCACCGTGCCGTCACCCGCGGCCTAGACCCCTTCGTCTCCACCAAACATTCCGGCATTCCCTGGCTCGGCGAAATCCCGCAGCATTGGGAAGTTCGGCGTGTGAAGCAGGTAACGCAAATCCTTCGCGGCAAGTTCACACATCGGCCACGCAACGACCCTTCACTCTACGATGGCCAGTATCCGTTCATACAGACCGGAGCAGTGGCTCAGGCTGCGAAGTTCATCACGGGCTACAAGCAGACTCTGAATGAACAGGGCTTAGAGGTGAGCAAACTGTTCCCGAATGGCACGCTGGTGATGACAATCGCCGCGAACATCGGAGACGTGGCAATCCTCACATTCGAGGCCTGTTTTCCTGATTCCATCGTCGGCTTTATTCCGTCCGCCAAAGTTGACCGTGACTACCTCTATTTTGTCTTTCTTTGCATGAAGCAAGAGTTGTTGCGGGAAGCTCCAGTGAACACGCAAGGCAATCTGAATGTTGAGAGAATTGGCGCAATGAGCATGCCTTTCCCTTCGATCGAGGAACAACAGATAATTGTACAGCATGCAGAATCAGAGTCGGATTCATTCAACATTATCATTATGCGCCTGGAACGTGAGATTGGGTTGTTGCGGGAATATCAGACGCGGCTGATAGCGGACGTGGCAACGGGCAAAATGGATGTTCGTGAAGCAGCAGCGCGCCTGCCAGAAGAGCTGGAAGAAACTGATTCCCTCGACGGGATTGATTCCAATAGCGAGACAGATGAAGACTCATTAGGTGATCCAAAGGGAACTCCCGAGGAGGTCTAACTTTGAGCATCTCTTTCATCCGTAAGGATATCTGGAAGCGTTTAACTAAAGCGGCTAAGAGCTCCCGGCAACCCTGCTATGTAGCCGTGGCTTACTTCGGAAAGGGAGCGAGCCGTCTGTTACCCCTTCCCAAGGGGAGCAGACTGGTTGTTGACGCCAGCATACACGCAGTCACGTCAGGACAGACCTGCCCGGCGGAGCTTCTGATTCTGATCAAACGCGGTATAGAGATTTACAGCGTTCCCAACCTGCATGCCAAGGTGTTCGTCTTAGGCAAGTCCGCCTTCATCGGATCGAACAATGTTTCAAGCCATTCAGCCCACACCCTCATTGAAGCCATGATCTGCACCAATGATTCCGCGATTATAAAAGCGGCCCGCAGATTCGTGATGGATAAACGCCTTCACCGCTTGACACCTGAACTGCTGAAAGAACTTGATAAGAAATACCGTCCACCAAGCATTCCCGGTAGCAAATCAGGTAAGCGACGCCGGACGGGTACTAATCCGGAATCGGATCTACCGAGAGTGCTTCTAGCTCAGCTTCAACTACTTGAAGATTGGCCGGATCAAGAGCAAAGTATGCATGATGACGGCATGGCAATTGCCAAAGAACGGAGTGAGCATCCCAGGACTTATGAGTTAGACAGTTTCCGATACACTGGCAAGTGTCCCTTCAAGAGAAGGGATGTCGTGTTACAGGTTACTGATGAAGGAAGCGGCAATATCTTGGTAACGGCCCCAGGTAATGTACTTAACGTTAAGGCACGCCAGATGGGAAATACATGGGTTTCCTATGTTTATGTAGAACATCCAAGAGTAAAACCTCGTCAAGTCAATAAACTGGCCAAATCACTCGGTCGCGGTTCCCTGAAGAAGCTGCGCAGGAATGGAATGGTACAGAGCAAGTCACTCGCACGTGCATTATTAAAGATATGGTCGACCTGACACCCAAATAAACGAATGAGCAATATTCACCTCTGGGGTAAATATTGTATTGACACCCCGAGAATGTTCCGATAATGTCTTTACCTGAAGGGTGAAGGCCATCTACACGGCCCGGACAAGATGGAAGTCCAGTTTCGAACGAGTAAACTGAGGAAGCAATACGAAGATCACCAGAAAGCCGAGAGGGCTTATGGGATTTCGATCGGGCGCCGCTACATCGCACGAATCAATATTATCAAGCTGGCTCACGATATCGATGAGCTCAGGCGCATGCCCGGGCTCCGTTGTCACGCGCTTGAAGGAAAGCGGCAGGGGCAACATGCTCTTAATCTCGACGGCTTCTATCGACTGATCTTCACCCTCGTTGACGAAAGGTGCGAAATCGTCTGCATCGAGGAGGTAAGTAAACACTATGACGACTAATGAAGTGCTTCATTCCAACCTCGCCATCCCTCCCGGGGAATACCTTGAAGAAGTGCTGGAAGAGCTCGGGATGAGCAAGGACGAACTGTCGCGGCGCATGGGTCGCCCCTCAACGAAACTGAGTCAGATATTCAAGGGAGAGAAAGCGATCACCTCCGACACAGCTTTACAGCTCGAGAAGGTTGTGGGCGTCCCGGCACATATCTGGACCGGTCTGGAAGCTGAGTATCGTCTAACCCTGGCACGTCTTGAAGATGCCCAGGAAGTGGAACGTCTCAAGGACGAGACGCAGTTGATATCCACGTATCCTTATAATGAGCTTGTGAAAGTCGGCGAGGTACCGAAACACACGACTCCGATCGACCGAGTTCGAGCTCTCCAGGAGTTCTTCGGTGTAGTATCGCTTAACAGAATCTATGAGATCAAGCGCTATCAGGTTGCCTTTCGTTGCGGCAGGTCGAAGCGAGGAGAGCAGTCACCTCAAGCGATAGCAGCCTGGCTGCGCATGGGTGAAAGAACAGCGCAGAGGCGACAGTTCGCCCCATTCAACGAAGACAAACTCAGAGCATCGCTGAAGACACTGCGAAGCTTCACGCTTCAAGCTCCCGAAGTATTCCTGGAGAAGCTCTATGCGACTCTGGCAAGTTGCGGTGTCGCCCTTGTTGTATGTCCTCACTTCGCAAAGACGAAGGTACACGGCGCTACATTCTGGCTCGGGCGGGATAAAGCTGTGCTAATGATCACCATAAGGGGGAAATATGCTGATATCTTCTGGTTCAGCCTGTTCCACGAAATCGGCCACATCCTACTGCATGGCCGGCAGGCGGTAATCCTGGAGAACAATGACGGAAACAGTCTTGAAACAGAAGCCGATGAATTCGCCTCAGATGTGCTGATACCCCCGGATGATTACCGCACCTTCATTGAACAAGCGAGCTTCTATCCGAATGACATCGAATCCTTCGCGAAAAGGATAAAGATTGATCCCGGCATAGTGGTCGGACGCCTGCATTACGAGAAGCGTCTGCCGCAGGCATGGGGGAATAAGTTGCGCACCCTTTATGATTGGGTAAGACCGGAATAAATAGAAATGTCAGCGAAGCGTAAACCCTCCCCTTCCCACGACAATCAGATTCAGGATTCCGTTCCTGGCGGCTTGATCGTCATCTACAATGCAGAGGACGGAACCGTAAGCCTCGACGTGCACCTTGAGCGCGAAACGATCTGGTTAAACCAGAAGCAGATGTCACTGTTATTCGACAAGGACACTGACACAATCGGCCTGCATATACGTAATGCCTACAAGGAAGGCGAACTGGAAGAGGCGGGAACTACCGAGGAATACTCGGTAGTTCAAAACGAAGGCGGGCGCTCTGTACGCCGTTCGGTACGTTTCTACAACCTTGATATGGTAATCTCGGTTGGTTATAGAGTTAAATCCAACCGCGGCACCCAGTTCCGAATCTGGGCCACGAAAGTACTACGCGATCACTTGCTCAAGGGCTATACCGTCAATAATCGAAGGATGGAAGAATTAAAGCAGACGATTCGGTTAGTTGCAAATATGGCAGATCGGCATGATTTATCCGGTGATGAGGCGACCGCGCTTCTGCGAGTCGTGGGCGAATACAGCGCCTCGCTCGACCTGCTTGATGACTACGATCACCAACGGGTTGCACCGCCGCCCCCTTCGTCAATGATAAAGGTAGAAGAACTTGGCTATGATGAGGCGGTGCGGATCGTGGGGCGTCTTCGGGAGCGATTCGAAGGCTCGTCGTTGTTCGGCGTCGAAAAGGATGGAGGACTTCATAGCGCCCTGGGAGCCATAATGCAGACATACGGCGGCAAGGAACTCTATCCCGGCCTGGAGGAAAAGAGTGCTCACCTTCTCTACTTCCTTGTCAAGAATCATGCTTTTGTGGATGGAAACAAACGCATAGGGGCGGCCCTGTTCCTGTGGTTTCTCGAAAAGAATAAGGCGCTGCATAGAAAGAATGGCGAACGCAGGGTATCTGATGCCGCCCTTGTCGCCATCACGCTCCTCATTGCTGAAAGCAAACCGATCGAGAAGGACATAATAGTCCGGATCGTGACTCACTTATTATGTGATTAGCACGAGGAAGATATGCAATGAAGACCGACACCAGCGAAAAGGGTCTCGAAAGGCTTATCTGCACGGCAATGACCGGACACGCCTGTGAGTCGGCAACCATCCGGGAGAACCGGGTATCCGAGTCTCCAACCGCCTTCGGCGGCACTGGATGGATCGGCGGCCACCCGGACGAATACAATCGTGAATACTGCGTCGACCTGGAGCAACTATCTAAATTCCTGCATGATACCCAGCGCAAAGTCGCCGCAGCGCTTAGCCTTAATGAAGACGGACCCACACGGCGCAAGTTCCTTGCCCGCCTCCAGGGCGAGATAAGCAAGCGCGGCACCATCGATGTATTACGCCACGGCATCAAGGACGGCCCTCACCAGATCGAGCTCTTCTACGGTACGCCTTCGCTTGACAATGCGACCGCGAAGGAGCGCTACTCGCTCAACAGGTACAGTGTCACGCGGCAGCTGCGCTACAGTCGCGACGAGACGAACCTCGCCCTTGATCTCTGCCTCTTCATCAATGGCCTTCCTGTCGCCACCTTCGAACTCAAGAACAGCCTTACCAAGCAGACGGCCGACGACGCCGAGCAGCAGTACAAACGAGACCGGGACCCGCGCGAGAGGCTCTTCGAATTCGGCCGCTGTGTAGTTCACTTCGCCGTAGACGATAATGAGATACGATTCTGCACCCATCTCAAAGGCAAGGCATCGTGGTTTCTGCCCTTCAATCTTGGATGGAACGACGGTGCGGGCAACCCTCCCAATCCGGGAGGACTTAAGACAGATTACCTCTGGAAGCGAATCCTTACACGGGACGGCCTCACCAATATTCTCGAAAACTATGCGCAGGTGGTCGAGACGAAGGACGAGAAGACCGGCAAGAAGAAGGCGGTTCAGATATGGCCGCGTTTCCATCAGCTCGATGTCGTACGCAAGCTCCTGGACAATGCCTGGCATCACGCAGCGGGGAGACGCTATCTGATCCAACACTCGGCAGGCAGCGGCAAGTCAAACTCAATCGCCTGGCTTGCCCATCAGCTCATCGGCCTTAAGCGGGACGACAAGGAGATCTTCGATTCGATCATCGTCGTCACCGATCGTCGGATACTCGATAAACAGATAAGGGACACCATCAAGCAGTTTGCGCAGGTCGGGGCGACAATGGGGCACGCGGATCATTCCGGCGACCTGAGAAAGTTCATCGAGAGCGGCAAGAAGATCATTATCTCGACGGTCCAGAAGTTTCCATTCATCCTTGACGAAATCGGCAACGAGCAGCGGGGACGGCACTTCGCCATCATCATTGATGAAGCGCATTCAAGCCAGGGCGGTCGCACATCGGCTGCGATCAGCATGGCGCTTTCTGAAACCGGGGCCGAAGGCGATGAAGAAAGCACCGAGGACACGATCAACCGCCTGATGGAGTCTCGCAAGCTCCTTCCCAATGCGAGCTACTTTGCCTTCACCGCCACGCCCAAGAATAAAACCCTGGAGATATTCGGCGAGCCAGAGACTCAACCGGATGGCAAGGTGCAGCACCGTCCCTTCCACTGCTACACCATGAAACAGGCGATCCAGGAAGGTTTCATTCTGGATGTGCTGCGGTATTATACGCCCGTGGAAAGTTATTACAAGCTGGTGAAGAAGGTCCAGGGCGATCCGGAATTCGACACAAAGCGTGCGAAGAAGAAGCTGCGTCGCTATGTTGAAAGCCATGATTATGCAATCCGCCTGAAGGCCGAGATTATAGTTGATCACTTTCATGAACAGGTGCTTGCCCTGAATAAGATCGGGGGACAGGCCCGTGCAATGGTGGTATCAAGCGGGATTGAGCGTGCGGTCCAGTACTATCATGCAATCCGTGAATATCTTACTGAGCGTAAAAGCCCGTACAAAGCCATCGTCGCTTTCTCAGGCGAACACGAATACGGCGGCACGAAGGTCACCGAGTCATCCCTAAACGGCTTTCCCAGCAGCCTTATCGCGGACAAAATCGAGCAGGATCCGTATCGCTTCCTGGTGTGTGCGGAAAAGTACCAGACAGGTTATGACCAGCCCCTCTTGCATACGATGTACGTTGACAAGATCCTGTCGGGGATTAAAGCGGTACAGACGCTCTCGCGACTGAATCGCGCGCACCCTCAGAAGCATGACGTCTTCGTGCTCGACTTCATGAACGATGCCGCCACAATCCAGGAAGCCTTCTCCGATTATTACCGCACCACTATATTGAGCGAGGAGACCGATCCGAACAAGCTCCACGATCTTAAAGCCGCCCTCGACGGGTATCAGGTTTATGCGCCGGCACAGATCGATGAACTGGTCGCTCTTTATCTTGGGGGATCGGATCGGGATCGACTCGATCCCATCCTTGATACATGCGTCGCAACGTATATGGAGCAGCTTGACGAGGATGGCCAGGTCGACTTCAAAGGCAAAGCGAAGACGTTTGTGCGAACCTATAGCTTCCTCGCCCAGCTTCTGCCCTACACCAGCGCCGAGTGGGAGAAGCTATCGATCTTCATGAACTTCCTTATTCCCAAACTGCCCGCACCGGTTGAGGAAGACTTGTCCAAAGGCATACTTGAATCCATAGATATGGATAGTTACAGGGTTGAAAAGAAGGCGGCGATGCACATACAGCTCCCGGATGCGGATGCAGAAATCGAACCTGTGCCGACAAGCAGCGTCAATCGCAAACCCGAACCGGAGCTCGACCGTCTTTCCAACATCATCAAGAGCTTCAACGATCTCTTCGGGAATATCCCATGGTCCGATTCCGACCGCGTTCACAAGCTAATCACCAGGGATATTCCCAATCGAGTAGCAGCGGACACGGCCTACCAGAACGCCAAGAAGAACTCCGACAAGCAGAACGCACGCATAGAACACGATAACGCTCTCAAGCGTGTGATGACGGCTGTGCTTAACGATGACACGCAGCTCTTCAAGCAGTTCATGGATAATGAATCGTTCCGGCGGTGGTTGACGGATATGATCTTCGATATCACCTATCACGGAGATGTTGCATAATACTAAACGACATCCATCCTTGGGGATAGTGGTCACACTCCAGGAACATGCGTTCTCTAGATACGTTCGCTCCCGGAGTATTCACGATATAGCTGTTATCTCAGCTCTCTGGATCGGGGTTCTTCTTCTGCGAAGACTTCTCCTTTGCCAACGCAGCGATCGCGTGCTTCGTGTCACAAGCGATCTTTCTCACGAAGCGGCGAGGCTTCTTAGAAGTATCTATCTTCCGTCCCTTTGTGGATCGGCCACGTTCCACCATGTCCCTTGAATTGTCCGCATGGGTTCCGAGTTTCAAGTGCTGCGGGTTTATGCACTGAGGGTTGTCGCACTCGTGGAGGACCAGCATGCCCTCGGGGATCTCGCCAACAAGTTCCGAGTAGATAGCTCGGTTGAGCCTGACCTTCTTGCCACTCCTCGTGCAGCGCGGGTAACCATTCGACTTGTGGCTATGCGACGTGCACACGTGACAACCTCGATCATCGACTTCGTAGGTGATCTCCTTTCTCTTAGCTCCTGCCGGCACGAGTTCGAGATGTCGAGGATTGAGGCATGATTTATCGCCACACGTGTGATGCAAGTACATCCCGGAGGGGATTGGTCCGTTCACGATTGTAAACAGGTATCGGTGAAGGTAGTATTCCTTCCCGTCTTCCATGTACCTGATATACCCGTCTTTCGTCCTGGCGTGGCTTGTGCAGCTCCAGCAGCCTGTCTCAGTAACCACATGCTTGAGGTGTTTCATACTTAGCTCCCGACAATGGTATCTCATCGATCCTGGAGCAGCCCAAGCGGGCAAGTCCCACAGTCAATGACACCACCATTTTACCAGGAGCACCCCTGGACATACCACTTGCGAGATTAACCATATAGCAACGACGGGTGACTCGGATAACGCAGAAAGCAGCTTGGTATTCATCCTTCTGAATGGCTATCGCCCCTTACCAAGAGTTGAACGTAATATCGTGTACTTTGGCTAGTATGCCCATGCCGCAAACGGCCGTCTAGCCGCATATGCTTTGCTCGCTTTCTCGAGCCTTATAGCCTCCCGGAACTCGCGTTCACGTTGAGCGTCATAGTCATTTCGGATTATCGGGTTTGCGGATTGAGATCGTTCAAAGATCCGCTCGAGGGGAGTGAGGTTCTCCTCGGACTCGGAGGCTGTCTTGAATGCACGAAGTGAAGCTTGTGCCTGGGCCTTGTCTTTAGCCCGTCGCAGCTTCTCAAGCCGCTCGAGGTGGGTATCATACTCCGCTTGCTCTTGGGTAGTGTATTCCCTGTCATATCCAATTCGGTCCGCCAGTGCGCTGATGGCATCAAGTTCGCATTTAATAAGCTCGTCGAAAGAGGCACCCGAGCACAATAATACATCGATATCGACCATATCGCCACAGGAAGTCTGTGTTTCGGTTTGGTCGCTGGCCCCAGAGGCCAGCTCCTGACTCATGGATTCTTTCAAATGCCTAGGATCGTCTGGGGTTAAAGCCTTTGACCATTCCTCTCCCGGATGATCATCGAGCTCATGAGAGGCGCCCTCCGGAGAGGAGGCGCCATCGAATTCTTGAGTCTCGTGCTCATATAAAGACGAGCACTCTTCTATTACGCTCGTCTTATAAGACGAGCTATTCTTATTCATCTGGCCATTTTGGCCATCGGTCATTGGCCATTCTGGCCATCGGTCGGTAGCCATATTGGCTATCGCTCCGTCTTGACCTTCCAGGTCTTCGAGATGACGAACTCGAAACAGGCGAAGCGCCTCGCGCTCAAGCTCGTCAAAGTCGAACAAGCTTCCTCGTGAAGTGAACGTGCCACCCTCTCCCGGTTTCGGTGTGTCGGTTTCGATCGCGACGAGAGGCCGACCATTGTAGCCCTTGAGTTTCCTGAGTTCCCCCTTCAAACGGGTGAGGGTACGCTGTGGAATACCCGTCATGTGAACCAGGAAGCTGTCATGGATGCGTTTACCAGCATGCTGGGCTTTGACGACCATGTAGACGGCAAGCATGGCGGGTGTCATTCCGATGCGGCGCAGATTGTAGATCAGTACGTTAGGCGCCGCGGTAAAGCCCGCAGCCTCGAGAACTCCTTCGGGGTGCTTTTCATTTAATGTCCGGCTGGTAATCTCAACCGATGGCTCGTTGATGGTAAGCTGCATGGATGGCCTCCACGGAAGTAAGATGGCTGACCGCCGAGGGGCGAGATCCGAGGACCTGGTTGCGCTCCCCTCGGGGCCATCGGTCAACCAGCTCGACGCGCACTGCCCAGCTCGTTGACCCGGGAACATAGTACTACGTTCCCATGTTTTGAGACAAATATGAATGGCTTCCTGCAGTCGCTGCCCCCGGGAGGGGCTTTATTTGTTTACTCATCGATGCGCGAGCGGGGAGCTCGCAGCTACGATGTAGATAATATACAAATCTTGGAACTCATCGGCAATATCCAGAAACGGAAAACTGGATGTCGTGCCCCATACTCGTGCCGTAGGGATACATCGATTGAATGCATCTTCCCGGATGAACAATGAAATATCTCAACCCTGGATTATAATGTGACCATCCAGGGCAGTCGGTTGCCATCCAGTTGACAGAATACCCCGAAAGTGGTCACCACATGACCACACTTGCCTTCGGGTTGCCCGTAGACGTTATGCGAAAGACATCCCGCCCCCTTCGCACTTACTCATTGAATTGATGAACTAACTACACAACATTGAAGAATGTGTCGAGGATTTGGGCCAAATCTGGGCCCGCACGCGCCTCTCTACCCCGCGCGACAGCCTTTCCGATTTAGAATACGAGTGGTAGGGTGTGCCCAAGGCCGGACTTGAACCGGCACGGACTTGCGTCCAAGGGATTTTAAGTCCCTTGTGTCTACCAAATTCCACCACTTGGGCGGGAATACTACTGCTGCGGAAAACGGGCGCGCCATGTGGAACGGGGTGACGGCGACTGATACGAAACACTCACCCGGCCCCGGGCCGGGTGATACTGTGAGGCGCCGAGCGGATTCGAACCGCTGAATAAAGGTTTTGCAGACCTCTCCCTTGCCACTTGGGTACGGCGCCGTGGCGATTCAGGCATGGGAACATGCCGCGAAACAGAATCACATATAGAAAGCATGCGGATGCTTGTCAATACAAAATACTTTGGCCGCCCAAAAACTCCCTCATGTCCGGCATAGTCTTTCAAAATTTCGAAATAGACGCGCTTAAAAGGTGCACAGGTTTTGAAAAATTAAAACCTCCCGCCTGATTTCCAAGCAATAACTATTGACATTTTCCCTCCGTGTTTCACACTTGACCTGTGGCTCATTATCAGTTTTCAGGCACGGTTAGTATTTTAATTTTAGTATTCAATAATTTCAATCTCAAGTAGGAGGTTTTTATGGTCAGAAGGATCGATAAGGCAGCCGTCATCGGCTCCGGCATTATGGGTGGCGGTATTGCCGCTCTGCTGGCCGACGCGGGTGTAGACACATTGCTCCTCGATATCGTACCGTTTAATCTTACCGACGAAGAAAAGAAGATTCCCGCCAACCGCAACAAGATAGTCCAGGCGGGTTTCGAGGCCATGCAGAAGGCCAGGCCTGCTCTCCTCATCGACAAAGCGAGCCTCAAGAGAATGAAAATCGGGAACCTTGAAGACGATTTCAACAAGCTTGCCGAATGCGACCTGATCATCGAAGTGGTCGTCGAAAACCTCAAGATCAAGAGGGAACTTTTCGCTAAAATCGATAAAGTAAGAAAGGCCGACTCCATCATCACCACCAACACCTCCGGTCTTCCCCTGAAGGAGATCTCCGAGGGCCTCAGCGACGGCTTCAAGCAGCACTTCATGGGGACCCATTTCTTCAACCCGGTCCGCTACATGCACCTGCTCGAGCTCATCGCCGGCGAAAAGACTAAGAAGGACATCCTCGACTTCATAGCCGACTTCGGCGAGAAGAGACTTGGAAAGGGTATCGTATGGGCGAAGGACACCCCGAACTTCATCGGGAACCGCATCGGCGTATACTCGATCATGGACATTTTCCCTGTCATGAAGGAAATGGGCATGACCATTCCGGAAGTTGACGCGCTGTTTGGCCCCTCGCTGGGCCGTCCCAAGACCGGCGTCTTCAAACTCTCCGACCTGGTTGGTCTGGACACCCTCGGCCACCTCGCCAAGAACTCCTATGAGCTGTTGCAGAAGGACGAGCGCCGCGAAGCGTACCAGGCTCCCGCATGGTTCACGAAGATGATCGAGAACAAGTGGCTGGGCGACAAGACGAAGGGCGGATTCTACAAGAAGGAAAAGGGCGCCGACGGCAAGAAGAAGACGCTGGTGCTCAATACCGACACGATGGAATACGCTGAGGCCCCCAAGGCCGAGTTCCCCTGCCTCGCAGCCGCCAAGGCCGCAAAGTCGCTGCCCGAGAAGATCAAGGCAGTCGTCAACGGCGACGACAAGGGCGCCAAGTTCGCATGGAAGGTCCTTGCGCTCGGTTTCATCTATGCGGCGAACCGCATTCCTGAAATCTCCGACACCATCCTCGAGATCGACAACGCGATGATCTGGGGATACAACAACGAACTGGGCCCCTTCGGCACATGGGACGCGATCGGACTGAAAGACTCCGTCGCCCGCATGGAAAAGGAAGGGATGAAGGTTCCCGAAAACATCAAGAAGATGCTCGCCTCCGGCGCGACCTCCTTCTACAAGTCCGAAAAAGGCAAAGACATGTACTATGACTTCGCCAGCGGCTCGTACAAGGAGATCAAGAGGGCGGCGGCCGCCATCCTCCTGAAGAACTGCAACGTCGTGAAGCAGAATCCCTCCGTATCGCTCATCGACCTGGGTGACGGCGTATTCTGCACCGAGTTCCACACCAAGATGAACGCCGTCAACGGCGAGATCGTGGACGCCATGTTCGAGCACGGCGATTACGTCTCGAAGAACGGCGTGGGCCTCGTCATAGGGAACCAGGCGGGCGGAATGCCCGGCGCGTTTTCGGCTGGCGGCGACCTGGCGTTCATGGGCGGACTCGCGAAGGCCGGCAAGTTCTCGGAAATCGACTCCTTCATCAAGAAGGTGCACGACGGCCTCATGGGCCAGAAGTATTC
>Ga0129297_10001021_pt1 | contig 13975 bp, 16 predicted proteins | sample I18A1metaG_FD_94708 | JGI IMG/M metagenome (GOLD analysis project Ga0129297, IMG submission 94708) | Lake sediment bacterial and archeal communities from Gulf of Boni, Indonesia to study Microbial Dark Matter (Phase II) - ​I18A1 metaG | ecosystem: Environmental > Aquatic > Freshwater > Lake >... | reverse complement strand
CTTGGTGCGGTCGCCGGGATTTGAACCCGGGTTCTCAGCGTGGCAGGCTGACGTCCTAGACCAGGCTAGACTACGACCGCTACGTTCACGGCTTGCACCAAACATTAACGGAGAAATATTAAATCCATATTTAAACTTAAATGCATCGGTTTAGCACGGAGCAGCAGCAAAGTCTGTAATTGCCTCTGTACCCGATGGAAAAAGACTTAGCATACAGTATTCCAATAGATCGTTTAACACGGTACAGGCAAGGAAGATTTTAAACGATTTATTCCGGATATGACTTAGACATTATTTTAGGTGCGAGGGTGAGTTGATGAAGGTTGATCTTCCTGCCAGGCTGCGGTTTGATTTCCCAACTGGAATAGTTGTTGTGTCTTGTGCTGTGAGAAAGGGAGACAAACCAAACTTGATAGCTGTAGGCGCCGTATCGCATGCGTGTATAGAACCTCCAATGTTGGGGATAGCAATCGGCCACTCACGGTACACTTACCAGATAGTTTCACATTCTGACGGCTTCGTCGTAAATGTTCCCTCCAAGGATCAGGCTGAGATAGCTGATTATTGTGGAAGCGTCTCCGGCAGAGAAATTGACAAGTTTGAGGGATGCGGGTTGACTCCTTTTCCCTCTACAAGGATATCATCACCAGGAATATTCGAGTTTCCACTGAATATAGAATGCGCGATTCGTAAATCTGTAGAATTGGGAAGTCACACCTTCTTCTTCGGAGAGATCGTGGCCGTCCACTGTGATGAATCGATACTAGATGAAAGGGGCAAAATAAGCAAAGAAAAGCTACAACCCATGTGTGCATTTCTAGACAGCTACTGGAACCTGGCAGAACCCATCCTCAAATTTGGGTCAGCTAAGAAAAACCCATAGCCTTTTCTGGATTTAGCTAAGAACAATAAGGTTAATAAGGATTTAACGAGAAGCGAGGAAATCACATGGAAGATGAAGTTCAAATAGGCCTTGTTGGCTGTTGATTTATGGGTTAACGACACGTATATGGCTTTAAGGAGCTTATAGACCGAAACCTTCGAGTCTTAAAGCTGACAGATGTGTGCGACATCGATAGAAAGAGATCTGAAGATGTGGCAGACATGGTAAGGGCTACGCTTGGCACGCGTCCTGCGGTCCATACGGACTTTAAGGACATGCTCGAAAAGGAGAAAGGTATAAACGCAATTGACAAACACAATCTCGTCATTTGAGAGGCGACAGAGTTGGGAAAGATACCCTTAGCGATTGTTGGGTGCGGCGGGATGGGACACCGCCATCTTGCTGGGCTGGCTGAACTGCATCAAGCTGGGCTGAACGAGTTCGAGCTCGTTGGAGCCTGCGACATCGTCAGAGACAACGCCGAGTCTTTGGCGAAGAAGGCGGAAGAACACTTTGGAGAAGAACCGACTGTTGTTGGCAGCCTGCAGGAACTGGAGAAGCTTTGGGTCGAATCGGTGGATATCACGACAACTCCTAAGCACCACCATACCGTAGCCGCAGAAGCTTTGAGGCGCGGATGGCACGTAATGGTCGAGAAACCGCTAGGACTCACGGTTCATGCCTGCAATATTATCCGAAAGGCAACAGAACAGTCCAGCAAAGTCCTGAGCGTAGCAGAGAATTACCGCCGGGACCCCATAAACCGTTTGGCGAAAGCCCTGCTTGAGGCTAATGTGATCGGTTCACCGCGTCTGTTGCTGCACAATAGCATCGGCGGCGCGGATCAGATGATGATCTCCGTTTGGAGGCACCAGAAGAATCAGGGCGGCGTCTTGCTCGATGTGGGAGTGCACTTCGCAGACATGATGGAATATCTGCTCGGCAATGTATCATGCGTCTATGCCCAAACCCGGCTACATGAACGAGTCCGGAGAAACCCTGCAGCTTTGGGGTCTCCCGGCGTGGATCCCGCAGGTGCATATGAGCGGTGGCAAAAGAAGATGCCTTCCGAGTTTGAGACGACGGCGGAAGATGCGACTTATGCGACGGTTCTCTTCGAAAACGGTGTTGTTGGACAATACGTCGAGGACCACGCGGGTCATGGGCAGCCAATCTGGCAGAGGATGATCTTCGGTTCATCTGGTTCTCTTCAGCTACCCAACGACAGAAGTGGGGTTCCAATTGTCCTGAAGCTGGATAACAAGGAACCTATCAGCGATGAACGCATACTCGACCTCGCGCCCAGTTTCCTACTGGATCGTGCGACAGCGAAGCTCTTCGGAGGAGAACGTTTGTGGCACTACAATTTCCCATTCACGGAGACCGACAGAAAGATAATCGCGATTGAATTCGCTGATTTTGCTGGAGCCATTGTGGGAAGGAAACCTCAGGATGTCGACGCCTACCAAGGAACACGTTCGGTGGCGCTATCCTACGCGATGCTGGAATCAGGGGCGTTGGGGAGAACGGTGACGGTCGATGAAGTGATCAACGAAAAGGTCGATCAATACCAGAGCGAGATCAACGAGAGTCTTGGCTTGAAGCGAACGGGGAGGAAGGGATGAAGCTAGGTTACAGTACTTGGGGTATGCCGACTGTTCCCGTGGACGAAGCATTTGCCCACTTGGCTCAGCTTGGGTTCGACGGTGTCGAGCTAACAGTCATCCCAGGTTACACCACGGAGCTCGAGAGACTGGACGGCGCGGAACGCAAACGCATAAAACAACTCCTGCAGAGACACCGCCTAGATCTTCCAGCCATAGCTAGCCACTCGAGCTTGCTCTCTGAAGATCCTGTGGCGCATCGAGAGAATATGGCTAGGCTTAAGGGCGCAATCGATCTGGCCGTGGATCTAACCCAAGGGGACGCTGTGCCGGCGGTGAACACGACGCCTGGAAGCCGAACTGAGGTGTGGAGCCAGATCTTGGGTCTTCTAGTAGAACGGACCAGAGAATTGGTGGATTATGCTGAGTCCCGTGGCGTAACAATCGCCATGGAACCGCATGTTGGGGCCGTGATCGACAAGCCGGAGAAGATGCTTCAACTCTTGGAGTTGGTGAACTCCCCTTTCCTGAAGGTCAACTTTGACATCAGCCACTTCGACATCCAGGGAATAGGCATCGAGGAATCTGTCTCCAAGCTCGCCCCCCGCTCAGTCCACACACACGTGAAAGACCAACGTGGACGCGTGCCGAACTATGAGTTCCTCATCCCTGGCGAAGGAACCTTTGACTACGTCATCTACCTCAAAGCCATGCAAGCACACGGATACAAGGGATACATCACAGTTGAGGTAAGCATCATGGTCCAACGCAGACCCGGTTACGATCCTTTTGCGGCTGCGACGCTCTCCTACCAGACAATGTCAAGGGCCTTTGCTGAGGCTGGGATAGCAAGGGCCTAGGTTGCTGCTCTTCTGGGATGTTGCCGACGCTTCTAGGTCTCTCAGCATCAGGTTGGGGCATGTCAGCGCGGTCCACAGAAAAAATCTTCTAGACAAAGAGGCCTAACGATATATTTCAACACGTAGTTTGGGGACAACTAGCGCATTATTTTCCTCATTTTGCAGCAATAGAGTGGATTTTGCCAATTATGATGGGTAAATATTTAAATTGTAGTACAAAAAGATAATTTTAGGTGAAAAAATTGGAAATAGTAACCCTTAATGAGAAAGGCCAAGTGACGATACCTGCTAAGATTCGTAGGAATAAAGGTCTAAGAAGGGGGATGCGAATAGCGATTATTGAGGTTGGAGAGAGAATTGAACTGGTTGCCATACCGGAAGACCCTATTCAAGGGCTTATAGGTTTAGGGTCTAAGCTTCCCGGTATAGAAGAGGTAGAAGCTGAGGCTGATGTAGAATGAAGGTGTTCCTTGACACGAGTGCGTTTTTGAAGGTCTTGAAGAAAGAAGAAAGCCATGATAGAGTCGTTGAGTGGCTCACAAAGATAAAGAATGGTGGGCACGTTGGATACACAGACACGATTGTCATTGCGGAAATAGTCTATGCATTTCTATCTCAAGGACTCAACGATGAGGCGGTGAAAGCACGGGCATACATAGAAGGTATCCCCAACTTAACCATAGTCGAGGAGGTACCGACCTCATTTTCTCATAGAGCCGCAGAATTTAAAAAGAGGTACTTCAAAAGGGCTGAAAAAAAGTTTTTCTCCCTATATGACGGTATGCACCTCGCAATAGCCGAGAGATACTGTGAAATTTTTATAACGTCAGATTCGGATTTCAAAGGCGTGATAGAGATCAAGATTGAATTTATTTAAAAGCTCCACTTGGATGCCACTCCATGAAATGCCGAAGCTGATGAACTGATCGAGCGCAGGCGAGGACGATTGGATTGTTTGATACATACGATAAGTCCTGACAACTGAGCTCTATCGCCTGGGAAGATAAAATGCTTTTATCTATAAAGTTTTCATCTTAAGACTGGAGGTTAAAATGATGCTGCGTAGTTTAACACGCATAAAAAAGGCAAGAACGAGACGAGTCTCATCCTGTGATGTAAACGGACGCAACCAAGATCTCTGGTATATCGCTCCAGGCGAGACGAAGGTACTGGCTGATATTGAAGGTCCAGGGATGATCACCCACATCTGGATGACTCAACCGAATCATTATCGAGAGGTGTTGCTGAAGATAACATGGGATGACGCCGACGGCCCTAGCGTATTCTGTCCTCTGGGTGACTTCTTCTGTCTGGGTCATGGAATCGTAAATTCCTTTGAGTCGCTCCTCTTCTCGGCCTCGACCAATCACAATAATATGTTCAACATGGGTTGCGCCTTGAACTGTTATGCTCCGATGCCGTTCAGAAAAAGGGCTAAAATAGAACTGGTTAATGAATTACCCAACGAGAGACATGGCCAATACTTTTACATTGACTATGAAACCTACGATTCTGAAGATGAACTGGAAGGCTTGGGCTATTTCCACGCCGAATTCCACCGCGAGAATCCTTTCGGCGGATGGGGCTCTGAAATCATCGTGAATACACCCGAGGCAAACATTGTCAATAAGGAACGTACCGCGTGGGAGAATAACTACGTTATTCTTGAAACCAGAGGACGCGGCCACTATATCGGCTGCAATATGAGCATCACAAACTTTCAGGGAACATGGTGGGGCGAAGGTGACGACATGATTTGGGTCGACGGCTATAAATGGCCACCGGACTTGCACGGCACTGGAAGCGAAGACTACTTCAATCAGGCTTGGGGAATGCAGAGGAACGCCTACCTGCATAACGGTTCTTCGATTTATGAGCGGGATACGAATGGTTATCAAACAAGTTACGTGTTCCACGTCGAGAATTCCGTCCGCTTCAAGAAAGAGATCAAGGTAACCATAGAGCATGGGCACGGTAACCACCTATGCAATGAAGTCAGCAGTGTGGCTTATTGGTATGCTGAAAAACCAACTAGGGTTCGGGAGCCACCCCTCTTAGAAAAAAGATTGCCGATCACGCGGGATGAATTTAACCCTAGATACCTTGGTCATGGTCAATACGCTCTCAAATGGGTTCCTGATGAAAAGCGGCAAATAACAACCAAGAAGATCGAGCCGAACGAAGAAATGCTTGAAATGAAGAAACGATGGAAAGAAAAACATCCGTAGTTCTCGGAGAATAGAACTCTCCTAAAATATCAGGGCATAGAAATATGATCTATGCCCTTCTTTTTCGCCTCTGAAACCATCTACCCTTTAAGAAGAGAACAAGTTTGGTTCGGCCAAGAAATATCCAAAACGAAGTAAACTAGTGTCTCCTATTATTCCATCTGGAATGCTTGGGCTGGGTTCTCCACCAAAATTTTGTCTGTCAATTCATGACTGAAGTCGTTCTCTAGCATCAGGGGGACAAAGTTCCTGACCAAAAATGCGTAGCTCCGAATTCTGCCTCCTCCCTTTTCTCCTACGTGGTACCACCCGGCGTCTTGAGACAGAAGGATCTGATCATCGAAGCCTTTCTCCACCATGAACCGTAAAAGCCTCAGAGTTCTCTCAGCATTCTCTTCTCTCAAAGCATCATATTCAACCCACGCTCCCCTTTGCGCAATCTCAAGATGATACTTCAGATTTTCCTCAGCGTCACAGTGAACAACTATCAACCTATTCGGGTTTACACCCTCCTCATCAATAATCTTCAACAGATGGATAGCGGCAACCCCGCTGGCGGTGTGACATGCAATTGCTGCTCCAGTCGAAAGGCTGCAACGGGCAGCTGCCCTCACGATCTTTTGTTGTACAGGGATAATGTCACCAGGGTTCACAGCAATCTTTATGAAGCCGGCTTTAATGGGTGTTCCGTCGACTCCCTCCTCGATTTCTCTGGTCCACAAAACCGCAATCTCTTCTACTGAGCATTCAAACGCGTATTTTGGCAGGAAGGGCTCCTTATAAAGCCCTGTGTTGGTTAGAATGTTGATCTCTGAAGCTTCTGATAGATTGACAAGTAGCTGGGGGTCTCGCGCCATGTAGGCTGGAGTACAGTCCACAAACCCTGTAACCCCCAATTGCCGTATCTCCTTCAAGTAAGGAAGCATAACTTCGAAGACTTCCTTCGGGTCATAGCGTTCTATGTTCACTTCGTCGGCGCCGATGAAGTCACAGATCACATGCTCATGAACTAATACTAAACCAAACTTTTCAGGAGAGATATCTCCGAGAACGGTACGAATCCTTCCCATAAACAACCACTCATTAGAACAGCATATTTAAAGCAAACCACACATCTTAGTGGAAAACAGATAAAGGTTTCCTTTCTTCAGATGAAAAAAAGATTTGATATGCAGTATTACAATAAATCGTTTCACACGTTATAAGCGAGAAACTTTTAAAGAATCATTTCGAACATATTTTGCGGGTCCGTTGTTTTAGGGTGTGTAAGGTGAGTTCATGAGGGTTGGTCTCCCCGCTAGGTTGAGGTTTGATTTTCCAACAGCGATGGTGGTTGTGTCTTGCGCTGTGGGAAAGGACGATAAACCCAACCTGATAGCTGTAGATGCCATATCCCATGCGTGTATAAAGCCTCCAATGTTTGAGATAGCAATCGGACACACCCGATACAGCTACCAGATAATTTCACGTTCAGACGGCTTTGTTGTAAATGTGCCCTCCCAGCCTGATTCTGGGAGGGCTTCTTCTTCGGAGAGATCGCGGCCGTCCACTGTGAGAAATCAATACTAGATAAAAAGTGGAAGATAGATAAAGGAAAGCTGCAACCTGTGTGCGCATTTCTAAACAGCTACTGGAACCTAGGAGAACCCATCCTGAAGTTTGGGTCAGTAAGAAATCTCCAAAAGAAGTCAGGTTGAGTGTAACTTCCACATTATTCTATTCGGAATGCTGAGCTGAGTTCTTTATCAAAATCTTGTTTAACCTAACAATTCCCGATTAAAATCTATTACAAGTTAGACCCATTCGTATGCGAAAGGGACTTCCAGAAACTCAATCTTCATCCCTGGAAGTCTTTCTTTCATAACATCGACGACGCTATGGAACCCTATACTTTCACTGACCAGGTGAGTAGTCTCGATGATCGGCACGTTTGCCTCACGAGCTGCAATAAATGAGATTTCACCCAGTTCGCCGAAAATACCGGTATCTGCATGGTTAGCAAGAATTGCATCAACTGCAAAACCCATATTGCCAAAACCAACCGCGACGGTCGTGATGATTTTATCCCGGTCCCCTTGAACTCGCATGTTTTTCAATCCGGTAGCAGCTTTTACCTTATTTATCAACTCTGAAAAACACATCGGTTGGATCTGGTATACCCCTACCGCAATATCTCTCTTAACTTCTTTGGTGAGACCAAGAGCTTTAGCAAAAGTCGGCTGATTCCCAACATGCTTTTGAAGATCCCAATTCGAATGAGCGGTATACACGCATATGTTATTCTCGATGAGAAGTTGTTTCTTCTTCAAATTAACGGGATTGGTGTCTGGAAGGAGGCACGTATGCCATGGCGCGCTGTTTTCATAGAACAGCCCTGGCTCGTGAATCAAAAGCAGGTTTAAACCTCGTCTAATCGCTTGCTCAATCACCTCCATCGCTAGAAACCATGCAACACCTACACCTGTGACATCGATTTCGGGGTTGCCAAACCGGAATCCGAGTACTCTCCTATCTCTATCGGATTGAAGCCCACTCTCAACCGGTGCTATTTCTTCAAACAGATAAGCAATTTCTCTTGCTTTCATTGAACATTCCTCTTTCCATAAGTTAGACAACTAGAATAGATGAAGCTCTTTTAACTTAATTAAATTTTTCTTTAAGTAGACATTATTTTAGCCCTTTCAGGTAACTGTGTTAAGCATTTTCCGCAGGGACTTACATTTTAATTGATAATGGACAAAAGATGACTTGCCATACTAGGCGGAGAGTAGGCAGTAACTCCGCCAATGTCCAAATGACCACATATCCGAGTTTGAAGACGAGTTTTCAACCTACCGAGGTCGTAAGTATGCTTTATCGTTTTCCCCTGGTACAACGGATGTGGCAACTTAAGGCCCGTCCTTTGACTAGTCAAGGGGGTTTCAAGTTTCTTAGCACAGCAATAGCAAGCCTTAACAATGTCTGAAAAATCTAAAAACATCCGTTTTTCCTAATACACCAAAAATTATCTATTCCCGCTATAGAAACCTTAAGTTGCCACGTCCGGTACAACGAGTATCCATGCCGCGACATTTTTGTAACTGAAGTTGGGCCTTGGAGACGAAGGTTTAAGTCGAGTTAACGGATAAAAATAGATGATGAGCCCTGATGTTTCCTAAGATGGTTGGTGTTCAGCAGAAGATCCCGTCTCCAAGGATAGAGGATTACGTCTCAGCGATCAGGGATGAGCTGAGGAAGAAGAACCTCCATAGTAGGATCAAGCCTGGCTGGAGGATAGCGATAACGGCTGGAAGCCGGGGTATAGCCCACTACCCAGAGATTTTGGCAACGGTCGTTGACGAGGTTAAGAGAGCCGGCGGGGAACCATTCCTAATTCCAGCTATGGGAAGCCACGGCGGCGCAACCCCTGAAGGCCAACTCCTGGTCTTAAAGAGCCTGGGCATAGCCCCTGAAACCGTAGGAGCACCCATATATTCCTCCATGGAGGTCGACGAGGTCGGCAGATTGGACAACGGCACCACTGTGTACGTTGACAGAATCGCCTTGAAAGCAGACGGCATAATCGTGGTTGGAAGGGTGAAGCCCCACACAGACTTCAAGGGAAAGATTGAGAGCGGGCTGATGAAGATGATGGCCATCGGCTTGGGAAAACAGAAAGGAGCCGAGATGATCCATTGGTACCAGTCTGAAGGCTACCACAAGCTTATACCAGCAGCTGCCAAACTGATAATGAAGAAGGCGCCTATACTGTTAGGCTTGGCCATAGTTGAGAACGCCAGCCAAGAGATCACCATAGTTAAGGCCCTGGCGCCTGAAGAGATTGAACACGAAGAGATGAAACTTCTAGAGAAGGCTAAAGAGTTGTTGGCGAGGCTTCCATTCAAAGAGATAGACGTCCTCATCGTAGACGAGATAGGAAAGGATGTAAGCGGCGTAGGCATGGACACAAATGTCATTGGAAGGTTCTGGCTTCCGGGAGAATCTGACCCGAGAACGCCCAAGATAAAGAGGATCGTAGTGTTAGACCTCTCGGAAGAGACGCATGGAAACGCCATCGGTATAGGCTTAGCCGATCTGACCACGAAGAGAGCCGTATCCAAGATCGATTACGACACAACCTTCGTAAACTGCCTAACAGCAGGATCGCTGGAGACGGGCAGAATACCGGTCTTCCTCCCAAACGACCGAGACGCCATCGCCACAGCCCTACGAACGTGCGCGCCGATCGACCCTAGGAAAGCCAAAGTCGTCAGGATCAGGAACACGCTTGAGGTTGAGAGGTTCTGGATATCGGAGAGCCTAGCTGAAATGGTTAAGTCAGACAGGGAATTGTCGGAGAGGATAGAGCTCCTAAGCGAGCCGAGAGAATTACAGTTCGATGTGCTTGGGACACTGGCAAGATAAAAGCTGCATAAACAATTTAAATAGAAGGCGATAAGAAATTTCGGCTTTGTAGGAGTATTGACAATGTTGCTGATTGACGGTCACCTCGACTTAGCCATGAACGCTCTGAACTTGAACAGAGACTTAACTCGAAGCGTCTTCGAGATCCGCAAGCAAGAGATCGGCATGCCTGGAAAAGGCAGAGCCATGGGCACCGTGGCCTTCCCCGAGATGCGGACGGGCGAGGTGGGAGTATGCCTTGCCACGGTTATCGCACGAATAGCCAAGAAAGACAAACCACTTGAGGGTTATAGCAGCCCAGAGATTGCGTACGCTATGGCTAAGGGGCAGTTGGCTTACTATCGCATCCTCGAATCGCAAGGACAAGTGCGCATAATTGAAAACTTAGAAAACTTGAACTCGCATGTAGAGGATTGGCGGCAGCCCTCTCGTAAGGATGTTCCTCTTGGGTTTATCCTTGCCATGGAAGGAGCAGACCCGATATTAAGCCCCGCTCAGCTTAAATCCTGGTGGAAAGACGGGCTTCGCGTAGTGAGCTTGTCGCATTACGGAGTAAGCACTTATGCTTATGGTACTGGAACGATTGGAGGCCTGAAACCACTCGGACGCGAACTTTTGGAGAGAATGGACTCTATAGGTGTTGTCTTGGATGTTACTCACCTGTCTGAAGGGAGCTTCTGGGAGGCATTGGACACCTTCAGTGGGCCTGTTATTGCCAGCCATAATAACTGTCAAGCGCTTGTGCCTGGAGACCGACAGTTTTCAGATGAGCAGATTCGAGCTTTAATCAAGCGCGATGCTGTTATAGGCGTAGCATTGGATGCTTGGATGCTGTATCCAGGTTGGGTAAAAGGGAAGACTCCGAACACCGTGGTCAGTCTAGAAACCGTGGCGGATCAGATGGATCATATTCGCCGACTGGCTGGAAACAGTCGAAATACGGCTATTGGAAGCGACCTCGACGGAGGATTCGGAAAGGAGCAGTGTCCTCATGACTTGGACACAATTGCGGATCTGCAGAAAATTCCGGAGATATTGAAGAAACGTGGATATACAGAAGAAGACATCAGAAACATCATGCATGGGAATTGGCTGCGGATATTTCACCAAGCATGGTCTGAAGGATAAAGTGGAAACTCCTCTTTTTTTTACTTTCTCGGCATGTGTTACGCACTATTATTTTTTGTAAAAATCATATTAGTTACTTCCTACATTGAAGTTTACAGGTTAGTGAGCACGTATGCCTAAACTGGCTATTAATGGCGGACCATCAGAGGCTACCAAATTAAGGGAGAAAGTCCCAACATGGCCGAAAATCAGCGACGATGATAGGAAAGCCCTGATAGAAGTCTTAGAAAGCAGAAGATGGTGTAGCATATATCCGGGTTCTAGGGCGGATTTGTTCGAGAAAGCCTTCTCGGAGTATCATGATGCAAAGTATGGTATCGCTGTGTCCAACGGGACGGTCGCTCTGGAAGTTGCGTTGAAAACGATCGATGCAGGCGTCGGCGACGAGGTTCTTGTTCCAGCCGTGACTTTCGTTGCAACCGCCTCAGCGGTTACCGAGGTCGGAGCCATCCCACAGTTTGTTGACATCAACCCGGAAACAGCCACCATGAATCCTGAAGATCTGGAGAGATCAATAACAGAGCGGACGAAAGCCGTTATAGTTGTTCATTATGGTGGATATCCGGCTGATTTTGATAAGATCCTGCCAATAGCTAAGAAACATGACCTATTTTTGATAGAGGATTGCGCGCATGCTCACGGCACAGAGTGGAGAGGACGCAAAGTTGGCGCCATAGGCGACTTGGGCGGGTTCTCCTTCCAGGAGAGCAAGTCCCTCACGGCTGGTGAAGGCGGGATAGTCCTTACAAATGATGAGGAGTTAGCTGAGAAGGCGAGACTTATACATAACATCGGTCGTGTTGTCGGCAAACCCGGATATGAACATTACATTTTAAGTTCGAACTACCGCATGACCGAGTTCCAGGCGGCTTTACTCTTGTCAAAGCTGAAGGCTCTGCCCCAGGAGGTTGAGGTGAAAAATTCTAACGGCGAGTATCTCGCTGAAAGACTTAAGAAGATCGGGGGTGTCGATCCGTTAAGAAGAGACCCCAGGATTACAAAGAGAGGATACTACTTCTTTATTATAATATACGATCCGAGGGAGTTTAACGGTCTCCCAAAAGAGAGATTTCTGAAAGCCCTAAATGCTGAAGGAGTCCAGGCGGGCACGGGTTACGGCATGCCATTATATAAGCAACCAGCCTTCAGAAAAGAAAGGTTGAAAGGGACACTTCCAAAAGGGATCCAAGTGCCAGATTACGGGAGTCTTCACCTACCTAAATCCGAGGAATTCACTGCTAAGGAAGTCACATTACCGCATCCGATTCTTCTCGGAGACAGGGAAGCTCTAGACCTAATTGTAAGTAGTATAGAGAAGATTAAAGAAAACGTTAACGAACTGCTCTAGTCATGAGTGACGAAGAGAAGATTAGAAAATAGAAAGGACGGGGTTAAAGCGGAGAAAAAGAAACCATTCACGTGGCCTAATGGTTGTAAAGGCGCCATTTCTTTGACGTTTGACGACGGCTTACCCTCACAACTGAAGATCGCGGTGCCACTACTCGATAAGTACGGTTTACGTGGAACGTTCTACCTGCCTTCCAGAGGCGATGATTGGAAAGGTCGACTTGCTCCTTGGCGCGACATTGCCGAATCCGGCCACGAGATTGGAAACCACAGCCTCTCACATCTATGCTCATGCAACTTCTCCGGCGACCCTGACTCTCGTGGACTAGAGAACGTCAGCCTTGAAGAAATTGAATCAGACATCCTTGAAGCCCAACGGAGGCTTGAAGCGCTCATCTCCGAACAGAAAGACTGGACCTTCGCTTATCCTTGCTATCAAGACTTCGTAGGAAGAGGGGAGACGCGGCGGAGCTACGTCCCCATCATCGCCCGACACTTCATAGCCGCCAGAGGCATCGGCGAAAGGCACTGGTACAATTCGCCTCTCGCATGTGATCTACATTACCTCTGGTCATGTCCGGTTGAACGCATGAGCGGAGCCGAAATGATCGGCTTGGCCGAAAGAGCCGCCGCGCAATGCCGGTGGGGAATCCTAACCTTTCACGGCATAAATGAGGGGCATCTCCCCATCTCTGACATCGACCTCAAGGAACTCCTAGCCTACCTCGATTCTAATAGAGATAGAATATGGACAGTCCCCGTCGTCGAGGTAGCTAAATACGTCCTTGAATGGCGCGCCAAATTGAAGAAGTGAGCGAAAAACTCCTAGGTTCAGTTGCGATGCCGCGGGCCGGATTTGAACCGGCGACAACCCGGTCTTCAGCTTCACCCTCTTATTAAACCTTAAAGAGACGGGTGCTCTCCCAGACTGAGCTACCGCGGCGCCACATTCAATCTTACTGTAACATGTTCTTAAATTCTTTATGGAATGGTTTCGAGCCTATTCTTCTATGATTGGGTTTCTTAAGGTTCCGATCTTTTCGATTTCAACCTCAACTGTGTCGCCTGGCATGAGGAACCTTGGTTTCGTCTTCATGAAGACGGCTACGCCTCCCGGGGTTCCGGTTGCGATTATGTCGCGCGGCTCCAGGGTCATCACGCGGCTAAGATGATTGACAATCTCGTAGACGTTGAATACCATGTTCCTTGTTGAGGAGTTCTGCCTGACCTTGCTGTTTACTCTTGTGCATACGTGTAGGTTGGTGGGGTCGCCTATCTGGTCGGTTGTTGTTATGCATGGTCCGATCGGGGCGAACGTGTCGAAGCTCTTGCCTCTGGTCCATTGGCCGTCCTTGAACTGTATGTCTCGGGCTGAGATGTCGTTGAAGGCCGTATAGCCGAATATGTGCTCTTTGGCTTGGGTAACGGTATGTGTCTTCTCCGCTTACCTATGACTATGGCTAACTCAACCTCGTAGTCGAGCTGCTTCACGAAACTCGGCTTCACAACAGGCTCATCCGG
>Ga0129297_10001019_pt1 | contig 13986 bp, 11 predicted proteins | sample I18A1metaG_FD_94708 | JGI IMG/M metagenome (GOLD analysis project Ga0129297, IMG submission 94708) | Lake sediment bacterial and archeal communities from Gulf of Boni, Indonesia to study Microbial Dark Matter (Phase II) - ​I18A1 metaG | ecosystem: Environmental > Aquatic > Freshwater > Lake >... | reverse complement strand
TCCCGTGCTTCACCAGGAAATTCTTCTGGTAGCTCTTGATGCTGTCGTTGACGAGCATCTTCCTGAGCGCCGCCTCCGGGTCGTCCACCACGGCCCTGTCCACCTGGAGCATGGTGATCTCCGTGGAGGGGAGCGTTTTTTCGAACTTGATGAGGGCACGCTCGAACACGGACAGGAGCCCCCGGGCCCCGGTCTTTTCCTTGTGCGCCCGGCCGGCGAGGACGCGCAGCGCCTCGTCCGTGAAATCGAGCTCTATCCCGTAGGCGCGGAAGTCCATTTTCTTTCCGAGCACCACGGTGGAGTACCTGTTCTTGAGGATCTGGAAGAGCCCGTCCTCGGTCATCTCGTTCAGCACCACGGAAACGGGCAGGCGCCCCACGAACTCGGATTCGAACCCGAACTGGATGAGGTCCTCGGTCGTCACCCTCTTGAAGAGGTCCTGGACCTCCTCGCGGCGCGCGCCCGCCTTCTCGAAGCCTATGGACTGCATGTTCATGCGGCGCTTGATTATCTCCGCGAGCCCGCCGAATGCGCCGGACACGATGAAGAGGATATTGCGCGTGTTAATCTTCTTGCGCGTGACCTTCCCTGTCCGCTGCGCCTCCATGGCCGCCTCCACCTGCGAGGCGAGGTCGTGCGGCGTTTTTAGATCGACCTCGGACTCCTCCATGAGCTTGAGGAGGTTGCGCTGCACGCCGGTGCGGGACACGTCCGGTCCCACGAGGCTCCCGGAGGAGGCGATCTTGTCGATCTCGTCCAGGTAGATGATGCCGTACTCGGCGCGGCTGATGTCGCCGTCGGCCTCGTGCACGAGCTCGCGCACCAGGTCCTCCACGTCGCCGCCCACGTAGCCGGTCTCGCTGAACTTGGTCGCGTCGGCCTTCACGAAGGGAACGCCTATGCGTTTGGCGATGAGCTTGATGATGTAGGTCTTGCCCACGCCCGTGGGGCCGATGAGGAGCATGTTGCTCTTGATGGTGCCCACGATGCGCTCGTCCTCGGGGATGGACTTCTCGAGCTTCATCCGGTTGAAGTGCGTGCAGACCTTGGTCGCGATCACCTCGACCGCGCTCTCCTGGCCCACCACGTACTTGTTGAGATAGCTCTCCAGCTCCTCGGGCTTGATGTTGAAATTGATGTCTCCCGTTTTCCCGACGGTCCCCGTCTTGCTCCCTGCGGTTTCCGCGTTGGGATTGGGATCCTTGTTCATATCATTATTAAGGAGCTCCTCGAGCTCCTTGTTGGCGTCGAATGCCGGCTTTGTCATGGTGCTGTTTTCCTCTGTCCTGTGAGGGAGCCACGTCCCCTCTTTGTTTCCTGCTACACTCCCTATTCCCGCGGGATGTATAAAAATACAAAACTATTATGCCCCTATTTTGAAAAAAATTCATTTTTACGGGAAAAAGTGCTTGCCACATACTATACATAAATATACTATATATATGTAACGAACACGGAGGTGTAGTATATGCAAAATCAGCAGGAAACAGCAGGGAATAAGGGCCGATTCGAACACGCTGTCGCCACGCGCTTCTGCCCAGAATGCGGGGCGCTTTTAGTTCCCGACTCCGGCTGTTTCTACTGCCGGCTTTGCGGCTTTTCCCTCTGCAAGGCTTAGGACGCACACTAACAGGTACCGCGATACGGATTCCCGTAGCCAGGCTTAAGCGGGAATGCGCAGGCGGCAAGGAGAGATATGAATGGTTATGAATTCCATGAGGCTCATTTTCATGCTGAGGGTCCCCGGTCGGGGATTGGATGTGCGCATCCTGTCAAAGGACAAAAGGCTGATGCTGGTCGTGCGGCGCTCGGCACCCAGGACGATACCGTCCTCGGCGCTCTTATCGCAGTCTTTCGCGGCTCGTTAGCGCAGGGCGACGTAAAACCATTCGATTCGTGCGAGGTGTTCGTGCAGTAGAAAAATCCATTGAATACCATGGGACAGGGCGGTTTCATCCATTTCCCCTTTCTTCCCACCACCACTCCCACCCCCCACTAAGAGCAATCCCTGTCTCTTTGTAGATATAAGGGGAATCGGCGACGATTCCCCTGTTTTTTTGTGCGGGTGAGGGAGGAAACCACGAATGCACACGAATAGACACGAATGGGTTTTCAAGGAAGAAGCTTGAGCGTTTGAGACTAATCCCGAGTAATGCTCCGCCTGCGGTGAGCGGAAGTTCCCTTGCGAGGAGTTTGGTAATTTCATGGAGAAGACATGGTACGGGATCTGGTCGGAATGTATTATTGGCAAGGGGTATTTTCGGCCAATGAAGAGTGGGCTGTAAGCATTTTCGGTTTTCATACATCACCGATTATAGATTGACTTTTCATCACCGTTTTAAATATCTGAGAAACGGCCAGGAGCCATTTTGTTCAGATGTCCGGGAAAACCGCGATTTTTAGGCATTCAAAAATTTTAACCCCAGGCTATGGGGCTTTTTGCCGGAAACTGGCAGCTTCTTGGAGGAGTACACAACTACCGAGAAGCAGGGTATGTCGGAGCATGCTTCTCCGAAAGAGAATGCAAATTCCTTGATATTTAATAATAGCTCTCGTTTGGTTATGAAATGTCCATTGAAAAAAAATTCGATATATCATTCATCTCCTCACTTGCCCTTCGCGAGAAGCAGATTCAGCAGAACTATCGGCCTATCATCGCGGTGCATAAGTGGTTTGCAAGACGACCGGGAACTCTTTTCCGTGGGCTGCTCCTTTCGGAGTTCGTAGACAAATCGCTGCAGGACTCCTTCTATTCTTCCAATAACCTTTCTGGTCTAACCATTCTCGACCCTTTCATGGGCGGAGGTACGCCTATCATTGAAGCAAACCGGCTTGGCTGCGATGTGATCGGATATGATATTAATCCCATGGCGTACTGGATCGTGCGGCAGGAGATCGAGCACCTGGACTTAAAGGCCTATCGCAAGGCAGCGGATGAGTTTGTCGGCGGACTGGAGCAAGAGATTGGGAGCCTCTATCGGACGACCTGTCTTGAGTGCGGATCAAGAACGGCTCATGTAAAGTATTTCCTCTGGGTAAAGCAGCATACCTGCACTGGCTGCGGCAAGGCGAACGATCTTTTCCCTGGATACCTGCTTGCGGAGGACAAACGACATCCAGAGAACATTTTTGTATGTGCATCATGTGGTGAGCTTCAGAGCGCAAAGGATAGAGCCAGGCCGGGTACATGCAAGTCCTGCGGCGAACGGATCATCATCGAAGGTCCGGCAAAGAGAAGCAAATACAAATGCAGGCACTGCGGCAAACCAAACTCTTACTCTTTCAAGCCTGAGCATCCGCCAGTTCACCGGATGTATGCCATGGAGTATCACTGCAAAAAATGCAAACCGAAGCACGAGGGAAGGTTCTTTAAAAAGCCTTCACAAACCGATTTGGCTAAATATGTGGAGGCAGAAAACAAGTTGAACGGTATGAAGACCACGTTTGTGCCGGATGATGTTATATTGAGGGGCGATGAGACCGCACGACTCCATCGATGGGGTTATCAAAAGTATCGTGAGATGTTCAATGCGCGGCAGCTTATCGGACTTGAACTGAGCTGCCGGGCCATTGCGAATGTGTCTGAAGAGCACGTGCGTAATGCGCTTGCAACCAACCTTTCAGATTTACTCCGATACCAGAACATGCTCTGTCGTTATGACTCCATGGCTCTTAAGTCGCTCGACATCTTTTCTGTTCACGGTTTCCCGGTCGGGCTTGTGCAGTGCGAGTCGAATTTTCTTGGGATCATGAACGGCGTCAACATGAACGTGGGGAGCGGTGGCTGGGCGAATATCATAGAAAAATATTATAAAGCCAAAGCGTATTGCGATGCGCCTTTCGAGATACAGCACGAGCGAGGCCGCAAGATCCAGGTCCCTATTCGAGATGAATGGATCGGAGGCCGGCTTAACGGAGCTTCTTTCCCGGTCACACGCCAGGTGAGACTTCACAGTCAAAGCTCCATGGAGGCGGACCTTCAGCCTGGGTCAGTGGATGCAGTCTTTACCGATCCGCCCTATTACGGCAACGTGCAGTATGCCGAGCTGATGGATTTTTGCTATGTATGGCTGCGGAAACTCATTGACGATCCTGCTTTTAAACACCACACGACTCGGGCCCAGCAGGAGCTTACCGGGAACGTTAACATGGAGCGAGGGCTGGATCATTTTACGGAAGGGCTGTCAAACGTGTTCCAGAAAATGGCGCAGGCCTTAAAACCGGGCCACCCAATGGTGTTCACCTATCATCACAACACTCTCGAAGCTTACTATCCTATCGCCATTGCCATGCTCGATTCCGGCCTGGTTTGTTCCGCATCCCTGCCATGCCCGGCCGAAATGGGGGCTTCGATCCATATCAGCGGAACAGGATCTTCCATTGTCGATACGGTCTTCGTTTGTCGATCCACGGGCTCTATGCCGTCTCGATGGTTGGCAAAGACACCGGCTGCATTCGCCGAGCTGGTCAGAGAGGATCTGATAAAGCTGCGCCAAGGCGGTCTTAAGGAAACACGAGGTGATGTACGCTGTATTATCTATGGGCATTTTACGCGACTCGCGGTTTGGCACCTTCGTCATTCCTGGGACAATACTAGACCGGTCCGGGGAAAAACAGCGGCACTTATTTCGAAGATAGAGGAGTTCGGTGGGCTAGAGGCTGTCGAAAATTATGTCAGCGAAGATACGGCGCCCCTTGCGCTGGTCAGGACCTCCGGTGTACGGGAAAAATCAAAACAATATGGAGCGGATGACGATGAAGTTTCCTTTTGAAGCACCCTTCAAGGATGTGCAGGCGGATTTGGACCAATACGTGACGGCGGTGTTTTCCTGTCTTGAATCTGAATTCCTTATTATGCCCAAGGGTGATGGCTTCGTCGAATATCCGGTGTTTGAAAAAGGATACGAAGCGCTCAAACAGGCAACGGGCGGTTTTCGCAATTTGACGCCTGATGTTGTCATGGGTTGTGTGATGGCTGTGCCGGTATCAGTCATAGTCATACGTACCATTTTGGGGTTCACCCCGCCGGAGTGGGCTTATGTTGCCACTCAACATATGAAAATGGAGATCAGTCAGGGTTTTGTTCGCACTCTCGACCGTGATATACGGCTGGCGCCGCTAATACCACTTAATCTCAGCAGCATGAGGACTGAACGGATTAATGCTTTGGTAGTGACAGCATGCGCATTCCTGAAGAAGAATGTACCGAAAGTGACACAGGACAAGATACATCGGCTGGACAAGGCTGACACGAAGACGGGCTTGGACGGCATCAAGTCGTTGTCCGATATTGGGGCTCCTTATGCCATGCTCCTGTATGAGCGGTTTCTTGGTAGGCCCTTCGCAGGTCATCGGGATTCTGTGAGCGACCTTATCGGCGACAGCCTGGAATCGGCGATTGAGGACGTATTGAGCAAAGCGGGAATTACTTACATAAAAACGAAAAGAGCGGAGAAGGTCCCCGGATTCGATCAGTCGCCTGATTTTATTATCCCGAGCCAATTCAATCCGCAAGTCATCATTGAAGCGAAAATCACAGAGGACGATGGAACCGCGCGAGACAAGGTCACTCGTATCCAGCATTTAGGTCAATTAAGCATGGCGGGTAAGTTTAAGGGAATGCCGAAGTATGAAGTAATCGCCTGCATTGCGGGTCGTGGTTTCGGGGTCCGACGGGAAGACATGAAAAAGATGCTGCTTGCTACGCGCGGGAAGGTTTTTACTCTACAAAATCTTAATAAGCTCGTTGAGTGTACGAAGTTGAAGGAATTTAAAACAAAGTAATTTTAAACCCTCTGCCGGGGGCTTGCTGTCGGGGAGGGAGGAGCTTTTTGAAGAAGTTGCTACCGACAAACTGGTTTATATAGGGGAACTTTCCCAGGAAAGAGGACACAGTTTCCTTGATGTTAATATGTCCGAAATCTTTCACCTTGACGAGCTCTCCGTTTATTATACAATAGAAGTAAACCAAGATTCCCTGAAGATGCGCAGGAGGATACGATGCGGAGATGGAAAGTATCCCTGCTGGCGATGACGATCGTGTTCACGGCGGCGATCGGTTGCGACAGGACGCCGGAGGGGCAGGCGAAAGCGCCCAGGCGGATCGCGTTTCTTGAATTAATACAGGAAACCGATTCCTTCTCCACGGTACCCACGACCGAAAGCAATTTCCAGCAGCACGGCCTGTACTTCGGGAAGGACGTCCTTCCCTTCGCGAGGAACGGGAAGGACGAAAACACCATGCTGGGCGGATTCGTTGAAGCGGTCGACAGGCTCGGGGGCGGATCCGTCGAGCTCGTTCCCATCTTTAGGGCCAACGCGGATGCTGGCGGACCGGTCGATCGGGCCCTGTACGAGCGCCTCAAGAAATACACGGTGGATAGCCTGAAGTTATCGGGGAAGCTCGACGGTGTGTATCTCTCCCTCCACGGAGCGATGGGAGTGTTGGGAATGCGCGATCCGGAGGGCGATCTCATAAAGGCGGTTCGAGCGGCGCTGGGCGATGCGATTCCCATCGGGGTGAGCTACGACATGCATGCGAACGTAACCGCGGAGCAGGCGCGACTCGCCACCTTCATCGTCGGATTCAAAACGACACGGCACCGGGACCTTCATGAGACCGGGTACAGGTCCGGGGAGCTGCTCGTGAAGACGGTGTACGGCGAGATCCGTCCCGTCATGGCGTTCCGCAAGATGCGCCTCCTCAAGGGCGGCGGCATGTGCATCGATTTTCTCGCGCCGATGCTCGCGATTTTCGGCAGGATGAAGGACATAGAGAAGGAGAACGGCGTGCTCAGCGTTTCGAACTTCACGGTCCACCTCTGGCTCGACGATCCGGAGCTGGGATGGAGCACCGTCGCCGTGACCGACGGCGACCTCCCCTTCGCCGGGAGGCTGGCCGACGAGCTTGCCGACCTCGACTGGTCGGTGAGGGACGAAAAGCATGACGAGGGCTACTCTCCGTCCCAGGCGATTAAAATCGCCCGCGATGCGTGGCTCGCGCGAAGGCTGGGCACCGCGGTGTTCTGCGACGCATCGGACGCGGTGGGGGCGGGCGCCCCCGGCGAGAATACGTGGATATTGAAATCCCTGCTCGCAGAAGCGCCGGACCTGGTATCCTATGTCCCACTGTGCGATTCCGAAAGCGCCGGCCTGGCGTATGACAGGAACCTGCATGACACCGTGACGGTTACCGTCGGGAGAAAGCTCGAAAAGATTTACAACACGAGCCTCACGTTCACCGGCGAGCTCATTCACAAATCACAGAGCAGGCTGCTGGGGAAAACGGCCATTCTCAGGGACCGGGGCGTGCACCTGATCCTCACGGAGCTTCCCGATTATACGCCGCGGCCCGCGCTATTTCACCGACCTTGGCCTGAGCCTCTGGAAGGCCGATATCGTCGTGGTGAAAAGCCTTTTCCCGTTCAGGTTCTTCTATCTTTTATACAACAGGAAGACCGTCGACGTGGTCACGCCGGGTACCACGAACGTGGACGTCTTCAAGCTGGATTATGCGAAAACACCAAGGCCCATCTACCCTCTGGATAAAATCGAATCATGGAGGCCATAGTAGAGTTCGAACCTCTCCCCGGGGGCCTTCGGAGCGTGGAGTGTTGACCATTCAGAGGATGACGCTTCCAAAATCAATAGTGGTGGCGAGGATGAATCGCCGGGAAAAAGATGCACTTTCCTATGAATAAAAAGTGTTGACGAACCCGCCACCCCTGATAAAAGGGAGACCGGTCGGTCTGTTTGTCATGAAAAGGGCCCCTTCACTCAAAGAACGCATTATCGAGGAATCGCTCAGGCTTTTCTCGGTCAAGGGCTACATGAGCACCTCGACCACGGATATCATCGAAGCGAGCGGCACCTCCAAGGGCGGGTTCTACAATCATTTCAAAACGAAGGAGCATCTCTTTCGCGAGATCCTCAGCGCCGCGAGAAAAATATGGCGCGAGCGTAACCTTCACAATCTGGACGCCCAGCCCCGGCCGCTTGAAAAAATACGGGTACTTCTCGAAAATTATCGTGATCGATACCTCGCCGACTCCAAAAACTTCCCGGGCGGCTGCATATTCATCAATCTTGCCGTGGAGCTGAGCGACCAGGCCCCCGACCTCGCGCGGGAGGTCAACGAGGGGTTCGTGCGCCTGGGCGCCATGATCAAGCGGCTCCTCGATGAAGAAAAAAAGGCGGGAGGCATTTCTCCTTCAGTGAATACGTACAACGCGGCCAGCATGATATTCTCCGGGCTCCTGGGAGCCTGCGTGCTGTACGCGTCGGATAAATCCCGGAAGAGGCTTAATGCGACGATCGTCTCTCTGATTTCATTTCTGCGGAGCATCGATGCAAGCGCTTAACCGGATGATGCACTCACGACAAGCATTGCGTTGCGGTCTTCGCATGGCGAGGCCGGCTGATCTTGATACTGAATATCCAGGAGGAAGCACATGGCGGAAAACACTTATCGGGCGCTCGTAGTGAGGGAATCTGAGGGCGGAAAATTCAACGGCGCGATAGAGACCATGCAGATCGAGGGCCTTCCCGCGGGAGACGTGCTGGTGCGGGTGCGCTACTCGTCGCTCAACTACAAGGACATGCTTTCGGCCTCGGGCAACAGGGGAGTCACGAGAAAGTATCCGCATACGCCGGGGATCGACGGGGCGGGAACGGTCGAGGAGAGCGGCTCGCCGGATTTTAAAAAGGGAGAAGAGGTCATCGTCACGAGCTACGACCTGGGGATGAACACCTCCGGAGGACTGGGACAGTATATACGAGTTCCCGCCTCGTGGGTCGTTAAAAAGCCATCGAGCCTCTCTCTCCGTGAAAGCATGATCTACGGCACGGCGGGTTTCACCGCAGGGCTTTCGGTGCTCCGGCTCGTCGATTACGGGATCGGGAAAGGGAGCAGCGTCCTCGTGACCGGGGCGACCGGGGGAGTGGGGAGCGTGGCGGTGTCCATCCTTTCGCACGCCGGCTTCAAGGTGACCGCCGTCAACGGACTTAACGACGAAAGCGCATTCCTGGAAAGCATCGGAGCGTCGGAAATTATCCCCATACCGGATCCGGCCGAGTCCGCCGGGAAGCCCATGTTAAAGGAAAGATGGGATGCGGCCGTGGATACGGTGGGCGGAAACATGCTCGTCTTCGCCCTGAGGTCCGTGAAGGGAAACGGCGCGGTAACCTGCTGCGGCAACGCCGGGTCGGCGGACATTTCGCTCACCGTGTATCCCTTTATCCTGCGCGGCATCGCGCTCTTTGGCATCGATTCGCAGAACTGCCCCATGGAGCGGCGGACCAGGACCTGGAACATGCTTGCAGGCGAATGGAAATTCCCCTGGCTCGAAAAGCTCTCCGCGGAAGTGGGGCTGGACGGCGTCATCCCGCAAATAGACAGGATACGCGCGGGCACGCATCGAGGAAGGATAATCGTTAACATGCAGGATTGAATCGGCGATATTTCCAGGGGGACGCGCGCCTGCCGCGCCATCGGCGGGCCGGAATAAATGTTGTAAACCTCCGGCCCGGCGGCTTTTAGTCCGCGGGAGGCGGGCTGTTTTAAAGGTATCCCTTGGGATTCGAATTGATTTCTTCCAGCTTTAGGCTTGACGGGGACGCCGTTCCCCAATAAGACAGCCTCAAAGCAATTCTTTAATTCAAGGGGCAAATCCATGATTTCAACGAACGATCTCAGGCGCGGAATGGTCATCAAGCTCGACGGGGAGCTGTTTTCGATCGTGGAGCAGAACCACCATAAGCCCGGAAAGGGCGGCGCGATTGTCCGCGTCAAGCTGCGCAACGTCAGGAAGGGCAACGTCATGGACCGGACGTACCGGCCGTCGGAGAAGGTCGAGGACGTGAGGCTGGAGCACCGCCCCATGCAGTACCTCTACGAGGAGGGGGACCACCTCGTCTTCATGGACACCGAAACCTTCGAGCAGGAATCGATCCCCAGGGACGCGATAGGCTCGGCGGTCGATTTCATGAAGCCGCAGGACGTCTGCGAGATCGCCATCTACGAGGGGGAGCCCATCACCGTGACCCCGCCTGCGGCAGTGGTGCTCAAGGTGACCTACGCCGAGCCGGGCGCGCGGGGCGACACGGCGACCAACGTCACCAAGCCGGTAAAGGTTGAAACCGGGGCGGAGGTCAAGGTGCCGCTCTTCATCAACGAGGGCGATCTCATCAAGGTGAACACCGAAACGGGCGAGTACATGGAGCGCGTCAAGAAGTGACATGCATTCCGCGTCGACGGGCCGACTGCACGCCCGTCGAAAGGCTTGTCCTGAGCCCGTCGAAGGAGCCTGTCCTGAGCTCGTCGAAGGAGCCTGTCACCGGCTAATGGGGTGAGCCTTTCCCGCACCTTACTGCAGAAGCCCCGGGGGCCGATGATGAAGGGCGGGCTCATCGCGTGTAGCGGGAAACCGGTATTAATTTCAAGCCCTCTGCATGAGGGCTTTTACACGTGCATTTGATGCTGCTTCACATTTCAAGCCTATGTTCCCGGTCGATGCGCAATCTGGGCGAGGATGTTGTTTCCTCCGGCATCACCGTCGTCACTGAGGAAAGGGAACGGGATCCGTCGTGAAGAAGAAGCCCGGATCGAGAAACGTGCCTTCCTTCCAGACCGCGAAGTGCAGGTGCGGGCCCGCCGCGTAGCCCGTGGAGCCCATCCTGCCTACTACGTCGCCTTTCGAGACGCTTTTACCCTCTTCAACGGCGAGCTCGCTGAGGTGAAAGGAAGACGTGAATATTCCCATGCCGTGGTCGATGACCACCGAATTTCCGCTCAGGATAAGCTTCCTGGCCAGCACGACTTTCCCGTGATTGGCGGCCGTTACCGGCGTTCCCTCCGCATTGCCGATATCGATCGCCAGGTGGCGGGTGGGAACGGGATTGCCGTTCGTATAGCGCATGGAATTGTACGAGGTAGTGGTTATTCCCTCGGCCGGCCTCACGAAAGGCCCGTCCCAAAGTTTACGCTGAATCGGGTGCGATCTCGCGGCATCGAAAAACGCCTGGTCCTTCGCCTCGTTGTCGTCGGTGCGCAAGGCCGCGGTGGATTCGGAAACCCATAAATACTGGGCATCGAAGGTCCGGGGCAGTACCTTTACGGTCAGCGTCAAGTCGGTGTTCATGGATAAATCCTTTATCCTGATGGGGTAATCGCCCGGTTTGAGCCACGCGTAAATCGGAACCAGGCCGACGTATCCGTCCCCGTACGGGAAGAACGTAATCGGTTTTTCGTAAAACGGCGCGGTCACTGAAAACTGGCCGGGCTTATTCGCGTGTTCTACATATACGCTGATGCAGTCGCCGGGACCGGCGCTTGACCGGCTGAGGGTAAAGACGAGCTGCCTGGCAGGCGGGGCGTCGCACATCAAGGAAATAAAGCTTACGGGCAGGGCGTGGGCCTCTTCGCCGCAGCGCATGGATGTGCGGTCATCATGGAGTACGGCGCGCATCCAGACATCCGAGGCCATTAAAACCAGGATGGCGCACAAAACGAACATCGGTTTTTTCAAGTCAGGCACCCATTCATTGCAAGCGGAATATGCGGATTCGACGGACGCAGTATAGTATTGGACCGAATAACATCAAGCATCTAAATGCCTAACCTTCAACATGAGGCTATTGAAATTTCCGGCTCAAATTTGATCTTTACATTTTTTCCTTAACCTGTATGGAATAGAACAAGCATGAATACGATGGAAATAATCAACAGGACCTACACCTTCATCATGAATCGCCTGGTTGAAACGGGGCGGGCGCCCCATTTCTCGGAAATCGCCGCGTCCCTGGGGCTTTCCATGACAGCGGGACGTCAGGCGCTCCATGACCTCATCAAGTCGGGCGTGTACGGGTGGCTGTATCCCGGCACCGACATCCTGGTGTCGCTCGCGCCCTTCAGCAGCCTGCCGAACCAGTTCCGCGTCACCATCGACGGCCGGCAAAAATGGTTCGCCCAGTGAGCGTTTGAATCGCTGGCGGTCTGCTGGCTATTCCCTGCAAAAACCGTTCAAATCGACACCGTCTGCCTCGACTGCGGCGAGCCCATCCGCATAAGGATGGAAGACGGGGTGATCCTCGAAGCCGATCCCGCGGGAATCGTGGGACACGTGTCGGTACCGCTTCTTGAATGGGGGGTGAACACGGGCTATGCCTGAAGCACCATGGTATTCTTCCGGTCGGAAGAACATCTGAAGAAGTGGGACAGGTTCGGTCCCGAAAACGAGCAGGGGATCATTACGCTCCATGATCTCCACAAGCTCTTTTCGCTGGACCTTTTCCGCAGGCGCCTGGATCCCGATTACCCGGCAAAAATGAAAAGCTACATCGGGGAGGTGATCGCCACCTTCAAGGCGCTTGGGAAAACGGGGCCGTACTGGGTGCCCTGAGCGACGAGCCCGCCCCGGCCGCGTTAAGCCCGTCCGGCTCTTCCTTGAGCCGATGGGCCGCGCCCAGGAAGGTCGCGCGATTAATGCGCGGTCCTTGCGCGCCGGACAGCTTCACGGGCCTTGCGCCGTATCACACTGTACGGCTCCCGACCGCCCTGCCTGTGAGGAAGTGGATTTAATCTTCCCTGTAACAATTCGCCCGTGCGCGACCCACAATAAAACCGGAAGGAGGAGGGAGCATGCGCATTTCGGTTCTGGACGGCAGTAATTATTTCAAGGGCCTGCTGCTGCTCGCCCGCAAGGACAGGAAGATCACCGAGGAAGAGAAAGGCATGATGCGGACCGTGGGGAGCATCCTGGGATTCGAAAAAAAGTTCGTGGAGAACGCGATCAGGGAGATACTGGAAAACAGGCACATTTCCGCGGAGCCTCCCGTATTTTCCACCAAGGAGCTTGCAGAGAAGTTTTTGATAGACGGACTGGCGATTGCGGCATCGGATGGGGATATTCATCCCCGGGAAGATGAATGGCTCCATTCGGTCGCGAGGAGCAACCACGTGGAGGAGTCATGGTTGGCGGAACAGAAAGAGACCGCCGTGCGGGTACAGAATCCCGGAGAAAGCCTTGAGGTGTACGATATCACGGTCGCCTACTGACCGTTTCCCCTGAAGCACGCCGCCGGGGGTTGCACTTGGTTCGGAGCAATACTTCATTTGGAAGCGATTGGATACACATGCCTGCTCCACCCGCTTTACCGTTAACGACTCGATCCCCATGGCTCCGCTGGAATACCGGTTCGATTGATTTCGGGAATGGGGAGGACTGGCGGCGACCTGGGGGCGAGGACGGAAAACCTGCTTGCCATCGACGTGATGCGTCGTATCCTCTTTCCATGCATGAAAAAATCCTCATCATCGCCGACATCGAAGGCAGCTCCGGCTGCTTCAATTACGAAGCGTCATCATTCAAAACGAAAAAGTGGGCGCGGGCGTGCGCCGCGATGTCACATGACATGAACGCGCTCGTGCTGGCGCTGTTCGAAGCGGGCGCGCAAAAGATTTTCGTGAAGGATTTCCACCGGACCGGGTACAACCTCCTGCCGGAATTGATGGACCCGCGGGCCACGCTTCTCCCCGGCTACCTGAACGGGAGCGTCCCCGGCATAGGCGACCCGCCCGATGTGACCGCGCTCATGATGACGGGCATGCACGCGCCCTCCGGCTCCAACGGCTTTCTCGCGCACACCCTGACCTCCCGGATCGCGCGTCTTGCCGTGAATGGAAATCTCATGTGCGAGGCCGAGCTCTTCTCGTCGGCGCTGGCGCCGTTTAATATAAAGCCGGTTTTTTTCTCGGGCTGCCCGGTCGCGTGCGACTGCGCGGCGCGCGCGATTCCGGATCTCGTGGTTCACCCGATCGACAAGACGGCGGACGGGTTCGATGCGGACTCTTGGAGAAAAGATTTCGCGGCTGTGGGAGCGGCATCCCTGCACAACGACGCCGCCCGGCCTTTTCTGCCACCGGGCCCGTTTCTCGCGGAGGTCCTGATCCGGGACGGGGCTGCCGAGGCAAAACGCATGGCCGAGCGC
>Ga0129297_10001018_pt1 | contig 14002 bp, 10 predicted proteins | sample I18A1metaG_FD_94708 | JGI IMG/M metagenome (GOLD analysis project Ga0129297, IMG submission 94708) | Lake sediment bacterial and archeal communities from Gulf of Boni, Indonesia to study Microbial Dark Matter (Phase II) - ​I18A1 metaG | ecosystem: Environmental > Aquatic > Freshwater > Lake >... | reverse complement strand
GGGCAAAGGCAAAGGCAAAGGCAAAGGCAAAGGCAAAGGCAAAGGCAAAGGCAAAGGCAAAGGCAAAGGAGAAAAGCAGGATAGAACGGAGAGCGTATGGAGTTTGCATTTCAGAAGCTTGATGTCTGGCAAGTAGCAGTTGATTTTGCTGATGCGGTGATTTCCGTAACAGAAAATTTGCAAACCACGCGACAACACTATCGATTGGTGGAGCAACTTGAGGCTGCTGCAACTTCGATTGCGATGAACATAGCGGAAGGGAAGGGGCGTTATTCCGGGAAGGAATTTGTTCATTTTCTCTATATTGCGCGGGGTTCTTTGTATGAAACCGTAACGTTGCTGACGATTATGCAACGGCGTGGCTGGGTCGGTGATGATGCCATGAACAGTCTTTTGGGTCAGGCTGATCTGGTGGCGAGAAAGATTGCCGGCCTGATCAACTCATTAAAAAACGATTCTGATGCAACGAGAGCACGGTGATGATATCAGCTGACAGCACGAAAGATAAGGTGTCCCAAACCCCGAGCCCCGAGCCCGGCAGTGTTCCCCCCGAGCCCCGAGCCCTGAGCCCTGAGCCCGCTAGCGCAGTCCTGAAATTCCTGACCTGCGGCAGCGTGGACGACGGCAAGTCCACCCTCATCGGCCATCTCCTCTACCAGACCGGTAACATCCCGGTGGACCAGCTCCGGACCCTGGAGGCCGAGAGCGCCCGGATCGGCACGGCCGGCGGGGGGCTGGACTACTCTCTCCTGCTGGACGGCCTGATGGCCGAACGGGAGCAGGGGATCACCATCGACGTGGCCTACCGCTACTTTGCAGCCTGCGGGCGCAAGTTCATCGTTGCCGACACCCCTGGCCATGAGCAGTACACCCGCAACATGGCCACGGGCGCCTCCCAGTGCGACGCCGCCCTCATCCTGATCGACGCGGGGCAGGGGGTCCTCCCACAGACCCGCCGCCATGCCCTGATCTGCGCCCTCATGGGGATCGAACGGATCCTGTTCGTGGTCAACAAGATGGACCGGGTCGGCTGGGACGAGGCCGTGTTCCGGCGGGTGGAGGAGGCAAAATCAGCCCTGGTGGCCGATCTGGAGGAGTTCGGCCTGCGGCTTTTCGAGTCGGATGCCATCCCGGTGTCGGCCCTCAAGGGGGACAACCTGACGGAGCTCTCCGCCAATACCCCTTGGTACGGCGGCCCGACCCTGCTCCAGTGGCTGGCCGGCGTCAACCCCGGTTCGTGGCGGGACGGGGCGCCGCTCCGCTTCCCGGTCCAGTACGTGGTCAAGGGGCAGCGGGGAGGGGAGAGCTGGCAGGCCGGCGTCCCCGAGAGCCTGAAGCACGGGGCAGGGGGGACGTTCAGGGCCTATGCCGGTACGGTGGCCTCGGGCCGGGTCGGCAGGGGTGACGAACTGATCGCCCTCCCCTCCGGCGTGACGGTGCGGGTGGCGTCGATCCTGGCCGGCGGGCACGAGCTCGATGCGGCCCGGGCCGGGAGCGCCGTGGCCCTGACGGTGGTTGGGGAGCACGACATCGTCCGCGGCGACCTCCTCTCTCTCCCCCAGGAGCGCCCCGAGGTGGCCGACCAGTTCAAGGTGCGCCTGATCTGGATGGACGACGCGCCCCTGTTTGCCGGCCGGCAGTACGAGTTCCACGGTGTTGCCGGAACGGTGAAGGCGGAGATCACCCGCCTGCGGAGCCGGATCGACCCGGAGCGGTGCCGCCGCCTGGCCGCCGACACCCTGGGGAAGAACGACATCGCCGAGGCGGAACTGCACCTGGCCCGTCCCATCCCCTTCGACCCCTACGAGGTGAACCGGGAGACCGGCGCCTTCATCCTCGTCGACCGCCTGACCAACGCCACGGCCTGCTGCGGCATGATACTCCACCCCCTGCGCCGGGCGGAGAACGTCCACTGGCAGACCGAGACCGTGGACCGGCAGGGGCGCACCGCCATCAAGGGGCACGGGCCGAAGGTGATCTGGTTCACCGGCCTCTCCGGCTCGGGGAAGTCGACGGTTGCCAACGCCCTGGAGGCGCGGCTGAACGCCATGGGGCGCCACACCATGCTCCTGGACGGGGACAACATCCGCCACGGCCTGAACCGGGACCTGGGGTTCACCGAGGCGGACCGTGTGGAGAACATCCGTCGCATCGGCGAGGTGGCCAAGCTGATGACCGACGCGGGCCTCATCGTCATCACCGCCTTCATCTCCCCCTTCCGGGCCGAGCGGGACCTGGTCCGCTCCATCATCCCGACTGGGGAGTTCATCGAGGTCTTCGTCGACACCCCCCTGGAAATCTGCGAGCAGCGGGACCCCAAGGGGCTCTACAAGAAGGCCAGGGCAGGGCAGATCCCCAACTTCACCGGCATCAACTCCCCCTACGAGGCGCCGCTGCAGCCGGAACTGGCCATCGACACGTCAGTGGTATCCATCGACGAGAGCGTTGAGCGGATCGTTAGTCTGGTGGCGGAGTAACAGGTATTTTTATGACAGATTACCCGAAGATATCCATCGTCACCCCCTCCTTCAACCAGGGGAAGTACCTGGAGAAGACCATCCTCTCCGTACTGGAGCAGGGGTACCCGAACCTTGAGTACATCATCATCGACGGCGGGAGCACGGACGAGTCGGTGGAGATCATCAGGAAGTACCAGGACCGGCTGGCATACTGGGTGAGCGAACCGGACCGGGGTCAGAGCCACGCCATCAACAAGGGGTTCGAGCGGGCGACGGGGGAGATCTTCGGCTGGCTCAATTCGGACGATTGGTACCATCCGGGGGCGCTGCAGGCGGTAGCGGATGCCTTTGCCGCCAATCCCGATGCCGGGGCGGTGGTCGGCGCGGGGGACATGTACTACCAGGAGAGCGGCAGCACGCTCCTGGTGGAACCGTTCGAGGTGACCCTGGAGTCTCTATACCGTTTCGTGGAGCGCTATTTCTGCCAGCCATCGTGCTTCTTCACGTCATCGGCATGGAAGCAGTGCGGACCGCTGGACGAGTCGCTGCACCTTGCCATGGACCTTGACTTATGGCTGCGGATGGCCACAGAGGTCCGTTTTATCCCGATCCCGGCCAACCTGTCGGTGAGCCTTGTCCATGCCGATGCCAAGACGAAGGCGCAGTCGTCGCTGTCAATTGTCGATGCGTGCCTGGTGATACTGGAGCATGGGGGCAAAAAAGAGTCTCGCTCCACACTGGCAGAGTTTGTTTCCGGGCTGTTTGCTGCCAGGGAGGAAAACACGAAACTCCATGCAATCATTGCCGGCAAAGAGCGGGAGTTGCAGGATATCCACGACACGCATGCCATTCTGTCTGAAAAAAAACACAATGCAGAATGCAGGCTGAAGATGGCTGAAGATCGTCTGTCTGCCATGGAGCAGTCGCTCAGCTGGCGCCTGACAGCACCACTGCGCCGGCTTGGTGACAGGTTGAATCCCCTAAAGCGAGAAAGCTGATACATGACCAGAACCGCAGTATTCACCATCGTATCCAAGAACTATCTCCATTTTGCCCGGACCCTGATGCAGTCGGTCAAGGATGTCCATCCCGGATGGGATCGCCATGTTCTCCTCGTGGATGAGGTCCGCAACGATTTCGATCCCGCGGCAGAAGATTTCATCGTTACCGAAGTCCGGGAACTGCCGCTGCCGCAGATGAACAGGTTCCTCTTCCGCTACACCATCCTGGAACTGAACACGGCGGTAAAGCCGTGGATGCTGGAATACCTGTTCGACACGGGCAGCTATGACCGGGTGATTTACATCGACCCCGATATCTACCTGTACCGGCCGATGCACGAGGTCGAGGAGGCGTTGTCGGCCGGCAGCCTGATGGTGCTGACGCCCCACCTTACCGGTCAGCTCGACGGCAAGAAGCCGACAGAGTTGGAGATCATGCGGGCCGGCGCCTATAACCTGGGATTCATCGCCCTGGCACGACACCCTGAAACGAAGAGCTTCCTCCACTGGTGGCAGGAAAAACTTGAGTATCAGTGCGTGGTGGATTTCGAGGCCGGTCTCTTCGTCGACCAGAAATGGATCGATCTGGTCCCTGGGATGTATCCGGACGTCTCTATCCTGCGTCATGAGGGATACAATGTCGCCTACTGGAACCTGCTTCATAGAAAACTCGAATCTGTCGACGGCACGGCAAGAGTTAACGGCGCTCCCCTCGTATTTTGCCATTTCAGCGGGATAAACCCGAATAATCCCCAACCGCTCTCCAAGCATCAGGATCGTTTCCAGTTGTCAGATCTCCCCGAGTTTGGTCGCCTCGCCCGCGAATACTGCGCCCGGGTGATCGGCAACGGCATGGCGACGTGCAAACAGTGGGAATATGCCTTCGGCCGCTTTTCCGATGGGACCCCGGTGGAAGACCACATCCGCTACTGCTATCGCAATGCCCCCGATCTGCAGGCCCTTATGGGTGATGACCCTTTCAGCAGACGGGACAAGCTGGTGACCGGACCCCAGAACGACCAGGCCGTCCCGGTTACCCCTGTCATGCGTCATCTCTGGAACCAGCGCCCAGATCTGAAAAGCGCATTTCCAGAGATCGACGGTCGTGACCGCCTGGCGTATGCCCAGTGGTTCGTCATGAACGGGGCAGCGGAAAACGGCATAGCTGAAGAGTTCATCGCCCCTGTCCGTGCCGCCCTGGATGCCGGCGTCGGGCAGCTTTCCACGGTTTCCAGGCTCTTTCTGCAGTTGACGTATCGCATCGGTCCCGCTGCGGTCAATCTTTTCCCCTACCGCTTGCGGCAGTTCGTAAAAGAAAAGATGTTTGGCCCCTCGACCGTTCAGGATGAGCCGACGGAGACATTTTCCGTTCCTCGGGAGACCGTGACGGTGAATGCCGCTGTCGATGGCGTCAACATCATCGGCTATGTCCGGTCGGAGCACGGCCTGGGGGAATCATCCCGCCGCTGTGCTGCTGCCATGATCCCATCCGGGATCCCCTTCCTCTTATACGACTTCAACGTGGGCAATGCCAGCCGGGTCAGTGATACGACCTATGAGCAGCACATCGAGGCGACAAACCGCTACCGGATCAACCTGATCCACATCAATGCCGACCAGATGCCCGTGCTGTACCGGACCGTCGGGTCGGAGTTTTTCAGGGACCGTTACAACATCGGTTTCTGGCACTGGGAGCTGCCGGAGTTCCCGGACGAGTGGCTCGGTTCCTTTGCCATGCTCAACGAGGTATGGGCACCGACGGAGTTCGTCGTCAGGGCCATCAGCGAGAAATCACCCGTACCGGTGGTCAGAATGCCCCATGCCATCGACTTCCGCATCACCGGTGAACTCTCCCGCGCAGCCCTGGGGTTGCCTGACAATGAATTCCTGTTCCTCACGATGTACGACCTCAGTTCGTTCCAGGCCCGCAAGAATCCCCAGGCGGTCATCCGTGCCTTCCACGAGGCGTTTCCCGACCGCTGCGGGGTGAAACTGGTGGTCAAGACCCAGAACTCCCACCACCACCCCAACGAGCTCAGGGAGCTGCAGGAGTTCATCGCCGCGTACCCCGGCATCATCCATATCGACCGGACCATGACCCGCCAGGAGGTGTACGAACTGGAAAACCTCTGCGACTGCTTCGTCTCCCTGCACCGCTCCGAGGGGTTCGGGCTCGGGCTTGCGGAGTCCATGTTCCTCGGCAAGCCGGTCATCGGTACCGACTGGTCGGCCAACACCGACTTCATGAACCACCGCAACTCCTGCCCGGTGGATTATGAACTGGTGAAGCTGGAGCAGAGCTACGGCCCCTACGCTGCCGGACAGGTCTGGGCACATCCCGATGAGCACCAGGCTGCCTGGTACATGAAGCGGTTGGTGGAGGACGGGGCGTGGCGCAGGGAGATCGGCAGGTTGGGGGAGGGGACCATCAAGACCGAGTATTCGCCCAAGGCGGTCGGCGAGATGTACCGGAAGCGGTTCAAGTACATCGGGGTGTGATGCGCGTTCTGTTTGACATATCGGTTCTTGGTACCGGGCACCACAACCGGCTGGCCAAGACCGGCGTGTTCAGGGTCGTGGCGCAACTGGCAACCGGCCTGGTTGCCTCGGACGATTGTCAGGTGACATTCTGTGCCAGCCGCTACAACCTTTCCCAGTGCAGCGGCTACCTTTCATCCGTGAACAACCGTACCCCCCTGGCAAAACCCTTCCCTCCGTGGCTTTCGGGAATCTATGACCGGATCGATCCGGTAGACGGCACCATATGCGGCGGCAGCTTCAGCGTCTACCGCTCGCGCCTGCTGGGGCTTGCCTATAGCCTGGGGCTGCGCTGTCTCTCGCCGGTTGACGAAAGTACTCTTGCCGCGGCCGACATTTTCCACTCCCCCTATGATCCGCTGCCGCGCAGCCTGCAGCGTGCCGGAACGAGGCCGGTGCCGTTCCTGACGGTGTACGACCTGATCCCCCTCAAGTATCCGCAGCTCTTCCCGGAATTCGGCGCGCGGATGATGCGGGAGCGGCTTGCCTCCTGCAGTGGGCGGACAACCTATCTCTGTATCTCGGAAGCCACGCGCAGGGATCTCTGCGAGCTCTTCCCGGCCATCGATCCGGCAAGGACGGTGGTGACGCCGCTGGCCGCCTCGGACCTGTTCCGCCCCTGTGACAGCGCCGACGGTATCCTCGCCGTCAAGGCCCGCTACGGCGTGCCGGCGGATGCAGCGTATCTGCTGAGCGTCTGCACGCTGGAGCCTCGCAAGAACCTGCAGCAGACCATAGGGAGTTTTGCACGCCTTGTCCGGCAGGAACGGATACAAGACCTCTGGCTCGTGCTGACCGGCGCGGAAGGATGGGACGACGGAGCAGTCGTTCGGGCCATCGACGACAGCGGGGTGCGGGAGCGGATCATCACGACCGGTTTCGTCCCCGACGAGGATCTGTCGGCGCTGTATGGCGGTGCCGTCGCATTCGTCTACCCGTCCCTTTACGAGGGGTTCGGTCTTCCTCCGCTTGAGGCGATGCAGTGCGGCACGCCGGTGATCACGTCGAACACGTCGTCCCTGCCGGAAGTGGTGGGTGATGCCGGGATCATGGTAGACCCGTCGGATGCCGAGGCTCTCTGTCAGGCAATGCTTGACCTGTACCATTCAGCGGAGCTGCGTCGGCAGATGAGTATGAAGGGGATTCAGCGGGCGGCCAGCTTCAGTTGGGAGCGCTGCGTGCGCGAGACGGTGCAGGCATACCGACGTGCATTGGGATAATTCTGGATCGTTCGATACGGCGTACGTCGGTGAGCCGGTACTGCCAGGCAAATCATGCAATGGGACCATGAATGACTTTTTCGGCACTTAATTATTTTCTCTTTTTACCGCTGGTTTTTCTCGCCCATCATTTCAGCCCGGCCGGATTCCGCTGGGTTGTCCTGCTCGTGGCGAGTTTTCTGTTTTACGCCGCCCTGAAAGTACCCCACCTCCTGGTGGTCCTCCTTGCCGTGAGCGCAATCTCCTACGGATTCGGCCTCTGGCTTGGTAACTGCAAGGACGAAAAGGGCCGATTGCGCATTCTCTGGGGAGGAATAGGGTCGAACCTGCTCATCCTTGTTCTGCTCAAATATCTGCCGTTCCTTTCCCGCGTCCTGAACCAGCTGTTCACAGTTGTCTCCCCCGGCGCATCGATCCCATCGGCAAAGGTCATAGTTTCAATCGGGGTCTCATATTATGTCTTCCAGGCGATTTCATATCTTGTCGACATATATCTGGAAACAGCGGAGCCAGAGCGGCACTATGGCTATTTCATCCTGTATCTGGGATTCTTCCCGAAATTACTGCAAGGCCCCATTGAACGGGCAACCGATCTCTTGCCTCAGCTACACCGGCACTACTCCTTTTCGTACGAAAACGTCCGCTCCGGACTGCTGATCTTTACCTGGGGACTGTTCAAAAAGGTGGTAATCGCTGACCGGCTGGCTCCTCTGGTTAACCTGGCGTATGACAACGTGCATGCATACAGTGGTGGTGCTTTCTTGCTGGCGACATACCTGTTTGCCCTGCAGATCTATTTCGACTTCTCGGGATACACGGACATGGCGCTCGGCAGTGCGCGCTTGTTCAATATAAACCTGACCGAAAACTTCAACAGCCCGTACTTTGCCCGCTCTACGGCCGAGTTTTGGCGTCGGTGGCATATCTCGTTCTCCCGGTGGATACTTGATTACATTTTCAAACCACTGCAGATTTCCTTGCGGAACTGGCGGGAATACGGGATGGCAGTGGCGCTGTTGTTGACTTTCCTGATTTCGGGGCTCTGGCATGGGGCGAACTGGCAGTTCGTGGTATGGGGTGGGCTGCACGGACTGTATCTCTCTGCGTCGGTATTTTACAAGCCGTGGCAGAAAAAGATTCACTCTGCGCTCAACCTGAAGAAAAACCCGATCCTTGGCTACTGGCAGATGTTTGTCACCTTTCACCTTGTCTGTTTCGCCTGGATTTTTTTCAGGGCCAGCTCTATTGCCGATGCTGCCTACGTCGTGAAGAGCATTTTCAGCGGGACTGGATTTATCCGTTCACTTCAGGCATATCTGGATGCTCTGCTGGCAGACCGGCTGGAAATCTATCTGCTGGTGTTTGCACTGATCATGGTAGGTATCAGGCATGCTTCGGCACAAGTTTTCGCCGCCCGGTTGGAGAGCCTTCCTTTCTGGATACGGTGGCCTGCTTACTATTCGCTGGCAATGATGGTGATTGTATTGGGTGTTTACGGGTCTAAAAGCAAATTCATCTACTTCAATTTCTGAGCAATGATAAAAATTACCGCCAAAATAATTGTTATGACCATTCTGGTCGTTGCTTCGTGTGCATTCATACTCAAGATGCCGGTGAGGTATAGCCATGATCTGTCCCAGATCATGCTCAAAAGGGAGATCCTGGCCGGGACGTCATCACCCAAGATTGTCTTTGTGGGGGGAAGCAACCTTCTGACTGGCCTTGACAGCACGCTGATCAAGGAAAGACTGCACTACAACGTGGTCAATCTGGGCCTGTATCAGGGATTTGGTATCTCTTTCCTGCTTGAACAAGCGAAACCGTACATCAACAGCGGCGATATTGTCGTCATTGTTCCCGAATATACCCTCCTGCTCATAGATGGCAACTTCTGGCCGTTTGACGAGCATGCGATCAAGTGGTCGTTGGCGCTGTCCCCTGCCAGTGCTTTGGAGCAGATCTATTTCAAGCGGGGGAAGATGGATTTACTGTTGAAAAGTGTTTCAGAACTCTCCCGCGACAAACTCCTGGCGCTCACCAGGTGTATCGCCAGCAGAAAGTTGACGGACCTCTATGGCCAGGGTTATCTTTACGGCTATTTGCACATTGACCAGAACGGTGATGCGAGACATTACTCCGAAAAAAAAGTTCCACTGGAAAAAATGGAATGGTATGGGTACAAGTACAAAAAAACGATTACCGATGGTTCGAAAATAAAGGATATGAACGAATTCAATTCGTTCGCACTATCCAGAAATGCCAGGGTTTACTTTTTATACTCCGTGTATCCCCAGGCACTTTTTGATGAGAACAGAGAAGCATTTTTCAATTCATATACACAATTGAAGGAGCAATTGCAGTTCACAGTCCTTGGCAAGCCGGACGATTTTGCTTACCCGATCGAGTATTTTTCTGACACGCCGAACCATTTGACCCAACTAGGCAAGAGAGTAAGAACACATAAAATAATCGAACTGTTGGGAACGGAAATCAGAGCAGCGTCAGGACATCCATGAACCTCCTCTACGATCACCAGATCTTCGACCTGCAGCGGTACGGCGGCATTTCCCGCTACTTCTGTGAGTTGATGCGGGTGTATGCTTCCAAGGGAGAACCACACTTCACATTGGCCTGCCCCTACACCACCAATGCGTACCTCTGGGAGGCGGAGTTCCTGTGCCTGAACACCCCGGTAACCCGTCGCCGTTATCGGGGGAGCGGCGTGGTGAACAACCTCCTGGCCAGGCGCCACAACCGGCCGGCATCGGTACGTGCCCTGCACGCCGGGGATTATGACCTCTTCCACCCGACCTACTACGATCCTTATTTCCTCGAGCACCTGGGGGATAAGCCGTTCGTGCTCACCGTGCACGACATGATCCATGAGCGCCATCCCGATTGCTATGCGCCGGATGAGGGGACGTCGGATCGGAAGCGGCTGCTGGTAGAGCGCGCCAGCCATGTCATTGCGGTGTCCGAAAGTACCAGGTCAGACCTGATTGATCTTTTCAAAACACCTGCCGATAAAATTACCGTAATATATCACGGGTGCTCCCTTCTCCCTGATCCCGGCCCCCGGCTTCCGCACCTGCCCCGGCAGTACCTCCTCTACGTGGGTGAGCGGAGCCGCTACAAGAATTTTGCCTTTGCCCTCCGGGCGCTGGCCCCGCTCTTCCGGGAACATCCGGACGTGCATCTGCTCTGCGCCGGCGGCGGCCCCTTCACCGGGGAGGAGTCGGCCCTGATGGCAGAGCTGGCGATCGACGACCGCAGCCTGCAGGTACACCTCGACGACCGGGGGCTTGCCGCCGCGTACCGTGGGGCGGTTGCCCTGGTGTTCCCCTCCCTCTGCGAGGGGTTCGGCATCCCGGTGCTGGAGGCCTTCGCCTGCGGCTGTCCGGTTCTGGCAAGTAACAGGAGCTCCCTCCCCGAGGTCGGGGGGGAGGCTGCCCTCTACTTCGACCCGGAAAACGGCGAGGAGCTTCTGTCCCAGGCGGCCAGGCTCCTCTCCGACCCGTCCCTGCGGCAGGAGTTGGCTGCTGCCGGCCGGGAGCGGGTGAAGGGGTTTACCTGGGAGCGGGCCGCCCTCGAAACGAGGGGGGTCTATGAGCGGGTGGTGCAGGGGAGGGGGGGACGCCGTGATTAGGAGTGTTTGGCAGGCTCTTTCGGAAAAGTTGCGTCCGAATCCGCTTTCGCTCAAGTCTGCCCTCGGCCGGTGCCGGCAGCGGATCCCCCGGGTGGGAACGCTCGTGGACATCGGTGCCTCCAACGGCAGCTGGTCCCTGCTTGCCCGGCGCTATTTCCCGGAGATGGCCTGCTTCATGGTCGAAGCGCAGGAGGAGCATGCCCCCACGCTGGCAGGACTGACGACGTCCCGTCGCGGGTTCGATTATATTATCGCGGCTGCGGGGAACGAGGACGGTACGGTCAACTTCCAGGGTGGGGACCTGTTCGGCGGCGTCGCGACGCACAACCGCTCCGGCGACGGTTACCGGCAAGTCCCGATGGTTGCCATCGATTCGCTGGTGAAGGAGCGGGGGCTCACGCCGCCGTTTATCCTCAAGCTCGATACCCACGGGTTCGAGGTCCCCATCCTCGAGGGGGCCCGGGAAGCCCTGAAACAAACGGCGCTGGTCGTGGTCGAGGTATATAATTTCCAGCTTGCTCCCGACAGCCTGCGGTTTCACGAGATGTGTTCGTATCTGGAGAGCCGTGGTTTCCGCTGCGTGGACATGTGTGACCCGATCTTCCGCGCGGACGGGGTCCTCTGGCAGATGGATCTCCTCTTCGCTCCCGAGGACAGTGCCGAATTCACGTCGAACAGCTATGCCTGAGTCAACCCTATGACCGAGTCCCGGAACAAACCGACAATAACCGTCGTCACCACCAACTACAACGGCGCCGCCTGGCTGGAGCAGGCGATGGTGAGCGTGCTGGGGCAGGAGTATCCCAACCTGGAGTACATCGTCATCGACGGCGGTTCCACGGACGGCTCCCGGGCGATCATCGAGAAGTACCGGGATCGCCTCGCCTACTGGGAGAGCTCCCCGGACCGGGGCTTTGCCCACGCCTACAACAAGGGGTTCGCCCGGGCACGCGGCGATATCATGGCCTGGCTGAATTCCGACGATCTTCTCGCCCCCTGGGCACTGGAGACGGTGGCCCGCTGCTTCACCGACTGCCCCGAGGTGCAGTGGCTCACCACCTTGTATCCCCTGGTCACCGGAACCACCGGCAGGACGACCCTGACGCCGGCCGACCCGTTCAACCGGGAACTTTTCTACGCCGGGGTCTACGGCCGGGTGCTCCCCTTCATCCAGCAGGAGTCGACCTTCTGGCGCCGGGAGCTGTGGGAGGCCGCCGGGGGGGCACTGGACGAGAACCTGCAGCTGGCCATCGATACGGACCTCTGGGCGCGTTTTTTCCAACGGGCGGAGCTCTACGGGGTGAGCACCCCTCTCGGCTGTTTCCGTTACCGGCCCGATTCCAAGAGTGGCCGCGACATCGCTGCGTACTACGCTGAAATGGCCCGGGTGCTCGGGAGATACGACAACGGCCTGTTCGCCCGGCTGCTGCGGAAGCGCTATTTCCCCGAGATCGTCAAGCATCTCGCCCCCGTGGTGAAACCGCCCCGCTATCGTGGCAAGGTCCTCTCGTGGGATAAATACTCCGATTGCTACCGCGTCCGGGATGAGCGGATCAGCTTCCGCAACACGCTGCGCTGAGGACCCTATGCCCCCTCGCATCTCCATCATAACCCCTTCCTACAACCAGGGGCGCTACATCGAGGCGACGATACTGAGCGTGCTGGAACAGGGGTACCCGGAGCTGGAGCATATCATTGTCGATGGCGGCTCGACGGACGGGACCCCGGCGATCCTGGCCCGCTACCCCCACCTGAAGGTGATCAGCGAGCCGGACCGCGGCCAGGCCGACGCGGTGAACAAGGGGCTGCGGCTGGCGAGCGGCGAGATCATCGGCTGGCTCAACTCCGACGATACCTACTTCCCCGGTGCCCTGGCAGATGCGGCGGCGACGGTTGATCCGGCAAAGGGGGTCTTCATCGCCATGGGGCGCTGCGCCTACATCGACGAAGAGGGCAACCCCACGGGCGCCGAACACCCGAGCGCGTTCGTCAGCCACGAGCGGGTGGTGGAGATCTGGAAGGGGTACACCATCCCGAACCCGGCGGTCTTCTTTCACCGGCAGGTGTACGAGGAGTGCGGCGGCCTGGACGAGAGCCTGTACTTTGCCCTCGACTACGACCTCTTCTGCCGCTACACGGCCCACCATGCCATCGTGGCAATCGACCGCCTCTGGGCAACCTACCGTCTGCACCGGGCCGCCAAGACCAGCGAGCAGTCCCAGGGAGAGCTGCTGGAAAAGTCCCTGGTGGTAAGCCGCCGCTACTGGGGAGAGCCGGGTTCCGCCCGGTGGTGGCGCTACCGGCTCTCGTTCTGGTGGTACGGCGGGGAGCTCGGCATCGCCGCCCTGAAGCGTCTCAACCGGGCGGACCGTGCCTGGCGGGAGGGGTGCTACCCGCAGTTCGCCGGCAACCTGCTCCTGGCAACGCTCATCTTCCCCCCGGTGGTGTTCCGCTCCCTTGTCCTGCCGCGGCTGCGGGGGGAGGGGCGATGAAGGTCCTCGTCATTGCTCCCTTCGTCCCCTGGCCCCTCAACCAGGGGGGGGCGATCAGGGTGTTCAACCTCGTCACGGAGCTTGCCCGGTCACACCAGGTGACCCTGGCATGCCTGACCGACGGCAGGGACGCGGATTTCGGGCCCCTTGCCGGGTGCTGCCACCAGGTGCACGCCGTACCCCGCCCCCCGGATTTTCTCCGGGACTTCGGCGGGTTCCTCTTCGGCGGGGAGGCGTACAACATGCGTCGTTTCGAGTCCCCCCCGTTCCGTGACCTCCTGGCCGGCCTGGCGCAACAGGAGCACTACGACCTGCTGCTTGTGGAGTACAGCTATCTCTGGCAGTATGCGGGGCTCGTCCCCGCCGGAGCGAAGGTTCTCGACGCCCACAACGTGGAATCCGCCATCGTCGGGCAGTTGGGCAGGGCCTGCGGGAACCCCCTGAAGCGCATGCTGTACCGGCTTGAGGAGCGCAAGCTCAGGGAGGGTGAGGAGCGGGCCTGGGAAGAGGCCGATTGTTGCCTGGCAGTGTCCGCAGCTGAGAAGAGCGCCATAGCCGGTCGTGTCGGCGCGCCGGACAAGGTCCTTTCAGTCCCGAACGGAGTGGATCCCGATTACTTCGCGTTCCGCGGCGGGAGGGGGGCGGT
>Ga0129297_10001016_pt1 | contig 14015 bp, 17 predicted proteins | sample I18A1metaG_FD_94708 | JGI IMG/M metagenome (GOLD analysis project Ga0129297, IMG submission 94708) | Lake sediment bacterial and archeal communities from Gulf of Boni, Indonesia to study Microbial Dark Matter (Phase II) - ​I18A1 metaG | ecosystem: Environmental > Aquatic > Freshwater > Lake >... | reverse complement strand
GCTCCAGGATTTTCCTGCAATCCGAAAGTGCATAGGGCATGATACCACCCTTTTTCATCTCTGCTTCCAAATCCTGGAAAGAGCTGGCAAGATAGAGAAAGGCATTGTAGAGATTGGTTCTCAGATAACTATTCCTGAAGTAATCAGATCTCTCTTCTGTCAGTTTCAGAAAAAGCCGGCAGGAAGACAAAAAGGCTTCGGATTTAAAAAGAATGCCTTGCTCCTGATTAGAGATTGTCCCATTCCAGCCTCTAAAGTGGTCAAAACTTGACTGTGCCAAGTAAGTCGCCAGCTTTTCCAATTCAAGGCCCAGACTGTAAATATATTCCCTCCTGTCCGCAGAGGAAAGAACGGAAAGAAAGAGGAAATAGACAAGAAAAAAGAAAAGACTCCTTTGAATGACTTTATTCCGCATTCGATGCTCCTTTTCTATGATTAAGAAGAAAATATCCGATTGAAGAAAGAAAGTCAATTTGCCCTTGACCTAGGGAAGCATTTCTTTTTATGTGATTCAATTGGGTGCAGGAAGCTGCCCTTGGCCCCCGCACCCCGGGGAACCAGTCCCGGCGGTTCCCCCCGTCGGAGGACCCGAATCTTCGAAGGGGGTCCAGGGGGATATTTCCTCCTGGTCGCAGGCCGAAGGCCGAGAAGGGGAGGCAGCGAGTCTTCGAGCGTTGGAAGGGGACTCAGAGTCCCCTCCAAGGCAGTGGGACCCCCCTCCGCTACGGGGGCTTCCGGGCAGCTTCCTTCACCCATCATAAAGACCACATAGTCAGAGATGTTTTCAAATGGACGAGAATTTTTTACTTTGCTTTTTTTATAAAGTAAAATGAGTTTATGCCCGAGCTTCCTGAAGTGGAAACAATAGTCCGCAGCCTGAGCCCAAGGCTTCAGGGACTCCGGATAAGCTCTTTCCAGCTTCTTTTCCCTCCTCTTTTAAGGAACGAAAACAAGGATGTTCTTGAAGAACTTGTCGGAGCAAGGATACTCGCTGTGCGCCGCCGGGGGAAATTGATCCTCATCGATTGCGAAAAGAACTTAACCCTTTGTTTTCACCTCAAGATGACAGGCCGGATACTCTTCTGTCCAAAGCAAGAACCTCTTGAGAAACACACTCGTTTCATCATCTCTTTTGAAGACAAGAAGCAGGAGCTGCGCTTTGGGGATGTTCGAAAATTCGGCTCTCTCCTTCTCGTTCCGACTTCAGAGGTTTTGGAGTCCGAAGAGCTCAGAAGCCTTGGTCCAGAACCATTAGAGCTCGATTTCTCCTCTTTTTGCCAACTCTTTAAGGGACGAAGCGCACGCCTGAAGAGCTTGCTCCTCGACCAGAGTTTTGTTGCTGGGATCGGCAATATCTATGCTGATGAAATTCTTTTTAGGGCAAGGCTCCATCCGCTAACTCCAGGTTCTTTTCTCCGTAAGCCGGCGCTCCGCCGGCTGTGGCAGTCGACAAGAGAGACTCTGGCCAGTGCCCTTGCCGCCAGAGGCTCCTCCATCCGAGATTACACTGACGCTCTAGGGAAGGAAGGGAACTTCCAGAATTTTCATCAGGTTTATGGAAGGGAGTCCCTTCCTTGCTCCTCCTGCGGAGAGAAAATTGCACGCCTCAGGCTTGGAGGAAGGAGCACCTTTTTCTGCCCCCGTTGCCAAAAAAGGAAAAGACCCTGAAGCTAATGGGGGACAGGCACCTTTTTCGGGGTCAGACATTATCATAGGGGTGTCTGTGCAGTCAAGGGCATGCTAAGTTCTTTTCTACATGGCAATGTCTGACCCCAGGGTGCCTGTCCCCGCACAAGCTCTGTTTGACAGAAAAAGTGGTTTGGCTATAATGGGGGTTCGTGAAGAAGGAGTCTAAATAATGAAATTGTCAAGCTTTGAAGAGATCATTCAATTTGCGATAAAAAGGGAAGAGGAGGCAGGTCGCACTTATGGCGAAATGGCTGAGATGAGCAAAGGGGCAGGTCTTAAGAAGTTGCTCCAGGAGCTTTATTCAGATCTGGCCCAAAGGTCCGAGGGGAAAGAGCAGAGGGAGTTATTTTCATTTTTGGAGATGCAAGAAAAATCCCATAAACTAAAACTCGAAACAGAATATGAGAAGCATGTTCTCTCTGAGGATTAGTTTTTAGAATTTCTTAAAGGAGAAGAGGATGGAAAAATGGGAATGCACAGCTTGTGGATATATCTATGACCCTGAGAAGGGAGATGTGGAAAATGGGATAAGTCCTGGCACAGCTTTTGAAAATCTTCCCGATGATTGGGTCTGCCCCCAGTGTGGCGTGGGCAAGGAATTCTTTCAAAAAATGGGATGAGGGATGAGGGTTATCATCATCGGGAATGGATTGGCTGGGACAATCAGCTCCAAGACTCTTCGCGAGCTGGATCAGAAACTGGAAATCGATGTTTTTGCTGAAGAAAAACATCATTATTATCCCCGGCCGAATTTGATCGAATTTGTGGCAGGTAACATACCTCAGGAACGAATTTTTGCCTTTCCTGGCAATTGGCACCAGAGGCAGAAGATCAGCATTCATCTGGAAAATCCTGTCAGGCGAATTTTAGCCTCTTTTCAGGAAGTGGAAGTTGGGGAGGGAAAGAGGGAGAAATATGATTTTCTTCTCATAGCTAATGGCTCCTCTGCTTTTGTGCCTCCGATTAAAGGAGCGGAGAAAGCGGGCGTTTTTACCCTCAGGACTCTGGATGATGCCTTTCACATTCTTGAATATCTGGAGAACCACCGCCAGGTGGCCGTAATCGGTGGAGGCCTTCTTGGCTTGGAAATAGCCCGAGCCATCAGAGCAAAAGGCGCAGATGTTGAGGTTATTGAATTTTTTGACCGTTTGCTCCCGCGCCAACTGGATGTCCAAGGAGCTTCACTTCTTAAAGCTCAAATCGAAAAAATGAAAATAAAGATTCGCCTCAAGTCAGCCACCGAAGAGATTCTTGGGCAGAAGGAGGTTAAGGGACTGAGATTCAAAGATGGCACACAAGTCAAACGAGATATGGTCGTGGTAGCAGCGGGTGTCAGGCCGAATACTAGCCTGGCCAAGGAAGCAAGTCTTGAAACAGACCGGGGCCTTATCGTTAATGAATACCTCCAAGCGAGCCATCCGAAAATCTTTGCTGCAGGAGATTGCATTCAACACAGTGGTCGAGTTTATGGCATCATTCCTGCTTCTTTTGATCAGGCGAGGATCGCTGCTTCCAATATCATCGGTGAGCAAAGAAAGTACAGGGGAACAGTTCCTTCCAATACCTTGAAAATTGTTGGCCTCTATGTCACTTCTGTCGGCCTGGTTAATCCCGAAGGGGAAGAATTTGAGGAAATCCAGATAGAAAACAAAGAAGATGGAATTTACAAAAAAATTGTTCTCCACAATGGGAACCTTGTCGGCGCTATCTGGATAGGGACAAAAAAGGGCGTAACAGAAATCAGTCGGGCTGTCACCGAGAAACAGAATGTCACAAAATGGAAGGAATCGCTCCTCAAAGATAATTTTGATTTTTCCCTTCTATGAAAAAAAGATTCTTTTTCATCTGGCTCTTTGTTATTTTGCTTGCTTTTCCACTCCATGCTCAGTTGAAGATGAGCGGCTATCTCTCTTTTGAGTTCCTCAAAGGCCAAAGCCAAAGTCCTTTTGCTGAGGGCAGTTTTCAGAATGCAAGGGCAGGGCTCCTTTTTTCCAGGGAAAAAGAGGAAAAATTCAACTATATTCTTGAGCTAAGATTCAAAGATGAAGCCAGAATTGAGATAGAGCAAGCCTGGGCGGGATTCAATCCTTCTCCGGCTTTCCAGTTGAAGCTCGGTTTTTTTCTTGTTCCCTTTGGAAAATACAATCAGTCCAATCGGCCTCACGAGACAGGCTTTATTCGTTTTCCTCTTCACCTTGAAAATATCTATCCTCCAAGCTGGAGAGATCTGGGGATCCTGGTCCAAGGAAAAGTCGGCGTTTTTCTATATTCTGCCTATTTCGGGAATGGGCTGGCCGAGGGAGAAAATTTAAAAGCCTCTCAACAGTTTGCTGATAATAATTCTGATAAAGGAAAGGGAGGAAGAGTGAGCTTTTTGGTGGGCAAGTCGGCTGAGCTTGGTCTTTCTTATTACAGGGGCGAATATGATGAGGCCAATGAGCGTTCCCTTGAGCTTCAAGGAATGGATTTCACTTGGACTGCAGAGAATCTCCAGATTTTTGCAGAGTATGGAAAGGCTAAGGCCGAAAATCCTGAGCCTTTCACTGATGGGAAAGCAGAAGGATATTTTGTTCAAATGACTTTCAAGTCGGGCATGCTCTGGATTGTGGCCGGTTACCAGCGCTCAAGATATAAAGATCCTTTTCATGGTCCGGCTTTTGTTAAGCCTTTGAGCCCTGGAGGAGGAATATTCGAAGAAAAGAGCCGCTGGACAGCGGGATTTGTTTATTTTGTCTCCGAGAATATTCTTCTTAAAGCAGAGTATGATTTTAACCGTGAGCCGGGCCAGTCCCTGAAAGACAATCTTTTTTCTGCTCAGGTTGCTTTACATTTTTAGGCTTGTCTCTCGGGCGAGTTCTGGTTAAGATAAAAAGGTCTCCAAGGAGGGAGTTTTATGGCAAATTTAGTTGTTCTCGGCACTCAGTGGGGAGATGAAGGAAAAGGCAAAATTGTGGATGTCCTTACTCCGTCTTTCGATGTGGTGGCCCGCTATCAAGGAGGCCACAATGCTGGACACACAGTCTACATCAAGGGAAAAAAGATTGTCCTCCACCTTATTCCTTCAGGCATTCTCCACCCCCATAAGCTGTGCATCATCGGAAATGGAGTTGCCTTTAGCCCGAAAGCCTTCCTTAAGGAAATGACTGGGCTGGAATCCATGGGAGTGGCAATCGATGAGAACATCGTCATCAGCAAAAATGCCCATCTCATCCTTCCTTATCATGCCCTTCTAGAGAAAATCAGCGAAGAGAGAAGGGGAGCAAGAAAAATTGGAACAACCTGCTGCGGCATCGGTCCTTCTTATGAGGATAAAGCAGGTCGAAGGGGAATCAGAGCCTGTGATTTACTGGATTTGGAGGTTCTCAAGGAAAAGATAAAGGAAAATGTGGATGAGAAAAATATTTATTTGGATTTTTTCAATGTTCCCCGCCTTGACCCAAAGAAGATTTTTGAGGAATACTCTGGCTATGCTTCCCGGATCCGAAAATATATAAAAGATGCTTCGATTATCCTTGATCGGAAAATAAAGGAAGGAAAAGCGATTCTCTTTGAAGGGGCCCAGGGTTCGCTCCTCGATATAGACCACGGAACATATCCCTATGTCACTTCTTCCAATTCAACGGCTGGCGGCGTCTGCACAGGCATGGGAATAGGCCCGACCAAGATTAGTGCTGTGCTGGGCGTGACCAAAGCTTACACTACTCGGGTGGGAAGCGGACCTTTCCCCACCGAGATTTTTGATGAAAGGGGAAAACTGCTTCTGGAAAGAGGGGATGAATACGGAGCAACAACAGGGCGACCCAGGCGCTGTGGTTGGTTTGATGCAGTGGCTGTTTCCTATTCCTGCCGTTTGAACGGAATAGAGAAAATCGCCCTGACCAAACCAGATGTTCTTGATGGCTTTGAAGAAATCCTCATCTGCGATGGATACAGATACAAGAATGACATTCTGAGCAGCTTCCCTACTGAAAGCTGGATTCTGGAGAAAGTCTCTCCCTGCTACCGGAAGGTTCGGGGTTGGAGAAAATCTGTCCAGAAGATCACTGATTTTACTTTGCTTCCCCAGGCATTCAAAGACTACCTCAAACTCATTGAAGACCTGGTTGAAACGGAGATTTGCCTTATTTCGACAGGAGTAGAGAGAAGAGAGACAATCTTGGAAGAAGTGAAATTGAAGGGAATGGTCAATCTGAAGAAAATCAAAAAAGCAATTCTTTAACTTCTATTCCCATTGACCGCCAAGCATTTTGATGATAAGTAGAATTTGAATTAAAAAAATTTTATTGGGAGGTAAGAAATGGCTGTCAGAGCAAAAAAGGCGAGAGTTTCCCGCAGGGCGAAAGCCCCGGCTAAGCCAAAAAAAGCTGGATATGAGTGTTCAATCTGCGGCTACCGACTGGTTGTCGATAAGGCCTGCGGCTGCGAAGAAGAGCATGTCATTTATTGCTGCAGCCAGCCGATGAAAAAAACCTAAGCCCTTTTCCAAACATTATCAGGATACACTCAGCCGGTTCTTCATCTTCGTTCCAGAATTGATGTCTCGTTCCGGTTGGAATGTAAAGGCTATTCCATTTTCCAGGAGATAGATCTTCTCACTCAATTTGGCTTTTGCTTTTCCTCTATAATAAGGTACAGAAGCTGGAGAATATCGAAAGTTAAAGGAGGAAGGTGGTGAAATCCAGAATTTTGCTTGATAAAGTGGCTGTTATTACAGGTTCGAAATCTGGGATAGGTCTGGCCACGGCTCAGCTTTTTGCAGCTGAAGGAGCAAAGGTTGTTCTGGCTGATCTTAAGGATGCTCGCCAGGAAGCAGAGGAGATAAAGAAAAGAGGAGCAGAGGCTTTCTTTTTTCAGGTGGATGTAAGCTCTGCTAAAGAAGTCAATTCCCTTTTTGCAGAAATCAGAGGCAGACATGGAAGAGTTGATATCCTGGTCAATAATGCTGGAATCGAGCTTGCTAAAAAAGTCACCGAAACAAGTGAGCGCGAATGGGACAGGTTGATGGCTACAAATCTGAAAGGAGTTTTCCTTTGTTCAAAGGCTGCTATTACTCTGATGCAGAGCCAGCGCAGTGGCGTGATTGTCAATGTTGCCTCTGAACTTGGTCTTGTTGGAGGACAGGATATAGCCGCCTATTGCGCTTCCAAGGGAGGCGTGGTTCAATTGACTAGAGCTATGGCTTTGGATCACGCTCAGGATCACATTCGCGTCAATTGCGTTTGTCCTGGGCCAGTGGAAACTCCTCTTCTTAGAAGAATCTTCGGCCAGGGCAAAGATCCTCAAAGAGAAAGAAGAGAGACTATAGAAAAGATACCGCTCGGACGTCTGGGCAGGCCAGAAGAGATTTCGAGCGTCATTCTCTTCTTGGCCTCGGAGGAGTCTTCCTACATGACAGGAGCAGCAGTGGCTGTTGACGGTGGCTGGTCTTCGCCCTGAGCCTCTTTGTGGAGGTCAGATTTGGGGTAAGACATTGCCATGGAGAAGAGATGTTCGGCTGCCCTTGATTTCCACTCACCTCTATGGTAATGTCTGACCCTTTAATCCATACCTGAAAAATGAAATTCGAGCGAATAAAAGAAAGATAGGATGAAAAACAATTCTTTCATCAAGTTCCTGGGCACAGCAGGAGCGCGATTCGTTGTGGCCAAACAACTTAGAGCTTCAGGCGGGGTTTATATTTTTGCCAAAGGCCAGAGCATCATTATAGATCCAGGGCCGGGCACACTTGTCAAATGTTCCACTTCCAAACCCCCCATTGATGTCTCCAAGCTCTCTGCCATTATTCTGACCCATGCCCATATCGATCACTCCAATGATACGAATATCCTCATCGATGCCATGACAGGCGGCGGGCTCAAAAAGCAGGGCTTACTCTTTGCTCCCCGCCAGTGTCTTGAAGGAGAAAATGCTGTCGTCTTTAGCTACCTGAGGGATTTTTTAGAAAAAATTATTATCTTAGAAGCCCGCAAGCATTACAGAATTGGGGAGCTGAGGTTCTCAACTTCTCTGAGACACCAGCACTCTGTGGAGACTTATGGAATAAAATTTGATCTGGATGGGAGACTTGTCTCCTTTCTGGTCGATACAAAATACTTTCCGGAACTTCAGGAAGATTACAGGAATTCCGATATTCTTGTCATAAATGTTGTCCGCAACACGCCTTTTGAAGGGAACGACATTCTCCACCTGAGCCTTACGGATGCAAAAGAAATCATCGCAGCTATAAGACCCAGGAAGGCGATCCTGACCCATTTCGGGATGACCATGCTCAGGTCAAAGCCCTGGGAATTGGCCAAGGATCTGACCCGCGAGCTGGGTGTTGAAGTCATAGCTGCTTCGGATGGAATGAGGCTGGAGATAGATTGAATGAATGAAGAGCAGGGACAAGGAGGAGAAAACATGGAAAAAAGGATCTATTACATTGTGGATGTTTTCACGGAGGAAAAATATGCGGGCAATCAGCTTGCTGTTGTCCGCAATGCCAAAACACTCCAGAATGGGCAAATGCAGCGAATAGCAAAGGAAATGAATTTTTCAGAAACGACCTTTATCCTCGACGATGAAAAACATAAAGGTGGATATAATGTTCGGATCTTCACTCCCAGGGAAGAGGTTCCTTTTGCCGGTCACCCAACATTAGGCACTGCTTTCATTATCCAGCAGGAGATTGTCCAAAAGCCAGTTAAGGAAATACTTCTCAATTTAAAGGTCGGCCAGATTCTCGTCAGCTTCACTTATGAGGGGAGAGTGGTAAATATCTTGTGGATGAAACAGATACAGCCTGCCTTTGGCAGGATTCTCGAACCTGCTGAAGTGGCTAGGGTTTTGAGCTTAGACTTAAAGGATATGGAAACAAGATTTCCCATCCAGGAAGTCTCAACTGGTCTTCCTTTTATCATCGTCCCCTTGAAGACTCTTGAAGCTTCCAAGAAGAGCAGCATAGATAAAGAGAAAATGTCAGCCCTTATCAGAAAGACAGAAGCAAAGGCAATACTTGTCTTTTGCCCTGAAACGTACAATCCCGAGAATAACCTTAATGTCCGCGTTTATGCCGATTATTATGGAGTTCCCGAAGACCCAGCCACAGGAAGCGCCAACGGCTGCCTAGCTGGATATCTGGTAAAATGCCGCTATTTCGGCAAGCCCAAGATTGATGTTCGTGTTGAACAAGGCTATGAAATTGACCGGCCTTCCTTGCTCCTTTTGCGGGCAGAAGAGAAAAAGGGAAAAATCCATGTGCTTGTCGGTGGGAAGGCTGCGATGGTCGCTAGAGGAGAGCTGGTTTAGAATTCACTCGCTATGAATATTCACAAATTTCTCGATCTTCTTGTCGAAGACCTTTCGAATTTAGCTTTACTTAGAATCAGACTCTTTGGGGAAAGCCTGGATAGCCCAACTTTTGAAGAACATCTGCGAGGCATAACTTTCGACCTCCCTCCGATCAAGGGAGAAGGATTTTTTGCACTGAAGGCAGAGACACTCTTTGGTTATTTGAATCCTGCTTTTCATGTCGCTCAATGGAAAGGGAAGGAATTTCCGACCATTCTCTATCATCATGGCAATAATGAGAGGCCTTTCAATTACAAATTTTATAGCCTGAACACTTTCAAGTGGATTCTTCATTCCAGAAAAAATGAGATTCCGGCAAACCTTATCTCTTTGCGGGCTGCCTTCCATGAGAATCTCAAGGAGTATCTGACGGGACTCCAAAGCCTATCCATTTTTGTGGCCGCACTCTCCGTATCAGTTGTTTTAATTGAGAAATTAGTCTTTTTTTTGAGGGAAAATGTCAGACGCCAAATCATCGTCTCTGGAATAAGCCTGGGAGGTTTCGTCACCAACCTCCATCGGGCCTACTTCAATAGTGCTGATATCTATATTCCCTTGCTGGCAGGAGCACGAATTGGGGATGTTCTAACAACTCCAGGCCGAAAAATGGCCAACCCAGTGCTTGAAAAGAATGCTGAAAAGTTGAGAAGAATTTTGAATTTCGAGGACAATTTCCTTAAGGTCAAGGGAGATAATGTCTTTCCACTTCTTGCCCGCTATGATCAGATAATCGACTATGAAAGCCAAAAAAGATGCTATGGGAAGCAGCTGATCGCAGTTCTTGGGAGAGGGCATATCACGGGCGCTCTGGCCGGTGCCCGGATTCGCCAGCACATCCTCGATTGCTTAGGAAGCAGAATGGAGGAGAAGAAAGACCTAGCTTTTAAGAGTTCAAATCTATATTAATTTTATAGGAATAATTGTAATTTTAGGGCCAAAAAGGTACAATTCATTATATGATTGCTGTGTGTTTTTGATGATCCAAAATGTTTTTTAAGATCTGGAAAGCAAATGATAGGCCTGAAAAAATCATGGAAAAATTTCCACGATCGCATTATATTAGTTTTAATAAAAGGAGCGTTTGATGAAAGAGCAAGTCGAAAAAGCTTTGAACAAGATTCGCCCCTCACTCCTGGCTGATGGCGGGAATGTGGAGCTTGTCGATATCGAGGATGGCGTGGTTAAGGTCAGACTCACTGGCGCCTGCGGAGGATGTCCTATGTCGCAGCTGACCCTAAAGATGGGAATAGAAAGATTTTTGAAAAAAGAAGTCCCAGAAGTCAAGGAAGTCGTCGCTGTTTGAGGGAAGGGAAGCGGCGATGAAAAGAGTGTATCTGGATCATATCGCTACCACTCCTCTCCATTCTCAGGCTTTAGAGACCATGCTTCCTTACTTACGGGAAAATTTCGGCAATCCACAGAGCCTTCACTCTCCAGGCCAGGAAGCTCTTTCTGCTCTGGAGCAGGCTAGAGAGAAGGTTGCTGAGCTTATTCATGCCAGCCCGAGCGAGATTATTTTTACCTCAACTGGCTCAGAATCCAACAATTTCGCCCTGAAGGGGCTGGCTTTAGCCCAGCGCGGTCGCGGCGAACATTTGGTCGTTTCAGCTATCGAGCATCAATCTGTTCTCCATTCGGTAAAAAGCCTGGAAAAGTGGGGCTTCTCGACGACGCTGGTCCCAGTTGATAACAAAGGGCTCGTGGATCCTGAGGAAGTCCGCAAGGCTTTGAGGAAGGACACCATTCTCGTCTCGATCATGCTGGCCTCAAGTGAGGTAGGGACTGTGGAGCCTGTGGCCGAGATTGCCAAGATCTGCCGCTCCCAAAATGTGCTTTTTCATACAGATGCCGTGGCTGCCGTAGGAAACATTCCAGTTGATGTCAAAGAGTTGGAGATTGATTCTCTTAGCCTGGCCGGCGACCAGTTTTACGGCCCGAAAGGGAGCGCGGCTCTATTCTTAAAAAAAGGGACAAGAATCTTCCCTTTTATAGAAGGCGGAATCCAGGAAGGAGGAAGAAGGGCTGGGACTGAAAATGTCGCTGGAATTGTCGGTCTGGGCAAAGCCGCCGAAATCGCCAAAAGAGAGATGGAAGCCCGGCAAAAGAAGATTCGCCCCTTGCGGGACAGGCTCATTGAGGGACTTCTCCAAAAAGTCGAGCATGTCATTTTAACTGGACATGAAGAGAAAAGGCTTCCTCACCATGCCAGTTTCTGCATTGAGTTCATCGAAGGGGAGGCCATGCTCCTCAATCTGGATATGAAAGGTGTCGCTGCCTCGAGCGGCTCTGCCTGCACTTCTAGAGCCTTGAAGGCTTCCCATGTCCTTTTGGCCATGGGCATTTCGCATGCCCTCGCCCAAGGCTCTCTTGTTTTTAGCCTGATTGAGGAGAATGAAGCTGCGGATATCGACTATCTTCTTGAGATCTTTCCGCCAATCATCGACAGGCTGAGAAAGATGTCTCCCCTTTATACCAAATATCTGGAAGAGAGGAAAAAATGATTTACACTGAGAAAGTTATGGAGCATTTCCAGAACCCCCGCAATGTCGGAGTGATAAAAGACGCTGATGGAGTTGGCCAAGTCGGCAACCCTGTCTGCGGGGATATGATGACCTTTTACATCAAGGTCAAAGACAAGCGTCTGGTAGACATCAAGTTCCAGACTTTTGGCTGTGGAGCAGCCATTGCTGTCTCCAGTATCGTTAGTGAAATGGCCATGGGCAAGACTTTAGAAGAAGCCATGAAAATAACAAACAGCATTGTTGCTGAGGAACTTGGAGGTTTGCCCAAGAATAAGCTCCACTGTTCAAATCTAGGCGCAGATGCGCTACACAAGGCGATTGAAGATTACAAGCAGAAGACCGAGAAAAAAGAAGTCGCTCCTTCTCAAGAGAGATGCTATTGTCCCTATTGTGAGGGGCCGCTGGAGGGTCTTGAGGATTACTGCGAGAAGTGTCAGATAGAATTTGAGAAGTGCCCTGAATGTGGAAAGCCAATCAGAAAAGATGAGGGAAAATGTCTTCACTGCGGGACAGAGGTTCAGACAACTTAATAGAATTTGAGGAAACAATGGGAGGGGCGGGAAGATGAAACGAGATGTGGAATTGGACTGTTTTGGCCTGCTCTGTCCCCTGCCCATTATTCAGACAGCCAAGAAGATCAAGGAGATGAAGGTCGGCCAGGTTTTGGAGGTCATTTCCACAGATAAAGGAATAAAGGAGGATATGCCAGCCTGGTGTCGGACAAGTGGCCAGGAATATCTGGGATTTGAGGAGGAAGGTGAAGTCTATAAAGTTTATGTCAGGAAGGTAAAAGATTAAAATGACCAAAAAAGAAGTCTTGGAGAGAATCCAGCAGTTGAAAAAAGAGAGAAATGCCATCATCCTCGCTCACAACTACCAACTACCAGAGGTCCAGGATGTGGCTGATTACATTGGCGATTCTCTGGGTTTGAGCCAAACTGCAGCAGCAGCCGAAGCTCAAGTGATTGTCTTCTGCGGTGTTCATTTTATGGCTGAAACTGCCTCGATCCTTGCCCCGCAGAAAACAGTCATTCTTCCTGAGATCGGGGCTGGGTGTCCTATGGCAGATATGATTACAGCCTCAGAGCTTGTGGAATGGAAGAAGAATTATCCGGGGAGAAAGGTTGTCTGCTATGTCAACACTACAGCCGAAGTCAAAGCTGAATGTGACATCTGCTGCACTTCTTCCAATGCGGTGCGTGTTGTGAATTCTGTTGACGAAGAAGAGATTCTTTTTGTGCCTGATAAAAATCTTGCCGCCTATATTGCTCGCAAGACAAATAAAAAAATTATTGCTTGGGATGGCTACTGTTATATCCATAACAAGATTTTGCCCAAGGATATCAGGGAGAGAAAAGCTCTTTATCCTCAGGCGGAAGTCTGGGCTCATCCGGAATGCAGGCCAGAGGTTATCGATCTTGCCGATAAAGTCCTATCTACTGGAAAGATGGTCAAAGAGGCCAGTGAAACTTCAAAGAAGGAAGTTATCATTGCCACTGAAGCGGGAATTATCTACAGGCTGAAGAAGGAGAATCCCAATAAGAATTTCTATCCTGCCAAAGATCTGGCTCTTTGCTCAAACATGAAAAAGATCAATTTAAGGAAGGTTCTCACTTCCTTGGAAAAGATGATTTATAAGATTGAGGTTCCTCAGGAGATAGGCCAGAGAGCAAGAGGAGCTATCGAAAAAATGGTTAAGATTTAGGAGGAAAAAATGAGAAAAATGACAGAAGAAAATCTGAAGAACGCCTTTGCTGGCGAAAGCCAGGCCCATATCAAATATTTAGCTTTTGCTGATAAGGCAGACAAGGAGAATTTCCCAAATGTTGCCAGGCTCTTCAGGGCAAATGCCTTTGCTGAACAGATGCATGCCATAAATCATCTTCGAACGCTTTCCGGTATTAGTAAGACTTCTGAAAATCTTAAGGCCGCTCGGGAGGGAGAAAATTTTGAGATACAAGAAATGTATCCTGCTTACATTCAGGTTGCCGAAGCACAGAATGAGAAAGGAGCAGTGAATGTCACTCGCTGGGCTCTAGAGGGCGAAAAAGCCCATGAGGAGCTTTATCTTAAAGCCATAAAGTCTGTAGAAACAGGTGAAGATTTAGAGTTCAAACCAATCCATGTCTGCCAGACCTGTGGTTTCACAGTTGAGGGTGAAGCCCCTGATAAATGTCCTGTCTGCGGTTCGCCAAAAGAAAAATTTGCTAGGTTTTAGAGTGAGATACACTGTGCTCGATCCCAAATTGAAGCCATTCGAGATTCTGGCTTTGGCCATAAGGTCTGAGATTGAAGCGGCTAATTTCTATATCAAGCTTCAAGAAAGCGTGAAGAACAAAATTTTGGAACAGAAACTGAAATTTCTAATTTTTGAAGAGAGGCGACACCGGAAAATTCTGGAGAGGCTTTTTTCGCAGAGATTTGCCGGAAGAGCGCTTGAGATTCCGGAAAGATCCTTACTGCCTGCTCCGCATC
>Ga0129297_10001011_pt1 | contig 14033 bp, 9 predicted proteins | sample I18A1metaG_FD_94708 | JGI IMG/M metagenome (GOLD analysis project Ga0129297, IMG submission 94708) | Lake sediment bacterial and archeal communities from Gulf of Boni, Indonesia to study Microbial Dark Matter (Phase II) - ​I18A1 metaG | ecosystem: Environmental > Aquatic > Freshwater > Lake >... | reverse complement strand
TCCTGGATGAGGTCGGCGGCCTGTGCCCGGGCCTAACCTTCCACCTTGGCATCACGGGGGGAGAATCCAGACTTCCAGGTGCGACTCACCTCAATGGCATCCTCGCCGTGGCGGCCGGCGTCCGGTGCCTCCACCCGGACGCCCGGAGCGTCATCGAAGTCGGAGGTCAGACGGCGAAGTACCTCGAGCTGGAGGCATCCGGTGAGCTGCGGGACTTCGCCATCAACGAGGCCTGCGCCGCCGGAACGGGCTCCTTCCTGGAACAGCAGGCCCGTCGCCTCGGACTCTCCGCCACGGACCTTTCGGGCCTCGCCTTGGAGGCCCGGCGGGCGGCCACCATCGCCGGTCGCTGCTCCGTGTTCGCCACCACTGACATGATCCACCTGCAGCAGAAGGGAACACCGCTGCCGGAGATCGCCTACGGCCTGTGCGCGGCCATCGTCCGGAACTACCTGTCCGCCCTGCTGAAGGGACGGGAGGTGGCCTTCCCGGTGGTCCTCGCCGGAGGCTGTGCCCATAACCTGGGCATCCTGCGCGCCTTTCGCGAGCTGCTTGGGGCGACAGCGCCTGAGCAGGTGCGGGTCTCCGACTACCCGGGCCTGGAAGGCGCCCTCGGCGCCGCGGCCTCCGCGGACACACGCCCGGCCCGGGACCTGCCCGAGATTCAAGGCCTGCTCGAAGCGCTCACTCACGACGCACGATCCCGTCCACTGTCGTTCGCCCCCCTTCGACCCTCGACCAGCCGCCCGCTGAATGCGGAACCGGTCGGTGGCGGATCCGACCCCGCCGTGGGCTATCTGGGCATCGACGTGGGCTCGGTCAGCACCGACCTGGTCGTGCTCGACGCCACAGGCGAGGTGATCGCCTCCGTCTACCTGCCTACCCAGGGGCGCCCGTCCGATGTCCTGCTCCAGGGCTTGGCCCAGCTGGACGAGCGCTTCAAAGGCCGACTGCAGGTGCTCGCCTGCGGCGTCACGGGGAGCGGGCGGTATCTCGCCGAGCGGCTTGCCGGCGCCGATGTGGTGAAGAACGAGATCACCTGCCAGCTCCTGGGCGCCAGGCACTTCGTTCCCGACGTGGACACGATCTTCGAGATCGGAGGCCAGGACTCCAAGTTCATCGTGGCCCGAGGCGGCGCCATGACGGACTTCGCCATGAACAAGGTCTGCGCCGCGGGCACGGGTTCCTTCCTGGAGGAGCGGTCCAGGGAGCTGGGCATCGAGGTCTGCGGGGACTTCGCCTCCCGGGCGCTGGCCTCGACCTCGCCGCTGGACCTGGGGTCGCGCTGCACCGTCTTCATGGAGACGGAGGTGGTGAACGCCCTGGCTCGCGGCGAAACCGTGGAGGACGTCTGCGCGGGCCTGGCCTATGCCATCGTGAAGAACTACCTCGACAAGGTGGTCGGTACCCGGCCACTGGGCCAGCGCATCCTCTTCCAGGGCGGTGTGGCGTCCAACGAGGCCGTGGTCGCCGCCTTCGAGCACGTCCTTGGACAGCCGGTCCACGTCCATCCCTATAATCGCATCTCCGGGGCCATCGGAGCCGCCCTGGCCGCCCGGGCCAACGGCGCGGGCCCCACGGTGTTCAAGGGCTTCCGGGGAACCGCTGTGCCGCGCCTGAGTTCCTTCGAGTGCCAGCACTGCTCGAACCGGTGCGAGGTGAACGTCATCGAGGTGGGGGATAGCAGGACGTTTTTCGGTGACACCTGCGAGCGGTACACGAGCGGCGAGAGGTCTCATGCGCACGGCGTTCCCAATCTCGCGGCGGAGTACCAGGATAGTTGCGGGGCGTTCTTCGGCTCGGGGGCCGGTCTCCGGATCGGGGTGCCCCGAGCCTCTAGCGTGATGGGCCAGCTGCCCTTCTGGGGGACCTTCTGGAAAGAACTGGGGCATCAGCCTGTGCTCTCCAAGGCCTCCGCACAGGAGACGCTGGCCCTTGGCCTTCGGCATCTGGCCGTGGGCGTCTGCCTGCCGGTCAAGCTCATCGCAGGCCATGTCCACGCCCTGTTGGCCGAGGACGTCGACGTGGTGTTCGTGCCCTCCGTCGTCCTGCTGCCCGGGGAGGAACCTTCCCACGCCTATGCATGCCCGTACACGATGGCCGCCCCCTTCATGCTCGACATACCCGACCGGAGCCGCTGCCTCACGCCGGTGGTTTCATTCGGAGACGAAGAGGCCTTCGCCGCAGCCTTTGAGCCTTATCTGGACCTGCTTTCCGCCACCCCCGATCACGTGCGCCATGCGTACCGCATGGCCATGCAGACGCAGGCGGATTTCCTCGAGACCTTCCGGAGGCGGGCGGCAGAGCTCCTGGAGACAGGTGCCTACCGACACGCCTTCGGGATCCTTGGACGGCCCTACAGCCTCTTCGACAGCTTCCTGAACCTGGGCCTCTTCGCACGTCTGGCGCGGCTCGAGGTCCTGGCCCTCCCCATGGACTTCCTGCCGGAGGAGATCCGGAACGGCGCGGCGGATTCCGCCTTGCCGTGGTACTACCCGTACGACATGCATCGCCTGTCCTCCGCCCTGGCCCGTTCCGGACGGATGCACCCAGTCATCCTCACCAGCTACGGCTGCGGACCGGACGCCTTCGCCCTGCAGCAGATCAACGAGCAGCTCAAAGGAAGGCCCCACCTGATCCTGGAACTGGATGAACACCGGGGGGAAGCCGGCCTGGTCACGCGGATCGAGGCCTTCCTCGACCAGCTGGAAGGCACCTCCCACGCTCAGATCCGTATGGAACCGGCCGGAACGACCGATCGAGCCTTCCTTCCCTCCACCCCCTCCACCGTCTGGATCCCCTACTTCGCCGACCATGCCTATGCCTACAGCGGGCTCCTCCGGCACCTGGGGCACGCCCCACACGTCCTGCCGCTGCCTGCGCCGGAGGTCCGGACCCTGGGCGAGAAGTATGCGCTGGGCAAGGAGTGTCATGCCTATTCCATGATCCTGGGGGACCTCCTCCAGGTGGCCGCCCGCGAGGACCGGTCGGCCTCCGTCTTCTTCTTCCCGGGCACCTCCGTTCCATGCCTCCTCCACGAGTACGGCCGGGGCATGCAGGCCCTGCTCCGGGAGCTGGGCATCGAGCATGTGCAGGTGAGTGCACCCAGGGGGAAGGAACTGGTGGAATGGGCCGGCCTCAAGGCCATCGAGCGCTTCTACACGGGCCTTCTGGCCGTCGAGCTCCTGGTGAAGGCCGTCTGCCAGATCCGGCCCTACGAGCTCGAGCCGGGCATCACCGACGACGTCCACCGGCGGAACCTGGAGCGCATCGAAGGCGCCATCGCGCAGGGCGAGGTTCTGGAAGCGCTGGATGCCTCGTTGCGCGACCTTGCGGACATCCCCATGACGCCTGAACGGAACCGGCCCGTGGTCGGCCTCGTGGGGGATGTGTACACCCGAGTGAACCCAGTGGCCAACCAGGAGCTGGTCCGCTGGCTGGAGGCGCAGGGGCTGGAGGTCTGGCCCTCGCCTTTCCAGATCGACCTCCTCGACTTCGGGATCTCACGGAACCTCTACCTCAGCCTGTCCTCCCTGGCCCTGCCCAACCTGTTGGCCAACGGCTCCATCGCCCTGCTGCGGGCCATCCGCCTCTGGCGCGTCCGCACCGTGGTGGGCTCCCGGGTGGCGCGCCGGGAGGAACCCGGGTACCTGGAGCTGAAGCGGCTCGCGGCCCCCTACATGCCCAACGAGGCCCACGCGCTGCTCTTCCTGCAAGTGGCCAAGACCGTGGACTTCGCCCGCAGCGGCGTGAACGGCATCGCCAACGCCATCTGCTTCGGCTGCATGGTCGGCAACGCCGCCGCCGCGGTGAACGAGCGCATCCGCCGGGACTTCGACAACGTGCCGATCCTCACGGCCGTCTATGCCGGCAGTGACGATCCCTCCCGGCGGATGGCACTGGAGGCCTTCGTCAGCCAGGTCAAGGCGCACCACCGCCGGCAAGGGGAGGAAGGCAGCCGGCGGTCAAGCCTGTCGGACGACCTGCGCGCGTTCTTCATGCAACCCGAAGGCATCAGCCGCAGAGCACCGTTCCGCCGTTCACGTTGAGGATCTCCCCGTGGGTGGCGCCTGCCCAGTCGGAGAGCATGAAGGCGATGGGCCCTGCGAGGTCCTCCGCCGCTGGGATGCGGCCCAGGGGAAAGATGGCTTCGATGCGCTTGCGCTCCTCGGGATCGCCTCGGAGGGCGGGAGCGGAGAGGTCCGTGTCCACCCAGCCCGGCGCCACGCAGTTCACGCGGATGCCGCAGGCCCCCAGCTCGGTGGAGAGGGACTTGGTGAGGGAGATGACCGCGCCCTTGCTGGCGGCATAGGCGCCGTAGCCTGCCTCGCCCCGCTGCCCGGCGGTGGAGCTGACCAGCACGATGGCGCCGCCACCGGCGCGCTTCAGGGCCGGGATCACCTCCGCGTGCCAGCGGAACAGGCCCGTCACGTTGGTCTCCAGCACGAGCTGCAGGTTGTCCTCGTCCTGCAGTTCCGCCGGGGTGGGGAGCCACACACCCGCGTTGCCCACGAAGCCGTCAAGGCCGCCCCAGAGGGCCTCCACGGCCTTGATGGCGTTCCGCGCCTCCGCACGGCTGCGCTGGTCCGCCCGGATCGCCAGGACCTCCCGCCCTTCCGCCTTCAGCTCCTTCACCAGGATCTCCGCGGCGTCCTTCTGGGCCTGGTACGTGAAGGCCACCCGGGCCCCCATTCGCGCCAGGAGCCTTACCGTGGCCTCGCCGATGCCCCGGCTGCCGCCGGTCACGAGGATGCGCTTGCCTTCCAGTCCGAGGTGCATGGTCCACCTATCCTTTCGTTTCGATGAAGAGCCGGTGCAGGTGAGGGATCAGGTCCCGCAGCCGCTCGTCGGGCACCAGGAACGCCACGGAGATGCCCGCCCCGCCGGCGAGGATGCCGCCCAGGGCTTCCGTTTCCAGAGAGGAAAGCAGGGCCAGGGCCTTGCCGGGCTCCCGGCGCAGCCCTTCGCCCACGAGGGCCACGCTGGAGAGCCCCGTGTCCACGCGCAGGCCGGAAGCCTGGAGGCGCGCGATCAGGTCCTCGGCATCCGGATGCTCGGGCCGCACCGCCAGCAGGCTGCCTTCGGGCGTGCAGAGGAGCCCGTAGCGCACCGCGCCGGCGTCCTGCAGGTCGGAAGCCGCCTGGAACACCGCGTCCAGGTCCCGGGCAGGGGGGAAGTGGATGCCCACGAGGCCTTCCTTGTAGGCCACGGAGGTGATCAGGGCGCCGTTCCGACCTGCCACCTCCGTGAGGATCTCCGTGCGGCTGGCCTCGGGGCGGTGGGTGTTCGCCACCACGAGCCGGAAGCCTCCCCGCTCCACCGGGGCGAGGGAGTCCGCATGGAGCACCTTGGCGCCGAAGGCGGAGAGTGCCGCCGCTTCCCGCAGGCTCATGACGGGGATGGGCCGAGCGCCCGGCACCAGGCTCGGATCCGCCGTGAGCACGCCGTCCACATCGGTCCAGATCTGGACTTCCTCGGCATCCAGAGCTTCACCGATCAGGGTGGCGGAGGTGTCCGATCCGCCGCGCCCCAGCGTGGTGGTGGAGCCATCGGGACAAGCGCCGATGAAGCCCTGGGTGACGAGGCATGCGCCCTGGGCGAGGAGGGGCTTCCAGTCCACGCAGGCCGCACGGATCAGGTCGGGTCGAGGCCGGGCCCGCCCGTGCCGCGCGTCCGTGCGCATCACCTCGCGCGCATCCTTCAGCCGGGCGGGAAGACCTTCCGCCTGCAGCAGCGCCGTCACGAGGTTCGCCGAGAGGCTCTCGCCGATGGCCAGGGCCGCATCCTTGGCCTTGGGCGAGGTCTCCCATAGGAGTCCCATGCCTTCCAGCAGGCTCTGGAGGCGGTCGAAGAGTGGCGCCCAGGCCTCCTCCACACCCCGGGAAAGCCCAAGCGCGTCGGCGGCGGTCCGGTGCCGCACTTCGATGGCGCCGAGGACCTCCAGCGCCCCGTTCGTGCCCCCCTTCCCCGCCAGGGACACGGCCTTCAGGATGTGGTCCGTGGTGCCCGACAGCGCCGAGACCACCACCACGCCGCCTCGCGGCAGCTCCTTGCGGATGATGGAGGCCGCCAGGCGCAGGGCCCCGGGCGAACCGACGCTCGTGCCTCCGAATTTCAGCACCTTGATGGACATGCAACGCCTCCCTCCCCGGCTGTACCGGGCCTTCCTCGGTGTCGGATGGATGTGAGTGCTACGCCAGAGCCTGATCCAGGTCGGCCTTCAGGTCCTCGATGTGCTCGAGGCCCACCGAAAGGCGGATCAGGTCGTCGGTGACGCCGGTGATCTTCCGCTCCTCGGGCGTGAGCTGCTGGTGGGTGGTGCTGGCCGGGTGGATGATGAGGCTCTTGGCATCCCCCACGTTGGCCAGGCGGGAGAAGAGCTCCACCTTGTTGATGACGGCCTTGCCCGCCTCCAGCCCGCCCTTCACGCCGAAGGTGAGGATGCCCCCGAAGCCCGCGCCGGGCCGGAAGTAGCTCTTGGCCGTGGCGTGACTCGGGTGCGTGGGCAGGCCGGGGTAGTTCACCCAGGCTACCTTCGGGTGCTGCTCCAGCCACTGGGCCAGGGCCAGGGCGTTCTGGCCATGCCGTTCGATGCGCAGGTGCAGGGTCTCCAGGCCCTGGATCAGCAGGAAGGCGTTGAAGGGCGAGATGGCCGGGCCCAGGTCCCGCAGGATCTCCAGGCGCGCCTTGGCCACGAAGGCCGCCGGTCCCGCCACTTCCACGAGCTTCGCACCGTGGTAGCTGGGGTTGGGCTCCGTGAACTCGGGGAACTTCCCGTTGGCCCAGTTGAAACGTCCGCCGTCCACCACGATGCCGCCGATGGAGGTGCCATGGCCGCCGATGAACTTCGTGAGGCTGTGAACCACGATGTGGGCGCCGTGCTTGAGGGGCTGGAGAAGATACGGGGAGGCCAAGGTGCTGTCCACGATGAGGGGGACGCCGGCTTCTTCCGCGATCCTGCCCAAGGTCTCGAAGTCGGGGATGTCCAGCTTCGGATTGCCGATGGCTTCCGCATAGATGGCCCGAGTCTGGGGCGTGATGGCGGCCTTGAAGGCCTCAGGGTTGCGGCTGTCCACGAAGGTGGTGCGGATGCCCAGGCGGGGGAGGGTGTTCTTGAAGAGGTTGAAGGTGCCGCCGTAGAGGTTGTCGCCGGCCACGATGTGGTCGCCGCCCTGCAGGATCGTCGTGATGGCCACCGTGATGGCCGCCTGCCCCGAAGCCAGCGCCAGGGCGCCCACGCCGCCCTCCAGCTTGGCGACGCGCTCCTCCAGCACGGCCTGGGTGGGGTTCATGATGCGGGTGTAGATGTTGCCGGGCTCCTCGAGGTTGAAGAGCCGCGCGCCGTGCTCCGCGGAGTCGAACACGTAGCTGCTCGTCTGGTAGATGGGCACCGCGCGGCTGCGGGTGTCCTTGTCGGGCGTGTGCCCCGCGTGCAGGGTCAACGTCTCGAAGCGGTAGTCTCGGGTGGTGCCGGTCATGGTGACCTCCTTTGGGGAAAGAGAGGTCTTCGCCGTCCATGCAAGCTCAGAAAAGAAAGGGGCCCACGATGTGGGCCCCTTTGCGTGTCAGTTTCAACAGCTCGGTATCTTTCCGGTGCTTTCGCACCAGCAGGAATTGGCACCACGCCTACAACGGCAGGTTGCCAAGGTTTCACAGGGCCCGTCCCTCCACCTTTCTGGATAGCTCACTATGGAACTGACAAAGATCTCAGAGAGCCCCATCATCGGCGACACTCGAGGACCTGTCAAGCTCCCAGGTGCAAGTGGGCTTTGGCGTGGTTCACTCGCGCACCCGGCCCCTGCGGTCCCTTCGCCCAGGATGCCTTACCTTGGTCCTCCGGGAGAGCCAGCTCCATGCGGCGCCCGCTCTCCGCATCGAAGATGTGGAGGTGATTCGCCGCGGCCCGGACGGCCACATGGCCTCCCACATCGACGGTGTGACCCTCAGGGAGACGCAGGACCACCTTCTGGCCACCGAGGGAACCGTAGGCGAAGGAGTCCGCGCCCAGGTTCTCGACCACGTTGACGGTCAGCACGAACAGGCCCTCGCTCTCTGAGCAGACCTGCAGGTGCTCCGGCCGGATGCCCAGGACGAACTGAAGGGGAAGCGGGCACCCTAGCTTCGGGAGCCACAGCGGACCTCCGCTCTCGCCCGGAAGTCCGGCCTGCACGCTCCCGTCCGAAGCCGTGGCCGCAGGGATCAGGTTCATGGGCGGCGCGCCGATGAACCCCGCCACGAAGAGGCTGGCCGGCTGGGCGTAGACCTCCGCAGGTGATCCAATCTGCTCGATGCGCCCATCGTTGAGCACCATCATGCGGTCCGCCAGCGTCATGGCCTCGACCTGGTCGTGCGTGACATAGAGGCACGTCGTCTCCAGACGCTGGTGGAGGAGCTCCAGCTCGAGCCGCATCTGCACCCGCAGCTTCGCATCCAGGTTGGACAGAGGCTCGTCAAAGAGGAAGACGGCGGGCTCCCGCACGATGGCCCGCCCCATGGCCACCCGCTGCCGCTGGCCGCCGGAGAGCTGCCGGGGCTTCCGGTCGAGGAACTCGGAGATGCCGAGGCTCGCGGCGACCGTCTCCACCCGGGCCTTCACGTCCTCGCGCTTCGTCCCACGGATCCTCAGTCCGTAGCTCAGGTTCTCCCGCACGGTCATGTGCGGATAGAGGGCATAGTTCTGGAACACCATCGCGATGTCACGCTGGGCGGGTTCCAATTCGTTCACGACACGTTCCCCGATCAGGACCTCACCGCCAGTCACCGCCTCGAGCCCCGCTACCAACCGGAGCAGCGTGGACTTGCCGCAGCCCGAAGGTCCGACAATGACCACGAACTCGCCGTCCTCGATCTCCATGTCGACGCCATGGAGAACCTCGATCGAGCCGTAGGACTTCCGGAGATTGCGAAGGGAGATTTTGGCCATGGGAGTCGCTTCCTACTTTTCCGTTTCGATCAGGCCCTTGACGAACCAGCGCTGCATGACCACCACGATCAAGGCCGGAGGGATCATCGCCAGCATCACGGTGGCCATCACCAGGTTCCAGCTGGTCGCGGCATCGCCCGAGCGGGAGATCATCTGGGTCACACCCACGACGATCGGCGCCATGGCTCGGTCCGTGGTGACAAGCAGAGGCCAGAGGTACTGGTTCCATCCGTAGATGAACTGGATCACGAATAGCGCGGCGATGGTGGTGGCCGACAGGGGCAGCAGGGTGTGCCGGAAGAACTGCATGGGGCTCGCGCCGTCCACCCGGGAAGCCTCCGCCAGCTCCTCCGGGACAGTCAGGAAGAACTGCCGGAAGAGGAAGGTGGCCGTGGCTGACGCGATGATGGGCAGGATCATGCCGGCATGGGTGTTGATCAACCGGAGATCGGAGACCACTTTGTAGGTAGGCATGATCCGCACTTCCACCGGCAGCATGAGGGTGACGAAGATCATCCAGAAGGCCGCCTTCCGGAACGGGAAGCGGAAGTAGACGATGGCGAAGGCGGACAGGATGGAGACCAGGATTTTGCCTCCAGCCACGCCCAGGGCCATCACAAGGCTGTTGAAGAGCATGCGCGCCACAGGCACCGAAGTCTCCCCTGCGCCGTGGAGCAGGGCCTGGCGGTAGTTCCCGACCAAGTGCGGACCGGGGACGAGGGGCATGGGAGACTGGAGCACCTCCTGCGGAGTGAGCGTGGAAGCCACGAAGGTCACGTAGACCGGGAAGGCGATGACGAGGATGCCTGCGGCGAGCACCACCCAGGTGAGGACATCGAGGAGGCGGTTTCGTTCGACCATGGGGCTCAGTAGGACACGCGGCGTTCGACGTGGCGGAACTGGACGACCGTCAGCAGCACAACGACTGCCATCAGGATCACCGACTGCGCGGCAGAGCCGCCGAGGTCCAGGCCCTTGAATCCATCACGGAACACCTTGTAGACAAGGATTTCCGTGGACTTGGAGGGACCTCCCTGGGTCACGGCGTCCACGATGGCGAAGGTGTCGAAGAAGGCGTAGATGAGGTTCACCACCAGCAGGAAAAAGGTGGTGGGTGTCAGCAGCGGGAAGACGATGGTCCGGAACCGCTTCCAGGGACCGGCTCCATCGATGGCTGCCGCCTCGAGCAGGGATTTCGGAATGCTCTGGAGCCCCGCGAGGAAGAACAGGAAGTTGTAGCTGACCTGCTTCCAGGCGGCGATCACCATGACCAGGGCCAGGGCCTGTGCGCCGTTCAGGAGGTAGTCCCACTTCAGCCCCAGGGCCCTCAGCCAGTGCGCGACCAGGCCCAGGCTCGGATTGAACAGGAACATCCACAGCACCCCCGCGATCGCAGGGGCGATGGCGTAAGGCCAGACGATGAGGGTCTTCACCAAGGTGGCTCCCCTCAGGACCCGGTCGGCGAACCAAGCCAGCACCAGGGCTGACGAGAGCCCGAGAGCCGTGACCCCCGCAGAGAAGAGAGCGGTCGTCCGGAAGGAGGCAAGGTAGGCTGGATCCCCGAACAAGTCCCGGAAGTTGTCCAGGCCGACGTAGACGACGGAGAGGCCAAAGGCATCCTGCCGGTAGAGGGCCTGGTAGAGCGCCTCCCCGGCGGGATAGAAGAAGAAGACGATCGTGATGGAGATCTGGGGCAGGAGCAGCAGGGCGGGCAGCCAGCGCTCCCGGAACACCACACGCTTTTCCATGGGGCTCCGGTCAGTTGACAGCGGTCTTCTGGAAGCGCTCCAGCAGCTCGTTGCCACGGACCACGGCCGTGTCCAGAGCCTCCTTTGCGCTCTTCTTGCCGGCCCACACGGCCTCCAGCTCCTCGTCCACGACGGTGCGGATCTGGGGCAGGCTGCCCAGGCGGACCCCGCGGGACTTGGAGGTGGTCTTCACCACCATCTGCTGCACGGAAACGTCGGCTCCTGGGAACTTCTCATAGAAGCCGGATTTCCGGGTGAGCTCGTAGGCGGCCATGGTGATGGGCAGGTAGCCCGTCGCCTGGTGCCAGTCCGCCTGGATCTCAGGAGCGGAGAGGAAGGTGAAGAACTTCGCCACGCCCTTGTACTCGGCGGCGGGACGGCCGTTCATGACCCAGAGGGAGGCCCCGCCGATGATCGTGTTCTGCGGCGCGCCTTTCACCTCGGGGTAGTACGGCAGCGTGGAAACACCGAAGCTGAACTTCGCGTTCTTGCGGATGGCGGCGAGAGAGGCAGAGGACCCCATGAACATGGCGCACTCCCCGGTGTAGAACTTGGCCTGGGACTCGCTCTTGCGGCCGCCGTAGCTGAAGGTGCCCTCCTGCACCATCTTCTGGAGATTGGCGATGTGCTGGACATGCGTGGGGCTGTTGAAGGCCAGCCGGGCATCCGTGCCGCCGAAGCCGTTGTCCTTGGTCGCGAAGAGGGTGTTGTGCCAGGCGGAGAAGCTCTCCAGCTGCACCCAGGACTGCCAGTCCGTGGTGAAGGCGGCCTTGTGCCCGCTCTCCTTCAGCTTCTGCGCGGCCTTGAAGAGCTCCGGCCAGGTCTTGGGCGGCTTGCTCTCGTCGAGGCCGGCCTGACGGAAGGCATCCTTGTTGTAGTAGAAGACCGTCGTGGAGCTGTTGAAGGGGAAGGAGAGCATCTCGCCCTTGGAGGAGGTGTAGTAGCCCGCCACCGCGGGGATGTAGCTCTTCGGGTCGAACGTCTCCCCAGCTTCCTTCATGATCGTGGCCACCGGGCGAATGGCCCCCGTGGCGTTCATCATCGTGGCGGTGCCCACCTCGAACACCTGGAGGATCGCCGGCGCTTCCTTGGCGCGGAACGCCGCGATCCCGGCGGCCAGTGTCTCGTCGTAGTTGCCCTTGAAGACAGGCACCACTTTGTACTCGGACTGGCTCGCGTTGAACTTGGTGGCCAGCTCGTTCACCTTTTCGTTCAGCGGTCCCGTCATCGCATGCCACCACTGGATCTCGGTCGCGGCCTCCAGGCGGGCCATGGAAAGGAGGCTTAGTGCGGCAAGCAGGCGAGGCAGGTGATGGACGTTCATGACGTTACGCTCCTGTAGCGGGTTGGGAACCTTGAGCGTATTCAGAGGCTGAAACACCCCTGAAAACAAAAGGTGTCAAGTCGGCGACAGGCGCTCAACCACGTCGTCCTGGACTCCCGCCGTTCAGCTCAACACCACTCTTTCCGGTATCCGAAGGCAGAACCGGGTGACGCAGACAAAGCCAGCGGTGCGCAGCATCCCCAGCGCCACATCAAAGCCCGTGCCCACCTGGTCTCTGCCATGGGAATCGGAACCCACCGTCACCTGCTCGCCGCCCCGTTCCTTGTACCATCGCAGCACCGTCAGGTCCGGGCAGGTGGCGTTGAGCCCCTTCCGCAGGGGCGAGGTGTTGATCTCGATGGCCTTGCCACGTCGCACGATGGTCCGCAGGATCTCCCGGATCACCTCCTCGTGGTCCTCGGGCTCGAAGGGCCCAGCGCCTCTGGGCCTGTCAAGGGTGATCAAGGATACGAATGACAGGATCAGCGGGGATCGATCACCAACCGCTCCGATGCAATCCCGTCAAGGACCTGTTCGATTCCTCGCATGGACGAAGCTAACGGGGCCGGCAGAGTCGAGATCACCTCCTCGGCGCAGCCATGTCGAGCAAGGAAGTCGCAGAGCTTCTCCCAGGCAAGTTCTCCTGGCACGTCGATCTGCCGGCGGGTTTCCCGAAGCGCAGCCTGCCAGCAAAGGTCGCACCGATAGGAAGTCAAGAACGTCATGGACTCGCGGTCCCAGGATGGAACCACATGGATGTGCCCGCTGGGATGCTCGCTCAGGCAGCCGGAGCACGCGAACATCCCGGTCAGCACGCGGATCCGGAGGTTCTCCTTCCAGTGACCCAGCGGTTCGGTCTCGAAGATCATCCGCGTCCCCTGCACCACCGCGCTGGATCGTTGACTTCTTCCGCGAGCCTCCTCTCCCTTCTCCAGGCCTCCAAGAACGAACAATCTGGAGATCATGGATCCCCCGCAGGTCAGGTCAGGCAGGGCGCTCCAGACACCATCGCAACGCAAACGGATCGCCAGGCTCCCATCCTGTTGCGCCAGGAACGCCACGCTATCGCACTGGCGAAGGATCGCCAGCCTGAAGAGCAAGTCCACTGCGACGACGATGGGCGAGGTCCCCTCGTCGGTGACCGTCTCTCCCAGCAGGGTGGCCAAGTGGTCGCAATACGCGAGGACACCTATGGGAGACGTCATGTTCACCACTCCAGATCAATCCACTCCAGCTGACGACGGCGGAAACGAGCCACGCGCGAGAATCCGGCCATCCGGAGCATCTCCTGGGCCACATCGAAACCCGTGCCCACCTGGTCGGGGCCATGCGAGTCCGAGCCGACGGTGACCTGTTTACCGCCCAGCTCCCGGTACCAGCGCAACACCGTCAGGTCCGGGCAGGTGGCGCCGAGGCCCTTGCGAAGGGGAGAAGTGTTGATCTCGATGGCCTTGCCACGTCGCACGATGGTCCGCAGGATCTCCCGGATCACCTCCTCGTGGCCCGCGGGCTCGAAGGGGCCCAGCGCCTCCGGGCGGTAGCGCCGCACGAGGTCCAGGTGGCCCAGACTGTCGAAGTCTCCGCCTTCCACCAGCTCCAGCACCCGCTGGAAGTACTCGCGCTCCACATGGTCCGCCGGGTGGACGCGGTAGACCTCGGAGAAGTAGGCGCCGCCGCGGTCGATCCAGTGGGCCGAGCCCAGCACGAAGTCGAAGGGCCACGCGGACAGGAGCGCGCCCAGCTCCCCCCGCACCAGCTGGGGTTCCCCCGCCTCGATGCCGATGTGGATCGTGAGGCGGTCTCCGTAGACTTCCTGGCAGCGTCGCGCCTCCGCGACGTATGCCTCCGGCTTGAAGAAGTCGCGGGTCTCCTCCCAGGGGGACAGGTCCACGTGCTCGGTGAAGCAGATCTCGTGCAGGCCGCGCTGGATCGCGGCCTCGCACATCTCCGCCATGGAAGCCGCACTGTCGGGTGAAAAGCGCGTGTGCAGGTGGTAGTCGCAGGGGATACTCATGTCATCACGATACCGCCATGATCC
>Ga0129297_10001010_pt1 | contig 14035 bp, 15 predicted proteins | sample I18A1metaG_FD_94708 | JGI IMG/M metagenome (GOLD analysis project Ga0129297, IMG submission 94708) | Lake sediment bacterial and archeal communities from Gulf of Boni, Indonesia to study Microbial Dark Matter (Phase II) - ​I18A1 metaG | ecosystem: Environmental > Aquatic > Freshwater > Lake >... | reverse complement strand
GCCCCCTGCGCCAAGGGCGAAGGCGCCCGGGTCGCGGGCTACTGCATCGCCGATCGCCTCAACGACGCCCGCATCGGGAACACGGACACCGGGCTCTTCTTCACCGGCAGCAACGGGTGGAAGCTCCAGGACTACCTGCCCGTGCAGGAGCTCGTGGAGGAACTCACCGGCGACTACGGCCTGCAGCGCGTTAAGGCCTGAGTTCGTCCCTGATCGCTCATCTCCTTCGGAAGGGGTGGCTATACTGCTGCCAGCCTCTTCTGGAGCAGCCATGACCGCACGACGTCGATGGCCCCTCGGTTTTCTGCGCTTGCGGGCGACCGGCATGCGGGCGACCGGCCTACGGGCGACCGGCCTGCTCCTGCTGGCCGGCTGGCTGCCCGCGCAGCCGGCCCAGCCCCCTGCGACCTCTGCATCCGATGGGCCCGCCGAAGACCACCCCGCAAACTGGCGCGCGTTCAAGGGCCTGTGGCGCAGCCTGGATGCCGGGGATACCAGCCTGGTGGACCCCCAGGCGATCCTGGCGGCCAGCTTCGGCTACCCGCCCCAGGAATGGGATGCGGTCGTGTCCTGGACGGAGCTGGAGGCAAGCGGCGTCCCCGCGACCCGGAAGGTGCTCTCCCCCGCCCGCTATGCCCTGGCGGTGCTGTGCGTCGCCCGGATCCACAGCCTCAAGTACGAGCCTGGGCCCTCTGTGCTCGTGACGCGCATGGCCTACTTCCCGCCCTGGCTGATGACGGACCAGCGGCTCAGAGCCATGGAGGATCCGGCGGTCCGCATCGAAGAGCTCCGGACCCGGTGGAAGCCCGAGCTGGAGCCGGGCACCCTGCTCACCGCCCTCCAGGGGGTCCGGATGGACGTGTACCACTACCGCGCCCTGCGCCTGGCCGCGGACCTCCACCGAAGGTTCCACCCAGCCGCCCCTGAACCGGCTCCGAGCGGACTGACCGACCTCGAAGCCATGGCTGACCGCACGTCCATGCGGAGCTTCCTGCGGGATCCCAGGCCGTTCCAGATCGGAACGGAGGCCTGGCTGGCTCGCTATGAGAGCGCCGTGCAGAAGCTGAAGAAGGAACTGAAGGCACCCGAGGCCGCGCGACTCCAGCGGGAGGAAGAGGTCTTGACCCAGGCGCTGGCTCGCCTGGAGGAGGCCCGGCCGCGGCTGGAGACCCTCTTCGCAGATCTCGAGACGGCACCCGCTTCCGCACCATGAGCCTTGGCCTGATCCACGAGATCACCGGTCGCTGCAACTTGCGCTGCGCGTTCTGCTACAACCCCTGGCGCCTCCACGAGGATCCGCCTGCCGAGCTGGGGGCCCGTGAGAACGGAGAGATGCTGGAAGCAGTCCTCGCGGATTCAGGTGCGGGGTGGCTTACGTTCACCGGCGGAGAGCCCCTGCTCTACGAGGAGCTCGGGCAGGTGATGACCCATGTGCGGCGGCGCTTCCCGGCCGTTCGGCTGGGGCTGGCCACCAATGGACTGCTGCTTCCAGCCCGGCTGGAGGGGCTCCAGGCGGCGGGCCTCGACTATGTGGAGATCTCCCTGTTCACGGTGGAGGCTGCGACTTACGCAGCCCTTTCGGAGACGGACCAGCACGAGCGCCCCCGGCACGCCTTGGCCCTGGCCCGCTCCCGAGGATTGGCCACCACCGCCGCCACCGTGCTGCGGGCCGGCATGGAAGCGGAGCTCGAGGATATCCTCCGCCTGGCCTTCGCCCTGGGTGCGGATCGGGTGGCCCTCAACCGGTTCGCTCCCCGGGGGCGGGGATCGGCTCATGCGCAGTGGCTGGCGCCGACCCTGGAGGAGCTGGATCGGCTGCTGGCCATGGCGGACCGTGTGGCCGGCTCGATCCACCTGCCGATTCTCGTCACGACCCCCATCGAGGACTGCCTGCTGCCCCACACCCGCTACCCCCATCTCGCCTTCGGCCCCTGCGTCTGCGGAGACTCCAAGTGGGTCATCGACCCGGGCGGCCACCTGCGGGTCTGCGAGCTGGACGACCACCTTCTCGGGAACCTGCGCACAACCCCCTTCGCCGACCTTGCCCGGCTGCCCACCGTGTCCCGCTTCCGTCAGGCCCACCGGGGCTCCGGCTGCGCCGCCTGCTCCTCCTGGACCCGCTGCGGGGGCGGATGCCGGTTCACCCCTGGCATGACGGGCTCCGGTACCGCACACTCAGAGGATGGCGGAGGGCGAGAGTAGAACCAAACCGACGGTCCTCCGGGAGGGGGAGGACCTCTCGTCCGTAAGCCCGGATGCCAACCTCACCCTGGAGGGCGCCTTCCAGCAGGTGAAGGAGGCCTTCCTGAAGCACCACCCGGATGGCGACCTGGTGCTCCTGGAGCGGGCCTTCAAGGTGGGCAAGGCCATGCACGCCAACCAGCGGCGCATGAGCGGAGAGCCTTACTTCTTCCATCCCCTGGCGGTGGCCAAGAGCCTGGCGGAGTGGCAGCTGGACGCCGTGAGCGTGGCCTGCGGGATCCTCCACGACACGGTGGAAGACACCCTCATGACCCAGGACGAGGTGCGCAAGCAGTTCGGGGAGGAGGTCTCGGAGATCGTGGACGGCCTCACCAAGCTGTCCAAGCTGGATTTCACCGATCGCACCCTGCTCAACGCCGAGAATGTGCGCAAGCTCATCGTGGCCATGGGCAAGGACGTGCGGGTGCTGGTGGTGAAGCTGGCGGACCGGCTGCACAACATGCGCACCCTGGCTTCCATGCGGGAGGAGAAGCGCCGCCGCATCGCCCGGGAGACCATGGAGCTCTACGCACCCCTGGCCAACCGCCTGGGCATGGGCGTCGTGCGCTCGGAGCTGGAGGACCTCTCCTTCGCGAACCTGGAACCCGAGCGCTTCGAAGAGCTGAAGCAGGCCATCGAGACCAAGCGCCGCAAGAACGCGCCCATGATCGAGGAGATCAAGAAGAGCCTGACGGGCATCCTGCTGGCCAACGGCATCACGGCCCAGGTCTCCTTCCGCGCCAAGCACCTGTACGGCATCTGGCGGAAGATGGGCATCCAGGCCAAGCCCGTGGAGGACATCCACGACTGGCTGGCCTACCGGGTCATCTGCCCGGACCGGGCCTCCTGCTACACGGCCCTGGGCCTCGTGCACTCCCTCTACAAGCCCATCCCGGGGCGGTTCAAGGACTACATCAGCCTGCCCAAGGACAACGGCTACCAGAGCATCCACACGTCGGTGCTCATGCCCAGCGGAGACTCCTTCGAGGTGCAGTTCCGCACGGAGGAGATGCACGACCACGCGGAAGCGGGCATCGCCTCCCACTGGACCTACAAGGAAGGCCGCATCGCCAACCGCCAGGAGATCAACCAGGCTGCTTTCCTGCGCCGCATGGTGGAGCTGCATCAGGACTCCAAGGACAGCCGTGACCTGGTGGCGAACCTCAAGGGCGAGCTGGTCTTCCAGCGCATCCAGGTCTTCACGCCGAAGGGTGATCTGCGCAGCCTTCCCGAGGGCTCCACGCCCATCGACTTCGCCTACGCCATCCACACGGAGGTGGGCCACCGCTGCATCGGCTCCAAGGTCAACGGTCGCATGGTGCCCCTGCGCCACATCCTGCAGAGCGGCGACCGCGTCGAGATCCTCACCCGCGCGGACCACAAGCCCTCCCGGGATTGGCTGGCGGTGGTCAAGTCCGCCCACGCGAGATCCAAGATCCAGGCCTTCATCCGCGAGGAGGAGCGCAACCACGCCATCAACATGGGCAAGGAGCGGCTGGAGCGCGAAGCCCGGGCCGCCAGCATCAAGCTGGACAACTCGGAGGTGCACGCCACCCTGGAGGCCCGCCTCAAGGAGCTGAAGTACGCCTCCTGGGACGCCTACTTCGCCGCCGTGGGCTTCGGCCGCATCACCGTGCACCGCCTCCTGGAGCCGCTGCTGCCGGACACCCAGGGGGAGCGGACCGAGAAGGTCTACTCGCCCACGGACGACACCATCCTGGTGGACAACAACCTCGGGGTGCTCTACGTGCTGGCCCAGTGCTGCAAGCCCATCTCGGGGGACGAGATCGTGGGCTACACCACCCGCGGCCGGGGCATCTCCATCCACCGGGCCAACTGCCCGCACCTGATCTCGTCGGCTCTGAGCCCCGAGCGGCGCGTGAGCGTGGCCTGGAGCAAGCAGTCCAAGGGCACGTACGACACGGAGGTCGTCATCACCGCCGACGACCGGCAGGGCATGGTGGCCGCCGTCTCCAACGCCATCCAGCACGAGGGCTTCAGCATCCAGCGCTTCACCTGCACCACCGGCGAGGGCACCGCCCTCATGCATGTGGCGCTCCGGGTGCGGGACCGGGCCCACCTGGTGGAGCTGCTGGCCGCGGTCCGCCGCGTGAAGGGCGTCTTCACCGTGGAGCGCGTGCGCGGGTCCGTCTTCGGGAGCGTCAAAGGTGCCCGCTGAGGCCCACTGGACCCCTCCCCTCGAGGCCCCGCCGGTGCCCTGGCCGCACATCGAGGCGAGCCTCCGCCTGGCTCACCGCAGCATGGATCACCACATCCTGAGCCCCCTCCGGCCCGATCCCGCCCGCCGGGCCGCCGTGGCGGTGGTGCTCTGGGGCGATGCCGCCGGAGCCCGGAAGCTGGTCGTGGTCCAACGGGGCTTCGAGGCCCCCCAGCACCCCGGTGAGCTGGCCTTCCCGGGCGGCATGGCGGAGCCCCGCGACCGGGACCTGCCGGCCACGGCCCGCCGTGAGCTCCACGAGGAGCTGGGCATCCAGGAGGGCCTGTGGGAGATGGGCTGTTTCCCCGATGGCGTGGCCAAGGCCCTGACCCGGTTCACGCCCGTGTTCTTCCGCTGGGAGGCCCCGGAACCCCGTTTCCAGGTGGGCTACGAGATCCAGGAGGTGCTCCTCCTGCCCCTGGCCCCCCTGGCCCAAGCGCCCTGGACGCTGCAGGCCTTCGAGCGGCAGGGCATCCACTTCCAGGTTCCCCGCCTGGAGCTGCCCGAGGCTCCGCTCTGGGGCGCCACGGCCTACGTCCTGAAGGCGTGGCTGGACGTCCTTGCGCGGGCAAGGACCGAGGCTCTCTGATACCCTGATCCATTCGTTCGGTCTTTCCAAAGGTCGGTGCCGGTGAAATTCCTCAGCAGCCATGTCATCCACTTCTTCCTCATGGGGGCGGGCATCTCCCTGGTCCTGGGCATGCTGACGCCCACCCTGCGTCCCGAGCGCACCCGGAACAGCATCCTGAAATACCTGGGCGGGCTTGTGGGCATCGGACTGGTCCTGGCGTGGGTGATGTACCTGCTCCCGCGGAATCCCGTGCGCTTCTGAGAGACGGCATGCAGGCGATCCGGGCTCACGCGAAGACCGCCTCCCATCATCTGGTCCGGGGCTGGCTCGATCTCAACCGGCAGGTTCCCCTCCTGCGCCGCGTGGGCAAGTTCGTGTGGGGCGTGCTGAAGAAGTACCACCGCGACGACTGCCTGAGCTACGCCGCCAGCGTCAGCTTCTTCCTCATGATCTCGCTGATCCCCCTGGCAACGCTCTTCTTCAAGCTGATGGCCACCGTGCTGGGTACCGGGGCCTACAGCCTGAGGCTGCAGAGGGCCATCGTGGAGATGTATCCCTACCTGCCCGACAACTTCATCCGCGACACCATCGCCCAGAGCAAGAAGGTGGACTGGAGCTTCGCCTGGGTCTTCCTGATCTTCGGCGCCAACTGGGGGGTCACCCAGCTGGACCGCTCCCTCTCCCACATCTTCGGCCTGCGCGCAAAGCCCCATCACCAGACGCGCCGGCACTACTGGCTGCGGCGCCTGGGCGTGGTGCTCGCGGGGCTCGGCTTCCTGGTGATCCTGCTCTCGGCGGGTTTCGAGTGGAGCCTGCGGCGCAACGCCCTCTTTCCCCCGACCATGGCCCTGACCGTGCTTCCCGCCGCCATCGGGCTGGTGCTCATCACCATCGTCCTCCAGCACCTGCCGCGCCGGCACGTGCAGTTCCGCCACGCCTTCGCCGGCGCCCTGGTGACCACCCTGCTCTGGTGGGGCGCCAAGGGTGCCTTCGGCTTCTACTACGCCCATGCGAAGACCGCCACCTGGGGCATCCTCTATGGCTCACTCGGCAGCCTGATGGCGGCCCTCTTCTTCCTCTACTACAGCTGCTGCATCTTCCTGCTCGGCGCCGAGGTCACGGCCGCGTTCTACAAGCAGGACACCACCGCGAACCTGCGCATTCCCGACACCTTCCGACTGCGCCGTGGAAAGCAGAAGGCTGACGTCGAAGCGGAAAAAGTGATCAGCTCCTGATCAGTCCGTGTCCCGGCCATAGCCGCTGCTGGGGATCTCGAAGCCCTGGGCGCGGTATTCGTTGATCTTGTTGCGCACCGTCCGCAGCGCGATGTCCAGCTGCTGGGAGCAGTGGGTCCGGTTGCCGTCGAGAGCCGCGAGCGTGGACAGCAGCCAGAAGCGCTCCAGCTCGGGCAGGGACAGGCCCAGCGGCAGGGCCACCAGGGTTCCCAGGGGGACGCCCTTGAGGGGTTTCTGCGGATCGCCAACCTCGAGGCCCGACGGTGTGTGGGTCACGGAAACGGGCGTCACTGCAGGGAGGGGCTCCGGCAGGGGCTCCGGTGGATCGACGGGCAGGTTCAGGAGCTGCTCCGGATCCAGCAGCCAGTGCAGGTCCTTCTCCGTGAGGGCACTGCCGTGGTTGAGCACGACACAGCGCTGGATGGCATTCTCCAGCTCGCGGATGTTCCCGGGCCAGCCGTGCCGGCCGAGGGCCGCCAGGAAGCTGGGGGATAGCTTGGGGGTGGTGCGGTCGTTCTCCCGGGCATAGCGCTCCGCGAAGTGGGCGGCCAGCAGGGACAGGTCCGCGGCCCGCTCCCGCAGGGGCGGCATGCGCAAGGGGATCACGTTCAGGCGGTAGTAGAGGTCCTCGCGGAAGCGGCCTTCCTTCACCTCGGCCGCCAGGTCGCGGTTGGTGAGGGCGATGACGCGCACATCCACTTGGATGGGACGGTTGCCCCCCAGGCGGTCGATGGTGCGCTCCTGGAGCACCCGCAGGAGCTTGCCCTGCAGCCCCAGGGGAAGCTCGCCGATCTCGTCCAGCACCAGGGTGCCGCCGTCCGCCAGCTCGAAGCGGCCGGCCTTGGCGCTGGTGGCGCCTGTGAACGCCCCCTTCTCGAAGCCGAACAGCTCGGATTCCAGGAGCGTTTCCGGGATGGCCGCGCAGTTGATGGCGATGAAGGGCCCCTTGCGACGCGGGCTCGAGGTATGGATGAGCTTGGCGAGCAGTTCCTTGCCGGTGCCGCTCTCGGCCTGGATCAGGATCGTGGCCCGGCTGTCCGCCGCGCGGCGCGCCAGGGCCAGGGTCTCCACCAGGGCCGGATCCTGGGTGAGGATCACGGTGGCTTCGCCGGGTTCCTCGGCCTTCAGGCGCTCGTCGCTCTTGATGGCCTTCCGCACGGCCGTCACGAGCTCGTCGGGGCTGAAGGGCTTGGAGAGGTAGTCGAAGGCCCCCAGGCGCATGGCCTCCCGGGCCGTATCCAGGCTGCCGAAGGCGGTGACCAGGAGCACGGGCAGGACCGGATCCAGGGCCTTGAGGCGCGCGGTGAGCTGCAGGCCGTCGATGCCCATCATTCGCAGGTCCGTGACCACCGCATCGAAGGCCCCGGGCCGCGTCATCCGGAGCGCTTCCTCCCCGCTCTTGGCCTGTTCGGTGACGAATCCGGCTCGCTTCAGGCTCAACGCCATGCCGTCCCGCATCCCGGGATCGTCATCCACCACCAGTATCCTCAAAGGATTCGCCATGTCCGGTTCCAAGACCTTCCTACGTCCAGCTTATCGGTGCTCCCCACCCTGACTGGAATTTTGGCGCAATCGCTGTTTCCCCAACCGCTTCGGCCCTTCGCTCGTGGGAACTTCCCCCCGGACCGGGTCCCCATGCCGGGCGATGAGCAGGTAGAGCTGGCGTCGGCTCACGCCGAGCCGACCGGCGGCCTCCACCCGGTTGCCATAGCTGCGACGCAGGGCCCGATGAAGAAGGATCCGCTCGAGCACGTGCAGGTTCGAAGCCAGGTCCTCAGCCTCCAAGGGCAGCGGACCACCGCTGCCCATGGGGACCTCGTCCGGAAGCTGCCCGAGCAGGCGCCAGCGGACGAGCCGGTTCCGCAGGCCCCGCAGGTTGCCCGGACAGGGGAGCACGCTGAGCGAAGGCGGAAGCGGCGGTTCGACGCCCTCCTCCCGGGCGAGGATCGCCAGGCATTCCAGGGCCGCCTGGGGATCTTCTTCCAGGGCGCACAGGCGGAGCGCCACGCAGCGGGCTGCGACCGTTGCGACGCCGGCATCCTCGGGCGCCCGGTGGGAACCCATGATGCCGCGCGGATGGGCGCGCAGCCAGGTTTCGGAAACGCCTGGCTCCATGAGCTCCACGTCGTCCAGAACGTCCGCACCGCGGCGTTCTGCAAACCACGCCACCACGGTGCTGACGCCCGTCCCCGCGTCGCCGTAGATCCAGAGGGGCGCGTCCAGCTCCGCCAAATCCGGCAGGGCGCCACCCCATCGGGAGTATCCGGGCATCTGGAGCAAAGGGATCATGGGTCGCGCCGGGTTCGATTCAGGAAGAATTCCCTCCCAGTCTGCCATGGCAAGGACCAGATAATGGAAGCGGCCCGCTTCCGGGCCTGACCTCCTGCCTCCCATGAACCTGATCCTGCTCTTCCCCGAGGACTTCGTCTCCGAGCGCATCGCCCGCCTGTCGGGGCGGCGCCTGGATCACATGACGTCCGTGCACCGGGCCCAGGTCGGGGATGAGGTGTCCGTGGGACTCCTGGGCGGCCCCATGGGGCGGGCGACCGTGACGCACTTGGATGCGGAGGTGGTGGAACTCGAGGTCCGTTGCGAGCAGGAACCTCCTCCAAAGCTCCCGCTCACGCTCATCCTGGCCCTTCCCCGCCCCAAGGTCCTCAACCGTGTGATTGCCGCGGCCACCAGCCTGGGCGTCCAGCGCATCTACCTCGTCAATGCCTGGCGGGTGGAGAAGAGCTACTGGAAGAGCCCGCGACTCGCGGAGGAGAACCTGCTCCAGCAGCGGATCCTGGGCCTCGAGCAGGCCAAGGACACGGTGCTTCCGGAACTGCATCTCAAGCGCCTGCTGCGCCCCTTCGCCGAGGAGGAGCTGCCCCATCTGGTGGAGGGCTCCCTGGCGCTGGCGGCCCACCCCGGGAGTCCGGAGCCCTGTCCCCGCGCCATCGGGAGTCCCGTGACCCTCGCCATCGGCCCCGAGGGGGGCTTCCTGCCCGCCGAGATCGAGCTGCTGGGCCGGAGCGGATTCAGGCCCGTGGACCTCGGCCCCCGGATCCTGCGCGTGGAGACCGCCGTGGCGGCGCTCACCGCACGTCTGTTCTGAACGGAGACCCCATGGTCAGGAAGAATGCCAAGCTTGGGAGCGGTCAGTTCCAGTGGAACGCAGGCGGCTGGTTCGGGGCCCAGCTGGGGGGTTCCCTGTGGATGCTCATCCTCGGCTTCACGCTGCTGGGCCGGCAGCCTGGCCTGGGTGCACTGGCGCTGGCGCTGGCCCTGCTGGTGAACGCGACGGGCTTCCTCCTGTGGTGGCGCCGGGATCGGCTGGCGCCCTATCCCTGCATCCAGGGACTCCTGGCCCTCGTGTGCGTGGCCACCCTGATCCTCCTGGTCACCTTCGACGCCACGGGCCGCCTCGCACTGCTGGACCCCCGCTTCCGGGACAACCCCCGGGGGCTCTACACGATCGTGCTCATGTTCCCGGGACTCATGGCGCTGTTCCACTTCCAGAACCGCATGGGGAAGAAGAAGTAGCTCACGACCCGGACACGGGCTCAGGCACGCTGGAGGTGGTCCACGCCTGGGTGGAACCGGGGCTCTTTGCCATCGCGACCAGCTCCCGCAGGTAGTGGTCCAGCGCGTAGTCCAGCCATCGGAAGCCCGGCGCGCCGCGGCCCACGTAGCCCATGTGCCCCCCTTTGGCCTCCTCGTGCAGATGTACCTGAGGCGAGAGCTCCGCATCCATGAGATCCGCGGAGGGCACGAAGGGATCATCCTTCGAGGTCAGCAGGACCGTGGGCACCTGGACCCCGCGCAAGTGGGGCCTGCAGTCGCACGACGCGTAGTAGTGGTTGCGGTCCCGGAAACCCGCCGCCCGGGCGGTGAAGAGCTCGTCGAACTCGCGGAGGGTCGCCAGCGCGGGAATGTCCACGGGTTGCTCCAGGAGGCCCAGCTCCCAGCGCTCCTGGACATGCTTGCGCAGCAGCTTCACGAACCGCAGGTCGTACATCCGATTCACTCCCTGGCAGAGCCTCCGCGAGGCCAAGTCCAGGTCGAAGGTGGGGTTCACGGCGATGGCCAGGTCCGGCTGGGGCAGCTCCGCATCGCGGCCCAGCAATAGGAGCAGCACGGTGGCGCTGAGGGAGAAGCCCACGGCCGCATGGAGATGCTCGGGGAAGAAACCGCGCCCCACCTGGATCATGGCGGCCATGTCCGGCGTGCAGCCCATGTGGTAGGGCTTCGCAGCGAGCCCCCGCCCCTCTCCGGAGCCCCGGTGATTGATGGCCATGACGGTGTGTCCCTGCATGGCGCACAGGGTGGCCGCCCTCTGCATGTAGTCCGCGTCGGAGCTCCCCCCCAGGCCATGGAACAGGTGGACCACCACATCGGACGTGCCCCGGGCCAGGAGCACCCGCAGGGCATCGCCATCGGCCAGCTTCAGGTTCAGCCGCTCCCAGGGCAGATCGGCCGCCGGCGAGGGCAGGAAGTGGCCAAGCAGCGTCTGCAGGTGCGCACCCTTCGCCCAGAAGGGAGGACGGCAGGAAAGGGTCGGACGGCGCATGGGGCTTCAGTCTATCCCGGTACAAAGCGAAGCGGCCCCGAAGGGCCGCCGCGTGAACGTCGATCCGGAGCTACAGCTTCTGGACGTTGGTCGCCTGGGGGCCCTTCTGGCCCTGGGCGATGTCGAAGCTGACGCGCTGGTTCTCCTCAAGGGTGCGGAAACCGCGGGTCTGGATGGCGGAGTGGTGAACGAAGAGGTCTGCGCCGCCTTCATCGGGGGTGATGAATCCGTACCCCTTTTCGGCGTTGAACCACTTGACGGTGCCTTGGGACATAACTTGCTTCCTGCGATGGGACTGGGATGTGCTTGCTATGACATCCCCCCAGCCAGGCCGTCAAAGCGTGTTGGTGATTCCCGCGCCCAGCGGGTCACCGAGACAAGTGTGCCGTGAATCGGAAAAGCTGTCCCCAAAAATCCCCAAGAAAGTCACAACTTCCCCCTCCGAAACCTGGACGACCCATCGCAAGCAGAATGGCGCGCCCTTTGCATTGAGCCCGAGCCATGTTCCGTCCACGTCACGAGGCCATCCGGATCGGGGATCGCGTCAGGAGCTACGATCTGCCAGGCCTATCGGACCAGGACTTCATCTCGGGCATCGTGGTCGGGACCTGCCTGCTGGCAGGGATTCCCCGCTTCATCATCCAGTCGGAGACCCAGACCGTGCATGGGCAGGAAGATCCTTGCAGCCGCACCTTCTTCGCCCCCGCCCACAGCGTCGTGAACGAGCGGGATCTGGAGGATAGGCCGATCCTGCATCACGTCGCGTGACCCCGGCACGTTGACGGGGCTCGACGACACCGTGTGAAATGGAATTGGCAGGCGCCGAGCGCCGCCCCGGCGGAAGGTGTCACTTGGCGAAGAAGCGGTCTTGGTGGAAGCGCATCCTTCGGGGGATGGTCATCCTGGCGGGTGTCTTCCTCGTCAGCAGCACCACAGGTGTCTTCATCCTGCGCTTCCTGCCGGTGCCCTTCTCGACCCTGATGGTCCAGCGCCGGATTCAGTCCTGGTTCAAGCCGGGCCCCTATACCTCCCGTCACGACTGGGTGCCCCTCGAGGACATCGCCCCCAGCATGGGTGTGGCGGTCATCGCCGCCGAGGACCAGAACTTCCCCGAGCACTTCGGCTTCGACTGGCAGGCCATCGAGAAGGCCATCGCCCACAACGAGCGCAGCCGGCGCAAGCGGGGAGCCTCCACGGTCTCCCAGCAGACCGCCAAGAACCTGTTCCTGTGGGAGACGCGCTCCTGGGTGCGCAAGGGCTTCGAAGCCTATTTCACACTGCTGATCGAGCTGATCTGGTCGAAGCAGCGGATCCTGGAGGTCTACCTGAACATCGTGGAGTTCGGCGACGGCGTCTACGGCGTGGAAGCAGCCTCCCGCACCTTCTTCGGCAAGCCCGCCAAGAAGCTCCGCCCCAGCGAAGCTGCTCTGCTGGCCGCGGTCCTGCCCAACCCCCACCGGTTCAAGGTCACCGCCCCCTCCGGCTACGTGCGGGGTCGGCAGGCGTGGATCCTGGGGCAGATGGGAGCCCTGGGTGGACCTGAGCTGCTGAAGTCCCTGGGCGAGTGAGGGTGACCGCAGTGAGTGGAACAACGACTCGGTCATCCATCCACGAAGCCGAACAGGTTGTTTTAAAATTCCGGCATACACGATAACATTCATCAGTTTTCAAACCGTGATGCGCGTCGCAGCATCCCTTTTTGAGGTACTGCATGAAGGTAAGTATTCTTCTGCCTGGACTGCTCTGTATCGCTCCGCTGGCGGCCCAGATCGCACTCTCACCCTCCCAGGGGCCCAAGGGACAACCCATAACGGCAACGGTGTCTGTGCCGGGGGCGGTTTCCTACCACTGGTCCTTTGGGCCGGGTTCCGTACCTCAAATCAACAGTGGTCAGGGCACCTCACAGCTGGTGTTCACACCACAAGCTGTTGGAGCTATCGATGTCTATTGCGATGTCGTCACGACATCCTCCAGCGCACATTTCAAGGCCGTAGCCGCCATCGAGTTACCGCCAAAATATGATGGCATACTCCCGATAACCGGCACCAGCGCCGCCCAGCCTGGAGACCTGATGGGATTTGTTCTCAGATTCTACGGCGGCAGTGGCACTGTGAAAGTGAAGGATCAAACAGGAGCGATCCTTCAGATCTTTCCGGTTTCACCCGGGGTTCCCTTCTGGGTGGCAGCGCCAACAACATCAGGAACCTCCAAAACCTTCCATCTTGAGCTCAGCGGTCCTGGCGGAATCTTGGGTCCAATACTCGCCAGAAACATCTACCCACCAACCACAAACGGAAGGATCATCCCACCTGCAGCAGTAACTGCCGGGACAGCCGAGAACATTGTCCGTTTGGATTCCTGGCGATATCCGGGGAGTAGCATTTACGGCTCAGACTATCGTTGGGATGCAATCGTTGGTGGGATTTTCACCAACACAACGCCTCACGAAGCCAAGTTCATGGTCACAGCCGCGCCCGGCGGAGAGGTGGTCGCGACGGCCAGCTACTATCGACCAAAAACCGCCTCGAACCCCGCAGGCAGGGTGTCTACCACCAACCTCCCACCTATTGGTGTACCCATCAAGGTAATCGCGGCTCCCGATGCGACTATCCAGTGTGATGAATCGGCGGTGAACTTGGATGCTCGCGGTGTCACCGCCGAGATTCCTGTCCACCCATTTTTCCCAGATCCAGGAAATGTCTATGGTTATCCCAAGCGTCTTTACTATTCCTGGACCATCTCCGGGGGTGTTCTGAAGAGCAACGGTGGGCGCAGTGTGATGTTTGATGTCACGGCAAAGCAAGGGGAGACCGTGACCCTTCGCTGCACCGTCACGAACGACGCTGGGACTTCCGTGGTCGGAGAAAAAGTGTTCACCCTCGAGTGAGGCTTGATTGATTCAAGGGATGCAGCCTCATACGCAAATTCGGCCGCACCGTTGAGCATCATCAAGGAGATCTATCCCAGATAGATCTCCTTGATGGCATTCACCAAGGCCTCGGCATCCTCCTGAGTGTTGTACCCCTGCATGGAGATCCGCACGAAGAGGCGGTCCCTATGGGAGGTCACGGGGATCTCGATGCGGAACCCCTCGAAGAGGGTCTCCTTGAGCCGGTTCGCATCCATGGGCGGCACGGGGATCACCACCATCTGGCCGAAATCGCCTTCCTGGCAGACCGGGGCCAGGCCCGTCATGGCGGAGATGCGCACCAGGG
>Ga0129297_10001009_pt1 | contig 14037 bp, 14 predicted proteins | sample I18A1metaG_FD_94708 | JGI IMG/M metagenome (GOLD analysis project Ga0129297, IMG submission 94708) | Lake sediment bacterial and archeal communities from Gulf of Boni, Indonesia to study Microbial Dark Matter (Phase II) - ​I18A1 metaG | ecosystem: Environmental > Aquatic > Freshwater > Lake >... | reverse complement strand
TCACCCACAAGTGCCAGCCTTTTCACGTCAAATCTGAGTTGCCAAGCCTGCTGTCGTATCCATTCGAATGCGGCCCAACTGTCATCAAATGCAGCAGGGTACTTGTGTTCTGGTGGACGCCTATAATCGACGGATACGACTGCGCAGTGGGCTTTCTTCGTCAAGTATCGGCAGATGTTGTCGTGGGTCTCGATGCTTCCGGCGATCCAGCCGCCCCCGTGTATGTAGTAGACTACGGGTATGTTGTCTTCAGGTGATGGACGATAAACCCTTACGGAGACTCGCCCGCCTTCGTAGGTGGCGTCCGTATCCTCCACGCTGAATAACTCTTCAGGTTGCACTCCGAGCTTCTTCACGTCGTTAGCAATGGACTCACGTACCTCTTCATACTCTTCCATCGATCACATTCACCTCAGTTTCTTAATCATCCACTTGGCCTCGACATACTTGAGCTGACGTTGATAGACATCGCGTCGGCACAGGATTAAGGGTTGAGGAGGCGCCCCGCGCGCTAACGACTCTCTAATATCCGCAGAAATTTCCCGTCCATGAAGCAAAAAACGCGACGTCAAGGTGAACGCCGTCGAATCTATCATTGCGGGGGGTGAATGTTGCGTGACAGACAACGATTCTCTAAATGAAATCTGCGGCCAGTCGAGCAAATCTCTTATTGTCGTCTCGCGCTAGTGCTTACGTCAGGTTGAGCTTTGATACTCCGTTGAAGAGTCTGGAGGCGCTTATTGGAAGGCTCTCTGGATTGCAGTCGCGTTGAGAACCTCGTTGTCCCGACCCGAACGGAGAACTATATGATATGGAACTCGAAAAACTCTAGGTGGCGAAAGATGGCAGATCTAGCGAGTTTTCGTGTCCTGAAGAAGCAGATGAAGAAGGCTTCGTGGAGGTTGAGCGCCGCTCTCAGAATGGAAGATGCCAAGGAGATCAGAGGGGCGGCGATCGAGTATCTAGACATCCTAGGACAGCACGCGATTTTCATGTCGGAGCTTATCGAAGACATGAAGAGGAAAAGAGGAATGAGTGTTGGATCCAGTGGTCAACCTTGATTGATGTTGGTGACGTTGCGCCCGAATTCAGACTATTTTCGGACGCGGGCAAGGAGGTTTCGCTAAGCAGCTATCGCAGGAAGAAGGTTGTTCTCTACTTCTATCCGAAAGACGGTACGCCAGGATGCATACAGGAGGCTCAAGAGTTCAGAGACCTAGTCAGGGATTTCGACAGACAGAACGCGGTTATCCTAGGCGTGAGCAAGGACAGCGTCGAGTCACACCGCAAGTTCAAGGAAAAGAACAAGCTGCCGTTCACGCTCCTGAGCGACCCAGGGGGAAAGGTTCTCGAATCATACGGGGTCTGGAAGAAGAAGAGTCTCTACGGCCGGACCTTCATGGGCGTCGAGAGGAGCACATTCCTGATCGACGAGGCTGGCAGACTACAGAGCGTCTACAGAAACGTGAAACCGAAAGGACACGCCAAGACCTGCCTCTTGAATCTACCAGCTCAGAAAGCCTGACGCCGATCCGATGCATGAGAGCTTCAAGCCGAAGGCTATGCCAGAGGGCTGTACAAGCTTGCGAGATGGGGAGAGGTAGTCCTCAAATCCGGGTGCATTGCATCGTTCGACTACAGGAAAGATGAGCCGCACAGGAAAGCGGTTCAAGAACGGCCTGAGGCGGCTCGATCGGATAGAAAGCCCACGGATTACGACCTGCGCTCGGGATTCTAGATAGGGACGAACAAGCGACTCGAATTCCATGTCTTGAGCAAAGGCTTATCACAGCACGATTATTGAGTGGGGAAGAGCTGAAAGGAGGAAGCTCATTATCCCTTCAAAGGTCTTTTTTGCCAACATTGACAACTTGAAATTCCGCGGCATAGTATTCCAAATCGATGATCTCTTTGAGCATGCAGGTTTTGGAAGTATCATAGACGAGGGAGACAGTGTAGTCGTCAAGGTGCACACTGGGGACGAGTACAACAACTGGACGATGCGCCCCGCCTTCATACGCAGAGTAGTTGAGAACGTAAAGAAGCTGAAAGGAATTCCTTTCGTCTCAGATGCGACCCAGCTCTACAAACTCGCCAGATTCACATCACACGGACTCATAGAGGCAGCAGCCACGAACGGATTCGCGGAGTCCACACTCGGATGTCCAGTCGTCTGCGCGGACGGCCCTAACGTGACTTGGTCAAACCCAATTAACTGCGAGGACGTTATGCTCCAGATACCGGATGGTAACAGATTAAGAGAGATCGAGATCGCCTCGGCCTTCGTGAACGCAGATGTCATGATTGTATGTGCCCGTGTGTCCCCCGCCCCCGACAGACGCAGCATGCTGAAACACATCGGAATGGGTTGTGCTTCGAAGCGCGGTAAAGCTCGAATACATGAGGCCACGAGGCCAAAGGTCGATCCGGAGAGATGCACAGGGTGCGGAGTCTGCGCTGATTACTGCGCTTGGGACGCGATCCAGATAACTGATGGAAAAGCTAGGATCGATTATAGCAGATGTTATGGGTGTCTGATATGTAACGGCGCCTGTTCCTTGGGCGGTCAAGGTGGCTTGTCCGGCGGGCTCCTACTGCAAAGGGATGGAGGTATACTGAAACAGATGGGCATCGTGGATGCGGCGGCCGCTCTCATAAGGCAGAAGAAAGGGAAGGTTGGATACCTTAGCTTCTTGATCGACTACGTCGACGAATGCGAAAACTGGCACAAGAGACCGCTCTTCCCTGACATCGGGATACTGGCTTCAAAGGATCCAGTAGCCATTGACGCGGCGGCCTACGGTCTCATCGCAGAAGCGCCATTTCTTCCTTGGTCAGAAGCTGACGCATTGCCATCGAACAGTGATAAGATCGATTCCTGGCCGCCGAATGCTCCGGGCAGATACGATTGGAACGCACAACTGCAAGCAGCTGAGAAGTTAGGGCTTGGCACCAGAGAATATGAACTGGTCGAAATCGATGCAATAGGATCAAAGTATGACTATCGCGGGTTGGGCGGCTTCGTCCCATCCAAGAAAACGTGAGCCCGGATGTCTTCTGCCAACAAGTCTAGCGCGTGAAAATTCGAGAATGACAACAACCGTGGTGGCAGCAATATCCAAAATGTCCGAGAAATGAGTGGTCAGAGTTCCAAATACTTCGAAGGAAGGGCCCAGCGTCCGTTGGAAGAGCACAGGATGTCAAAGCAATCGTGAAGCCTTGGAATAAGTGATGCTGGGATGAACAACCTCGCAGATGTTCTTCTAATGTTTGCCTGCTATACATACATTCTGTCGATGATTCTTGTTTCGAGCAAGATGGATACTTTTCTGCCCGTATCGCGAAAGGTCTCCCGCAAGTTCCTCCACGCGATGATTGGAAATCTCCCCTTTGTGATCCCCTTCTTCTCGTCAGGCGTCTACCCTGTGCTCGTTGCTGCTCCATTCATACTAGTGACCTTCGCCGTGTCCCCTTACTCCCCATATGTCGACTCACTCAGCAGACTGAAAGGTCTTGCAGAAATCACCGAAGAGGGGCACCACTTGGGACTCATCTTATACGCAATCTCATACACAGTACTGGCGCTGTTCTTCGCCTCCAGACCATACGTGATCGCTGCAGGCATCCTGCCTATGGCTTATGGCGACAGCTTGGCGTCGATCGTCGGCGAGAAATGGGGCAGAAGACGATACAAGCTCCTAGCAAACAAGAGTCTGGAAGGCTCGACAGCAATGTTCTTCGGGAGTCTACTTAGCCTTCTCATAGGTATGCTCTTCTTTTCCCAAGTATCTGTTTTTTCATTTGTTGACGGAATCCTCCCAACCCTCGGAGCCGCGGCCGCCGCAACTCTGGTCGAGGTCCTCTCACCCCTAGGCTTTGACAATTTAACCGTGCCCACTTTGGGTGCCCTGGCTTTTCTGATTCTATACGGGAGCGCCTAGATCATTGGTCTTTATAGTCATAGATGGTCTGGACGCATCCGGAAAAAGCGTTCAGGCATCCAACCTCGCCCAATACTTTAGGAGTCGCGGAAAGTCGGTCTACCTACGTTTCCACCCCTCAGAAGACAACTTCTTCGGCGTTAGGGCCAAGCGGTTCTTGTACTTGAGGGGAAAAGGAGCGCACTTCGCAGCTGCCCTTTTCTATATGCTCGATGTAGTCCGCTCGCTATTGATCTATTCTTGGCGAAGATATGACTACGTGATCTTTGTCCGTTACCTTATGGGAACGGCTTACCTGCCGTCGCCACTGCACAGAATCACCTATCACTTTTTCGCAGCCCTCGTACCGACGTCAGACCGCATGTTCTTCCTCGATGTGGAACCGGAGGAGGCCAGCAGAAGAATCTTGGAGGCGCGCGAAAGACTGGAGATGTTCGAGAGCTTGGGAGAGTTGAAGCGAACCAGGATCAAAGCGCTTTCTTTGGCGTCGATCGGCAGATGGAAGATCATAGATGCGAACAGACCTATCGGGGATGTCGCGATAGACCTGATGCGGAGCTTTCATGATGATATGGGCACAGAGGCTCTATCCTAAGTCTCCGTCGGTGGCAATAGCTCCGATACGGGTGTAGTCGCTCTTTATCTCCTTGCCTCGAACCATGATGAGGTTCAGCCGAGTCTCCTTCAAGCCTGAAGTGGCACAGGCATTCATCGCTGGCGGGTTTATGAGCGGGACCTCAAGCTTGACGTGAATGTCTTTGGGAAACGGTTCTATAACGCATGAAAGGAGGCGAAGGTAAAGCCGCTCTTCTGGCTGGGTCGTCAGGATAGGCCCCACCAAGATCTTGTTGCCGACAGTTTTTGCGGCGGCGAAACCGACGTTGTCTCCGCACCTACACTTGACCACATAGGCGCCGTCCAAAACGTTGTGTAGAACTCTCGAGCGGTCATAACCATGCAGCTTCGCATCCAACCCCGTCAGGTCTCCGACCTCACACTTCTCTGCGTTGCCTACTTTCTTCTCGACAAATCCTGCAAATCGCTCCAACTGAACGAATCCCCGAAATCCGGTTCTCTCGTAGAGCGTGACAGCCTCGGGAACGGAGTTGAGGACGATTGACTTTGCCCCCTTCAACTCACACGCCTTCGCTGCCGCAATGGTGAGCGCTGTTCCAATTCCTCTCTTCCTAAGAGGCTCAGCCACAACGAGGTTGCCTAGCCAAGCAACTTCACCAAACATTAGTGAGTTGACACAGCCAACTATCTGATCTTCAATCTCAGCCACAAAGCTCGTGCTGGGATCTAGATCGAAGTAGGGCTGTAGTATGCGTTCGTCCACCACCCAGCCTTGTGACGCTAACATCTGGATGATCTTCGGAACGTCTCGCCTCTCCATGATCCTCATCGACAGATCCAAGAAGGGCATCATCCAGGCGAGACTACATGGCTACAGGATATGGCTATAAGGCTTTTACCTCATCTCTATGGAGAAACTCCACGTATGGGGAGGAAAAAGCCTTAAACCCCAACTTGATGATGAAGAGAGACGCCAGTGCCGAGGTAGCTCAGCTTGACTTCCCGGGCCAAGGAGAGCACCCGATGCCTCTGGGCAGGTGTGGCTGAAGACCGGGTTGTCGCTGGTTCAAGTCCGGCCCTCGGCACCAAACCATGCTTTTGGAATAAGCCCGCGACAGCTCATTTGCGCTTCCGGAACAGCTTCACATCTTCGACGTCGCAGACGTACTCGAAGCCAGCCTCCACCAGCTGCCTTGCCTCACCTATCGTGCTCGGCACCTTTGAAACGTATTCTTCGACTCCATCCTCTTTGATCAGCTGCGTGTAGAGCAACGTGTTCTTTATGTTTCTGTGGCCGAGAAGCCTCATTACGTGCAGAACGTCCTTTGTCCTGTGGTACTCCATCGTGGCCTTCCATTGTCCAAAGGTGTAGAAGGTTATCTCGAGGATCCTTGGGTTTCCGAGCTTGTGAGCTGCTCTCATTCGGTATCTTTCGAAGCTGCGCCTCAGATAGTTCAGATTTCCGTAGTGCTCGAAGATGTGCTCGTCTTTCCTCGGCAGAGCGTTGAGCATCGCTACAAGCCTATATGAAACTTTGAGAATTCTTGCGCGCTAAGAGTGTGCAAGGGAGGCCAGACATCGGCTCTTGCCTAGAGTGTGGTGAGACGAGGGCTTGGAATGCCTTCGCCAATGCGAGCTAGCGTGCGGCTGATTTTCCTCTCCCCATGTTTCCGAAACCTCAATCATCAAAAATGAAAAGTTCATCGATTGTTGTTTTCAATGCCTTGGCCACGGCAGGCGCAAGGTTTAATGATGGATCGTAATCGCCTTTTTCCATGAAAAGAATGGTCTCCCTTCGCATTCGCGTGCACTGCTCCCAGTCGACGTGTTCCATTCTGCACTGTGCGTGTTCGAAAACTCACGCTGGGTTCGTGGGAGCAACTTAAAATGCGAAAGAGTCACTTTTTCCGCTATGAACGAGCATCTCCGGCTTGGCGATTTCTATAAGTTCTCAGAACTTCTTTGCTTCCGAATTTCACGCGATGTGAGCCAGTGTGCTGTGCTGCTATCGCTGCCATGGCGGCTTCGGCCATTTCTCTTCAGCCTCCGAGATGTCCTCGTTTCCCGCCTTTGAAGGACTCGTAATATTCCTTCAACCAAGGCGGTGGCTTCCCTATCTCAGTTAGTATCCTGATCAAATTTGGCGCGCTTTGGAACTGTCTCATGCACAGGTCATATTCCTCTTTGCTCGCAAAGAAATAGACTGGAATCAGAGGCTTCAGCTTCCCACAAGGGAATTCATCGCAGTAGGCACAACTCTTCAATCCCTTCTCCTTGGCGCAGGGTCGCGCCTTACACTGTTTGTCTGCAACTTTGCCATCGCTCGGACAGCCATCGCACTTGACGTTCTCCGCAGTGTAGTTCTCAAAACCATAGAGTTTCCTCCAGCCTTCAACCATCTTCTGTCTGACGGCCAGTTCCTCCGAACGAGCGGCACATAGTTGGCAGTTGTAGCCACAATACCCTACCATCTTTTCGTTTTCGGTCATGACAGACTTCACCGCTTTCTGTTCTGTCTTGCTCAGTTTTCTTTTTCCTAGTTAAAAAAACGTAGATCCTGCCAAGGAGATAATTGCTATGTGCAACACGTGGGCGTCCAGTAGACCTCCATAAGGGTTTCGGATCGGGAACATCCTCTTGGGAGACGGGCCAATCCCCATCGTCAAGGAGATAACTACCTGAAGAGTCATTACCACGCCTAAGACGCGCGCTCAAGACAACGGCGACTCGGAAGCAAGGCACCTCTGCAGAACGAGACGACAGATGCTGATGGCCAGCCTCATAGTCCTGATAATCGTTCTAGGACCGATGATTGCCGATGGAGCCCACATCTTGGCTTCAGCCCTCTACCATCATTGGCATTGTGGTCAATAGGACGGTAAGGCACGGACTAACCGACGGGCACTCCGTCATCTAGTATGCGGTCTCTGTCCGATTTGTGACGAACGATTCGGTGAACCAATTCAGCGCGGGAGAAACCCACGCGTACATCGTCGAGAGGGATGCTTACGACAGGGTCAATGCAAGTGATTTAATCAAACGCATACCCCGGAAGGACAACGGGCCTAGGTTGGAGCTGATACAGGTGGCCTGTCGTTTCCTCCCATCGCAGAGAAGCCCGCCCAAGGCTTCAAAACGGATGAACACGCTGAGATAGACGTCTGACAGCGAGAAGATCAAAAGAAAGAGAAGGGATTTGCGGGAGACATCGCCATACGTTGCTGGTTCAAGTCCGGCCCTCGACACCACTTGATAGACCCGCGGCATTTTGCTGAAATCCCCATTCGAAATCACACTTCCAGTCGCAGTCTCCTCGCTACAATTAGGTAGTATCCTGCCAGCCCCTTCCATCTCCCCCATCTCTCAGCAATTTGCCGCGCCTTCTCACTCGTGATCTCTGCATCATGAGAGTAGTAGTGTGAGATACATCTCCTCAGACCCAGGTCGTCTGCCGGTATTGCATCGAGTCTGTTCATTCCTCTGAGCAGGGTAAGCTCCGCCGTCCAAACACCGATTCCACGTACCTTGTCTAACTCATCAACGATCTCACTCGTATCTTGATAACTCTTGAACTTCTCCAGGTCAAGCTCCTTGGACGCGACTGATGCGGATATCTCTCTGATGTATTCCGTTTTCCGTCTGCTCAAACCGCAAGAGAGGAGTTGTTCGGCACTGGCAGCCGACAATCGTCTGGGGGTTGGAAAAGCGTAGTAAACTTGGCGGCCTATGTGCAGAACATCGCCGAAGGATTTGACGACATTCGTTTCCAGTGCATGAGCGACTCTGAGTGAAATCTGCTGCTCAATTATCGAAGAGATCAGTGCTTCGAAGATACTGGCAGTGTTCGGACTCTTTAGACCCCGAAGTTCCTGAGTCAATCTGTGCATTGTTTCATCGGTTTTGACGTGTTCATAGAATGGCTTGAGGTCAAGTCCCAGATTGAGACAGCTATCGACTATCTCTTTGGCCGTTTTCACGTCGCTGTCGGAGATCTCATCGACTGATTCGAGTTCGATTATGAGCTTTGGATTGTCGATGGTTCCCGAAGATTCTATGCTGAGAAATGCGAGCTTGTCTCCCAGCCTTACGACCTGCCAATACCTTTCTTTCTCGAATCTGCGAATCTGTCCGTCGCCCTCAGAATAGATGCTGAGACTTAGATCAAAATCATAAGGCGGGATCGGTCTTACCGTCAGTCGCATGCCAAAAGGATCGTTTGGATGTTTCTTAAAGGCCTTCTTTGAAACCAGATCCTCGACCTTGCGATCTGGAAACAGGAGATAACACTTACATTCCTTCAGCTCACTTTCAGATGAGCCGAACGGACATCAGCGAGGTTATGCAATTTGAAAGCTTTGGTGAAGTATGCTCAGGGCAAGGATAACATGGAGATCCGTGAAGTTACAACCCCGGAGAATAGGGACGACGAAGTATTGATTGAAGTGAAGAGCGCCGGGATATGCGGCACCGATCTCCACATTCAAGAGGGCACTTTTCCGGTCAATGCGCCGGTCACGGTTGGCCACGAATTCTCAGGAATCATCGCACAGAAAGGTAGCGAGGTCGCCGATTGGAACGTAGGAGACAGGGTAACCTCCGAAACCCATGCATATACTTGCGGCAAATGCCACTACTGCCTGAGCGGACACTACAATCAGTGCCCCCACAGAAAGGGTTTCGGCTACGGACTCGACGGAGGATTCGCAACATATGTGGCAACGAAGGCGAGGCTCCTACACAGACTGCCAGATGATGTATCATTCGACGAAGCGGCCTTGTCATCACCCTCTGCAGACATGATTCACGCAGTCATCTGCAATACAAACATCCAGCCGCTTGGCAGAGTCGCCATCATAGGACCCGGCCCCATGGGGCTAATAGGAGTTCAACTGGCAAAAATCAGCGGGGCAGACAGAGTCTTTGCCATCGGAAGATCCGCTCTGAGGCTGAACAAGGCCGCTGAACTGGGCGCAGACATGACTGTCAACCCGTCGGACGAAGATCCGACTCAGAGGATACTCAGAGAGACATCTGGAGAAGGCGTGGATGTTGTATTGGAGTGCAGTGGATCCGAGGCCGGAGCTCAACAAGCAGTCGAGATGGTCAGGCGCCTGGGGCAGATAACTCTGATCGGAATCCAGAATGTCCAGGTTCCACTCGATCTCAACAAGATCCTCTTCAAGGAAGTATCCGTCAAGGGCTCGGCTTCCAACACTTGGATCGACTGGGAGAGAGCGCTCAAATTCATGTCCAGAAGAGAACTTCGATCAGACCTCTTGATAACACACAAGTTGCCGCTCAGAGACTGGGAAGAAGGCTTCAGACTGGCTCGAGAGAGGAAAGCCATCAAAGTCGTTCTCCATCCAAGGGACTAAAGAACTGACGTTTATCAGCCGGAAGCTCTGAAAACTTCTCTCGACATATTGCGCACTGAAAGATGGTGATTTAGCATGAAGTATTGGATGCAGGAAATGCGTTGGAGGGAGGTCGAGGAAGCCATACAGAAGAACGGAGGCGTGGTTCTAGTTCCAGTTGGAAGTACTGAGCAACATGGCTACCATCTCCCTCTGGGTACCGACTCCTACTGCGCAATTGGGCTGGCTGAAGATGTCGCAAAGCAGACGGGAGCATTGATCGCTCCTCCCCTGTGGATGGGGTGGTCGCCTCACCACATGGCCATTACAGGTACGATAAGCATCCGCTCGGAGATCTTGGTCGAGTTCGTCGCAGACGAGCTTAGAAGTCTTGCAACCCACGGGTTCAAGAAGATCGTAATAATCAACGGTCACAGGATCGCAAACCTATCTCCTCTTACAGAAGCTGCTTGGAAGGCAAAGAGCGAAACCGGCGCCGAGGTGCTCATAGTGGATCCAGCTTTCATGGGGCAGGAAGCAGCAAGAGAGTTAGACATCGCCGAATACTCGCACGGCGACCAATTTGAGACCTCGCACATGCTCTATCTACATCCAGAGCTCGTCGCGATGGAGAAGGCTGTGGCATATCACCCGCCAAAGAGGAGATTCTTCATAAGCGATCCGAGAGAGAAGGGCGACAGGCTGCATATCGGTGGTACCTTCGCGAGTCTGGAGCAGATGAGGAAGATGAAGGAGATCTCAGGTGGAACAACTGGGGATCCATCCCGATCTACGAGAGAGACCGGGGAAAAGCTGCACAGAGCAATCGTCGAGAATATAGTCTCACTCATCAAAGACCTGAAGAAAGCATAACCATCGTCTGCACACTGATCGAAGTCTCAGATGCAGGATCCGTAGCAATCAATAGACGTCGTGAGACCGTGACTCCTAGAACCAAGATAATCATTCTAGTCGTTGTCATAGTCTTTGATGTCTTCGTCACAATCCCGCTCTTTGTTAGTTTCCAAGCCACCCATATCAGGACAGTCTCAAGCAAAACCCCAGCAGACTACGGGCTGCAATACCTAAACTTCACGGCGGTCACGGAGGACGGAATCTCTATCAGCGGCTGGTTCATACCAGCAGCCAGCAACTCTACGGTGATAGTGTCGCACGGCTACGGAGGAAACAAGGGCACGGTGCTACTCGCCGCCAAGCTCCTGCACGATGGCGGATTCAACTCGGTCCTCTTCGATTTCCGCGGATGTGGAGAGAGCGGAGACTCACCCACAACCTTCGGCGTAAAAGAGGCGAGGGATGTACTCGCGATAGTGGAATTTGTGAAATCTCGGACTGGACTGGATCCCGACAGAATAGGCGGACTGGGCTTCTCAATGGGAGCAGCAACCATGATCATGACAGCAGGTCAAACCTCCGACCTAAGAGCGGTGGTCGCGGACAGTCCATACTATGATTTCAGAGAGACAGCAAGATTCAGCTTCACCCACTATACGAAGCTGCCAGGACTGTTCTTCGAGATCACATACAATCTTGGGCGACTCTGGATGGGTGGCGCCGACCCAGACGCAGCTTCGCCCTATAGGTACGTGGACAAGATCCCGCCGAACGCGGTCTTCCTGATCCAAGGGAAATCAGACTCCATAGTCCTACCTGACAGCGCAGACCGGCTATACTTACGGGCGAAGGAGCCGAAGTACAACTGGACATCGATAGACGTGGGACACACTGAAGCCTACGAAAGATACCCCGAACTCTACCAGAGGTACGTGATCTCCTTCTTCAGACACTACCTGATGGGAAACCCCACACTGGAGATGCCGCAGTAAATTACGAGGCCACGCGTCGTACTATCTCCGCTACGTATTCCAGATCTTCCTTGGACATCCCCTGATGCGTGGGAATCGAGAAGACTTGGCGCGACGCCTTTTCAGTCTGCTTGAGTTCGATCTTCTCCCTACCGGAGAAGGCGCGGTAGAACTCCATCATGTGGATGGGAGTATGGTAGTAGACCGTCGCTCCCACCTTTCTCTCTCTGAGTCTCTGTACTATCTTGTTTCTCCTGGCCGCGTTGGCTCCCTTAAGTCTCACGGTATAGAGGTACCAACTGTGCTTGTAACCCTCTGGTTCGAATGGAAGAGTCAGGCTGTCTTGATCGTTCAGAAGATTCGTGACAGTGTTTGCGTTCGATCGTCTGGCCTTGAGGATTTCAGGAAGTCGTTGTAGCTGCGCCCTGCCTAAAGCAGCGACCACTTCAGGCATCCTGTAGTTGTGGCCGAGCCTGACAGATTCGTTTCCTCTTCCTTCGCCGTGATTTCGAATCATTCTCAAAGCGTCAGCATATTCCTCACTGTTTGTTGTTGTCATGCCTCCTTCGCCGACAGCAAGGTTCTTCGAGGCATAGAAGCTGAAACACGCGATGTCGCCCATCGTGCCAACTTTGGCTTCCTTGTACTCTGCTCCGACTGCCTGCGCAGCATCTTCCACGATAGAGATGCTGTACTTCTCTGCAATCTCGCGAATCCCGTCCATACTTGATGGAAGGCCATACAGGTGAACAGGTACAACCGCCTTTGTCTTCTTGGTCACAGCGTCTTCGACGCTCTCTGGATCGATGCAGTACGTCTGAGGGTCTATGTCCGCGAAGATGGGCTTCGCTCCAGTCAATGCGACAGATTCAGCCGTAGCCACAAAGGAGAAGCTGGGAACGATGACCTCGTCTCCCGGGCCTATGCCAAGGGCCATGAGAGAGGCGTGGAGAGCGGCGGTGCCAGAGCTGACAGCTACAGCGCGTTTTGCGCCGACGAAATGTGCGAAGTCGCTCTCGAACTGTGAGACGTTTGGTCCTGATCCGGTCCTCTCGGTTAGGATTCCGCTCTTCAAGATCTTCGTGACGATCTTGATATCTTCGTTCGAGATCGATAGCTTGCTTATCGGTATGGTCTCCCTCAAGACGCATCATCTGAAGACATCAGGTCTTCAACTCTTGAACGCTTTATGTCTTTCCAACTAGCGAAAAAATCTCTCTAGCACAGAATTGGGTGATAGAGTGTGCTCGCGTCCGGCCGGAATCAATCAGCCGATGTTGAAGGTCTTGCGGGCCTATTCGGACGGTGACCAATCAGAAGTTGTCTGACCGGAGCAACATGTTTTGGGTCAATGGCTTGGGTCATTCGGAACAGCTTTAAACTGCCATCCGTAGGGAGACGCGTATGAAACAGGATCAAAGTAATAAGCCTGCGAAAAGCGTGGACGATTACCTTGCGGCGGTTCCAGAGGAGGCGCGGGCCGTTCTTGAAACGCTTCGCAGGACTATCAGGGACGCTGCGCCGAAGGCTGAAGAGGCTGTTAGTTACCAGATTCCATCTTTCAAATATCATGGGCCACTGGTCTTCTTTGCCGCATTCAAGAACCATTGCAGTTTTTACGTGGTGAGTAAATCGATCATGAAGACATTCGGCAGCGAACTCAAGCCCTATGATACTTCCGGGACAACCATCCATTTCTCGGCCGAAAATCCACTTCCCGCGACGCTCGTCAAGAAAATCGTCAAAGCAAGAATTGAAGAGAATGAAGCGCGCGCAAAAAAACGCAAATAATATCCGGCCCACGTGGCCCCGTTGGAAAAGGTGGCAAGCGCAATCCTGCCTTTTCACACGTCATTTCCTAAGAAATGCGATGTGTCATTCTGCGTTTTCTTGCTTAGCTCAGGCTCATTGTTTCGAGCCTAGCGGACGGTTTGAGAAGCCTTCGATGCTCAATCATCATGCATCGATCCATGACGACCTCTATTCCGTTCTTCCGAGCTTCTCGGGCGGCCTCTTCGTTCGATATGTCCAGTTGCATCCATATCACGAGGGGATGTCCGAAGTGTCCTTTCATCTCGACAGCTTCCTTGACTATCTGAGGTACCGCATCTGAGGGCCTGAAGATGTCGATGACGTCGATCCGCATCTTCAGATTGTCGGGCAGAGACTGGAGATTCGGCCAACACTTCTCGCCAAGAATCTCGCCTGCAAATGGGTTAATCGGTATGATTTGGTAGCCTTCTCTTTTGAGGTAGGATGCGACTATGTAGCTGTCTTTGTTTGGGTCTCTGGATAGCCCGATGATGGCTATTGTACGTCTGTCTAGGATTGATCTTATTC
>Ga0129297_10001008_pt1 | contig 14041 bp, 12 predicted proteins | sample I18A1metaG_FD_94708 | JGI IMG/M metagenome (GOLD analysis project Ga0129297, IMG submission 94708) | Lake sediment bacterial and archeal communities from Gulf of Boni, Indonesia to study Microbial Dark Matter (Phase II) - ​I18A1 metaG | ecosystem: Environmental > Aquatic > Freshwater > Lake >... | reverse complement strand
CGGCGACCGACTCTCCACCCGTAACCTGGTGGCGACCCTCCGTCGCGAGCAATGGCAGGTGGTCATCGACCTTACTACCGATTACCACCTGGCTCCGGCACGGCTCGCTCGAGCGAGCGGGGCCAAGGTTCGGATCGGTTTCGAATGTTCTGGCAGGGGACACTACTTCAATATTGTGATTCCGGAGGCGCCCGAGGAACACATGGCCGATCGATTCCGTCGCCCGCTGGTTCGCCTGGGAATCAATACGACGGATCAGGCCCCCCTGCCCAGTCTGCCGGAGGCACCGCCGAGCATACCGGTAAAGAAACCGGGGAGTCGGCTCACCGGCATCCATCCCGGTGCAACTCATTGGACGCAGCGATGGCCGGCAGACTATTACGCAGAGCTGGCTGTGAAGATCCACAAAGCAGGCGATACGTGCGTGGTAATCGGCGGCGAAGAAGACCGTGCATTAGTGGAGCAAATCTGCCGCATGGCCGAGGGAGCGGTCGCGACATCTATTATTGCGGCAGGCGTTCTCGAGCTGGCGGCTGCGGTTAATTCCCTGGACGTCCTAGTCTGCAACAACTCAGGCCCGTTGCATCTCGCCGGCCTGCTGGGGGTCCCGACGCTGAGCTTCATGGGGCCAACGATCAAGGAACGGTGGTGGCCCCGCAGCCCGGCAGCCAGGGTCCTTCGCCGCGACGATCTTTCGTGCATCGGGTGCAACCAGACTTACTGTAGAATCCGCACGCACGCTTGCATGAGGGAGATCAGTCCAAGCCTCGCCTACGAGGCGTATAAAACGCTAGCCAGCACTTGACCAGTTAGGATCTCTGCGCTCCAAGTGGAGAATTCCATGCTATTGACAAAGCGGGAGGTTTTCGAACTCACAGGCCTGGGAGGATATCGGCTAGTCAATCATATCCTTAGGATGAGATTACTGATCGGCCTCATCTCCCGCCATTTCCCGAAAGGCGCCGCGCTGGCCGACATCGGATGCGCCGCCGGCGATCTGGCAATAGAGCTGCAAGCGCTTGGTTTTCAGATGACGGGGGTCGACTATGAGCCCGAGCGGGTGACAAAGGCGCGCGCCGCAGCTCGTAAGCGGGATCTGGACGTCAGATTCATCACCAAGGATCTGAGGAATGTGGAGCACGTTGCGCAATTCGATGGAATCATCATGGGCGAAGTGCTCGAGCATTTCGTCCAGCCGAAATCGGTCCTCCAGGAACATCTCGAATTCCTCAAGCCCGGGGGGAAAGTCGTGATAACAGTCCCCAACATGGCAAGCTTGAGAGCGCGCTTGAAGTTGCTTGCTTTCGGCGAATTCGCGGATCATAACCCTGAGCACAGGTACTACTTCACTCGACGCCGCTTCAGAGAACATTTCCTCGAGGCACAGGTAGAGATTATCGAGCTCTTCTCCTTTCTGGTTGAGGTAACGCTGCCCAATCACGAGCTTTCTGCACGAATGGAACGGGCGATCCTGTCGCCCTTGCTCCGGGTTGCGCCATGGTGCGGGAGTCACCTGGTCGCAGTAGTCCGGAAGCTCTGAGCGGTTTCACGAAAAAACAGCTACCAGGCAAAGATGATTGAGACACAGATCTCCGACGCTAGCCGTGGCTGTCGTCTATAATCGTATCCTAGACTACAGAGCAGGTCACTCTCAGATCTTCTGCGCCTTCTGAACAAAAACGACGTTAGTCGTCCGTTCGAGAGTCTCAAGACGTATGGGGAGAAGATCCAGGCCCCTCACTTCGTACCCCAGCTCAAAGAGAAACTGCTCAAGTGATGAAGGCGTGATACCCATGACTGGATAAGCACTCGGCGCGATCTCGCATAGTATCCATGGATAGTGTCTCCGAATGCATTGCTCCAGGCCCCGAAGCACGCGGTACTCGAATCCCTCTACATCTATTTTTATGAAGTGCACCGACTCAAGGCTGGCCTCACGGATGTAGCTGTCCAAGGGGCGAACGCGAACCAAAGTCTCGACACGAACCTGCTCCCTCGGCATGAATCCCGGCACCAGCGTGTTCCAGCCGGAATTGCCGCCATTGGATTGATAAAGAGTGCAATAACCGTCCTCGTCGCCTGCCGCGAGGTTGACGGGATAGATGCGATACTCCGGATTAAGGTATTTCAACCGTTCCAGCCGTTTGAACAAGCGCGGTTCGGGTTCGAACGCGTGCACCTGGCCAGACGTGCCGACGCAGTCTGCGGCCACGCAGCCGATGTATCCGACGTGAGCACCAACATCGAGGAATGTTTCACCGGGATGAAGGAGTCGCCGGATTAAGCCGATCACGGCAGGCTCGTACCGTTCGGCATAGATGGCCCGCTCAATCGGGTCGATCAGCTCCAACTCCATACGCAGCCTCCCGATATGAACCATTCGGGTTTGATCTGAAGCGAGACCCATCCGCAGAAAGAACCTGCGCCAAGCTCTTCGGAGAAAGGTGCCGGGATCTTCCAGCAGAAGGTTGGCCCCAGACGCGAGGCGCAAGAGAAAGGAGCGACGTTCTCCAGCAACTAGACTCATGCAACTGCGCAAGGAATTCCACCTCATACGCAATATACGTGCGTTTTGCAAGCCTGTCATATTGGGGATTATAAGCGTTTGCAGAACCATCAATCCACTCCCAAAGCCCGGCATCTGTGATATAGACAGTAGCGGTAGCAAGGAGGGAAGGGGTGGCGGAGAGAAGGTGAACCACGAAGATCCTCGAAGACACTAAAGGGGCAAGCGCTTTTGCCTCCTCTGCCTCGGCGGCAAAAGCGCTTGCTTTCCATCCATCCGGAAGAGCTTTCTTTGAGATCCTCGTGGTTCGTTTCTCCTGCCAGTGTCTGAATCGCAGGTCCGGCATGCTGTGATCCAGCGCCAAACTCTCAATCAGCGAAAACACTTTTGCCTTTCAAGTCCGGGCCAGTCGAACGTATAGTGCAAAGAGGACCGAGGTTGATCAGAATACGGTCTGCCACTTATCGGAAGCGCGAGCATGGGACGATAGTGCTTCTCTTTCTGTCCGGGGCCTGCGAGAAGGCAGTGGTCCCGGCCGAGGCCATCGGCGCGGGTCGCACATAGGTGCAGAATCCAATATGGAGCAGCACAAGCAACGCCAGCGAGAACATTTCGATACTATCGCCAGCACCCTCCCGGAACACGCACCTTTGCGTGACAACGTGATGGCCTTGCACCAACTCACGTATAACCGCAAAATCCGCCGGCTGCCCCTGCGCAACGGAGACAGGGTTCTCGAGCTGGGATGTGAATACGCACAGTTGATTCGGGTGCTGGAAGGTGAAGCCGATTTCCAGGGCGTGGGAATAGACCTGAGTTTTCGCATGGTGGCCACCGCTCATCGTGACCGAGGTAGGATGAGCTTTCTGGTGGCGGATGCTGAGGCATTACCCTTTGCTTCATCCTCATTCGACAGCCTGATGGCCATCTCCCTGCTCGAGCACTTGCCGCACCAGAAGCAGGCGCTTCAGGAGATGCAGCGTGTTTTGAGGCCGGGCGGCCACCTGCTGATGCAGTTCCCTGTCCGGGATGATCTTCTCAGCTGGCAATTCTTCTATCGTCTGCTGTTTCCGGGCCGCTTCAGCCGAGTGCTAGAGCGGCTGGCGCACGATCCGACACTAGTTCCGCTAACCACGCAGTTCAAGAGCTTGCTGCTGCAAACCGGCTTCGTGTTGCTTTGGCAGAGCCGGGATGAAGTCTTCTTTCAACCCATTTACGACTATTACGTGCTAAGCCTTCTGGACCGCTTCAAGCGCCGGAAGGATAGTATTCAGCGTCGCATCCGCAGTTCGCAGCAAATTGACAAAAACCTTCCCCGGTCAACTCGCCCTACTTTTCTGCCGCGCGCTCGCTGGCGCCCTCGACCGGCAGGCATCCACCGCGTTCTGCTGCCCCTGGCTAGTATCCTGCTGATTCCGGATTACTTGCTGAACAAGTGCGGCATCGGCGCCAGCTTGTGGGTTCTGGCGCGCAAAAAATGACCACGCGGCTGGTTGTCAGATGGCATTTTTGGAAACAGTTCACAAGTTCCATCTTCTCTTGGAGGGTTGGGCCGCTCAAGATCACCCTCGGCGTCTCGAGCCGCCCCCTTCGTGGCGCGCTTTCATCTTGCGCCGCGCGATTGAATGGCCTATATGATAGCCTTCGACGGCCTTGAGAAATCTGGAGGGAAAGGAATCATCATTCTGCGATGAGTGGCGATGAGAGTCCTCTTGGTATGCGTGCATTTTCACAGCTCCTTCGGTTGGTCCATCGGAAGAGCGCTGGAGCGCGCCGGTCATAAAGTCCACATTTTCGACTACAGACGCAACCCTTTCTCTTCCTTCCCCGGTGCGCGTGCCTGGTATTCGCGACGCGTCATGCCCGAGGCGCTTTTCCGTACCGCAGCCCAACTCCGGCCGGACTTGATGTTGCTCGCCAAAGCGGAATTGGTGCCGGGCGACGCTGTCAGCCGAATTCGCAAACGAACGGGATGCCGTGCTGTCAATTGGTTCCCAGACAGCCGATTATTCTCATATCGAAACCTCATGTCACAACTTCCACACCTTGACGCGTTTTTCGGCAAGAATAAGGACGACCTTCAAAGGCTGAGGCTGCTCGGACAAAACAACGGCCATTTCCTCCTCCATTGCGCGGATCGCGAACTGCACACCGAAATCGTCACGACGGAGGATGAACTGTCCTGGTACCGCTGCGAAGTCGCGCTGGTGGGAAGCTATTATCCTTATCGCGATTTCTTCCTGTCGAAGCTCCAGAATTTCGATTTCCACATCTGGGGCCCCGGATGGGAACGATCGCGCATGGCCGAACGAAAAGGGGTGGTGATGGGCTGCGATGCGCGATCCTTCGAGCAGGCGAAGGTCTTTCGTGCGGCGACGGTCAACATCAACCTGCACCATTTCGATGACACCGGCTGTCTTAATCAGCGAGTTTTCGACATCAACGGTTCAGGCGGATGCCAGTTGATGGACGGCCCCCGAGACATGGAGAGCACCTTTGAAATTCCTGAGGAACTGGACACCTTTGCATCCATCGACGAGCTGAACTGGAAAATACGCCAAATTCTGGCGACACCCGAACGCGCACGTCAAATGGCGCGGCGTGCCCGCGCCAAGACGGCAGCGTGTCACACCTATGACCATAGGATCGCCGAGATCCTGGGTGTCCTCAGGATCTGAACCGCTTTGCCTTGCAACCTTGAAGGTCTGAGGATTTGCAGCAATGCGCATTGTGGATAGGGCTCGCTCGCTTCTGATGCGCGCTCACAGAATAAGAGCTTCTCGGAGCCGACAAGACTGGGAGAGCGAGTACGGTAACAGCACCTGGGGGCTGCTGTCCGATCTGACCGAGATGGGACGGTACTGGGTAGCAACCGGTTACTGTGCCCGAACATTCCAGCGCCCTTCGATCCTGGACGTCGGGTGTGGCACAGGTCTCATGGAAGAAAAACTGCGCCTCCTCCCTTACTCCAGATACCTGGGCATCGACTTCTCGCTCAACGCCCTACTTCAGTTTCGCAATAGCCGTGACTACACACCAAGACTGGTCTGCGCCGATCTCAATGACTTCTGGGTCACAGAAAAGTTCGATGCCATCGTCTTCATGGAGGCATTCGAGGCCGACATGCCGATCCCTCAAACCCTGGAAAGGTACTGCGCCTTCCTTCGTCCTAAGGGACGCCTCATCCTATCCATGTATGACGGCGAGAACAAAACGGCCACCACTCGCATGTGGGGAAAGATCAGAGAGAGTTTCAAAGTCGAAGATGCCACTCAAGTGGAGAATCTGCCGACACAGAAGAGCTGGAAGATAGCGCTGCTGGCGCCGTGACGGGATTCTGCGGCCTTCTCTAACGCGAAGCGCCGGCCGCATCGTCTTCCTTACCCGACGGTGCTTCCCACGCCCTCGTCCTCCAGAAATCCAGAATATATCCGTTGAGGATTCGCCACGCGTCCACAAAGGGGACAGCCCAGTTGAGCAACATCATGGACCAGAAATCCGCGGCTCTCAATTGAAATCCAATCGGGAGAAGCTCCCGGCGATAGGCTAGGGCACGCCTGCCGTCCGCCAGAAGATGCAGGATCAGGACCGCGAGAAGGAGGCTGAACATAGGCGTCCAGGCAAGTCCCGCAAATGTGGGAATCCCAAACCACAGGAATCGTTTGACGATCTGAGTCACAACTCCTCGGTGCCTCTGCCAGTGATCGCCATCGGGATGCTTTTTGCTCATGTAGCAGAAGTACTGAAAGTAGCTCCTCTGGCGGAGGTAGCTTCCAAAGGTCTGATAGCGCGACGGGTGTTCCACTCGCATTCGGCTCTCGTAGAAGATGGGGCAGCCGCTCTTCTTGAGGCGCAATCCGAGGTCTTCATCCTCGAAGTAGATCACGAAGTGAGTGTCGAAGCCGCCGACACGCCAGAAGGCCTCCTTTGGAACGGCAAAGTTGCATGTCACTATGGGCTCAGAGTCCTTGAAGACGGAATGGACAAACGTGCTGGCAGGAAATCGGCTGTAGGTATGGCCTAGCAGCGCCGCGCCATGCTTTTGCACTTCCATAGAATCCTGGATTACGCGCAGCCACTCCTTCTCCGGACGGCAATCATCGTCAGTAAAGGCCAGCACCATGCCATGAGCATTCTCTGCGCCGAGATTGCGCGCGCGAGAGGCGCCGCCATGCTGCTGGGTGAAGAACCTGACTTTTCCTGCCAGCGATGCGAGATATGCGCCTGTGCCATCATTTGACCCGTCATCAACGACGAGAATCTCGTATTGCTCGCGAGGGAAATCCTGCTCGAGGAGGGCGTCGATGACACCCGGCAAGACTTTCACACGGTTGAAGGTGGGGATGACGACCGAGATCTTGACCATGGTTGGTTGACGGCTCAAGGCTCGCTCGGCATTGGATCGACTAAGGGCCGCCCCCTACCTGCGTGTCGGAACAGCCTTCGCAACAGACTCTTGAGAGGATACAGAGCGAGATCGAGCACAAAGCGAAACAGGCTGTCGCTACGAACCACCAGCCGGCCGATATCAAAGACCTGCCTGGGGTCCGGCAGCGCTCCGGATACAAGGCAGCAGGCGCCAATGTAGCCGGCTTCCCGCAGGATCGGGAAGAGCTCCGCGCTGCAATGCCCGTAAGGATAGCAAAAGACGCGGCTGTAGTTAGGCAGCCTTGCCTTCAGCTCCGATAGAGAAGAACGAGCGTCTTCCGCAGCTTCTTCTCCCGAGAGGTGCGTGAGCGAACTGTGCGATTTGCCATGCGATCCAATGCAAACCTCCTGCCCTGAAAGCTCTCTCAATTCACTCCACGAGAGAATATCGATCGGAGGAACCTTGTGAACTCTGTCCCACTCATTCGACTTGCCTATGAAGTCAGTGGGCACAAAGACTGTGGCAGCCCAGCCCTTCTCCCGCAATATCCCGAGAGCGTTGTAGCGGATGTTCTTGTAGCCATCGTCAAAAGTGATACAAAGCCTGGGAAGCATCCTCACTTTCCCGCTAAGATTCTCCTGGACCACGGCGTCAACGAACTCGCTCCGTAATCCCAATACCGACAGGACGCGCACGTGCTTGCGGAAGGATTCCGGACGAATCACAAGTCCGGGGATGCCGGTCTGTTCCGTGCCGACTCCGTGGTAGACCAGGATGAAAACGCAGTGCCGAAATAGCCACACGTAACCGATGAGGGCAAGAACGACCGAGATCCAGATTACGATCCACATAGCTCTCGATAAACCTGACCCAGCCTTGCCGAAACCGCCGCTGCAGAGAAGCCTGCGACGGCTCTGCTGCGGGCCCTTTTAGCCAATCGGCTCCTCTCATCCGAGTCGCGGAGCAAAGTCGCCATCGCATCCGCGAGAGCCCCGAGGTCGCGAGCGGGCACAATCCGCGCGGCGTCCCCTACGACATCCGGGATTCCTCCTGTGCCTGTGGTTATGATCGCGCGGCCTGCGCTCATGGCTTCCACCAGGGCGTACCCGAACTGCTCTGCGACACCCCTAGATGGGATGGAAGGATACACGAAAACGTCGCCCAGCCGATACCAGGGATGAATTTCCATGTAGGAGACCGAGGGAGCGATGATCACCCTATCCTGTAGACCGCGTTCCTGCGCAGCCCGGTGGATCCACTCCGCCTCGGGTCCGTCGCCTACCAGGAGTAAGCGCAGATTCCTCGATTCCCAACCATGGCAGACGCGTTGGAACGCGTCCATCAGCAACCTCACGCCCTTGTCTTGCACGAGCCGCCCGATGTACAAGAAGACGAAATCGCGGGGCGCAATCCGCAGGCGGGCCGCGAGAGCCTCGTCACGCGGCCCGGGAGAAAATCTCCCTGAGTCCACCCCCATGCCCTGCACCAGGATTTTTGATTCCTCAACTCCATTCTTCAACAACGCCAGCCGAGCGGCTTCGGTGGCGGCGAGGACGCGCGTGGCGACAGCATAGACCCTGGCAATCTGCTGCCGCTCCTTGAGAGGCAATGTCCCTTCGTAGGGTTCGGTGTCCCAGTGAGTAATCACGAGTGGAACGTTATGGCGCCGGCAGGCCGCCGCAGCCTGCCTGGTATAGGTATACCAGCCCTCGAATGTGTGAACGAGGTTCGAGCCTCTCACAATGGCGGGCACGCCCGGCATTGGATAGCGTTGCCCGAGAAGCCGGGTGCGCCACGCATTCAACAATGAGCGCCCGCCGAACAATCCGGAGTCAGCGTATCTGCACACTCGCACCGGCAAGGCACACCTGGTCAGATCGAATAGATTCTGAGGGAGGATATAGGCGCAGACATCGAAGTTCTCCAGCAGCGGCTCGTAATTCTGGGCTTCGAAGAGGCCAAGATAGGGGCCCCGAAGCAAGGCAATCCGCGGTCGCTTCATGGATGAGCCTTTGCGCGCTCGAGCATCGAGTCCAGGATTTCAATCACCATCGAAGGCTCGAGCCTTCGAATGCACTCATAATCGCGATCGCAGGCAAATTCCGGCAAACAAGGACTGCAGCCTATATCCCGGCGCACGACGCGATGGAGGCGGCCGAGAGGGCCCCACAGGCTTGGATTCTGATATCCGAATATGGCAAGCACCGGCGTGCCGACCGCCACCGCAAGGTGCAGCGGCATAGAGTCATTGTGGACAAGGAGCGCGCACCGCTCCAAGATCGCGGCGAGCTCGCGAATGCTCAGCTTGTTGATGAAATCGATCACCCCTCTCGACAGCTCGCCGCGAAATGCCTCCGCAAGCTCCTTTTCATCCGGACCACCGAGCAGGACGACCTTGTGATCGGCCTGCTGCAACACGTGCCGTGCCACCTCTGCGAAATTCGAGGAAGACCAGCGCCGCTTCTCGACCTGAATCCTGCTGGTTCCCGGATGAATCGCTACGAGCACGTCGCGCTCCAGATCCACGCCGGAATTGCGCAACAAATGCTCGGCCCGCTCCCTTTCCTGCGGAGTGATTACATAGTGAAGGCAAATTTGAGGCGGCTGCGGCATCCCCAGCTTTGCCAGCGCCGCGAGAAAGTAGCAGGTTCTATGGACCCGGCTGTAAACCTCGTCTTCGCCGTCGACACGATGGGTGAACATCCAGGAGAAGCGGAGCGGTGTGTAGCAAAGGCGCGCAGGAGTCCGGCTCAGCCAAAGCGCGAACGCGAGTTTCTTCATGCGCGAAAGGCAGATTGCCAGGTCAAACCGACGAGAAAGCAGAGTCGCGATGAGGCGGAGATCGTTCCACCGGCTTGCCTTTTTGCCATCGGGAAGAATCAAAATCTCGTCGATGAGCTCGAGATTCTCCAGCGCCGGCGCGGCCGTGCTGCCCACGAGGTAGGTGATCTTTGAGGTGGGAAAGGCCAGTCTCAGCCCCTCGAGCAACGGGGTGCTGAGAATGACATCTCCAATCGCGCCCTGGAGGGCTACTATGATATTTTGGCCGGAAGATCCTCCACTTCGCTTCATACACAGTCCGACGGCTCGATGTCCTTCTTGCGGAGCAGAAGAAACCTGTTCAAGGCAATGTCTCGAAATATCGGCCAACGTCCGAGGGCCCGAAACGGCCACCGGTCATGCAGCGCGCCAATTCTCCGGTACCCGAGAGGAAACCAGGCCATCAAATACCCGGCTCCCCGCGTCATGCGGATCTCGAAGTAGGGCTTCAAAGCGCGGCGCATGTGCCACGGAAGCATCAGCCTCTCAAATCCCGCGTGGCCGCCCCACGGATCCCAATACCCCTGCCCATGCCTGAGATCTTCCAGCCACTTCCGAAGCCCCATCAGATTCAAGTAATTGGGGGAGCTGACCACGGCGTAGCCGCGCGGCCGGACTACCCGGGCAATCTCCCTGGCGGCGGCATGGAGATCTGCCACGTGCTCCAATACCTCGGTGCAAACCACAAGATCCACTCGGCAGTCCGAAAGAGGCAGAGTATGCACATCAGCCACAAAGGAAAGAGCCCAAGGCACGTCGCGCCTTCCGGCGACCAGGGCGTCAAGGCTGAGGTCGAGAGCGATCAACTTGCACTGAGGAAAAGCGTCCCTCAATAGCGCCAAATTGCTTCCCGAACCAGAACCGACGTCGCACACAATTTCCAGGTCGAAACCATGGATCTGGCCACAGATCTCGCGGAGGACTTGCTGACTGTAGGGCGCAGACAGGTAGCTTCCCGCCTCTGTGCCGCCCTTGTAGAAGTCCATGCGGCGCCTGGCATTTAACGAGTCTGAGGCCATACAAGTTCGCGAAGACCTCTCCACTCTCCCATATCGAAAACACGAAAAAGGTAAATGGACACCGGATACAGAATTCCGATCGCAATCGCCGGCCAGAGCGACTGAATATTCCATGCTTGGCTTCCGCGAGCCGCCACGCCCAGTATGAAGCCGCACGCGGCCACGGGAACCAGCAGCCGAGAAACCGCCAGCACTAACGGCCGAGTCATGGAAGTTGCTGCAAGGCAGACAACCGTGCCGACAAGCTCGGTGCCGACCGTAGTGAGCGCGGCACCTACCGCGCCGTAAATGGGAATGATCAGATAGTTGAGCGCAACGTTAAGAACCAGCATTCCAAACGTGATGCGCATCAGCAGGCCGCTCTTCCCACGCGCAATAATAAGCGTAGAGAAGAGGATGTTGGCAAACACAAGGATCTCGCCCCAGGCAAGAATCGCGAGCAACGTCGCAGAGCCCTCAAAGCGCGTGCCGTACAACAGGCGTGTCACTAAGTTGCTATAGAACGAGAGCAGCATGACCACCGGGACGATTCCAGCCAGCAGGATCTTCAGCGAGATCCGGACGAGCTTCACTAGGAAGATCTCGTTCCCCTCATGTACCTGCTGGCACATGACGGGGAATATGCTGCTGGCAACGGCGGAAGCGACCAGCGGCAGCGCTTCCGTCAGTCTGTAAGCAGCAGCATAAATGCCTATGGCGGTTTCGCTCCAGTAATGACCAAGAAAGAAGACGTCAATGCGGAGATAAAGAGCCACGAAGACAGACGTCATGAAAAGGGGCACCCCCTCCCCCAGCATTTGCCGCACGGCAGCGACGTCGAGTCGGAACACGGGGCGGAGCAAGGAGCGCGACCACAGCCAGAGGAAGATGTTGGCCAGGGAGCCGAGCAATACTTCGCTGCCAATCAAGGCGGCAAGCGAACCGCCTGAACGTGCGATCCATTGAATCACGGCGAACAGGACAAGCCGAGAGGCAAGGCTGACCAGGGCAGGACCATAAAGCATGAGACGCGCGTTGAAAACCGCGGTTGAGGTCGCCAGCGGCGCCGTCAGGAACGATAAAGACGAAAGGGCTATGAGCCAGGTGCGCTCCACACGCCCGTAAAAAGACAGCGCACATAGGAACGCTGCCATGCAGGACAACAGGGCGAAAAGCCACCGAATGAGCAAAGCATGTCCGAGCCAGGCACGTCCCTTCTCGTCGCCTTGGGAGATCCCACGGATTACGACCGTAGTCAGCCCGAGGTCGGTGGCCAGGGAAAATGCCGCGACATATGCGAAGACGTAGCTGTAGAGGCCGAACCTTTCAGCACCCAGAAAACGCGCGATTGACAACATAATCAGGAAGCCCGTCAACTTGTTGGCGACGTTGGTTGCCAGCAGTGCAGCCGAGTTCATCGCTATGCGTTTTGCCAGGCTCATGCGTTAATCCAGACCTCCAATAAGAGATCTTCGGCCGGCGCGAACGTTCGCTTTAGAAGAGTGGGGTTGATCCCAATCCATCAAAGCTACTGATCACCACAGCCTCCTGCCTTCCCCCGTCAAGCTCCACCCTCCGCTCTCAGCGCTCTTCTCAGAGAGAGAGCAGAGCGGATCCACAACCATACGAGCGCTGCAAGAAGAATCATTACAACCCCCCTCTCCCCGGAAGACCCTTGCGCCCATGCGGAGACCCACCATAGATCAGGCGGTCGCTCTTCCAAGAGCCTGATCTGCGCGAGCACGCGGACGTAAGGGAGATGCGCGTATGCCCCGCTCTCTTCTATCAAATCGCGCATCAGCCAGTACCCTCGATTGTGGTCCGCCAGTACCCCGCTGAGCTGCACGGCCAAGCCCAATGCAAAGGCGGCGTATATCAAAGGCTTCAGTCTCCTCAATCCGCCCCGACAATCTTCCCCAAGAAACACCAGCCCCAGCGCAGCCAAAGGCATCGAAGGAAGAAGAAATCGGGGCCCCCAGCTAACGTTGCCGGCCCAGTTGCCGAAGCGGGCGTAAAACACGAGGGGAAGCAATGAGCCCGAAGCCACCACCCAGAACGCAGGAGCGCTTCGCTGAAACAGCTTGCGGAATCCTGCGACTGCGACCGGCACAACCGGCGCGTACCAGATCAATCCTGCCTGCAAGTCGAGAATCTGCCCGAAAAGCCCCGGGAGCAAACTGGAACTGAAGGCATCGTAATTCGGCTGTGAAGGGTCGGTAATGTTGTATCCCAGGTCCAATGCGTGGCCGAAACGAACGTAGTTCCAGGAGCCAAGCAACAGAATGGGCAGCACCATCATCACGCACATCCAGATCAACGACCGCACTCTGAATTCTCCGCTCTTCCAGGCCTTCAATAGCCAGAACAGTGGTATCAGAAACGCGAAGAAAACGCAGTCGATCCTGGTGAGCACCATCCATCCGGCGCAGAACCCGGCAAGTGCCATCAACCCTGTCGCATTGGGCAACGCGCGTTGAACGCAGAGCAGTCCCAGAATTAGGAGCACCGTCACCAGCATGTGATTCATGAAGAACTTGGCTTGGACGAAATAGAAAGTGCTGATTCCAATCGCACACACAACGGCAAATGCCTTAGCTCGGCCACATCCCAACCCTAGGATAAAGACAAGCCAGAGTGCCAGGCCCGCAGCTGCGATGACCGGGCTAAAGAGAGACACGATCAAGCGCTCGATCGCTTGGGGATTGCTGGTTGAGAATACTCGGGTGACGAGTCTTGCCACGGCTGCTAAAGGCACGGCAGCCAACGGCTGTCCCAGGCCGGCCTTCGCATAGAACTTCCCCCCGAGGCCGAACTTGCCCATAGCTCTGAAGTCGTTGACCCCCGTCCGTACTCCTCGGTAATACGCCTCTTGTTTAGCAGGAATTGTCCCTCCGTTCCCGTCGAGGATCGAATTGGCAACCAGGAAGTGAAGCTCCTCGTCGACGTGGTAGAAATGACCACCATGAAACAGGCCGAAGACTGCTAGGAAGAAGGCGCCGGACCAGATTGCTGCCCTCAGCGTCGATTTCCACATTTCAGCACAGGTAGGATCGCCCATGAAGTATTTTGACATCCGGGAGCATGAGGACAGGGGGCGGCTTGCAAGGAGGCACGATAGTGTTTCCTGGTAACAAGCGACATATTGCCGCACGCCCTCCGGGCCTTCAAAGTCGAAACTCTGGAAATAGACCGGTCAAGACTTATCTCACTTCATCCAGCGCTCAGACAGCACTGTGGTAAGGTATCGCCGTGCGATCGACGGCCACTGGAAGTCGCGCTCAGCCCGCGCGCGGCCCGCCTGGCCCAGCCGCCGCCTCAAATCTGCATCGGAGAGCAACGAGAGTATCT
>Ga0129297_10001007_pt1 | contig 14048 bp, 9 predicted proteins | sample I18A1metaG_FD_94708 | JGI IMG/M metagenome (GOLD analysis project Ga0129297, IMG submission 94708) | Lake sediment bacterial and archeal communities from Gulf of Boni, Indonesia to study Microbial Dark Matter (Phase II) - ​I18A1 metaG | ecosystem: Environmental > Aquatic > Freshwater > Lake >... | reverse complement strand
TATAGCCCTGCACTTGCCAATCCACCCAGGGGATCGCTGGCTCGCCGAAGCGGGGCGCCGCTCGCTCGAAAGGGTGGGCGATGAAACCAAAGCCGCCTCGCTGGTTCACTTCGTTGATCAACGCTTGCGGCTCAGGGGCAAGGTCAGCCAGGGTTTCGTAGATGTCAAAGACAAGGTAATGATTGACCTGCGGTTCGCGCGCCGTGTCGTGAATCTCCTCCCCGATGAGCATCAGCGTACGCCCATACCAGCCATCCAGCCCCGGCACATAGACGTTGTGATCAGTGGGGATGATGAAATCCAGGCCCGCCTGTTGCGCGGCCCGGATAACCTCAGCGATGCTCGCGCTGCCGTCTGGGTGCGTGGTGTGAAAGTGAACGTTGCCAACATATTCGTGCACGCTGAAAGGCCCCAATGCCTTGCTCTCCAGGGAGTTTTCAGACTCTCGTAACTTTGGCTGGTAATTCCATCTTACGTCCGGTGGCGATGTCGAAGATCACCCGCCGCGGGACGTAACCAAGCGCCCCTGTCGGGCAATGCTCAATGCAAAGGCCACAGCCTCGGCATAAGGCTTCGTCAATGACGGCCTGGCCATTGCCATCAAAGGCTAAAGCTCCTGGTCGCAGACACCATTCTTTGCAGACCTGGCAGCCGTCGCAAGATTCGGGCTTCACCAGATGGCTGACAAGGAAGCTGGGAACTAATCCCCATTCCAGTTCCGGTGCCCGATGTGCTCCACACCACTGATCGCAAGCGCACAGCCAGTTTACGTAGGCGCCCAGGCGCCAGCCTACTGTGAGCATACACCCCTTTTGGCGCTGCTCTGCCAGGATGTCCATAGCTTGTTGCTTGGTAATGGCGCGGAATGGTTGGGAACTTTGCCTGAAAGTGATCTTGGCTGCACTATTAAGGCCGATGCACTTCCATGCCTCTGGCTGATCGGGAGCCAAGATTTTTCGGCAAGAGCAAATGGACAGTCCTATCTCATTAGCTTTGCTGATTACCGCGACCGCTGAATCCAAATCGGGCAAGACCTGAAAGCCGTGTAGTCGCTTGGTGACCCAGTCCCACAGAGCGCGAGTGACCCCTGTCCATCTTTCGGAACCATACGGCTGTCTGCTTGCGACGCTTTGTAAGCCGGGCAGGACAATCTTCTGGTACATCGCTTGGTCAACCAAGTCAGTTAGCCAATTAGAGTGGGTGTGGCTTTGCCCTTGCAGATACCAGATTTTCCCTACGTGTTCTTCACAATGCAGGCACATTTTTCCCTCTTCTTCCCCACAATTCATTTTGCCAGATTAAGTCTTGGAAGATTATATACATACTTAGCGACAGCGCAAAAAGAAGCGCCGAGCCTGCCGGCGACAAAGATCAGAGCATACTCTTCCCCATTCTTGATTACCTTGACATATCACCAATCCACTGACAACCTTTGCGCGCACTCTTGCCCACCGTGAAGAGATTGACTTCTGATTGCGCCCATACTATAATTGTAAATGCGACGCGGCCTTTGCGACTCCTGAAGGTCATTTAGCATTGCAGACGCGGAAGAGTGAGTTGAGATTATAGTGCGGCTGATTTTTCCGACCCGTGAAAGAGGAATTCAGCGATGGAGGAGATTTCCAACCGTTTAGAGCGGGTCCCTCTCTTTGCCCCGCTTTCCAGAAGGCAGTTGGCCGAATTGGCGACCGTCGTCAAGCGTTCCCATTTCTCCCAGGGAACGACAGTCGTGCGTCAGGGTGACCTGGGGACGACCTTGTTCATCGTCAACTCGGGTGAGGTGGTCGCTCTGGCCATAGACGAGAAAGGGGAGCAGATGCCGCCCCGTTTCTTCCAGGTGGGCGATTCCTGGGGCGAAACCTCCCTGCTTGTTGGCGAGCCGCGCGACGCCACCATGCGGGTCAAAGAAGATGCCGAGCTGCTCTACATCCCCAAGTCCGATTTCGACAACTTGGTAGCTGCGCATCCGGACATCTGGGACTCGCTCGCCATGCGCCCGGATGTCCATCTCAAGCTTTCGGCTCCCTCCTTTTCCTGGCTGGGCAAAGGGGAGCGCGTGGAGTGGTTTGGGCGCAAGCATTGGATCATGTTCGTCCGCAATTTGGCCGTCCCTCTAGGCTGGTGGTTTATCTTCGTTGTGATCCTGCTGCTGGTGGGGCGCTCCCTTTCCCTGGGAGCTTTGGCGATAGGAGTATTGGTTATTACGGCCCTGATCTCCCCCTGGATGCTCTGGCTTTACATTGACTGGCGCGACGATTTCCACATCGTCACCAATCAGCGCGTCGTGCATGTCGAGAGGGCGTTGTTTCAGTACCAGTCTCGTGACGAGGCTCCATTGGACAAGGTGCAGAATATCTCGATTCGGCGGAGTGAGCTGGGGAATTCGTTGGGTTACGCGGACATGAGCATCGCCACCGCAGGCGGGCGGGGAGGGCACGTGGATTTCCACTGGGTTCCTCAGCCAGAGCTTGTCACCGACGTGATCAACGAACAGATACGCCGCTTCAAAATGCAGCAAAGGATGGAGGAGCATCAGGAAATAGCGCAAGCGTTAGAGGAACGCCTCTCTCCGGCCCAGGCTAAGAGTTGGTGGGAATATCAGCCACCTGTGAAACCTGTGCTCAAGCGCGACGGCTTGAGCCTCTTGGCGCGCGGCAGAGGGTGCTCCCGAGCCATTACCGACTCGGCGCTCTACTCTTTCATGGTGCACCCTCATCTGCCCCGCCTGGGACGCATCGTGGAGGACGGGAATATCATCTGGCGCAAACATTGGATACTTCTGGTGCAGGGGATCGCTGTTCCCTCCCTTCTCTTCCTCGCCCTTCTAGGCGTGACACTCTTTGAAATATACCGCCTTTTCCTGGGGCGGGGCGGATTCTCTCTGCTGGTGCTAACCCTCTTTCCGCTGATGGGAGCTTTCTTTTGGCTGGCCTGGCGGTATGAGGACTGGCGCAACGATATTTACGTGGTGACACCAACGCAGATCATAGACATCGAGCGCACCCCCTTTCTTTTCCGCGAAGCGAGACGTCAGGCGAGCCTGGAGAACATTCAAGACATTCGCTTCGAGATGCCTGGCTTTTGGGCTTCCATGCTCAATCGCGGCAATGTCCTGATCCAGACAGCAGGCCAGGGGCAATTCACTTTCGATTCCGTCTATGATCCCTCGTCGGTACAGCGGGAGATATTTCTGCGCATCGAGGCCTTTCGGGAGAGAAGGCAGGAGGCGGAGCGAAGGGAGCGCGAGCGCCAGCTTGCCGACTGGTTTACTGTTTACCAACAGCGCCAGCGACAAAAGGGAACCTGAGACTCATCAGCGGTATGAATGAGTACAGCCTTTTTCTCCCCTTGTTCATCTATAACAAGCAGCATCTCTTACAGTCACAGCAATCACCGCAAGTAATGCAACTACTTTGTGTCCGCGACTTTGCCCCCCAACTCTTTTTCCCAATACCAGAAAGCGCGACCGATATAAGCTCCCACAGCGCGCTCGTAGAAAGCGATTGGCCCCACCCAATCTATCTCGATGCGCGACCACCCTGCACGCTGCATGTCCACCAGGCAGCGTTTGAGCGTCACCGTCGCTATCCCCAGGCCACGAAATTCCGGCAGCGTGAGCAGTGGCCCAAAATACATCGGTGCGTCGGTGCCATAACAGGCAAAATTGACCATTCTGCCCTCTTTTTCCGCAACAAAGAGCGATATCGGATCGTTCTCCCAGGCCTGGGCGATCTCCAGGGCCCACCCCTCGCTGAAGGTTCTTGCCAGTTCCACCACTTTCTCCCTATCCTCAGGAGCCGCCCGCCGCGCGGTGATGCCGAGTTCCCGCAGTCGCCTTTCCTCGGCCTCGCTGCCAAAGTCCCGCCCCGCCAGATCAACCCACATATTGACGCGCGTTTTACGATCCGTCACATAGCCATGCTTGACCATAAAGTTGACAGCCCCAGTGTAACGTATGTCCCACCCGCCCGCGAAAAAGGTCAGTGGACACCAGCCAGCGGTCACCTGGGAGACGCCGGCCTTGGCGAAATTCGCTTCTACTTCTTGAAGCAGGCGACTGCCTATCCCCTGCCGCTGGCGATCCGGACGCACGACCATTCCCTTGATCCATCCCCTTCCATCCCGGACGATGCCAAGGAGAAAGCCCAGCGGCTCTCTCGCCTCCTCCGCCACCAGCATGAACTCGGGACGATAGACAGGATCGCCCAAGGTGCGGAAATGGATCGCGCGCGCATCCCAGCCATATTCGTAAGGCAAGCGGTTGATCCAGTTCAACAGTGTGGGGAGGTGTCTTTCTTGCAAAGAGATGATCTTCATGCCTTCCCTCCCGCATCGGTCTCGTCCAGCTTGAGCAGGCGCGCCGCATTCCTGTAGTACACCTTCTCCAGCACCTCCGGTGGCAGGTAGAGGCCGTAAATCCGCCACCGCCCCTGCGACGGTGGCTCCGAAGGGGTGTAGGGAAAGTACTCATCAGCGGTTTCCAGGAAGCGATAGTGGATACGATATTCTTCCACGTTAGGTCTGGTATCCGTCCCGAAAAGGATGCGGTCGGCGTGTCTCAGGAAAAAGCGTCGCGCGGTATAGGGCTGTCGCCCCAGTTCCGCAAGGCGCGCGCTGATGTCCACATAAAAGTGGGGACAACGGTCCATCAGATCGGAGGCAAAGGATAGGTTTTCGGGATAACAGCCCACATGAGCACCGATAAAGGTCGTGTCCCGGTGCCGTTCCACAAGTGCAGCGAACTGATCCATGATCTCCAGGAAACTGGGGAAAGGTGGCCCGTAGAAGTGCCAATTGGGGTGACGGATCAGTTCCTCGTAACGCTCGTTGAAACGATCCAGTGGATCGAAAAAGGCGACCGGATCTCCTACATGGATCAAGACCGGGATGTTCAGCTCTGCCGCCTTATCCCAAAGCGGCGCGAGACGCGGATCATCTACACGCGCCAATGTGCCTGTAGCATCGCACACGCGCAACCCAAAGTTCTTGAATATTTTAAGCCCGCGTGCCCCACGTGAGACGGAATCCTCCAGGCTACGCGCTGCCCATGGCCCGAAATTCGACTCTGTCTTGAAACGTTCCCAATCCACACAGGCGAACACAGAAAAGCGATCCGGGAGGGGATTTTGGTAGGTATCGAGGTGTGACTGCAACTTCTCCCCCCAGGCATTGGTCAAATCCACGATCATCTGCACCCCAGCCTGATCTATGATTGCCAAGAGATCGGAGGCCTTCTGCTTGTCCACCCCCCATTCCGATATCCACAGGTGATTGTGGGCATCAATCACTGGATAGCGCGGCTTTTCTACCAGGTGCTGCGGCACCACCAACTTGGAGAACGGCAGGTAGTCTCTCAGAAGCAGATTGCCTTTTTCTTCTTTTTCCATTGCTTTCACCTCGCTGTATTTGTCATGACCAAGTGAGCGTCAACTATCGCCCACTGCCTGTATGGGTGCATTTCAGTCCTGGGGCGAAGCGAGAAATGCGCCCACAGAAACCCGTTTTCTGGCAGAAAACGGGTTTCTAGGCCGCTGCTGCCCCAAATAGTGAAATGCACCCGCCTGTATATCCCTCAGTTCGCAGAGCGCTCCCATATTCCGCTATCGGTGCCAGCGTACAGTTTGCGGCACTCGTTAGGGGTAACGGCTAGAGCCTGCACGACGCTATTCCCCAGCCCATCGTTGTAGGGCATCCAGGTGAGGCCGGCGTTTTCGCTGATAAAGACGCCGTTTCCACTTGTGCCAGCATAGACCGTGCGTCGCCTGTGAGGATGTATGGCCAGGGAGTAGGTCTTGCCCAAGCCAACATAAGCCCAACTGGCGCCACGATCCTCGCTGCGAAAGACACCATCATCGGTGCCGGCTAATAAGATGCGCGAATCACTAAGGCTGATGGCCAGGCTCCAAACAACCATACTGGTTAAGCCTGTGTTAGACTGCTGCCAGGACTCTCCTCCATTGGTGGAGCGGAAAATGCCTTTGTCCGACGTGCCGGCCAGGATCATGTGGGGAGCATCGGGGACAATGGCCAGGCAGTTGATCTCTGTGCTGGTCAGGCCATTGCTCGCGGGTGTCCAGACGCTGCCTCCATCCGTGCTTTTGTAAACCTGGTCGGACGCCGCGTAAAGCGTGTCCGGATAGCTGGGATGGCTGGCCAAGGCATAGACGTAACGGTTTGCCAGGCCAGTGTTGGCTTCTTGCCAGGTATTCCCTTGATCCGCCGAGACGAAAATGCCGTCCCCGTAGACCGCTGCATAGATCCTATCGTTGCTTGTCGCCAGCAGAGCATAGACGCTTCTATCGGAGAATCGAGGGAGCTGCTCCCAGGGAAGAGTGCAATCGAGGCGACGATAAAGGCCATGGCTACCTGTGCCTGCATAACTGACGCTTGGCCGCAACGGATCACAGGCTAGAGCCTTAATCGGGACACCGCTCGCGCCGCTGAGTTGCCACCCCAAGGGGAAATTCTTGAGAGCAAGAGGCAGATAAAGGTGGCTCAGGCTGACAGCGTAATTCTTAAGAGCAAGAGGCAAGTAACAGCGCAACACGTTGTTGGGACGGGTTGGGGTTCCGGGCGATGCACAAGAGGTGCAGCGAAAAACCTGGACGCGGCTGTTGGCGTCTACCACATAGACATCTCCCGCGCTGTCCACTGCCACACCGGAGGGATAGCTAAACTGACCAGGCGCACAGCCATATCCGCCCCATGCAGCGATAAAATCCCCGAAAGCATCGAACTTTTGGATACGATGGTTGCCTGTATCGGCGACATAGACATGCCCGGTAAGCCAATCCACAGCGATGCCGGAAGGGCTTTCAAACTCCCGAATAGCGGAGCCTTGTCGCCCCCACTCGGTGATGTAACCACCTTTGCCATCCAGAACCTGAATGCGATGGTTACGAGTGTCCGCGATGTAAATCTGGTTCAGTAACCCCTGGGCTACTGCAGATGGCGACTGAAACTGCCCCCTCCCACTTCCTTGTGACCCCCACTGGGTGACAGGCTGGAGAGATCGAGTGAACACCTGAAGACGATGGTTCAGGGTATCGGCTACGTAGAGGCGATCGGTTATGCCAGCGGCTATCCCTTGCGGAGAGCTGAGTTGCGCAGCTCCTGACTCGCCCAGGTAGGTACCTGAAGTATCGAAAACCTGGAGACGATTGTTATCGGTGTCTGCGACATACAGAAGGCCATTAAGCGCAAAGGCGACGTCAAATGGGTTGCGGAATTGCCTGAGGTCTGAACCGGCAATGCCCCATTCATCCAGATAATGTCCATGGGAGGTGAATTTCTGGATACGGCTGTTGCCGGTATCCGCGACATAGACATTGTCCTGCCAATCCAACGCCAACCCCTGAGGGCGGTCGAACTGCCCCTCGGCACGACCACGGCTACCCCACTGAGTGCTATAGACGCCAGCAGGGGCGAAAGCCACGATACGATGATTGCCGGTATCTGCAACATAGGTGTTGCCGGTTGTCCCCACTGCCAGGCCACGCGGATAGCGAAACTCGTGGTCGCCTGACCCTTCCGTGCCCCAGACAAAGACAAGGGTCCCAGCGGGGGTAAAGACCTGGATACGGTTGTTCTCCGTATCGGCAACGGAGACGTAGTTGATATCCACGCTGACATCCCAGGGGTTCCTGAATCGTCTCGGTTGGTCGCCTTCCCCTCCCCAGGAAGTGATGTACGCACCATAGGGGTCGAACACCTGGACACGGTGGTTTCCAGAGTCAGCCACATAGACGCGACCGCCCAAATCCACAGCCAGCCCTCTGGGGTAGCTGAATTGCCCCGCCAATGTGCCTTCGTTGCCCCATTCGTGGGTAAACTGTCCGGAGGAGGTGAAGGCTTGAATACGGTGGTTGCCTGTGTCCGCTACATAAACCCTGCCAGCGATAGACACAGCCAGCTTATACGGTTCACGGAATTGGCCGCGGCCCTCGCCCTCTTCGCCCCATTTGGTGATGAACACCCCTGCGGAGGTGAATTTTTGGATGCGGTGGTTATTGGTATCCGCTACATAGACGTTGCCGCTGGCATCCACGGCTACTCCACTAGGGTACCAGAATTGCCCGTCTCGCTGGCCCAAGCTGCCCCATTGATAAACCAGTGTGCCGTCGGCCTCGAAGACCTGGATACGGTGGTTGTTCGTGTCAGCCACATAGACCCTGTTGCCAGGGCCGGTAGCCACGCCATGAGGATCGTTAAACTGGCGGGGAGGGGCCTGCGCTCCCCAGCCACGAATGTAGCTCCAAACCTCTGCCCCTTGTGCCAGGGCAGCTTGATGCGGCGGGAGAGAAAGAAGCGAAGCCCCCAACGGAACCAGCAGGATCGCCAGAAACAAGAGAGGCAGCAGCGAATAGTTGCGTCGTTTTGCCATGCCATGCACCTTTTTCAAATCAATACCGAGACCCCAGTTTGCCATGCCAGATAATGGGGGACTCTTCAACTAATTAGTATAGCAATTCTGTGGCCTTATCATCCACAGAACCTGTCTCTTGTCAAATTGGCTGTCGCCCTGGCCTATGGACGCCGGTAGAGTGCCGCCAATCGTGCAAATCCACTTTGTGGCGCTCACGGTAGTCGGATATCGCCGCGAGAAGCGTCACGGTGGCCATTTGGGAGCAATGCGCCTTATCGGGGGCCAGGCCACCCAGGGCCAAGGTGATGCTTTCAGCGCACGGTTGCTTTTCCTCCGCAAATCCAGTATGGCTTCGTCCCAGGTGAGCTGGGACGATAGCTCTTTGGGGTTTCCGGTGTATTATGTTATCATATGTACAGGAGATAAGCGTTATAAGTTCCGCAGTGAGGTAATTTATGATCCCTATCAGATTAAAATTGCGCAATTTCATGTGCTATCGTGACAATGTGCCGCCACTGGACTTCAGCGGCATACATCTGGCTTGCCTGGCCGGACAGAATGGCCATGGCAAGTCCGCCTTGCTGGACGCGATGACTTGGGCACTGTGGGGCAAAGCCCGTACCGCACACGATAACGATCTCATCACCCTCGGTCAGGAAGAGATGGAGGTCGAATTCGACTTTCGCCTCGGCAACAATCTCTATCGTGTCATCCGCAAGCGCTCCAGTAGAGGAAGAGGCCAAAGTTCCCTCGAACTCCAAGTAGAGAGCAACGGTCGTTTCCAACCTCTCAGCGAGCCGACGATGCGTCAGACTGAGGACAAGATCAAAGAGCTGCTGCGCATAGATTACGATACCTTCATTAACTCGGCTTTTCTCCTCCAGGGACGCGCCGACGAGTTCACCACCAAGACGCCGGCTGATCGGAAGCGCACCCTGGGCGAGATCCTTGGCTTGTCCATCTATGATGTCTATGAACAGCGCGCCCGCGAGAAAGGCAAAGAAGCAGAGATCAACGAGCGGCAGGTCGAAGCCCGCATCCAGGAGATAGGTCACGAATTAGAGCACGAGTCACAATACGAGGCGGAGCGACGACAAGCAGAGGAGATGGTTGCCAGGCTTAGCCAGGAGCTTCGTGCGGAAGAGGAGGGCGTGAACCGCCTCCGGCAGGAGAAAAAAGCCCTTGACATGCAGCGCAAACAGTGGGAGGAGCTTGGCGTGCGTGTGGCCCGCACGGAAAAAGAGTTGAAGGACCTGGCGCAACGCCTCGCCGCACAAGAGGAACGTCTCGCTCACTTCGAGTTGGCTATCGAGCGCCGCGCGGAGATAGAAGCCGGCTATACAGCATGGCAGGAGGCCAGATCGGCCGACAATGCGATGAACACCAGATTATCCCGTCTGGTCAAACTGCAAGACGAAAGAAACCCCCTAGAGCAGCAGATCACTAGGGCCAAGGAGCATCTGGAATCTCAGAAACGTTTCTACTCTGACCAACTCGCCGAGTTGCAGAAAAAAGCGGAGGAGAGCGGCCGGTTTCAAGTCGCCCTGGCTGAAATTCAGCAGAAACTGAAGGCTCTGGCGGAGCAGGAGGCATTGCAGGACGAGAAACGACGCCAAATCCAGGAGCTTTCTAATGAAACCTCCTCCTTCGAGGCGTTAAACAAGTGGCTAAAAGAAGACATGGAATCGCTGCGAGAGAAGATATCTTTGCTACAGGGGGCGGAAGCGAAGTGCCCTCTCTGTGGCAGTAGCCTTTCCCGCGACGATCAAGTACGCATCATCGCTGATCTTGAGGCGGAAGGGAAGCAAAAGGGAGATCAATATCGTGCGAACAAGGCGCGGCTTCTGGAGATGAAGGAAGCGGCCACGCGGCTAGAGGAGGAGTGTCAGGATATTGAACAGGCGTTGCGTGCGCGAGTCGGGCTGCAGCGTGAGGAGGCAGCGCTGGAACAGGCTCTCAAAGAGGCGGAAGAGGCACATCAAGAACAGGGAACTGTCCAGGAGGCGATAGCACAAGTAGAGGCGCAATTAGCCACAGAAAACTATGCCATCGAAGCGCAGGCGGGGCTGTCAAGGATCGAGGAGGAGATAGCCGATCTGGGATACGATGAGGCAAAGCACGAAGCTGTGCGGCGAGAGGTTGAAAGGCTGCAACGGTTCGAACAAGACAAGCAGGAACTAGACCTGGCAACACGCTCTCTCGAGAATGAAAGAGGGATCGGTCAGCAATTGCGGCACACCCACCTTTCCCGGAGCGAGGACCTGGAAAAAGATAAGGCTCGCCTTGCGGAGTTGGAGGGCGTGCTCGCCGGCGCAGCCGAACTGGAGCGTCAGTTGTCGGCTGCCCTGGAACGGCTGGAAGCGCTGCGAAATCAAGAATCTCGCGCCCGTCTTGGCCTGGGCGCTGCACAACAAAAGCTGGAACACTGCAAAAGTTTGCGCGCCGAACGAGAGCAGCAAACAAAACGCCTGCGACAATTGGCTGAGGATAAAGGACTATACCGGGACTTGCAGACCGCATTTGGTCAGAAGGGCCTTCGTGCCATGATCATCGAAAGCGCCATCCCGGAGATCGAGGAGGAAGCGAACCGCCTTCTGGCACGCATGACCGATAATCGGATGCACCTCCGCTTCGAAACCCAGCGCGAGACGCTGAAAGGTGATACCGTGGAGACGTTGGACATCAAAATCGCCGATGAGCTTGGCACGCGCAACTATGAAATGTATAGCGGGGGGGAAGCGTTTCGCATGAATTTCGCCATTCGCATCGCGCTCAGCAAGTTGCTGGCGCGTCGTGCCGGGGCGCAACTGCAAACGCTCATCATTGATGAAGGGTTCGGAACCCAAGATACCCAGGGCCGGGAGCGACTGGTGGAGGCTATCAACTCGATCAGGGACGATTTCGCCTGCATCCTGGTGATCACGCATATAGAGGAACTCCAGGACGTTTTTCCCGTGCGCATCAATGTTTTCAAAACCCCACAGGGTTCCCGTTTCGAGGTTGACTGAGAAAAAAGAGGAAAAGTTCACATTTGTTATAAGGTCGAAAATATGGTATAATGTGCGGGAAAGCCATCTCTGCCTATGCAGAGTCGTGGCTTCTCGTTTGTCTTATGCCGGAATCATTGCCATCGTCATAACAATTCCAGGCTCACCTCATTAGTTCTCAAAATCTCTCACGGAGGAGATAACTATGCAGGGATTCACCTCAAAGACGATAGATCAGTTTCTGGACGAATTGGCATCCAGTGCGCCAGTGCCCGGAGGAGGTAGCGCTTCAGCCTTGGGTGGGGCTTTAGCTGCTGGCTTGCTAAGCATGGTTTGCAACCTCACCATCGGAAAAAAGGGCTATGAAGGCGTACAGGCCGATATGGAAAAGACACTGGCCAGGTCGGAGGAGATCAGAAAGAAGCTTCCCGCCCTGTTGCAGGCTGACACGGAGGCATACAGCCAGGTCATGGCGGCGAACCGCATGACTCGCAAGACGCCAGAGGAAAAAGCCGCGCGAGAGGCAGCGATGCAGAAGGCACTTAAGGCAGCCTCTGAGGTTCCCCTGCAAATCGCCGCCCTCTGCGCGGAAATCGTTGACCTCTCCCTGCCCGCCGCCCAAAAGGGGAACAAATGGGCCGTCAGTGATGCGGGAGTGGGGGTTCTATTTGCCGAAGCTTGTATGAGGGGCGCGCTCCTGAATGTCGAGATCAACCTGGCCATGATCCAGGATGAAAGCTTCAAGGCGCATCTGCGCGCCGAGATGGCCAGGATCACGGCGGGCAAATCGGCTCTGAAAGAGCAAGTGATGGATATTGTCCTGAAAACGGTAAGAGGCTAGTATAATGACATCGCTACCGGGCAACGAAAGGAGCGAAATGACCGCAGAAATCTTGGACGGCCAGGCCCTGGCCAAGACGATGCGCAAGGAGATAGACGCCGAAATCGCCGCCTTCAAGGAAAGGTACAAAGTGACGCCGACCATCGCCGTCGTGCGTGCTGGGGAGGACCCAGCATCCGTCAGCTATGCCGGCGCCATCCGGCGCACTTTTGAACAACGCCAGTTAGGCTTTGGAATGTATGCACTGCCGGCCAATGTCAGCGAGGCCGACTTGGTAGCACAAATCATCAGCCTGAACAACAACCCCAATGTCCACGGGATCATGATCCAGGAACCTTTGCCCAAGGGGATTCGCACCGAGGTGATCACGGATGCACTATCTCCCGTGAAAGATATTGACGGCGTACACCCTGCCAACGCCGGGCGTTTGGCCCAGGCTGCCCCTGTTGGCCGCCCGCCGGAGGTCTCCGATTTCTTTGTTCCCGCTACGCCGGCGGGAGGTATGGAGATCCTGAAGCGCTACAACATCTCTCTCAGCGGCAAACATGCGGTTGTCGTTGGTAGGTCTCGCATCGTCGGCAAGCCCATGGCCTTCCTCCTGCTGCGCGAGAATGCCACAGTGACGGTTTGTCACTCGCGGACACAAGACCTTGGCGCCATCTGTCGCCAGGGGGACATCCTGTGCGCTGCCGTAGGTCAGGCCAAGCTGATCACCGCGAGCATGGTCAAGCCTGGGGCAGTAGTCATTGACTTTGGCGTCAATTTCGTAGGCGACAAGATGGTGGGGGATGTGGACTTTGAGAGCGTGAAAGAGGTGGCGAGCATGATCACACCCGTCCCCGGCGGGACGGGGCCGATGACCAACATCATGTTACTGCGAAACGTCTTGGAAGCAGTGCGGCGCCAGCTTGGGTGAAGCTCAGCAGATCGCAGAAATTTGTCATTCAGTCCCGCCTGTCGCGCGGCGGCATGGCTATTCTCAGAATGACAAACACCCACAGGTTGATATGTGGCATCTTTGATGGCCACTCAAACAATACTATCCAAAGGAGGCATACATGTTAGTCAAACTCAAGACTCCAGTTCCTAGCGATATCGAGATCGCTCAGGAAGCCAAGCTCAAGCCTATCGTTCAGGTGACCAAAGAGTTAGGGCTTTCCGAGGATGACCTGGACTTGTATGGCAAATACAAGGCCAAGGTCCATCTGGACGTGCTTGATAGGCTGGCGAATCGCCCTAATGGCAGATATGTAGATGTCACTGCTATTACCCCTACGCCGCTGGGCGAAGGCAAAACCACCACTACCGTCGGCGTCAGCCAAGCGCTGGGTTACCTCGGCAAAAAGGTCTTTACTTGTATCCGCCAACCTTCTATGGGGCCTACCTTCGGCATCAAAGGTGGCGCCGCCGGCGGAGGGTATGCGCAAATCGTGCCGATGGAGGATTTCAACCTCCACCTGACGGGAGATATCCATGCTGTGAGCGTCGCTCACAACCTGTTGGCCGCGGCGATTGATGCGCGCATCATGCATGAGGATGAGATGAGCGATGCTGGCCTGGCTAAGGCCGGCCTCACCCGCCTGGACATTGAACCCTATGGGATCATGTGGAACCGTGTGGTGGATGTTTCCGACCGTGCGATTCGTAAGATCATCATCGGTCTAGGGACCAAAGACGACGGGCGTCCACGCGAGACCGGTTATGATATCACGGTGGCCTCTGAGATTATGGCTATTCTAGCCCTCACCACCGGCTTGAAGGATCTGCGGCAGAGATTAGGACGCATTGTTTGGGGCACGAACAGAAAGGGAAAGCCCTTGACAGCGGAGGATTTGCACGTAGCGGGTGCTATGAC
>Ga0129297_10001005_pt1 | contig 14052 bp, 14 predicted proteins | sample I18A1metaG_FD_94708 | JGI IMG/M metagenome (GOLD analysis project Ga0129297, IMG submission 94708) | Lake sediment bacterial and archeal communities from Gulf of Boni, Indonesia to study Microbial Dark Matter (Phase II) - ​I18A1 metaG | ecosystem: Environmental > Aquatic > Freshwater > Lake >... | reverse complement strand
TTGTGGATCTGACCCCAGCGCACGGTGCCGGGCACATCCTTCGCCGTGATCACCCGGACCACGCCGGGCATGGCCTCGGCTTCCTCCGTGTGCACGGCCTTCAGCACGGCGTGCACGTGGTCCGTGTAGACCGGCACGGCGTGCAGCATGCCATGGACCTTCAGGTCATCCGTGTAGCGGGCCCGTCCGGTGACCTTGGCGAGGGCATCGTTGCGCCAGCAGGTGGTGCGCTTGTCCATGGAAGCTCCAGCGGGGAGGTCGGGGGATCAGAGCTGCTCGTACTGGATCGAACCCACTTCGATCCAGCGTTCGTGCCCGTTGCGGATGATGTTGCCATGCACGAAGACATGAGGGTGCTGCTCGGCGGTGCCGGGATAGATACCGATGATCCAGGGGTGTTCCTGGTCGAGCACGTACTCCGGCGTCTCCTTCACCCGCTCCTTCACGATCTCCATGCGCACATGGGTGTAGTCCAGGGCGGACTTGATGGAGAATACCTCGGCCCCTCGGGCAGAGTAGGTGCGGCCCTTGTTGCTCCGCACGAACATGGCGGGCTCCAGGAGCAGCTTGAAGTGCGAGGAGGGATAGGCCTGTCGGAGCGCTTCGAGCAGCTTTTCCACTTCGAGGGTCATGGGGATCTCCGGGGCGAGGAGGACGATGGGGAGGGCTCGCACCCTTTCAGATGTCGGTGAGGCGTCCGCGCATCACGAAAGGCTTTGTTTTCGTGGCGGGCATCGTCTGGCAAGGAAGCTGGTGCATGGAACGGTCCCGGAGGCGCCAAGCCTCTGCAGGGAGCGGTGATGGGATGGAACCCGATCGTGCGGCACCTTCCAAGTATAGGGCGGCGAGGGAACGGTAAAGAAATTTAAAATCAAAGGAAAAAATTAATCTATTGCAATTCCTCGACACCGCTTGACGGGTTCATGGCTCCCAAGGGACGCTGAAAGCTCGGGGTCACCCATGTCCTTCCGTCCTGCCCATCTCGCCTGCTGGTGGCGCTGCCACCCAGGGCAAGGTGTGTGAACCCGTAACTCCGTTCCGTCACGCGCTCCGCCCGTCGGCTCCCCCGGCGGGCTTTTTCGTTTTGAGGTATCGCCATGAAACCAACCAACGCCACCTTTGCCGCCACGCTCAAGCGCAGCGAGCAGCTGGAGCAGGACCTCCGGAGCCATCCGGACCGGTACCGCGTCCTCACCGGGGACCGCCCTACCGGCCGGCTCCACGTGGGCCATCTCTTCGGCTCCCTGCAGAACCGGGTGCGCCTCCAGGCGCTGGGCGTCCCGACCTTCATCGTCATCGCCGACTACCAGGTGCTCACGGACCGGGAAGTCTGCGCCGACATCTCCGAACACGTGCGTCAGCTCGTCCTCGACTACCTGGCCGTCGGCCTGGATCCCGACTCCGGGCAAACGTTCATCTTTCCCCACAGCCACGTGCCGGAGCTGAACCAGCTGCTGCTGCCCTTCCTGACCCTGGTCACCAACGCCGAACTGGACCGCAATCCCACCGTGAAGGAGGAGATCCAGGCTTCCGGCCAGAAGCGGATCAATGCGGGCATGTACACCTACCCCGTGCACCAGGCCGCGGACATCTTCTTCTGCAAGGCGAACCTGGTGCCGGTGGGGAAGGACCAGCTGCCGCACCTGGAATTGACCCGCACCCTGGCCCGGCGCTTCAACCAGCGCTTCGGTCCGGTCTTTCCCGAGCCCCAGCCCCTGCTGGGTGCCGCGCCCGAGGTGACCGGGCTGGATGGCGCCCGGAAGATGAGCAAGAGCCGAGGGAACAGCATCCCCCTGAGCGCTTCCGAGGACGAGACGGCCTCCTTGATCGCCTCCGCCCGGACCGATGGGGACCGACGGATCACCTACGATCCCGAGGGGCGGCCGGAGGTGGCCAACCTGCTGCGGCTGGCGGCGCTTGCTTCCGGAGACACCCCTGAAGGCCTTGCGGATCGGATCGGCGATGGCGGCGCCGGGAAGCTCAAGGGATTCCTCACGACGGCGCTCAACGAGCACCTGAGGCCCTTGCGGGAGCGGCGGAAGAAGCTGGAAGGGGATCCCCGGGTGGTTCGGGAGGTGCTCGCGGCGGGAATCCAGCGAGCCCGGGAAGTGGGTGAGGTCACCCTGGCGGAAGTCCGTCGGGCCATGCACATGGAGCTGTGAGGCGGAGCGTCAGCCCAATGCCTCTTCCAGGTTGCGGATGATCGTCCGCAGGGTCTGCTCGAAGGCGGCCACCTGGGCCGCCTTCAGCCCGCGGTAGTAGATCGACAGCATGTCCCTGGAAGCGGCGTGGTAGGCCTCGTGGAGCCTGCGGTTCCGGGCGGTGAGGAACACCCGCCTCAGCCGGGCGTCTCCGGCATCGCTGCGGCGCAGGATCTGGCCCGCCTCCTCGAGCCGGCCGAGCATGAGCGCAAGGGTGGACTTGTCGAGCTTGGTGCGGGCGGCCAGCTCCACCTGGGTGAGGCCGTCCTCCCGCCACAGGGCATAGATGATTCGCCCCTGGGCGGGATTCAGCTCGGCGATGCCGTGTTCCCTGAGAATCCGGCTGAAGACCCGCCCGGCGAGCTGGTGCGCCTGGGCTACCAGGACGCCGCCCTCGCCGGAAGCATCCGGACGATCCTGGCGCGTCATCGCAGATCCCCGGCCTCGAGGGCGGTGACCTGGAGGCCATGGTAGTAGCGGCCCCGGAGCGGGGAAAACCGGAACAGGCTGAAGTCGCCGCCGTCCCTGCCGCCGGGGTAGTAGGTTTCCCAGCCATCCATCCACAGGGCGGCCCGGGTCTCCGGGTCGAGGACCTCCGCCACGGTGCCCTGGAGCGAGAGCCCCTCGAAGGTGGCCGTGTCGGCATAGTAGAGGCAGACCCGCGGGTCCTGCCGAAGCTGCCGCACCTTCTGGCTCGAGGTGTTCGTGCCCAGCCAGCTGTCGAAGGGGGTGGGAAGGGACGCAGGGGGCTGGGACAGTGCCTCCTGGCGCAGCTTGATCAGGTTGAACATCACGCGGGTTTCGGGAAATCCCTCCGCGCCGTCGAGGGTGGAGACGAACACGAAGTCCGAGCGCAGGATCAGTGCGGAAGCCGCGAGGGAGGTTTCGGTCGTCATGATGAGGCTCCGGACATTAAAATTTTACATAAAACTAGTTTGGCGAAACGTCGCTCACGAATCAAGCACTTCGGTTCAGGACACGCGTGAGGTGAATCCTTGCGATAATGCAGGTTTCTTCCCGGATGTCCCCAGATTCCACGCGGAGACCCCATGATGCGTACCGATCCACGGCTGGAGACCCTGCTGGACCCTCGGGCGCTCCGCCCGGAGCCCCTGTTGCGCTGGGTCCTCGAGGCCTCTCCGGAGATGCGGGGCGGGGTTCGGCCCCGGACGGAGCGGCTGGGCCTGCTGCGCGAGGAACTGGAGGCGCGGGGCCTCTCTGAAGGGCTGCGGGAAGCCTGGACGCACACGTCGGCCGTACGCCTGTTCGCCGAGACCGGGTTGCCGGACCAGTCGAGCTTCCTGGGGGAGCTCCTGCAGCGGCTCGTGGACAAGGCGGTGCCGCACCTGGATCCGGAAGGGGACCTCTACGCGCTGGTGGACCGCCTGGATCTGGATGAGGCCGATGCCCAGTGGTTGGAGTCCCTGCCCAGGCCGGTGCTCGAGAGCTGGGCCTCAGTGCTCACGCCCACGATCGGCATCTGGGAGCAGGCGGCCCGGCTCCTGGCCCGCCGTGCCTGCGCGGTGGGGCTGTCCCGGGACCTGCTGGCGCTGGATCCGGAAGGCACCGATGCCGATTCGCCCTTCTTCGACCTGCCAAGCCGCCTGGAGCGCTGGGTGGAGCATCCGGAGGATCCTGTGGCGTGCTCCGCCTGGAAGGCGGGCCTGGAGGGCTGCCGTGCCTACCTGCGTGCAGCCCAGGTCCGGATGGAGGATCGCGGCATCTCCACGGACCTCGTCTTCCGCATGGAGCTTCTCGACGCCCAGCTGGTACGAATGGCGCAGCTCATGTGCTTCGCCCGAGGGGAGGGCGATGGGCTCGCCTTCGCGGTGGAGCTCGTGCGGGACAGCGCGGAACAGCGCAGCCTCCGGGCGCTGCTGCGCCGGACTTCCAAGCGCCTGGTGCGGAGGATGATGGAGCACGCCGGGGAGACCGGCGAACACTACATCGCAAGGGACCGCCAGGAATGGTGGGCCATGGCCAGGTCCGCGGCGGGGGGTGGGCTGCTCACGGCGGGAACCGCCCTGCTCAAGTACGGAATTGCGGCCCTGCCGCTGGCGCCCCTGGTGATGGGGCTGGGACAGGCGGCCAACTTCACCGTGAGCTTCTGCCTCATGCAGCTGCTCGGGTTCAGCCTCGCCTCCAAGCAGCCGGCCATGACGGCGGCCTCCCTGGCCCAGGCCCTCGAGCAGGAGCAGGGGGTCGAGGCGGAGGTGGACCTCGTGGCCGCCATCACCCGGACCCAGCTGGTGGCCGCCCTGGGCAACGTGCTGGCAGCCATCCCGGCGGCCCTCGTCATCGGCGGGCTGTGGTTCCTGGCCTCTGGCCAAGGTCCCCTGAACCCGGAGCTGGCCCTGCACAGCCTCCACGCCAACCACCCGCTCCATGGCTGGACCCTCTTCTACGCCGCGGGGACCGGGGTGTTGCTCTGGGCCTCCAGCCTCGTCTCGGGCTGGACGGCCAACTGGAGCGCCTATCGCCGACTGCCGGAAGCCGTTGCGGCCAGCCACCGGCTCCAGGGCTGGGTGGGGCCAAGGGCCGCCGAGGTCCTGGGCACCTTCCTGCGCAAGCACCTCGCAGGCTTCGCGAGCTTCCTGGCGCTGGGCCTGCTGCTGGGCTTCGTGCCCCTGCTGGCGGCCTTCGCAGGCATCCACCTGGAAGTGAGGCACGTGACGCTCCAGGCCGCCTCCCTGGCCTACGCCTCCGCCAGCCTATGGGTCCAGGGCACGCTGCCATGGATGGATGTGCTGTGGGGGCTCCTGGGGGTGGCCCTCATCGGCGCCCTGAACTTCAGCGTCTCCTTCGGCTTGGCCCTGTGGACGGCGATCCGTGCCCGGGACCTGGATGTGCGGGCCACCTTTCGGCTGTTGTTGGCGCTGCTGAGAGCCTTCAACCGGAGGCCTGGCCGCTTCCTCGGGATGCCTCCCGGCGATTCCGCAACGCTCCTCCCGGATCCCTCGGTGGAGCGCTGAACCCGCTCACGGCGCACCCTCAGCGCGATCCAGGGGGAGTCTCTGCCGCGCGGGCTTCCTGCTCGAACCGGTTGGCGAAGTAGGGATCCCGACCCCTCAGCTTCTGGATCAGGCTGGAGCCGAGGTACAGGAGCGGGAACAGGGGGCCCCAGCGCTCGTACTGACGGACATGGACCAGCTCATGGGCGCGATAGGCCTCGAGCGTGGCTGGATCGACCGCAAAGATGACGTGGCCGTTGGTGAAGGCCAGGATCCGGAGCCGGGTGGGCAGGGCGGAGATGCCCGTGATCAGGCGTCCGCCCACGATCTGGACGGTCCCATCCCGCACCTGGAGCTTGGCTCCGCAGAGGACAGCCACCAGTGCGACGGCCAGGCCGGCCGCCGAGCAGGGGGCAGCCCAGAGGTAGCCGAGCAGGCGGAGAAGGTGCTTTCCGGATATCACGCTTCCAGTGTAGGCCCTGGGCGGGCCGGTACGGGCGGCGCCGGGGCTCTTCAACCCCTCAGCAGGAGCTCTGCCAGCCGGTTGTGCCGCTCCAGCACGACCGGAAGATCCGCCGTGAGGAGGTGGCCCCCGCGGACGATCACGCGGCCGTGGATGACGGACAGCGCTACCTTCGCCGGGGCGCAGAAGAGCAGGGCGGCCAGGGGATCGTGGAGCCCGCCTGCATGGTCGATGCCGCGGACATCGAAGGCCACGAAATCGGCGCACTTGCCGGGCGCAAGCTCGCCGATGTCCGCGCGGCCCAAAGCTTCCGCGCCACCGCGGGTGGCGACCTCCAGGGCCTCCCGGGCGGAGAGGCCCGCGGGATCGCCGGAGACGCGGGCGAGGAGCAGGGCCTGCCGCGCCTCCGCCAGCATGTGGCCCGCATCGTTGGAGGCGGAGCCGTCCACGCCCAGGCCCACGGGCACACCCGCGGCGCGCATCCGTTTGATGGGGGCGATGCCGGAGCCCAGCCGCATGTTGGAGGAGGGGCAGTGGGCCACGCCCGTGCGGGTGCGGGCGAAGAGGTTGATGCCGTGGTCGTCCAGGCAGACGCAGTGGGCGTGCCAGGTGCCAGCACCCGTCCAGCCCAGCTCTTCCGCATACTGGGCCGGGGTGCGGCCGAACTTCTCGCGGCTGTAGGCCACGTCGCCCTGGGTCTCCGCCAGGTGCGTGTGCAGGCCGACGCCGTAGCTCCGGGCCATGGCGGCGGACTCGCGCATGAGGTCCCGGGAGACGGAGAAGGGCGAGCAGGGCGCCAGGGCGATGCGCAGCATGGCGCCGTCCGTCCCATCGTGCCAAGCCTCGATGAGGCGCTGGGAGTCCTTGAGGATGGCCTGTTCGTCCTCCACCACGCGGTCCGGGGGCAACCCGCCCTTGGACTGGCCCACGCTCATGCTGCCCCGGCAGGCGTGGAAGCGCATGCCGATCTCCCGGGCGGCCTCGATGCTGTCCTCCAACCGGCAGCCGTTGGGATAGATGTAGAGGTGGTCCGAGGACGTGGTGCAGCCGGAGAGGATCAGCTCCGCCATGGCCGTCAGTGTGGAGACGCGGATCATCTCGGGCGTGAGGCCCGCCCAGATGGGGTACAGCCCCGTCAGCCAGTCGAAGAGCTCGCAGTCCTGCACGCCGGGCACGCAGCGGGTCAGCGACTGGTACATGTGATGGTGCGTGTTGACCATGCCCGGGATGACCACGTGGCCCGTGGCGTCGATCACTTCGTCGGCCGTGGCGGGCAGCTCGGTGGTGGGTCCCACCTGGACGATGCGGTGGCCCTGCGCGAACAGGCCACCGTCGGGGATCTCGCGACGCTGGTCGTCCATGGTGGCGAGCAGGGTGGCATGGCGCAGCAGGAGGGTGCGTTCGCTCATGGGACCTCCGAGGGCATCATTGTGCAGCGGTTCCCCGTACACGAAAACCGCCCCGTGAGGGGCGGTCTCCATGGGAATGATCGACCTTAGCTCTTGGGGAGCTTGGAGGCGACGCCCTGCACGTAGTAGTTCATCTTGTTGATCTCGTCGTCGCTCATGACCTTGCCGGCAGGCAGCACGGTCTTGCCGTCCTGGTCCACCACGGGGCCCTGGAAGGGATGCAGCTTGCCGGAGACGATCTCGCCTTCGAGCTTCTTCACGAGGGCCTGGACATCCTTGGGCACGGCGGCGCTCATGGGCGCCAGCTTGATCATGCCGTCCTTGATGCCGCCCCACACGAAGCCGGTCTTCCAGGTGCCGGCCAGGGCTTCGTTCATGACCTTGGTGTAGAAGTCGCCCCAGACGTGGGTGGTGGCGGTCAGGTGGCTCTTGGGGCCGTACTTGGACATGTCGGAGTGGTAGCCGAAGGAGTAGACGCCCTTCTCTTCGGCGGCCTGCACCACGGCGGTGGAGTCGGTGTGATGGGTCACCATGTCCGCGCCGGAAGAGATGAGGGTCAGGGCGGCTTCGCGCTCCTTGCCGGGATCGAACCAGGAGTTCACCCAGATCACGCGCACCTCGGCCTTGGGGTTGACGCTCTTCATGCCCTGGGTGAAGGCGTTGATGCCCTGCAGCACCTCGGGGATGGGGAAGGCGGCCACGTAGCCGGCGATGTTCTTCTTGGTCATCTTGCCGGCGATGACGCCGTTCAGGTAGCGGCCTTCATAGAAGCGGGCGTTGTACTGGCCGACGTTGGCGCCATTCTTGTAGCCGGTGGCGTGCATGAACACGGTGCTGGGGAAGGCGGGGGCGACCTTCAGGGTGGGGTTCATGTAGCCGAAGGAGGTCGTGAACACGACCTTGCAGCCGCTCTGGGCCAGCTCGCGGATGACGCGCTCGGCGTCGGCGCCCTCGGGCACGTTCTCGACGTACTGGGTGGTCACCTTGCCCTTGAGGGCGGCTTCCATCTGCTTGCGGCCCAGGTCGTGCTGGTAGGTCCAGCCCGCGTCCCCGATGGGGCTCACGTAGACGAAGCCGACCTTGGTCTGGGCCATGAGGCTCGCGGAGGCGAGCGCGAGGGTCAGCACAGCGAATTTCCTCGTATTCATTCGAATTACCTCCAAACGGGTTGGGAAGGGGCCGCCGCAGGACGGCTGAGGGGAAAGCGGAACCAGGAAGGGCTAGGCGTCCGGCAGGAACGGCTGACCCAGGGAGGCTGGGGAGTTCAGCCGGATCGTCTTCAGGTTTCTGGAAATGAGCACCAAGACCACTATTGTGGCAGCGTACGGGATCGAGGAGAGGAACTGGGCGGGAATCGAGAGCTGGAGCCCGGAACCCTGCAGGAACATCTGGGCGATCATGGCGCCGCCGAAGAGGTAGGCACCGACCATGACGCGCAGGGGCCGCCAGGTGGCGAAGACCACGAGCGCCAGGGAGATCCAGCCGCGGCCCGCGATCATGCCTTCCACCCACATGGGGGTGTAGAAGACCGACATGAAGGCCCCGCCGATGCCCGCCATGGCGCCCCCGTAGAGGGTCGCGAGGTACCGGTAGCGCAGGACGGGATGGCCGATGTCGTGGGCGGAGACGGGCGACTCGCCCACCGCGCGCAGGGTGAGGCCCGTGCGCGTGCGATAGAGGAACCAGGCCACCAGGCCCAGCATGATCCACGAAAAGTAGACGAGGGCCTGCTGCTCGAAGAGGGCGGGGCCGAGGTAGGGAATGCTCGCCAGCCCGGGAATGCGGACCGGCACCTGGCTGGCCAGGGCGATGGACTCGTAGGGCTTGCCGATGAAAGCCGAGAGGCCCACCCCGAAGATGGAGAGGGCCAGGCCCGCGGCCACCAGGTTGGCCATCAGCGTAAGGGCCAGGATGGCGAAGAGGAGGGACATCAGCATGCCCGCGCCCATGCCGGCCAGCACGCCATAGAAGGCGTTCTGGGTGTGGTGGGTGACGGCGAAGGCCACGATGGCGCCCACGGACATGACGCCCTCGGCGCCCAGGTTGAGCACGCCGGACTTCTCGGTGACCAGCTCGCCCAGGGCCGTGATGATCAGGGGTGTGCCCGCCACGATGGTGGCGAAGAGGATGGAGGTGAAGAGGCTCTGTTCCATGGCGGTCTCAGATCACTTTTTCTTGCCGAAGCGGGGGCGGAAGTAGACGAACACGTCCGAGCCCAGCAGGAAGAACAGCAGCAGGCCCTGGAAGACCTTGGAGATGGAGGAGGGCAGGTTCATGTACTGCTGGGCCTGCTCGCCGCCGAGGTACAGCAGGGACATCAGGAGGCTGGAGAAGAAGATGCCCACGGGGTTGAGACGGCCCAGGAAGGCCACGATCATGGCCGCGAAGCCGTAGCCCGGCGAGATGTGCTCGGTGATCTGGCCCATGGGGCCCGCGATCTCGGACAGGCCCGCGATGCCGGCCATGCAGCCGCCGGCGAGCATGCCGATCCAGACGGTGCGCTTGGCGGAGAACCCCGCGTAGCGGCTGGCGTTCTCGGCCTGGCCCGCCACCTTCATCTGGTAGCCCAGGAAGCTGCGGTTCATGAACAGCCAGCCCACGGCCAGCGCGCCCAGACCGATCAGGAAGGAGGCGTTGAGGCGGGTGCCCTCCTTGAGGATCGGCAGCATGGCCGCCTGGTCGAAGAGCTTCGTCTGGGGGAAGTTGAAGCCGTCGGGATCCTTCCAGGGGCCATGGACCAGCCAGGAGACCATGAGCTGGGCGATGTAGACCAGCATCAGGCTCGTGAGGATCTCGTTGGCGTTGAAGCGGGTCCGCAGGAAGGCGGGGATCGCGGCCCAGAGCATGCCGCCCAGGGCGCCCGCCAGGACCATGGCCGGCAGCAGCAGGGGGCTTCCGGTCGTGTCGAAGCGGAGGGCCACCCAGCCGCCCGCCAGGGCGCCGATGAGGAGCTGGCCCTCGGCGCCGATGTTCCAGATGTTCGCCCGGAAGCCCACGGAGAGGCCCACGGCGCACATCATCAGGGGCGTGGCCTTCAGGAGCAGCTCGGAGATGCCGTAGCTGTCCTTCAGGGGCTTCATGAAGAAGACCTGGAAGCCCTCCATCGGGTTCTTGCCGAGCGCCTTGAACAGGAACAGCCCGAAGAGGAGCATCAGCAGGACCGCCAGCACCGGCGAAAGGTAGCGCATCGTGCGCGAGGGCTCCGTGCGCGGTTCGAACCTAAGCCACATGACTGCGATCCTCCTGTCCTTCGGCGCCGGGCCACATGCCGCTCATCCAGATGCCGATCTCCTCGACGCCCGTTTGTGACGTGGCCTTGATGGGCGAGAGCCGCCCCTTGGCGATGACCACGATCCGGTCCGCGATCTCGAAGAGTTCCTCCAGCTCCTCCGAGATGACCAGGATCGCGGTGCCCTTGTTCCTCAGGTCGATGAGGGAGCGCCGGATGAAGGAGGCCGCCCCTACGTCCACGCCCCAGGTGGGCTGGGCCAGCACGAGCACCTTGGGGTCCTGCATGATCTCGCGGCCCACGATGAACTTCTGCAGGTTGCCGCCGGAGAGGGACTTGGCCTCCGACTCGGCGCCGCCGCACCGGACATCGAAGCGGGCGATGCACTCCTCGGCGAACTTGCGGGCCATGCCGAAGCGGATCAGGCCCTTCCAGAGCATGCCCAGGCGGTGGGCGGTGAGCAGCACGTTCTCCGTGAGGGTCAGGCGGGGCACTGCGCCCCGGCCCAGGCGGTCCTCCGGAACGAAGCACATGCCCAGGCCCCGGCGGCGCCCCGAGTGCATGCGCCCCGCGGGCACGCCGCAGATCTGGACGTGGTGCTTGTCGTGGACGACGTCCTCGCCGGAGATGGCTCGGAGCAGCTCCTGCTGGCCGTTCCCGGAGACGCCCGCGATGCCCACGATCTCGCCGCTGCGGACCTCGAGGTGGACGTTCTTCAGGTCCGTGCCGAAGGGATCGTCCGAAGGCAGGGAGAGGCCCTCGATCTTGAGGCGAACCTCGCCACCCTCCTCGGGCTCGCCATGGTGGCAGACGGGCAAGTCCTCGCCGATCATCATGCGGGCCATGGACTGCGGGGTCTCCTCGGCGGGCTTGCAGGCGCCGATGACCTTGCCGCCGCGCAGCACCGTGGCGGTGTGGCAGAGCTCCTGGATCTCGTCGAGCTTGTGGCTGATGTAGAGGATGCTCCGGCCCTCGGCCGCCAGCTGGCGCAGGGTCTCGAAGAGCTTGCGCACGGCCTGGGGCGTGAGCACGGAGGTGGGTTCGTCGAGGATCAGCAGCTTGGGATCCGACAGCAGGCAGCGCACGATCTCCACCCGCTGCCGCTCGCCCACGGACAGTGCGTGCACCAGGCGGCGGGGATCCACCGGCAGGCCATAGCGCTCCGAGACCTCCTCGATGCGCTTGGAGAGCGCGTCGAGATCGAACTTCCCGGGCAGGGCCAGGGCCACGTTCTGCGTGACGGTGAGCGTCTCGAAGAGGGAGAAGTGCTGGAAGACCATGCCGATGCCCAGCTCGCGGGCCCGGGCGGGGTTCTTGATGTGGACGGGCTTGCCTTCCCAGAGGATCTCGCCGGAGTCGGGATGGGTCACGCCGTAGATCATCTTCATCAGCGTGGACTTGCCGGCCCCGTTCTCGCCGAGCACGGCGTGGATCTCGCCGGGCATGACGGTGATGTTGACGTTGTCGTTGGCGATGACGGCGGGATAGACCTTGCGGATACCTATCGCTTCCAGTCTTGGCGTGGCAAGGGGTTCATTTGGCATCTGGGGTACCTAGATGGAGTGAATGCAGGACCGTGCCAACCGTCGATCGTTCGACTGACGGAGGCTCGACCTTGGTGCGACATGCATGCACCGGGTCGATGGGGGGCTTCATCCGGGAAGACGCTTCTGGGAGCAGGAGCAGCGACCTGGAAGGGCGATGTCAACGGGAAGTGAACCGGTTCCGGGGATCTTGCGGAGGCATAGAATTATTGCGTCTCCATCGTAGAAAGAACCACCCGAGAGTCAAGATTTTTTTGCCTGCGAATAAAAAATTATCGTAGTTCGACACAAACTTGTTCATGCCCGGATTGGGGGGGATCGAGGCCCGTAGATGGGCCTTTACCCGCCGTCGATCGCGGGGGCTTGCACAAATCCGTCACCGGCCTGGACCCGCTTCCGGCAGGGGGCCTGCACGAGGCGCGTGGGGTCCAGATCCGCAATCACGGTCTCCGCGCGGACGCCCTTCCCTTCCGGCCGTGGCGGGATCCTGGGCGGGATCACCCGGGTGGTCATGGGGCATCTCCAGGAAAGGCGAAGAGCAGGGTGGGCACAGGGATTCCGTGGCGGAGCCCCTGCTCATGATACCAAGCGGTAGGTCGTTTCAGAGGGTTACAGCCGGGCCCTTCAGGAGGTGCTCGGCGATCTCGTACATGTTCGTGATGCTCCCCACGGCGAGCCGGTCCGTGAGCTGGTAGAAGTCCAGGCAGGTCCCGCAGGACGCCACCTCGACGCCCCGGTCGGCGAGCTTGCGCAGGTTCTCCAGGGACTCGGAGCCCTCCACCGCGAGCCTGACCCCGGCGTTCATGAGGATCACGCGGCGCGGCGGAACCTCGCCCACCGCGAGGGTGTAGAGGAACCCCCGCATGAGCAGATGCGCCAGATCCGGATCGCCCGTGCCGATGCCGTCCGAGGTGATCAGCACGACCGGTCGCGGTCCTGCGTCGCAGGGAAGCGCGGCAACCGGTTCCGGAAGGGGGCTTTCCGGGGCCTTGGCCGACGGGTCGGCCTGGGGCCTCAACCGGAGGCGGGTCTCAAGCCCCTCGGACACCACGGCCTCCACCGCGCACTGGGCATGGGCGGCGAACTTCAGGAGGTTCTCCCGGGCGGCCTCGTTGTCCACGATTACCTCGAGCAGCTCGAAGCCGCCTTCGGTCAGGGCTTGCCTGACGAGGACCACGGGCTGCGGGCACGGGAGTCCCCGCGCATCGATGTCTCTACGGATAGGGTTCATAGCGTCTCCTTGAGTGGCCTTGCTCCGCGCCGAGGACCTTCCACAGGCCCTCCGCGCCGCTTTCCTTCAGAAGCTCCAGGTGGTCCCCGATGTCGCACAGCAGGCCGAAACCGCAGGAACTGTGTACCTGGCGCGGGACGGGAATCAGCTCTACCTGCAGCCCTGCGGCGTTCAGCTGCTTTTCGGCCTTCAGGGCTGCATGGCTGGAGGGGTAGGTGGCCAGCAGGAGGAGGCTCACCGGAGCCACACCTGGCCGGCCTCGCCGCCGGTCTCACCGATGATCCAGACGGGGACGCCCGCAGCCTGGAGCGCTGCCACGGCCGCCTCGGCCTCGCCCTCGGGCACGGCGGCCAGGAGACCGCCGGAGGTCTGCGGATCGAAGAGCAGGTCCAGCACCCGGGGGGAAGCGTCGCCCTTGAGGAATCCGGCGCGTCCCTCGCGGTTGCGATAGGTGCCCTCGGGAACGAGGCCCATGTCCGCGTAGGCCTCTACGTCGGGCAGCAGAGGTACCCGCGCAACCTCGAGGACCAGGCCGCAGACCGTTCCCATGGCCATCTCGGCCGCATGGCCGGCCAGGCCGAAGCCGGTCACGTCCGTGCAGGCCTGGACATGGAACCGCGAAAGGACCTCCGCCGCGACCTTGTTCAGGGTCCCCATGGAGGCCTCGGCCGCGGTCTGGGCTTCGGGCGACGCGCACTGGGCGCGGAGCGCCATGTTCACCAGCCCGGTTCCAATGGGCTTGGTGAGGAGGAGCCTGCCGCCGGGCGCGAGGGTGTTGTTGCGCCAGGCCCGGTCAGGATCCACGAGTCCCGTGACCGCGTAGCCGAGCTTGGGCTCGGGGTCCTCGACGCTGTGGCCGCCCAGCAGGGCGCACCCGGCTTCGACGAGGGCCTCGAGCCCGCCCTCCAGCATGGCCCTGAGGGGCTCGATCCCAAGGGCCTTGAGGGGGTGGCAGACCAGGGCCAAGGCCGTGAGCGGGCGCGCGCCCATGGCGTAGATGTCGGACAGGGCGTTGGCCGCGGCG
>Ga0129297_10001003_pt1 | contig 14056 bp, 11 predicted proteins | sample I18A1metaG_FD_94708 | JGI IMG/M metagenome (GOLD analysis project Ga0129297, IMG submission 94708) | Lake sediment bacterial and archeal communities from Gulf of Boni, Indonesia to study Microbial Dark Matter (Phase II) - ​I18A1 metaG | ecosystem: Environmental > Aquatic > Freshwater > Lake >... | reverse complement strand
TCGATCGGTTGTGATGCAGTGCCTGGGGTGGAACACGAGGCAAAGGTCATGGTGGAAGGGTTGAGACAGATTCGAGAGATGATCAAAGAGACGGACAGCAAGATTCAAGAGTTCTGCGAATCGTTCCCGCAGTATCAATCCTTGTTGAGTATTCCAGGCTTTGGTCCGGATGTGTCTGCGAAGGTTCTGGGAGCGATAGGGGATCCGGACCGATTTCAGAACGGAAAGCAGGTGCTAAAACAGGCGGGGTTGGACCTCGGTGCGAATCGAAGTGGAAAGGATTCGGCTAAGGCGATTCCTCAAATCTCGAAGCAAGGCAAAGCCGATCTTCGCTATGCTATGTATCAGGCGGCTTTGATTGCTTCGACGAAGAATCAGGATTTTATGCGTTATTATACGAGCAAGCTACGTGGCCGAGAGAAAGAGAAAGGAATTCACAGGAAGATACTCGTCAAGCTATCGGCGAAAATGCTTCTGATTGCTTGGACCTTGATGAAGAAGAAGGAAACGTTTGATCCGACTTATCTAAAGGCCGAATAAGAACACTTCTTATTTTCGACGAGAGAAGCCCGAGAACCTACGTAGAGGCCATGATGGACCTCGTGGGGGACAATCCAGGGCCTCTCGCTGAACTTTGGGATCTGCATAAGGGATGATGGGTGGCCACCACCGTGTGGCATATCGGATAATGATAACGCTCAGGTTCAGAGTTCGTCGTTAGCGAGAGATTCGTCGAGTAAAATGCGTATCTGTAATAGGATTTACCGAGAGAGGTGTTCCCAAAATCAGAACGGTTTTGTAACTTGCTGTTTTTATGAAAGATAAAATTTTTTGTTTTCCCTCTTGACAGGAACAATATAGGATGTCCCCCTTAACTCCGCAGCTGTCAACGGCTTCTGGGGCGCCCTCTTTGGTTCCATCTTAATCAGTATCGTGAGCTGGATACTGTCCAGGGTTTTACCCTCCTGAGTTAGGATCTAACTCTTGACATCAAAATCTCTTCTAATTTATATTCAACGTACCCTAAGGGAATCCCTATTGTGGAGGAGGAAGGAGAATGAGTGTAGAGGTGCTGCAAAAGTATACGTTTGAAGGACCCTACCCCTCAAGTGAAAGCCTGGAAGATAGACCAGGACTTTACTTAGTCGCATGTATAGCGGAAGGGAAGTGCTATCCGGTAGACGTGGGGGAGTCTGAGACATTAAAGACGAGTGTCGAGAACCATGAGAGGAAGACATACTGGGTCGGAAACTGCTCCGGCACTGGCACGATGATGTTCGGAGCAATGTATACACCTGATCTCCAACAATCCGACAGGCAACAGATTGTGCGAGAGATTCGGACGAGGCATAACTTTGCATGTTTTGAAAAGTAGAGCAACGGTATGACTATCTTGACAAGGGGGATCACATGCCAGCAAATGACGAAAGGTTCCATCTGGAGACAAAGTTCAGAATTATTAGGGATTGGAGGACCGTCGAACGGATCATAAAGGGCGCTACGTGGTTTTGTCTCGGCATCGCGGGAGAGAGCGAACCATACGTTGTGCCGCTCGACTTCGGTTATGAAAACAAGTCCTTCTATTTCCATTCTGACTTGAAAGGATATAAGCTCGATCTTCTTAAGAAGAATAAAGAAGTTTCTTTCACAATCGTTTACGACGTGGATAGAAGGGAGACCCCCAGGACTCCTTGCAGGACCATTTATAAAAGCGTCATGGGAAAGGGAACGGCACATTTTGTGGAGGATATAGAGGAAAAAATACGTGGTCTGAAGGCGATTATGCGCCAATCTGTCGGCTCGGAATATGATTTCCCCCCGGAGAGAGCCAAAACAGTAGCCATTGTCAGAGTTGATATCAAGAGTGCAACGGGCAGACAAGCTGGACATTGATTATCATCACACATAAGCTAAAAACACTTATGGGGCGAGCGAATGCAATAACTGCCCGGAAAGGAGTCTTTCATGAAAAGAAAAATATTCATCCTATTGGGAATCGCAATGATTCTACTCCCAAATTTCTCACTGGTCTGTCACGGGGCGGATTCGGCAACAAAGCCCCAGTATGGTGGGGTACTGAAGGTGATCTTTCCTTATCCTTTGAAAGCGATGGGATACCCTCCGAACATTGAAAGTACAGATCTGTACAGTGTATTGCCGGCCATAGAGACACTTACGGAACGATGGCCGGATCAGCCCAAGCCGGGTTTGGCCACTGGCTGGAAGATCGCCCCGGATGGCAAATCCATCACGCTTGAACTGAAGAAGGGAGTCAAATTTCACGACGGGACTGACTTTAACGCTGAAGCCGTCAAATTCAATCTGGACTTACAGAGGGAGGCAAAAAGAGAAGAAGTCGCGGATTTGACCTCCGTTGATGTTGTCGATAACTATACAGTTCGTCTCAATCTTTCCAAATACAACAATTCACTCCTGTATCAGTTGGGATGGTTACCCGGCCTTATGGTATCACCGACCTCAATCAAGACCTACGGAAGGGATTGGGCACTCACACATGGGGTGGGAACAGGACCGTTCAAAGTGGTCGATTTTAAACGCAACGTCTCGGTAAAATTTGAAAGGTTTGATGGCTATTGGGACAAGGGCAAGCCCTATCTTGACGGGATTGAAATTAGATTCATTTTGAATCCGATGACGGCAAAAGCCTCTTTCCTGGCAGGAGAAGCCCACATTCTCTGGTATTCGACCAGCAAAGACCCCACCATCCTGCACGACATCAAGCAAAGAGGAGGATATGAAGTTGCCATTATCGACGGAGGCGTTGTCGGTTTAGTCCCGGATAGCAGGAACCCCGACTCTCCCTTTGCGAAAAGACAGGTACGGGAGGCTTTGGAGTATGCCATTGACCGGCCCACGATGGTAAAAGGGTTGTCGTATGGGTTGTGGAGAGTTCTCACCCAGCCGTGTCCCGAAGGCTATCCTGCATACAATCCCAACATTAAACCGCGTACGTATAATCCACAGAAGGCGAAGGACCTGCTTGCGGAGGCCGGGTACCGCAATGGCTTCGAGACTTCGATTACGTCAGCCCCAACTGTAAATCAGGACGCTATGCTGGCCATACAACGATACCTTAGCCAGGTGGGAATCGATGCCAAAGTCCAGCAAGTTGATCCGGGCAAATGGGCTCAAATCAGATTCGAGGGGCATAAGGGTCTCTTCTTGAACACGATGTTTGCACCCTATGGCAATTACGCAAGCAGCTTGGAACGAAATATACCGGCTCACTACACCTCTTTTCCGACTCTCCTTAGACCCGCTGGGTATGGCGAAGCCCTGTCCCGAGCCCTCGGCGCACGAGATCTGGAGACGGAGAAGAAGTTGAACCAAGAGGTCCTTAAGGTAATCTATGACGATGCGATGTGGATGGGTGTTTTATCAGGCATGGTTGCTGCCGCCAAGCAGCCGGGTGTTCAGGGTGATGGCAATTGTGTGCCGAGCTATCTTACGTGGACTCCGGCAAATGCTTGGTTGAGCAAGTAGAGCAGCTGGATTTTGAAAAATCTGGATGGAGTTGCACAAGGTTTATTGAAAAAACACAATGTTTAGACCGGAGACGTTTGACGTTCGCCCGCTTTGCGGGCGAACCTTTTAGTATATCCAGTACTCATGAATAATGCCTTCAGCCGTTGAGCCAACTCAAGGATTTATGGAGTGGGCATTTTATAAGACCCTCCATCACAATTTGTCTTAAAACAATTCCCAAAAGACATCATAAGGGCACTTAAGGGAGTTTATGACAGGGTATATCATCCGACGATTGATACAGGCGGTCATTGTAATATTAATCGTGAGCATCATCGTGTTTCTCATCATGCGGCTCTTGCCCGGGGATCCGATTCTGATTTACATGAGCCAGAGTCGGATGCAGGGATCCTCGACCGAGCAACTTCAAAAATTAAGGCACGAATACGGTTTGGACAAGCCGCTCATAGCGCAGTATCTGGACTGGCTGGGCGGCATTCTCCACGGGGACATGGGCCGCTCAATATTTCAATTAGAGCCGGTAAGAAACCTCATCGCCACGGCGTTTCCTATAACCGTTTATTTAGGCTTTCTCTCTTTTTTGATCAGCTTTTTCCTTGGCATATCGGCGGGTATCATCAGTGCGGTGAGACGGGGTACGTGGCTGGATACCGTCGTCACCGTGCTGGCAAATCTTGGGATCACTGCTCCCATCTTTTGGGTGGGTATCATGCTCATTTATCTATTTGGCCTCAGCCTCAAGTGGCTTCCAATACAAGGATACACGTCTCCCTTTGATAACTTCTGGCTGAGCACGAAGCAGCTGATGATGCCTGTATTTTGCCTCTCCCTCTTTCCCATAGCATCTGCCGCACGTCAGACCAGATCCAGCATGCTTGAGGTGATTCATCAAGACTACATTCGAACTGCATGGTCCAAGGGCTTAAGGGAACGAGCGGTCATCTTTCGCCATGCACTGAAGAATAGCCTCATCCCCGTGATCACCTGGAAGGGTGCGACCGTTCGTAACATCTTTGGAGGCTCAGTCATCATTGAGACAGTTTTCAATATTCCCGGAATGGGTAGGTTGGCGGTGAATGGCCTCATGGAGCAAGATTATGCCATTATCCAGGGAGTCACGTTAATCATGGCGATTATCGTGACCATCGCAAATCTCCTGGTTGACCTGATTAATGGTTGGCTCGATCCGAGAGTACATTATGAGTAAGGAGGTGGACTCTTTCAAGGAGGAACATACCTTCGACCAGGATTTGACGGACATGCTCCCCCGTGTCAGCGCGTTTCGTCGTTTTTCAAGGGTGCTGATTGGGAGGAAAGTAGTCCTATTTGGTCTCATTGTCATCCTTGTAACCATCATAACCGCTTTTTTTGCACCTTACATCGCTCCCTACGACCCCAATGAGCAGAATTTGACTCAAACCCTGCTTCAGCCATCTCGAGATCATCTCCTCGGCACGGATGCCCTCGGAAGAGACACGTTGAGCCGTTTGATATTTGGTACACGGCCCTCGCTGATCGTCGGTATTGTGGCGATCGGAATTGCGGCCACGATCGGTATGATGATGGGGTTAGTAGCAGCATATTTTGGTGGTATGACGCACACGATTATCATGAGGTTTATTGATGCAATGATGGCGTTCCCGATGTTGCTGTTAGCCCTGGTCATTGCTGCCCTGCTCGGCGGCGGGCTTCGGAATGTCGTCATCGCTCTCGGCATTGGCCTGATTCCTTCATACTCTAGGCTGATGTGCGCTCAAGCTTTGACTGTTAAGCAGAACGATTATATTACCTCACAACGAGCGATGGGTTCCAGTAACCTGCGTATTATGCTGCTCCATATCTTGCCAAATTGTTTTCCACCGCTCATCGTCCTGGTAACCATGATGCTGGGGATGACCATCCTGCTTGAGGCCTCCCTGAGCTTTCTCGGAGTGGGCATATCACCACCTACTGCTGCATGGGGCGCCATGGTAGCGGATGGCTACAAGTACCTCACGTCACATCCGGTGCTATCCTTTGCGCCCGGGGTTGCCATGATGCTTGTCGTATTCGCCTTCAATATGGTGGGAGATGGTCTGAGAGATGCACTCGATCCCAGGCTCAGGGGCATCCTCTAACCTCGAGGAGCGCCGCTGTGAGGTCACAGAAAGATGTCAGTCTTGCTAAAAGTAGAGAATCTGAAGACTTATTTTAGAACAGAGCTTGGCTTGGTAAAGGCTGTGGACGGCATCTCTTATCATGTCGACGAGCATGAAATCATCGGCCTTGTGGGGGAGAGCGGATGCGGAAAATCGGTAAGCCAGCTGTCATTGCTTCAGTTAATACCGATCCCACCAGGTGAGATCGTTGACGGAAGGGTATTCTTTGAAGGCCGGGATTTGCTCAAATTCGAGACGAAAGGGCCGGAAATGCGTTCCGTCCGTGGTGGGAAGATCGCCATCATATTTCAGGAGCCCATGACCTCGCTTAACCCGGTATTGACCATATCCCAGCAGTTAACCGAAGTGTTAGAATTGCACCTCAACATGAAGAGAGAGGAGGCTAGACAGCGCGCCGTCGAGCTCCTCAGGCTGGTGGGGATTCCCGACGCAGGGAGACGTATCGATGACTACCCCTACCAGTTCAGCGGCGGTATGCGCCAGAGGGTAATGATTGCCATGGCGCTTTCCTGTAACCCGCGAGTGCTCATAGCGGATGAGCCGACGACTGCTCTTGATGTAACGACCCAGGCGCAGCTATTAGAGCTGCTAAAAGACATGGTTGGGCAATTCAATACCTCCCTTGTGATCGTGACGCATAATCTAGGACTCGTTGCCCGTTACGTTCATAGAATCTATGTCATGTACGCAGGACGGATCGTTGAGTCTGGCGCATGTAAAGACATATTTGCTGCTCCTCGTCATCCCTACACGGTTGGCCTGCTTAAATGTGTACCCCGGTTGGATGATCCCCAGGGGAGGAGACTGGTGCCCATTGTCGGAATGCCGCCTAATCTAATCCGTATGCGGCCGACCTGCGCTTTTCTCCCCAGGTGCCCCTATGCGATTGAAAGATGCAAGCAGGAGTCTTGGCCTGAACTCAGACTGATCAATAACCAGCACTATGTTTCCTGCTTTGCCGATATCCAGGAGAGGAGAGGTGAACTCATCGCATGAAGATAACCTTCTCGTTGTTCGTAACCTGAAGATGTACTTCTCGGTTACGCGCGGTCTGTTGCGGCGCAAGGTTGCAGAGGTAAAGGCAGTGGACGGCATCAGCTTCACGATCAAGAGAGGGGAAACCTTAGGTTTAGTTGGGGAAAGTGGCTGCGGGAAGACCACCGTGGGTCGCTGTGTTCTTCGTCTTTATGATCCAACCGAGGGTGAGATTTTATTCGAAGGCCAAAATATTTCTCACGTGCCGGAAAGCAAGGTAAGACAGTTGCGCAGCAAGATGGGGCTTATCTTTCAGGACCCCTTCAGTTCCCTTGACCCGCGTCAGAGCGCCGGTAGTATCGTGGGTGAGCCGTTAAAAATTCACAACTTGGTCAAGAACAACCGCGAATACAAGGAGAGGGTACACGAGCTCTTTCGGAAAGTCGGACTCGACCCATCGATGGAGGACCGCGTCCCCCATGAGTTCAGCGGCGGCCAGCGACAGCGTATCGGAATAGCTCGCGCCCTTGCAAGCACGCCTTCCTTGATCGTCTGCGACGAGCCCATCTCGGCGCTTGATGTTTCGATCCAGGCCCAGATCATCAACCTGCTGCAAGACCTTCAATCGGGATTGAAGGGGTTGACCTATCTCTTTATTGCCCATGACCTTTCAGTGGTAAGGCACATAAGTGACCGGGTAGCGGTGATGTATCTTGGTCGTATCGTGGAGGTTACCGACTCGGAAAGACTCTATGATAGCCCGCTCCATCCGTATACAAGGGCATTGCTCTCGGCAGTGCCCATTGCTGACCCGTTCATTGAGGAGAAACGCGAACGAATCATTCTGAAGGGTGAAGTGCCTAGTCCCCTGCGGCCACCACCAGGCTGTCACTTTCACCCGCGCTGCCCCCTCGCCCTTCCAAAATGCAACGAGGTTGTTCCACCATTATGTAACGTTGGAGACGAACACCAAGTGGCCTGCATTCGGGTATAGCTTTTCCCGCAGTTCCTTATTCGACGGATTTGATCTCTTCGGTAGCTTCAGGAAGTTTTTCTAACTTTGCCTTTGAGATTCTCTGTCCAACCATTTCAACAATGCTGATCCGCTTTCCTTCCGTTTCTACCCTGTCTCCAACCTGAGGAATCTTTTGCAAGGCAGTCATCAAGAATCCTCCGAGCGTTTCATATTCGCTTGATTCTGGTAGCGAAATCTGGTAGTCCTCCTTTAAATCCCTCAGGCTGATCGATGCGTCGATCAGCAGGGTTCCATTTGTGAGTTGAATCACAGGGCTTTCTATATCATGTTCGTCTCTGATCTCTCCTACAATCTCCTCGATCAGATCCTCAATGGTCACCAGGCCGGAGACCCCACCGTACTCATCCACCACTAAGGCCATATGGATCCTCTTCTTTTGCATTTCTCTTAGGAGAAGGCTGATCTTCATCGTCTCAGGAATGAAGAAAGGTGACCTGATCATCTTTCTGATATCAACTTGTCCTGTCTTTCCCAGGACGGTGAGGAAGTCTTTTGCATAAAGAATCCCCCTGATGTCGTTCAGTTCCCTCCCAAAGACCGGATAACGAGAAAACTGTTCCTCTTCAATGAGCGAAAGGATTTCTTGGGGTGGCTTATCGATTTGAATCGCCACCATCTGAGTATCCGGGACCATGACCTCTTTTACAGACATGTCCGTAAATTCAAAAACACTCTGTATAATTTTTTCCTCTGTGGGCTCAAATACCCCGTGCTTCCTCCCCTCTTTGATCAGCAGCTTCACCTCTTCCTCAGTGATATAAGCCCTTTCAGTAAATGGCTTTGTGCCAAAGGGGCGAAGCACGACAGCTGTACTGAAAGTGAGTATTTTGACAAATATGGAGGCGATTTTTGAGAAGGTGTCAATTGTTCTTGCGTTCAATAATCCGATCGTTTCAGGGTGCGTCAAAGCAATCGATTTAGGTATGAGTTCACCAAAGATCACAAAAAAATAGGTAATGATGACAACAACGATTCCTATGGCAATGGGCCCGGCCGCCAAAGAGATGGCCCTGATGGGAACTTCTTTGAGCAAAGGTTCTATCACCCTTACCGATGCTGCTCCACCGATTGCGGATGCTAAGACACCCACAGCGGTAATACCAATCTGTATCGTGGCCAGAAATCGGTCTGGTTCTTCCTTCAGTTTCAAAAAGATCTTGGCATTCCTTTTCCCACTTTCAGCCAATTGTTTGATCTGGCTTTTTCTTGCCGTCACCACAGCAATCTCTGTTCCGGCGAGATAACCATTTAAGAGGATTAAAACAGCAATGAAAAAGGCCTCGTAAAAAAGTTCCTCCATTTTACACCTCCCATTCCTCCGTTCTGGGGTTGAAGAAGGATAAATCAGGAAAGTGGTAAACTACGGACTACCGTGCTCCATGCAATGGGTTTGCGAGAGTGAAACTCCTTAGAACTTGATCCGTTTGAGTCTCTCGATAGCCTCCCTCAGTCTTGTCTCATCTATAGTCAAAGCCATTCGAATGTAACCTTCTCCTGCCTCCCCAAAGCCGTTTCCTGGGGTGGCAACGATTCCACCCTTTTCCAAAAGAATTGCAGCAAATTGGGTTGATGTATACCCCTTTGGCACTTGAATCCAGAGGTAGAAGGTGGCTTTCGGTTTATCCACTTCCAGACCAATCTCTCGAAGCCCTTTGACTAATACATCCCTTCGTCTCTCATAGGTGTTAATAATTTCTGGAAGGGGCGTGTCGAAGTGGTTCAAAGCTTCGACCCCGGCTTCCTGAATGGCCTGGAAGAGACCGGAATCGATGTTAGTTTTTACCCTTCCCAATCCCGCTAGGATCTCAACATTACCCACAGCAAATCCGATTCTCCAGCCCGTCATGTTAAAGGTTTTGGAGAGGCTGTGAAATTCGATTCCCACCTCTTTGCCACCCTTTATCACCAAAAAACTGAGAGGTTGGTATCCATCGAAGGCGATCTCTGAATAGGCCGCATCATGACAGACAATAACCTGGTACCGACGAGCAAAGGCCACTACCTCTTCAAAAAAGGGCCCCTCAGCGATTGCGGATGTTGGGTTATTGGGGTAGTTGATGAAGAGAATTCTTGCCCTTTCTGCTACTTTCTTAGGAATTTCTGAGAGTTTCGGCAGAAAGCCATTCTCTTTCCGAAGAGGCAAAAAATATGGGGTTCCTCCGGCGAAGATGGTGGAGACACGATAGACAGGATAGCCTGGAGTAGGAACCAGTACATAATCCCCTGGGTTGACAAAGGCAAGGGGGATATGGGCGATGCCTTCCTTCGAACCGATGAGTGAGAGCACTTCTGTCCTGGGATCGAGCGTGACGTTAAACCTCCTTGCATACCATTGGGCCACTGCAGATCTAAATTCGATCATTCCTTCATAGGATGGGTATCGATGGTTCTGGGGATTTTCCGCTGCCATCTTTAATCGTTCGATGATCGGCTTTGGGGTGGGAAGGTCCGGATCTCCAATCCCCAGATCAATGAGATCTATTCCTTTCTGCCTCAACTCCTCTTTCTTCTTGTCGATCTCTGCAAAGAGGTAAGGGGGAATTTGTTCAATCCGTTTTGCCTTCTCGATCCGCATCTTTCTCTCCTTTTTTAAATTACTATTAATCTTAGGTGTTTTGGCCTCGAAATTCAAGCTAAAAGTTGTGATTGAGCGGGAGCACCAACTATCTGCTGATCTTGATAGAAAAGCGATTTTTATATTGACATCCGAGGCCCTTCCTATCATAATTATAAGGCTTTTTTAGAAAGATTTTTCCTATGGAAAAGAAGATATTGTTCAAGTGGGCAATGTTCCTTTTTATCACTCTCTCCCTCTTTATGGGATGTTCGAAGAAGGGCATCAAGACATTTGAAGGAGATCCTGAAACCCTTTATAAACAAGGGTTGGCTCTATTCAATAAAAGAAATTATGCCGATGCTATAAAGAGATTCGAACAGCTCAGGTCGAGTTTTCCTGATAGCCCTCCCTATACGGTTTGGGCAGAACTGAAGATTGGAGATTGTCATCTCTTTAAAAAGGATTATGTGGAAGCCATTGCCACTTATGAAGAGTTTAAGAAGGTCCATCCCACCCATGAAGAGATCCCTTATGTTCAATACCAGATTGGGATGACCTATTTCAAACAGATGCTCACCCTTGATCGGGATCAGACCGTTACGCAAAAGGCCCTCTCCAGCTTTGAATATTTAATCGCCAATTACCCACCGAGTCTCTTCACCGAAAAGGCAAAAGAGAAAATTGGCGCCTGCAAGAAGCGATTGGCCGATCATGAATTTTACATCGGGAATTACTATTATAAGCGCGGAAAATTTGAGGCTGCTTCAGTCCGTTTCCAAGGTTTGATCGAAAAGTTTCCAAAGATGCCCGACGAGGACAAAACCCTCTTCCTCTTAGGAAAGAGTTATCTTGAACTCGATCAATGGGAGAAAGCTATAGAACCCTTCATCAAGATTGTAAACGAATATCCAAAAAGCTCGCATTATAAAGAAGCCAAGGCAATTCTTGATCAAGGCTTAAAGGAGAAGGTAATTTCACTTCAAAAGACTAAGAAAAAAGAGTCCAAGAAGAAGGATGAGAAGGCAGAGGCAGAAGCGGACAGGATCATTTTGGTCAAATTCGAGGAAGAAGGGAGACAACCAGCTTCTTCCTCTTCTCCCCTTCCTCTCACCAGCGGGCCGGTTAAGTCAACCCCCCGGAAGGAGGAGACCAAAAGCATAGCAACCCCTTTAGCTGGAGAGTCAATGAAAGAGGATCGAGGCCAAATAATTCCTCAAAACAAAAAAGGAGAGGAAAAATGGGATGAGGGTGTGAAGGTAGTGTTCATTCCAGCGGAGGAACCACAAAGGGCCATTCTGCCCAAGGCTGGATTGACGACAGAGGTAAAACCCGAAGAGGAGAGAGAGACAGTGGCGTTACCGAGCCCAGGAACCCCATCACAAGAGGAGATTTCTCCCGAATCGAGACCAAAGATAACATGTGAAGAAGAGAAACATATAGCGGCATTACCGAGCACCTCCATTACAGCCCTGGAAAAGGAGAAAACCAAAAGGGAAGTTCAACAGGAGCCAGCGCAGGCGAAGCTTGTGGACAAAAGCCAACCCATTGATATCACCTCAGACAGGGTGGAGACATACTCTAAGGAAAACTTGATCATCTTCAAAGGGAATGTTACAGCTCGACAGAAGGATATTGTGATCTATGCCGATTCCCTTGAGGCGGTGGTCATTGAAGGCGGTAAAGGAATCGAAAAGGTCACTGCAGGCGGGAATGTGAAGATTCAGCAGGGGCTTCGGGTGGCCAACTGTCAGAAGGCAGTCTTTTACAATATCGATCAAAAAGTCATTCTAACAGGGGATCCAAAGGTCTGGGAAGGTGATGATATGGTTTCAGGGGATGAGATCGTCTTCGATATCGAAAAGAATCTAATCGAAGTAAAAGGGGGTCCGGGTGGACGAGGAAAAGCGAAGATCCATCCCGGAGGGGAATTTAAAAAGTTGAAATGATCTGAATGGAATAGAAGGAAATAGTCTTTAGGTTATGGGTTAGGAAGCCCGTATAGTGAGTAATTGGTCTCATAGTCTTATGGTCGTATAGTGAAGAGGAATTAAACTTAATTGACTATGGGACTATCTGACTGTAAGACTAACTGACTAACGAACGGCATCGTTGCCCTAACCCTTTAACAAAAAACATTTATTAACAAGGAGACGCCCCGTTGGGGCGTTTCTACTTTTTAGGCGTTGCGAAGAAATTGACAATCTGGAGAAAAACTAATAAGATAAAATATTTATAATTTATTTGGTGTTTGGAAATGTTTGAGAATCTTTCATCAAAACTGGATGCTATCTTTAAGAGGCTGAAGGGCCATGGAAAATTGACTGACCAGAATATCAAAGAGGCCTTAAAAGAGGTGAGGATTGCCCTCTTGGAAGCGGATGTTAATTTCAAAGTGGTCAAGGATTTCATTCAATCTGTCGAGCAGAGAGCGATTGGCCGGGAAGTGATGGCTAGCCTCACACCAGCACAACAGTTGATTAAGATCGTGAAAGATGAATTGACTTCCCTGATGGGAGAAGGGGAGCAAAAGATTCATCTTTCTGGAACCCCTCCTGTCCCGATTATGTTGGTGGGTCTTCATGGCTGTGGGAAGACCACCACCGCGGCTAAACTCGCCCGATATTTCCAGGAAAAAAAGAAGCGCTCTTATCTCATTCCTGCTGATGTCTATCGACCAGCAGCCATTGAACAGTTACAGAAATTGGGGGAGGAGTTAAGAGTCGATTTTTACCAGCCTGAAGCATCCCAAACGCCCTTAGATATCTGTCTGAAAGGAAGGGATCTCGCCCTCAAGGGGGGCTACGATCTGATGCTCATCGACACTGCTGGACGACTTCATATTGATGAGGCTTTAATGCTGGAACTGAGGGAGATCAAGACAAATCTCAAGCCGAAAGAGGTGCTCCTGGTAGCGGATGCCATGACCGGGCAGGATGCCGTCAATATTGCTAAGAATTTTAATGAACGACTGGGCGTCGACGGAATCATTCTGACTAAGATGGATGGGGATGCAAGGGGAGGAGCTGCCCTTTCGATCAAATCGGTGACACAAAAACCCATTAAATTCATCGGCGTGGGTGAAAAGTTGGATGCCCTGGAAGTTTTCCATCCCGATCGGATGGCCTCGAGAATTCTGGGAATGGGCGATGTCCTCACCCTGATCGAGAAGGCAGAGGCTGTTCTCGATGAGAAAAAAGCGAAGGAATTAGAGAAGAAAATTCGAAAGGACTCCTTTACGTTGGAGGATTTTCGGGATCAACTCCAACAGGTTCGAAAGATGGGGTCATTGGAATCGATCTTAGGAATGATTCCGGGGCTTTCAAAAAAGGTAAAGGGAATGGGAGGCCTCGATTTCGATGAGAAAGAACTGGTTAGGGTGGAGGCCATCATCAATTCAATGACACCAAAAGAAAGAGCTAACTATATGATCATCAATGGAAGTCGGAGATTGAGGATTGCTCGAGGAAGTGGGACGAGCGTTCAAGAGGTGAATCAACTTTTAAAACGTTATGCCCAGGCTCGAAAAATGATGAAGCGTTTTGCCCAAATGGGTGAGAAGGGGTTCCAAAGAGGAGGACTGCCCTTCTTCTCCTGAAGAGAAGAGGTCCAATAGTCGCATAGTCTCATAGTCGTATGGTCAAAATACATCAGACGATCTGACTGCAAGACTACTCGACTATAGGACTATGAGACTATAAGAGGGAGGTGGTTAAAGAGAGATGGCTGTATCAATGAGACTGATGCGATTTGGCGGAAAGAAGAGCCCTTTTTACCGGATTGTGGTTTCGGATCGTCGTACTTCCAGGGATGGAAGGTTTATTG
>Ga0129297_10001001_pt1 | contig 14057 bp, 11 predicted proteins | sample I18A1metaG_FD_94708 | JGI IMG/M metagenome (GOLD analysis project Ga0129297, IMG submission 94708) | Lake sediment bacterial and archeal communities from Gulf of Boni, Indonesia to study Microbial Dark Matter (Phase II) - ​I18A1 metaG | ecosystem: Environmental > Aquatic > Freshwater > Lake >... | reverse complement strand
GCATAGACGACGATCCCGAATCCCTTTCCGAGGAAGAGCTCATCGCCCGCTACCATCTGCTCTTTTACCATGTCGCGCACATGGGCGGCCGCGGGGAGATCGACAGCGGCCTCAATTTTTCATCGCTTTCCAGGCTTTCCGGTGAGGAGCTCTCAAGCAGCATCAGGGACGGCCTTGACAGCCTGGGCATCCACGCGTATTGCATCCTTGGATTTCATTTGAGAAAGAAATGCTTCATTCCCGTGATCAATACCATCAACGATCTCGACATCTATTCGCTCTTCTTTGACGTTCATGACGCCCTCTACGCAACGCTCAGAGACTCTCCCGACGGCATGTTCGTTACGCGCGCCCATATCGCCTCGGACGAATCGCTCGCTTCGAGGTTCACCTTCATGCAGGGAGATTCATGGGCGGTGTACTGCGCCACCTTCCATAACCTGTACGCCCCCCTCCTTCGAGAGCCCGCCTCCGGGAAAGTGCGTGATTACCAGGATAAATCGCTCTCTCCGGTGCTCATGATCTGGTACCGGCATGGGGTTCCCGACGGCGGTACGGGTGATCTCGCGGCCTCGATACGCGCCAGGCTCTCACCGGCGCTCCTCATGTACGCAAGGAACGAGATATACCATCAATGCGCGCTCAGCATGGGGACCGTCAAGCACTCCTATTTCATGCTGGAATACATGCAGAAGGCGTTCATGCTGCTGAAGCGGGCGGCGTGTTTCCAGCTGGACATTCTGCGGTTCGACCCCGAATCCTACCACCTGTGCGCATACCTGTTCTCAATGCTGCGCGCGCGGTTGTCGGGTAATTCCATGATCTGCAGGCTTGACCGGTCGCGTATTATCGTGACGACTGCCGCGGAAGACGTGCAGGTTTTACAAACGGCGATCCAGGGATTCATACGCATACAGCCGGGACTGGTGAGTATCAGGAAGATAGAGGCTACGGACAGCGGGAACAGGTTAGACCTCGTGAAAGAGATCATGTTCAAATAAAAACTTGCCCCCGGAATGAATAAGCATAGTAAATATTTGAATAGTCTAATTGAAATGACTATGCTATACTTGTGCGCCGCTGGATACGGAAACGGCAATTAGAGCGCGAGCGGATATGAACAGACCGTACATTCCAAGGATACTATCGCTCACGTGCATGGCCCTGGCGCTCTGTTTTAGCGCGGGAAGCGCGGTGCTTTATGCCGCCGGAAGCACGGGAACCTCGGGCGCGGCTTTCCTGGAGCTCGGGGTAGGGAGCCGTCCGCTCGGTATGGGAGAGGCGTTCACCGCGGCGGTGGGCGACATAAACTCGATTTACTACAATCCCGCCGGTCTGGGCACCATGAAGTACCCGGAAATCTCCATGATGCACCAGGACCTCATCCTGGATTCACGGTTTGAAAACTTCAGCCTGGCGTGGCCGCTTTGGAAGGGATTTTTGGGCTTTTCCAACTCTCTGTTCTGGGTCCCTTCCTTCGAGCGCGTCGACATCAATGGGAATTCGGATGGAAAAGTTCAATTCTACAATACGGCCACGACGGTTGCATACGGTCAATCGCTTGGTTTCATGGAGGTTGGCGCCTCCTTCAAGCATATTTACGAGCGGATAGGACCCCTGCCGGTCAATGCGGTGGCGTTCGACGTGGGCATACTGAAAAGGCTGTACATGTATTCGCCCTTTGATGCCCCCATCAGGAACCTGGCGCTCGGCCTTTCACTGCAGAACATGGGTACCAAGGCACATAAAGACCCGCTTCCCCGGACCCTGCGCATCGGGAGCTCGTATTACCTCACGAAATGGTTCGGCCTTAACATCGACGTATCGGAATACTTCATCGACCCCTCGGACCTTTACGACTTCACGTACGGATTCGACGAGAGCCTGAGGATCATGACCGGCTTTGAATTGAGTTACCTGGACCTGTTGTCATTCCGCGCGGGCTACCGCTTTCTCGATTCCAGCATCGCCAAAACCGAGGGAAAATACAGCCTGGGCTTCGGGTTCAACTACGCGGTAAAGAACGTGGCCTTCCAGGTGGACACCTCGTACATGGACACCAAGGTCTTTGGCCCCGTGTACTCCTTCACCGTGTCGTTCAAGCTCATCCCGCGCGTCATCACCGTGGAGAGCAAGATCAAGGCCGAGGAATACTACCAGAAGGGCATTCGCTACTATATCCAGAACGACCTGGATTCCGCGATCGAAGCGTTCAAGGACTGCGCCGAAAACAATCCCTATCACAAGAACGTCAAGCAGAAGATCCTGGAGCTCGAGGAGCTCAAGGAACTCCAGCTCGAGAACGAAAAAATTGAGAAAGAACGGAAGAAGGGCAGATGAGCTGAGGCCCGTGAGCCTCCAAAAGGGCTTTTGCCCGGCGGCGGACGGCTCGGTGCTCGTGTGCATGGGGGACACGCGCGTCATTTGCGCGGCGACAGTGTCCGGCGAGGTACCGGACCATGCCAGCGCGAGAGGCGCCGGCTGGATCACGGCCGAATACACCATGCTTCCCTATGCGACCAGTCCGCGGACGGAGCGCCGCACCGCCAGGCCCGACGGCAGGTCGATCGAGATCCAGCGGCTCATAGGACGATCGCTCAGGAGCGTGGTCGACCTCGCCGCGTTGAACGGCTTCGCGATCACGGTGGACTGCGACGTGCTCCAGGCCGACGGTGGGACGCGCACGGCGTCCATAACAGGGGGCTACGCAGCCCTGCGCATGGCCGTCGCATCGCTCGTCGCGCGAGGGGCGCTTGCGGAAAATCCCCTGCGGGCCCAGTGCGCGGCGGTCTCCGCCGGCTACGTGAAGGGGGAGGCGCTCCTGGACCTTGAATACACCGAGGACGCGCGCGCCGACGTCGACATGAACGTGGTGATGGACAGCCTGGGCAACCTCATCGAGGTGCAGGGCACCGGCGAGCGCTCCGTCTTCACCAGGGCGCAGATGGACGGGCTCGTGGGCCTGGCGGAACGCGGAATCCAGGAGCTTTTACGCGCCCAGGCGGCCCTATTCGCGTAAACGTTGTAATCTCCGCGCCAAAACCCGCCGATAGTACTAATGATTGAAAATCTATCGAACACGGGTCCGTTATTTCATGAAAAAACTGTGCGTCCTGCTCATGCCGGCCCTTCTGGTGCTCTCGCCTGCGGTCCTTTGGGCCCAGAACTACATTCGCAACACCGTGGAGATAGACACGCCAACGGCCTATACTATCGAAAAGGGAACCTACCAGATTTCCCTGCTGGGCTACGACAGCGGCGGTGTCGAGCTCAAGACCATCCTGGGACTGCACAATAACCTTTTCCTGGGCGTTTCTCTGGACATACAGAACGCGATCGGCAAGGAGAAGGCGAAGCCCAACGTACCGGGCGTGATCGCCAAGCTCAAGTTCACCGACGGCTGGGAAACCTTTCCCATATCCTTCGCGATCGGGTACGATTCATTCTACATTGGCGAGGCGGGAAAGACGGACCAGGCGGTAAACGAGATCAACCGCATGATCTATGGACCGTACTTCGTCATCACCAAGCCTGTTTACCTCCTGGGCGACGAGCAGCACGTGAGCTTTGGCATACGGATGCCCGCGCAGCCCAATTACATTCCGGAGGATTCCTCGTATTTCGTAGGGCTCGACATCCCGCTGGGCGAGCTGTTCATTTTCAAGGCCGAAGGCGAGCGCATCTATTACAATTTACGCGACAGCAACGAGTGGCTCCTCAACCTGGGCATCCGTTATTCCTACATGGGGCACCTGGGAATTGAGTTTGACTTTTTGATTCAGCACGGAGAGCCTGCCAACAGGGTAATCCGGATTGAATACAATGATGCGTTTTAGCCAGGCTACGCTCGCGTTCTGCTTATTGCTCCTGCAGTCTCCCCGCCTTGATGCGGCCGGTACGTGCACGCTCGAGATCGTGAATTCCCAGGGGCAGACCATTCGCCTTCTCGTTGAGCTCGCAACGTCGCCCGCCGAGCGCGAGCGCGGCCTCATGTACCGGCAGAACATGGCCGACTGCGAGGGAATGCTCTTCGTATTCGAACACGAGCAGTTCCTGGGCTTCTGGATGCGAAACACCTGCCTGCCGCTCAGCATCGCCTATATTGACCGCGGCGGCGTAATACGCGAATTATACGACATGAAGCCGCTTGACGATTCGGTCACGTACCCGTCGCGCGAGCCCGCGATGTACGCGCTCGAGGTGAACGCCGGGTGGTTCGAGCGGAACAGGGTAGGGCGGGGGAGCAGGGTGCGCGTGCGTGGATGCCTCGGTCAATAGGATTCCCTCGTCGGCTGACGAGCGAGCCTTCCTTGTCGCGTTGAGGCTCCACGGGAGCGACCAGGCAGGGGTGGAATATTCGCTCGCGGAGCTGGAAGACCTGGTGAAGACCGCGGGCGCCATCGTGGCGCGCACGCGCATCATCAGGAGGGACAGGCTCGACGCCGCGACGCTCATTGGGAAAGGCGCCGTCGAACAGCTCCGGACGGTCATCCAGGAGGAAGGCATACGCCTCCTGGTCTTCGACGTAAATTCGCTCAAGCCGGCCCAGATACGCACCCTGGAAGAGATGCTCAAGGTAAGGGTGGTGGGCCGCACAGAGATCATCCTCGACATATTCGCGCGCCGCGCGCGCAGCGCCGAATCAAAGATCCAGGTGGAGCTCGCACAGCTTCGTTATATACTGCCGCGGCTCAAGGGACTCGGGGGCGTGCTCTCGAGGCTGGGGGGCGGGATAGGCACCAGGGGCCCGGGCGAAAAGATGCTGGAAACCGACCGGCGCCATATTCTCAGGCGCATATCGGTCCTCAAGAACAGGCTCGACCAGATATCGGCACACCGGGCGCGCGCCAGGAAGTCCCGGCGCGCGGAGGTCTGCGGAGCTGTGGTGGGCTACACCAACGCGGGAAAGTCGACCCTCATCAACCTGCTCGCCCGGGACGACCTGTTCGTGGAGGACCGGCTCTTCGCCACGCTCGACGCCTATACCAGGGTCGTCTTCCTGGGGGACGAGCGGAAGGCGCTCCTGACCGACACCGTGGGCTTCATCGCCAATCTACCCGTGAACCTCGTGGAATCATTCAAGTCGACCCTCGAGGAGATCCACAGTGCGGACTTCCTGGTGCACCTGGTAGAAATAACCTCCGCCACCATCGACAGGAACATCCAGGTGGTGAACGCCGAGCTCGCGCGACTGGGATGCTCCGACAAGCCTCAAATCCTCTTCCTGAACAAGGCCGACAGGCTCCCCGATCCTGAAACGGCCGTGCACATAGCCGAGCGTTATCCAGGAAGCATCACGGGGTCGGCGCTCAAAGGCGACGGGGTGCAGGAGCTGCGCACGCGCATGGCCCTTCTTTATGACGGCCTTCGCCGATTATAGGTCAAGATGGGCGCCCCGGATTCCGACCATTAATACATGAATCGGCGTTACTTTACCTTTGCGACGATTGCGTTCATAATCACGCTATTCCTCCTGGCCCTCTACGGCAACATAATCGCCGGCAGCAGCAAGGCCGCGCGTCCCGCCGACGACATCGACAAGCTCGAGCAGGCCATCATCGTGAACGGGCTCGAGATGGTAACGGAAAACCCGTTCGATGAACCCAGAGAAGAAGAACAGAGCGGCACGATAATATACGACGAATCCTTCGACGACACCATCGCCTCTGCGGCGTCCCCGGCCAAAGACGAGGGGGCCGATATAACGGATGACTCCAGGATTGCCGGCAAGAACACCATGCTTGCGGAACTCAAGGCAAAGGACTCCCGCTGGCATTACACGAAATACAGGATCCTGAAGGGCGATAACCTGTGGACGATAGCGAAGAAATTCAGCACCGACCACCGTCTCATCATCAGGGCGAACGAGATCGAGTCCCCCGACATGCTCGCCTCTGGGAACACAATACTCGTTCCCAACCGCAACGGTGTCAGTTACAGGGTGAAAGCGGGAGACACCATCAAGACAATCTCCTCCGCTTACGGCGTTACGGCGAAATCCGTACAGGAGCATAACCGAATCTCAGTGGCGAAGACATCCTCGTCCATCTTCATTCCCGATGCGCGTTCGGTGGAGCGTACTGCTTCGGTGAAGATGCAGCCGCGTGGCATGGCCGTTGCCGCCAATCCGGGAATAGTGCTGTCCTGGCCCGTCTTGGGCGGCATCACGTCAGGTTTCGGCAATCGCATAGATCCATTCACGCGCAGGCCCCAGTTCCACTGCGGCATCGATATTTACGTTCCCGTTGAAACGCCGGTGCTCGCAGCCGCCCCCGGAAACGTGATATTCAGCGGCTGGAAGGACGGGTACGGAAACATGGTTGTCGTGAGCCATTCGAACGGATATATTTCAGTATATGCGCACAACAAGCAGAACAGCGTCCAGCCGGGCACCGAGGTGAAGGCAGGGCAGCAGATTGCGCTGTCGGGCATGACCGGGGCGGTTACCGGTCCGCATGTACACTTTGAGCTCCGGAAATACCTTATTCCGCTTAATCCTGTGAGGTTCCTAAGGTAATGAAGGCACGTTATATTTTCACGGTTGTGTCGCTGTCGCTCGCGGTGGTTTCCGGCGCGTTCGCCGCGCCGCTCATGAGCCTCCCCGGTGAAAGCAGAAAACTCAAAGCCTATTACTACGAGGGCGATCACGCGGGATGGGATTGCGTGGAAGCGGGCAAGGTCGTTTCTGTTTCCATGCGCGACGACACCAACGTAAAGGACGTTTCGAATACCGCGATGGATCGGACCAGGCTCTCCGCGCGACTGTACACGGACGAGGGAATCCGGGTGGGCGATATCCTGTACGTGATCAACGACAGTAACCTTATCATCGGGAAGCTCGAGGTGAAATCCGTGTTCAACAGCGCCTCGCTGGGGCCCATGCTCGTGGGATACGGGAACTTCAAGTTCGTCCACGACAGAGACCGCGTGGTACAGCGCATAGAAGGAGCCCGGTCGAAGGACGCCTACATTCAGCGGGCACGGGGCGATTTCTACCGGGAGACGGGCGACGATGCCGAGGCTATTTCCAGCTATAAAAGCGCCCTCGAAAAGGACAAGGGCAATCCCGAGGCGCACATGCAGCTGGGCATCCAGTATCTGAAAGACAACATGCTGCCGCTGGCCTTCAGGGAATTCAGCGAGGCATACAAGAACATTTCCCGCATGTACGACAAGGAGGACCGTTACACGCTCCTCAAGAGCCTCGCGGAGACGCGCTACCGTGAAGCGTATTATTCGTATATAAAAGCCGACCTAAGAGAGAAATACGTCGTCGAGGGCATAAAGTACTGCAAGGAAGCCCTGCAGGTTTACCCCGGCTCCAAGGACGTCAACTTTTTCATAGGCACCTTCTACTGCAAGAACTCCAACCCGGACGATGTCCTTGCCCGCGATCACCTCATGAAGGTGGTCCAGCTGGACCCGCATCACGTTGACGCCTACGTGATGCTGTCGGAGCTTTATTACAAGCACCGCAACAAGAAGAAGGCCCGCGAGTTTTCGGGTAAAGCCCTGGAGATTGAACCGGAACATGAGCGGGCGCGTTATATATACAAGAATACCGAAACGGAATAAGCCCGGGGGGGCTGTTGCCGACTTACGTCGGGCTCAATTCATGATGAATTGTGAAATACCGCGTATCTTAACGCATAATCCCTAAATTCGGCCTGTAATCCACTATTTCCAGGCATTCCTAAGTTTTAACATTCAGGTGGCTATACTTACCTGCCTATCACGAACAACCGTACGCTGTCAAAAAGCTAGTTTATGTCAGAATGATTTAACCTCAACGGGGACGCACTTTCCTGGAGAATTTTAAAAAAAACAGTATTGTCTATTGATTTAGTAGTAAATAACCCCTACCTTCACCGCATGAAGCATAAGGAGGTTTGCAATGTCAGGGAAAAAGCTGTTAAATATATTCTACGGATCCATCGTCCTGCTTCTTGCGGCGATGTTGAGCTTTACAGGTTGTAAAAATGCTTCCGATTCAGGAAGCGAGGGAGTCAAGGGGTTCGCGAGCGGAGTCATAACCGCGAAAGGGAGCATCTTCGTCAACGGCATAGAATATGACACAACATCAAGCGCCGTCACTGTTGACAACCTCTCAGGCGGCGACTCGGACCTCAAGGTCGGGATGGTAGTCGATGTCAAAGGCACTATTGACACGGCCTCAGGTACCGGCGTCGCGAATGAAGTTGACTACGCCAGTTCCATTGAGGGAACCATCGACTCAATCGATACAGTCGCGGGAACATTATACGTCTTCGGCCTCTATATAACAACATCCACGACCACTGTCTATGAAAACACCACAGGGCTGTCGACATTATCAGTCGGTGACAGGGTCGAAGTAAGCGGGATAGTAAACGGAACGAACGTCCTTGCAAGCAGGATTGAGCTCAGCACCGACACGGGGGATTACAAGCTGCGCGGCACAGTGAGTTCACTCGCGGCAGGCAGCTTCACGCTCACCATGGAAACAGGGTACACTCTTATCGTCAATTATACCGGCACTCTAGATACCGGGATAGTCGATGGCTCCGAAGTCAAGATAGAGGTCGCGTCCGCTCCTTCATTAGGGGAAGTAACCACCACGGCCGACAAGATCGAGCTCAAGCATGAACTCTCAATCGACGATGGTGATCGCGTTGAGATCGAGGGAGTAGTCGAAAATCTTGCGGGAACAGACCCAGTCACTTTTACGGTCAGAGGTGTTGAAATCAGCGCATCGGCAGCTCTCGCGACAGGTCTTGCCAATGGCACTGAAGTCGAAGTCAAAGGATCCATGACCAGCGGAGTTCTCACCGCGTCCGAGATCAGCACCGAGGAGGATGCTGATCTTGAGATCAAAGGGGTCGTCGTCTCGGCTGATGCTGCTGCGGGAACTTTCGTCATCAACGGTGTCACCGTGTACACAAATCACGATACCATCTTCTATGACGACACGGCAGCTCAGGTACCCCAGTTCGGCGTTGACGATCTCGCGTCAGGGGATGCCCTTGAAGTGAAGTTGTATGCAGGCGAATCAGGTAATCTCATCGCGGCAAAGGTTGAGAGAGGAGATCCCCCCGAGACAGAGGCAAAGATGAATGGTGTGGTGAGCGCGATAAATTCAACGTATATCACCGTCAACGGGTTGAGTATTGACACGACTCCGCTTTTCGGTAACACTACTATCAGGGATAGTTTCCTGTCCTCGCTAACTGTCGATTCTACAGTCGTCAAGTTCACAGGGACCATTAGCGGAACAGCTGTAACGTGGACTCAGGTGGAATTGGATTGATCAATCGGCCTAGCCGGCACAGCAAGAAGAACCCGCACTTCACGGTGCGGGTTCTTTACAGCAATCATGATTGAATTATTACGTATCCGCACTATTATATGTACCCGGCGTTGATGTCAGAAACAGAAATTGTGTCGAAAGCGAAGAATCACTTGCAAGTTGATTAAATCATACTCTTCCGGACTCCGAATTCATCAATAAAAACAAGCTTTTAGACAGGAAACGACTTCAATTGTAGGCGTCATACCGCGTATGTGTTTCGAGTACCTTTCTAAATGAGGCAATATGTTACTTCCGATAATATATATTATGTCGCATTAGGGAATATGTCAGCTTAGGCGTTAACCGGCATCCCCGGAAAATGGCTTTCTTGGAAAAAAGGCGCTTTACATGTCCACGCTTTTCTGCATGACAATACACTCCCGGTGATTGAAGCATTCATTCCTGAGGATCGAACCCACGCGCCCTGCTGATTCGTCATTCGGAAGGTTCTGCTCCCGGGATGCGTGTTCAATGACCGTTCATTACAATGCTTCCGAATTACAATAGAATGGAGGACATACATGTCTGCATCCGCTGCAACTGCGTTCGTCAAAGAAGACTATGACGAGCTCGCGCGCAAACTGCGCTTTATCATCACCGACATCATCTGCGGCGCCGGGTCCGGCCATATAGGCGGCGCCCTGAGCCTCGTGGAGATACTCATCACGCTCTATTTTAGGATTATGAGCGTAAGGCCGGAGGAGCCGCGCTGGAGCGATCGCGACAGGCTGGTCCTTTCAAAGGGGCATGCCGGGCCTGTCCTCTACGTTACCCTTGCCGAAAAAGGCTACTTCCCCAGGGAGTGGCTCCCTACCCTCAACCAGGACGGCACCAGGCTCCCAAGCCATGTTGACCAGGTACAGACGCCCGGCGTCGACATGACCGCGGGGTCCCTTGGACAGGGGCTCTCGTGCGCCTGCGGCATCGCTCTCGCGTCGAGGCTAAACAAAAGAAATAACCGCGTGTTCTGCATAATCGGCGACGGCGAAAGCGACGAGGGACAGGTATGGGAGGCTGCCATGTTCGCGTCCCACTACAAGCTCGACAACCTCGTGGCCATCTGCGACTACAACAGGATGCAGATCGACGGCACCACGGACCAGATCATGGACCTGGAACCGCTTGCCGACAAATGGAAGGCGTTCGGGTGGGAGGTCTTCGACATAGACGGGCACGACTGGGACATCCTCTTCTCCACGATCAACAAGGCGGTCGCGGTCAAGGGCAAGCCCGCGATGATCATCGCCCGCACGGTCAAGGGAAAGGGCAACGCGCTCGTCGAGGCCAAGGTTGGAAGCCACAACATCAAGGTTCCGGACAAGAAGTCCTGGGACGAGTACCTCGACGCGTGCGGCTGCCGCTACGATCTACCATACTGCAGAGGAGAATAGCCATGGATTATAAAAACATGGAGATGCGCATGGTCTACGCCCATACGCTGAACGAGCTCATAGAGGAAAATCCCAACGTGCTCTGCCTCGAGGCGGACCTCGCCAAGGCTTCGGGCACGAACCCCGTGGTGATGGAAAAACACCCGGATAATTTCATCGACATCGGCGTCGCCGAGGCGAACATGATCTCGATTGCCGCGGGCCTCGCCAACGAGGGAAAGGTCCCCTTCTGCGCAAGCTTCACCTGCTTCGCCTCGCGGCGCGTGTACGACCAGGTGACCATAAGCGTCGCATACGCCAACAACAACGTGAAGATCGTTGGAACTGCGCCCGGCATCACCCAGGGCCCAAACGGCGGCACGCACATGGATTTCCTGGACCTTGCAATCATGCGCGCCATGCCCAACATGCACGTCTACAGCCCGTGCGACCAGTTCGAGCTGCGCGCGGTCATGAGGCACATGGCCGTCACAAAACAGCCCACGTACATGCAGCTCGTCCGCTCGAAGGTGCCGGTGCTGCGCGAGGAGTCCTGCGCGTTCGACCCCCTCAAGGCGGTGCGACTGCGCGAGGGCAATGATGTCACCATCGTCACGACGGGCTACATGGTCCAGTTCGTCATGAAGGCCTCCGACGAGCTCGCGAAGGAAGGACTTGGGGCCGAGGTGCTGCATTACCCCTCGGTGAAGCCGTTCGACGGCGATGCGCTCGTCGAGTCCGCGAAGAAGACCGGCGCCGTCGTATCGGTCGAGAACCAGAACATACTGGGGGGCCTGGGCGGCGTCGTATGCGAGACCCTGTCGGAGCGCAGGCCCACCCGCGTGAAGCGACTGGGTGTTCCCGACAGGTTCGGCGAGGTCGCGACCGAGAAATATCTCCTGGACAAGCATGGGTTCAACGTGAGCCACATCGTCGATGCTGCGCGCGCGCTCGCGCGTTCCAGGTAGGCGCCGGGGAGGCGTTTCCCATGGGAGTTCCGATGATGAGCGTCGGCGACCGCGGCGGGGATAGATGCCGCAGTCGCATGAATGCCGGGGCCGTCATGGTCATGGCGCTTGCCTGCGCGGCGCTCTTCACGCTCGCGTCCTGCTCGCCGGGAAAGGACCCTTCAACGGGGGGCGATGGACTTAAAAGCTGGGGCTACATCATGACCGGCACGATCGATCCATTAAAAGACAAGATCTATCTCGCGGACGCAGTATCGAGGTACGACGCGCTCTGTCTCACGGGCTATTACCTGAACGGTCGCGGCGACCTCGTCACGAGCGAACCGTCGGCCACTCTGTGCACCAGGCTTCGCGGGGCGCGCTCCCTCTATCCCCTGGTGACCTTTTCGTCCGTGGCCGAGGGAAAAAGCTTCCTAGGAAGCTTCGCGGCCTGGGAGAGCGCCGTGCAGAGGATCGTGAGCCTCGTGGAGAGCGCCCCCTTCAGCGGTGTTCACTTTGATTTTGAATACCTTCCGGCGGAGTTTGCGCCCAGGCTCGGTGAATTCCTTGCGCTTGCCGGTGAAAGGATTCGCGCCGTTGGACCAAAGACGCTGAGCATGGCGATTTTCCCGCCGGAAGAATTTCCCGTGAAATGGTCATCGTTTCACGACCTTTCGAAAATCGGCAGGCACCTGGACGAGATCGTCCTCATGTGCTACGACATGAACCGCCCGGACACGGCGCCCGGACCGGTGACCTCGGCCAGATGGACCGAGCGAAACATCGCGCGCGTAATCAAAAGCTTTCCCGCGTCCCGAACATGGCTGGGCATACCCGCCTACGGTTACCTCTGGCCTCCCTCGGGAAGGGCAACCGTGATCTCCGCCCGCGACGGCGTCAGAGAATCGACGCTCCGCTCGGGGGCGCGCGATCAGTCGGGCAACCTCACCTACTCCTTCGCCACGCCATCGGGACGCTACATCGCCTATGTCTCCGACGCGCAGATGCGGCGCACGCTCACGGTTCTCGCCCGCGACAAAGGCTTAAAGGGGATTGCGCTCTGGCGCCTCGGCATGGAGGACGAATGATGGGCCCGGGGACTCAGAAGCGCAGGAGCAGCGAGCCGTGCGGTTCCACCATGATTCCCGCTTCGAGCTTTTCGGCAGTGTGTTTCTTGCCGTTCTCGTCGGTGAACCTGGAGGGGGACTTGCGACCCATGCGCTTGAAAATGCGCTCGAACTGCGCGGTGTCGAGCCTGGGCGACGCGGGTTCGTCCGAGTAATTCATGGCGAGAAGCGCGCCCGCGGTGTTGAGCAGGAAGCACGGGTGCGACGAATCCATGAGCCCCAGGGTGAACACCCTGCCCTTCGCGAGCGATTTTGAGAACTCGAACGATTCGCGGATTTCCTCGATCCTGGCGTTCGAGAGCTTCTTTAAATCGTCCGAGATGACGAGCATCCCGTTGGAGACGCAGATCACGTCCCTGAGGAGCTTTCGCTCACGGGCGGTGAGTTCGGTTTCCGTATCACGGATCATCAGGCAGTCGGGGTCATTCAGCCAGAACTTCCTGTGAAAGTGCAGGCGCGTGAGGGTGTTCCTCAGGGAGTTCCTCGTGCCCACGTGCGACTCCCCTCCCCACTGAATGTCGTCCTTTCCGACCCAGTAGGGAGCCACATCCTCGCCTATCCTGTTCCCGTTCACGATCCCGATTCCCTGCATGATGGGAATGCCGCATCCGATTATGAAGGTGTGCGCGCCCGCCTCGTCGCGGATCGCCTGCATCGCCGCGAGCATCCTTTCCGCACGGGTGTGGCGGTTGTTTTTGCACAATCCGCTCATTGCGGCGCCGTAAAGAAAATCGAGTTTTATCACGTCGTAGCCCCAGTCGTGGACGACCGTGCGTATGACCGTGCGCACGTAGTTCATCGCCTCGGGATGGGTGATGTCCAGCCCCAGGTAAAACCCTCCGGCCCACCCCGGATTGTATCCCGCGTAGCTCTTTCCCCTGGTTATGAGTGATTTCTTGTCGGTGATGAACCAGTCGGGATGTTCCCTGAAGACGTTGGAGTCCACTGTGGCGACCAGGGGCGCAAGCCATAAACCAGCCTTGTAGCCGGACTTGTGGATCTCGTCGGCGAGCCGCTTCATCTTTCCCCTGAAATCCGGCTTCATTTCCAGCCAGTCGCCCACGTTGAGCTGCCAGCCGTCGTCTATCTGGAAGTAGTCAAGCTTGAGCTTCTTCTTCCTGCATACCTCGAGGTTGGAGCGCACATCCTCGATCCTGATGTTGTGAAAATAATAGTACCACGAGCACCACCCCACCGGGATGTCCCTTGGTATGGGCGGATTTTTGCGCCTGCGTATCTCCTCGCAGTAATCGTCCAGAAGGGCTTCCTCGTCTCCAAAGGCCGT
>Ga0129297_10000998_pt1 | contig 14065 bp, 9 predicted proteins | sample I18A1metaG_FD_94708 | JGI IMG/M metagenome (GOLD analysis project Ga0129297, IMG submission 94708) | Lake sediment bacterial and archeal communities from Gulf of Boni, Indonesia to study Microbial Dark Matter (Phase II) - ​I18A1 metaG | ecosystem: Environmental > Aquatic > Freshwater > Lake >... | reverse complement strand
TGTATTTTGGAGGACATTGACATCCTTCATGTTCTGACGATATACTTTTTTCGTGCTCTGCAGCAAGGATTCCAAGATTGACGGGCAGAGAAATCAGGCGGCTCAAAAAAGAAACTTTTATTCTGTGAGAAAGAGATCCTTCTCGAAGCCTTATAAAATAAAAGATGGGTTTATATTTTAAAAAATTGGGGAAAGCGAGAAGCGGATCAGGTATATAGAGCATTCTGCTTGAATGGATGAGATCAAAAAATGATCGGAAAGATCATATCCCACTATAAGATCATCGAGAAGCTGGGTGAGGGCGGTATGGGTGCCGTCTACAAAGCTGAGGATGTCAAACTTAAACGGACAGTCGCTCTAAAATTCATCTCGCCGCAGGACGCAGCAAAAGTAGAGGAAAGAACGCGCTTTATCCGTGAAGCACAGGCTGTGGCTTCGCTCGACCATCCCAACATCTGCACCATGTACGAAATTGACGATGCTGAAGGCCGGATGTTCATAGCCATGGCCTATATCAAGGGCCAGACTCTGGGGGAGAAGATCAAATCAGGTCCGTTGAATATCGAGAACGCCTTAGAGATTGCTACACAGGTGGCCGATGGCCTGGAGGAAGCGCACGAGAAAGGGATTATCCACCGAGACATCAAGAGTTCAAACATTATGCTCACAGAGAAAGGCCAAGCCAAGATCATGGATTTTGGCATCGCCAAGTTAGTCGAGAGAACAAAGCTGACTAAAACCTTAACTCTCATGGGTACAGTCGACTACATGTCTCCTGAACAGGCCGTAGGTGGGGCTGTGGACCGCCGGACCGATATCTGGTCTCTTGGCGTAGTCATGTACGAGATGCTGACCGGCCAGTCCCCATTCAAAGGTGAGTATGCACAGGTAGTTCTGCATTCCATTCTCACTCAGACTATCGTGCCTGTCACGGGCTTGCGAAGCGGGATCCCACTGGGATTTGAGGCCATCATTAACAAATGCCTGGAAAAAGAGCCGGACAAGCGATACCAGACTGTCGCTGACCTGAAAGCAGACCTGAAGCGCCTCAAGCGAGATATGGACACAGGAAAGGCGGTGTTGACTTCGAAGATAACACCCGAACCCGTCACTCAAAAGAAAATATTGCCGAAGATCGTCTTCCCCGTAGGTCTAACGATCATTGCCATCATTCTTGTTATGCTTCTCTCTTCAAGCCGAAATGCTTTGAAAAATTGGTTGGGCTTTAAATTGGTACCTAAAGAGAAAACACTGGCTGTACTGCCTTTCACTGTTATCGGAGGGAGCGATTTAGACCAAGCCTTCAGCGATGGTCTAGTAGAAAATTTGACCGAAAAATTAATCAAACTTGAAGCTTTCCATAGTTCATTATCTGTAATCGCTGCTAAATACGTGCGCAAGTATGAAGTTAAGGATTCCAAGGAGGCTAATCAGATCTTAGGAGTCAAGCTCGCTATTAGCGGAGACATGAAGCGTATTGGCGAGGTAATCTTCTTAACCTTAAATCTGATTGATCTCAAGTCCCAGCGTCTGCTCGACACCCAGAATATCACTGACCATATAGCAAATATTTCGACCTTTCAGCAGACTCTCATCCTCAAAGTGGCAGAGTCGCTTAAGATAAAAGTCGAACAGCTGGCTCTTGGCAGCCTGAATGCCGGAGACACTACCGTTCCTGAGGCTTACGAATTCTATCTTCAGGCTCAGGGGTATTTGCTTCAATCCGCTAAGGAAGAAAACTTCGACAAGGCCATCAAACTCTTCGAAAAGGCTATTGAGAGAGACTCTTCTTACGCCCTTGCCTATAAAAGCTTAGGACAAGCCTGTTGGGAAAAATACAAACTTACCAGGATTCCTAAATGGGCAGAGGAAGCTCAGTCCTCCCTCCTTTCTGCCGTTCAAATCAACGATCAACTGGCCTCACCGCATACCTTTCTTGGAATCATTTACTGCGGAACAGGACGTTATGAGGACGGCATTAAGGAATACCAGCGGGCGTTAGAGATCGACCCCAAGAATTTTGAGACCAAAATCGAGTTGGCTATAGCCTATGAGGAGTTCGGAAAGGCTGAGGAAGCTGAAGAGACATACAAAGAAGCGATTCAATTAAGTCAAAAATCATGGATTGGATACGGGAATCTCGGCTATTTCTATCAGTTCCAAGGTCGCTTCCAGGAAGCAGCGAAAATGTTCCGCAGAGTTATCGAATTAGCTCCTGGGAATATTCGTGGCTACATTAACCTTGGAGTCACCTGTGTAAACTTGGGCGAAAGCGGGCAAGCAGAAGCGGCTTTCAAAAAATCTCTTTCCATTAAGCCTAATGTTGATGCCTGCTCGAATCTTGGTTATATCTATTATTTCCAAGGACGTTATGCCGATTCCATGAAGATGAACGAAGATGCGATCAAGTTGGGCAAAAACGACTGGATAGCATGGGGAAACTTGGCTGACAGCTATAGGTTAACCCCCGGATATTCGGAAATGGCAAGAGAAGCTTATGGGCACGCCATAAAATTGGTGGAGGAACAGTTAGCCACCGAGCCGAATAATGCTTACCATCATTCCAGTCTGGCTGTTTATTTGGCGAAGTCTGGAGATCATGAAAAGGCACTCTCTGAAACTGCAGAAGCTCAAAAGTTAAAGCCGAATGATTTGTTGATTCACCTTCAATCTGTTCAAGTTTTTGAGTCTGTTGGTCAACGCCCTCAGGCGCTTTCTTCTCTTCAGGAATACATTAAACTCGGAGGACATTTAGAAGAAATCCTTAGGGACCCTGACCTTTCCAGGCTTCGGGCTGATGCGCGTTACCAAGATATCATTAAAAAAGTTGACAGGCGATCAAAATCTCCAAGATAAAAATAATTTGTCCAACCTCTATCTCCGGATTGTCTGGGGATAAGGAAGGAGAAAGGAGAGAAAATGACGCATAAGGTTTCGATCACCGTAAACAAAAACGGCAAGTTTTCGTATGTCAACCCTTTAATCTGGGTCAACCAGGGGGATGTTATCCAATGGGAATGTACAAATAACCTGGATTTTGCCGTGCATTTCGGCTGGGATTCACCTCTGGACAAAGGACGTTATCGAGCCTCAGCAGGGAACAAAATCATTGCGAATGTACCAGAAGACGCGAAACCCGGATATTACAGGTATACTGTTGCTGTTGCTGACGGGAAAAATATCTGGTCTGACGACCCCGAGCTAATCATCAGGCGGCCCTGACAGCCAAGAAAAGAACTCACAAAAGAGTAGGGATATTTTGGTCCTGTTGTTTAAGAGGTCAAGGAGAAATATCTCGATTGCGGCAATTCCTGCTGCATAGAGCATCTCTTGACTCTTTGCTGTGAAAGGAGAGACTTCTGCCACGTGCCATAAAGCGTTCTCTCCTGCTCGTAAGCGTTCTTTCTTAATCTAAAATGGAAAGACCTCGTGCGACTTCCAGCGGTGACTTGGAAGTGATGGACTATTTCATCAAAATAAAAATTGGCCAGCGAACAAAGCCCGGCTCTCCCTTTCCTGTCAATGTTCTTTTGCCAGATAGTCAGGAAGCAAAGGGTTGGTTCCAATATGAGCCACCGCCCAAGGTGAAAGTTAGCGGGCTAGTTTATATTCCAGTTTTAAGCCCCGAAATTGCAGGTGACCTCTCTTCAGCGCTCTTTAAAGAACAGGTGTTGGAGTTTGTCAAAGCAGCTATTAAAAAGAAAGAAGTCATCTATTACAGTAATCGTGTTCTGGTCGAGATTTTGCCCGAGGAACTATTTCCTCTTCCATGGGAGCTGATCCTGCATTACCCTCCCCTTAACGCAGTCGGAAAATTGCAGATAATCCGCTTCTCGCCTTATCTCGCTGAGCTGGCATTGATCCCCATGCGACTACCAATTGATGTCCTAGTTGCCAGTTTAGCCAATCCCGAAAAGAAGCCGGCTTTTCCATACCATCTTAATAAACCCCTTGATCCTCCTCTTAAGTACTTTCAGGCAACCATCTCGCCTGAGGTTACTGCGCATGATGTCCGAAACCTGCTCCTAAGAAGGGAATTCGATATAGTTCACTTGCAGGGATATGGCTTTTGGCGGAATGATAGTCAAGGATTAATCGGAAAGCTCAAGTCCAGCGATCATTTCGACGCCTTACAACTCAAGACTCTTCTTAAAAGAAGCCATACACGCCTGCTGATTCTCGAAGAGTATGGAAAAATCCATGGCCCACTCTTAGACTTGGGCCACCGCATCCTGGGCCGAAATGGTCCTGCTGTCTTGGTAGTCTCCTCTCAGAATTTAGCCACTGCTCCTACCACTTTTTTTACAGAACTCTACTCTGGTTTCGTCCATGATAAGCGCCTGGATGAAGCTGTGGAAAATGCAAGGCGTAGAGAAAGCCCTTACTCTGCGCTCCTCTATGCTAGGGATAGCGAGAATTTAATATTTATATCACAGTTGGGTTCACGGCTGCTAGCGCACGGGAGGTTAGAGCTGGAATTCGCCACAGAGGTCAAAGATAACCTCAGTCAATTGAGCCAAAGACTGGCAGGCCTGACACTCCAGCCCGAATTGAAAGAAGCATTCAATGTGCGTCATGCTGTGCTGGATAAGACGCTCTCAGGACTGAAAAAATCATGCCATATTGCACATAAATACCAGCATAAATCAGGAGGCATGGTTCCACTTCGAAAGGCTTCGGACTTGATTAATAAAGCGAGAGAAGCGCTCGTTGAAGCAAGGCAGTATGCTGATCGAGTTGTCAATGCTTGGTTTAGTTTGCACTCAAAAATCGTATCATCTGACATATCTCTGCGGGCCAGAAGGAAATACAAATTTCACTTGCAGATAGGAGCTCGGTCACAGAAGAGTATTGTCCTTGGCCCAAAAGCCCTCCCAGAGGAAGTTCTGCAGAGATTCTACTCTGACAAGGGATTAGGCCTGCGAGTTGTCCTCTTCAGTGACGACTTTATCATCAAGAGACCAGACAGATTGCTTCGACTTCCAAGACCCCCGAAAGAGAGTAAGGAACTAAAATTTACGGTAATCGCCCCTAAAAAGTTGGGACTCGCTTGCATGCGCGCTTCCATTTACCGTCAGCAGAACTTACTCCAGTCGCTTCTTGTATCGGCAACAATTACAAAGGAAAAACAAAGCGGCCTTGTCTTAGGCAACAAGGCTGAAGTGGAATTCGCTCTGAGTTCAAGCCTGCGCGATATCGAGCACTTTGCGGAGCGTGACCTCAATATTCTTACTAACGAACGCCCTGAGGGAACTCATGCTTTCGCTATCGTTGGCTCAGAGCTGAAGAAACAGTTTTATTTGACGGAAGAAGAGATGGATACAAGCATATTCAAAGCTCGTCAAAAGCTCCAGGAAGTCTGTAGTACTCTTGATCGGAATGGGAAACCGAAAGAATACAGATTCGACGACCAAAATAAAGGAAAGGAGGAGCAATTTATCTCCGATCTGAAGAAACTGGCGGACATAGGCTACAACCTTTATGTCGGCCTCTGTACCAATATCAATGATTGGAATTTCGAGGACAGACTGAAGAAGATTTTGAAACAGCCAGGAAAAATAATTCAAGTTTCCTCCACCAAGTCCGCAAATTATGTTTTTCCCTGGGCACTCGTTTATGATAGGGATCTACATTTGAGCGACAAAAATGTTATTTGTTCAACCTTCTTAGATGATCTGAGACGGGGAGGAAATTATGGATTTCTTATGAATCAGGTTTGCCTGAAAGAAGGGTGTCCCAATGAGAATAATAAAAATGTTATCTGCCCTTCAGGCTTCTGGGGGTATAAGCACATCATTGAGCAACCTCTTTCCACTCATCAGGAAGAAAACGATGATCAGCCCGTCCGCTTCGATTTGTGCCAGTCTATTGAGATAGACGGAAGGATTTTGCTGTTGATGGCTGTCAGCGAAAATCTCAGAAATCTGAAAGAGCATAGGGAAGAGATGAAGGCCTTACAGAACATGGAGGCGGTTGTTCACAGCTCCTGCCAAGAAATTGGGAAGGCGCTCCAGCGCCAGGATCTCCATGTGGTCTATTTCTACTGTCATGGAGGTCGTACAGAGAGGGGACCCTATCTTGGTGTGGGGAATAAGGAGAAAATTTACGTAGCTGATATAAAATCCTGGCAAGTTCGGTGGCCTCTGGTTCATCCTTTCGTCTTCATCAATGGCTGCCACACAGTGGACTTAACTCCCAAGGACTTACTGTCCTTTAACAAGATTCTTGCCTATTGCCGGGCCGCAGGGGTCATAGGAACGGAAATTGTCATCCATGAGACCCTGGCCAGGCATTTTGCCAAAGAATTTTTCAAAGATTTTCTTAATGGCCAAAAGGTGGGGAAGATCATGAGGCATCAGCGTTTGCTCCTTTTAGAGCGTTATAACCCCCTGGGATTAGTGTACACACCTTACTGCTCCGCAGATCTTTGCCTTGTCCAAAAGAGGCCCTGATGTCAGAGGTGAGAAGAAACTCGAAATTACCTAAACCGCTGGTTATAATAGTTGGCCAGCGAAATTATTTTTAATAATAAAAGGAGGACAAAATGACTGTGGTCCATGTGGGTGCTCTTTGTTTTGGTCTTGTTATAGGCTGGGTGACTTATCGAACCCTGCGCCGCAAAGAAGGCAATGCCGCACTTTCTGATATCGCAGCGGTTATTGGCGCTGTGGGTGGAGCTACCATAACCGGCCTTTACAAAGAAGCCACGCTTTTCGGCTGGTATTCTATTGGCTTAGCGATTGGCTTCTTTCTGTACTACATTGTTGGTTTAATCACTGCTGGAAAGGAGAGCACAGCCGGTTGGATGATGGAATAGAAAAGGAAAAAGTCTTTAGAATTACTCGATTATGTAAAACTCCTTCACCTCTTTTTTGCTATGGAGCTGTTCAGCAAGATTCCTGAGCAGACTAATTTAACTGCTTAATGCTTTATGGCATGTTTTGAGAAAGGAGTTAGAAAATGAAAATAAGCTTCCCATATTTAATCGGCACAGGAATTCATGATATTACGGGCCCCGCTGCGGAAGTAGGGATGATGGGATACTCTATGCCTCATCAGAAGACCGCAGGTATTCACATGCGATTGAGGTCTCGAGCTTTCGTCATTGCCAGTCCCAAGAATGGGAAACAGGTCGTTTATGTTTGCGCTGATCTAGGGATGATTTTTCAGGGAGTGAAGCAGCAGGTCATAAAGAAATTAAAAACTAAATTTGGCAATATGTATGTTGATGAAAATGTTCTCTTGAATGCCAATCACACTCACAGCGGTCCTGGCGGGTATTCACATTATTCTCTCTACAACCTTTCCATTCTGGGATTTGACAAATTGAATTTCGATTGCATTGTCCAGGGCATTTATGAATCGATTATCAAGGCGCACAATAACTTGACTCCGGGGTATATATTCATTAACCAAGGTGAGCTGCCAAATGCAGGGATGAACAGGTCTCTTGAGGCATACGAAAAAAATCCAGAGGAAGAAAAAGAAGAATATGCTTGTGATACAAATAAAGAAATGACTCTCCTTAAATTTGTGACATCTGATGGAGACGAGATCGGGATGTTAAATTGGTTTGCTGTTCATTCGACAAACCTGGGGAATACAAATCGTTTGATAAGCGGAGATAATAAAGGCTTCGCATCTTATCTATTTGAGAAAATAAAAGGGACCGATTACAGGGCTAATAAGACATTTGTTGCAGCTTTTGCTCAGGCTGAGGCTGGAGATGTTACCCCGAATATCTGGGGCTATCCGGATGGAATAAACGATTTCAAACATATGAGAGAAATTGCAAAAAGGCAATATGAAAAAGCAAAGTCTCTCTATGATAGCGCAAATAAAAAACTCAAAGGAAATATCGACTATAGGCACAGATATGTTGATTTTTCAAATGTTGTCATCAGTCCGGAATGGGCAAATGGTAAAGAGAATATTCATACATGTCCTCCAGCCATTGGATTTTCCAAGATCGCAGGAAGTACGGAAGATGGTGTTGGCGTTGAATTTATTCCTGAAGGTATGACCTTTGATAGTGTAAATTTACCTGAAATCACTTTTTTGCCTGAGTTGCAGAAATGTCATGAAGAAAAGAGAATTCTGATTCCTATTGGAGACAAGGCGCCATTTTATCTGACTCCAGTAATCTTACCAATACAGATAATAACCATAGGGAATCTCGCCTTGCTTGCAGTGCCATTCGAATGCACAACCATGGCCGCAAGGAGACTAAGAAAAGCTGTCAAGGATGAACTTTCAGCAATTGGTGTAAGTCATATTCTTATTGCAGGATATGCTAATGCTTATTCCTGTTATGTTACGACCCGGGAAGAGTATACCGCTCAACATTATGAAGGCGCTTCAACCCATTTTGGGCCATATACATTGAATGCCTATCAGCAGGAATTTAATAAATTAGCCTTAAGTTTGAAAAATGGTGCGCTCATCGAACCTGGACCCGTTCCTCCTGATCTTTTGAATAAGCAGGTAATTCTACAACTCAGTGTCATGGGTGATTTAGAGCCGCCTTCTGGAAATTTTGGAGATGTGTCTCGAGATGCACAAGAATCTTACCATAGAGGAGAAACCGTGAGTGTTGTATTCTGGGGGGCACACCCCAGAAACAACTTGAGAATCCAGGATACCTATTTGTTGGTTGAGCGTAGAGACGAGAACGGATGGATACCCGTTGCCTATGACTGGGATGACGAAACATTTTATAAATGGGAAAGAAGCGGTATCGCCCATTCAAAAATAACAATTGAATGGAAGATTCCTGAAGATACTCCAGCCGGTGAGTACCGTATCCATCATTTCGGAGACTGGAAGTCCTTCTTGACAGGGGAGAACACGCCTTATAGTGGCACATCGAGGGTTTTTACAATTGTTAAATAGCTATTTTGGCTTTGATTATTCGAGTTTGACGAGGCAACAAGTTATTATTTTTAGGTTTCATCAGCTAAATATCGGGAAGAGGAAATCTTATTATCAAAATTCTTATTTTTTGCCTTTAAGTCTTCAATTTCTTGGACTTTTCCAGTTCCTTCAAGGTCGATGAAGTCCTTGCCCGGACTTTGGCCAACAAACGACTTATTCTTGTAAAGCCTGTACACATATCCAGGGGGGATTTGATACCTGACAGAAGAAGTTTTTTTGTCAAATCCTCCACCCTGGACGAATATCTTACTGTAATCGCCAATACTGGACTCTTTTTTTCTCAGAATACTCAACCGCGCCCCGCCAAATTTTGGCTCTTCAAACAAATCAATCCATGCTTTCTCTATATTATCGATAACATGAGTGGCAGGGTCTGGCTGAGATCTGAATTCTGCAAACCTGATTGTGTTGAAGACACGCCAATGATAGCCAGCATAGAGATAAAGCCCTTCATCAGGGTCAATGTAAATGCCTCCAGCAGCATCCAGGTTATAGTACTCCCTGTTTTTTGAGAAGAACTGCCTTGTCTCTATTTTTGTGAGGATAGGTAATTTATTTTCAGAACTAAACATGTCGTTGGGTATTAAAACTTCGAAAAGATCAGCTAAATCTTTTCCAGCCTGAATGGGAGCAGCCGCAGCAGTATTTTCAGTGCCCACCATGAAGAGACGTGTGACTCCATTTTCAGCTTCTTTATCCGCAGGTTCTATGAAATTGATTGCTTGGTATTTGGGATCGCGCTCTTTTTTTGAATCCAGATAGTCGTATTTCCAAGTGACCGCTTTGCTGCTGCCTCCGGGCTTTTCTTCGAATCCATCTTGAATATTCTCACTTCTGGAAACATAAAAATCTATTCGGCCGCCCGGCTTTTTCTTGGCTTCTTCCCACCAGATAGCACATATGTATTTCCCGTTGGTGAGCTTGGCGAGCGCCGCAGTGCCAGCTTTCGGGATATCAGGGCGATCAATTTTGCATTTCAGGAGTTTTGGATTCTCTGGCTCAAGCATATGGAGAAAGATAATTTTAGACTTCTTATCATTCTCCAATGGAACAACTAATATATCTCCCAAGACGCTAAGACCACCCGCATGCCAATATTTCTTATCGAGGGGAATGATCTTGGCGACCTCGTCAGAGGCATCGGGAATGATAGAAAAAAGCAGGTTGGATCCCAAGGGCCCTTTTTCCCTGCGAGTATTCATACGGATGACGAAAAGATGGGATACGGGCTCAGTCACATCGCCTCCAGAAATCACTAGATATTTTCCTTTTCGCAGTCGTTGTATTCCCTGAAAGTGGTTCCTAGCTTCGTTTATTCCTTCTCTGTTGACATGAGTATAGCGAAACTCTCTTCTATTTTTGAAAAGTTCGCCATCATTTGCGGCTAAAAAATCAGACTGTTCGGAAATTCGATTAAATTCATCTTGTGCGTTTTCAACCAAGCGGTTGTGATCGACAGGCGTGATATTGGGAGGAGCTAATTCTAGTTTCGGAAAACCATATTCATTTTTCCGATTCGTCATTCTTGGCCTCCTCATTTTTCAAAGAATTAGGGTGATTGGCTTAGCAACGCAAAATTCCAATGAAGTCCGGCGGCAATAATGAATTCATTGTGCGAACTGATTCTTAGCCATTCAAAATCAAGGTGAACTCCTGGTCCACCATACGATGTTATGGCTATCCCTGCTGATACGCCGAGTCCAATTTTAGCCTTTTCTGGGTTGCTAGCCGTATCATGTTCATCCAGGATTCTCAAATGCAGTCGGGGTGCCCCCCAGAGTGTGATATTGATTTTTGGTGGAGGCAATATTGATGCAAACCCAAGTGCGAGAGGGATGTTCCACTGTTTAGAGTCATTGATTTTTGCATACCCTATCCCGCCTTTGATTTGTATAATAGGTCTCTGAGGCAACGGTGAGCCTGGTTTGAGATCATAGCCTAGACTTGCGCCCACTGTAAATCCGTTATCTCCAAGATCGTTGGTCGCAAAAAGAGCTCCTGCACCTCCCATAATACTGAATCGTCCAGGGTTCCAGAATGCGCGTCCAGCAAAAGACTTAAAATTACCAATTTTGCGATTGAAAAATCCAAAGTCTCCATGGATAACAAGGGTAGTGAGCTTTGGCTCTTCTTTTGGAGAGAAAGACACTGGTAGTGATGTCAGCTGCGCATAAGCAGCGCCAGAGACTAAACTAAGGACCGAGACAAAGGTAATGAGCTGTGTAATTTCGCGTTTCAATGAATTATCATCATTTCTTTTCCAGAGTGATGCTCGAAATACAATTGTAAGATTTGATTTTCGGCACATCTCGGCAGAGACTGCGCTTAAGAATCAAGGTTCCTTGAGGATAATTCTCCCAGCGATATTGGTTGATATCTGAGTGCGATCCTGTAATCCAGGAAAGCTCAGGCACGCCTTCACTCAATCTTGGAAGGCCCAATATATCCAGGATCTTGTTGATTGAAGAGACATCAGAAATATGGAGATATTCTCCATGAGAGTCAATTTCAAGGGATAATTTTGGTCTGGGCTCGTCAAAGATATAACGGATGTAATCGATTCCTTTTGCACTTCCCTTTTCGATGCGATAATTGTATTCAGTTATTTTTTCAGAGAAGACCTGTTTTTTTAAATCCGATAGAGTCATTTTTTCCCAGTGCTTGTTCTGGATAAAAAGCAAAGCCGCAATAAAGAAAGCGCTTGCCAGCAGTGCCTTGAAAAGATTTTGGCGGTCTTGTTCGAAGATAATTTTTATAAGCCAGAGAAGGGAGAGAGCGAGAAGAATATTGACCACAGTTTTTAAAGTTAATGTTTCCCACATATTTTATTCTGCCTAATCTGCTCTTATTTTATCAAAAAATAAAAATTGAAGGAATATTTTCAAGAAATTTGTGTATTTACTTTGAAAAGGAAAAATATAAAATACTAGATTCAAGGAGGTAGTCATGAAGAAAATCGTTGCTCTTTTTGGCCTTTTAATCTTGCTCTTATCGTTGGCCTTATCTCAGGCAAAGAAACAAATTCCAGAAACTCTGCTCTCCCTTGGCCTGCTTGAGGAAATCATTAATGAGGCCTCGGGAGATTTAGCCCTCCAGAATGAGATATTCCTCACCGCTACCAATCGTAACCGCTTACCTGAAGAATATAAAAATGGCTATTTTGAGACTGCTTTCATCCTCAAAAAGCTCAAGGAATATGGAATCGAAGAGTCGGAAATTGTTGATCTCCCGACTCGGTCGCAAACGACCTGGGACGCAGAAATGGCTGAGCTCTGGCTTCTCAAGCCAGAAAAAATGAAAATCGCCGACCTTAAAGAAATCGCTGCCTCCCTCTGTTCTGGAAGTTCATCGGTTGATGTCACTGGAGAGCTTGTCTTTGTCGGCCCTGGAAATAGAGCGAGCTTCTATGAAGGAAAAGAAATCAAGGACAAAATCGTTCTGGTCAATGGCTTTCCTGAGATTGCCAGAAGACTGGCCGTCGAAAAATTTGAAGCAGCAGGCCTTGTCGCTTATTCCTCAAGCCACCCTGAATTTGACCCTGACCAGGTGGGCTGGGGTTCGATTCGGCCTCTGGAAAAAGAGAAAAAGACTTTTGCCTTTATGATTTCCACAAGGAAGGGAGAGGAGTTAAGGGATCTTCTGGAAAAAGGGACGAAAGTAGAGGTCAAGGCCGTTTGTAAGACTCAGAATGTCCCCTACAAGGAGGAGATGGTTTCTGCCCTTCTTCCCGGAAAAGATTATCCTCAGGAAGAGCTTGTCTTCACCGCCCATCTTTTCGAAGGATTTGCCAAGCAGGGAGCCAATGATGATGCTAGTGGCTGTGTGGCCATTTTAGAGACGGCAAGAGTAATCAAAGAGCTTGTTGATAAAGGGAAGATTCCTCCTCTGAAGAGGTCGATTCGCTTCCTTTTTGTCCCTGAAGTTTACGGGACTTCAACCTATATCAAGAAATATCCTGAGATTGCCCGACGCTTTTTTGCCAATATCAATGAGGATATGGTTGGCGAAGCATTGATAAAAAATCAGACGTTTTTTAACCTGGAAAGATCGCCCTATTCTCTTCCCAGTTTTTTGGGTGATATCCTTGAGACCCTCGTCGAATGGGTCGGGTTAACCCAGACGAAAGATATCGGTTTTGAGGATATGTTTATGCCCATCGTCTCTCCAACCGGAACTCGCGATCCCTTTTATTATTTGGTGACTCGTTTCCGAGGTGGAAGCGATCATATTGTTTTTGTCGATGGCGGAGTGAGAGTACCTTCAGTCATGTTCATTGTCTGGCCCGATATGTGGTATCACACAAGCGGTGACACTCCGGATAAATCGGATTCAACCCAGCTCAAAAGAGTTGTCTTTCTTTCTGCGGCTGCAGCTATCTTCCTGGCTAATGCTGGCCCTCAGGAAGTGGAGAAGATGATTGCAGAAACTTCCGGAAGAGGGCTGTCAAGGATTGGGGCCGAAAAAATAAGGGCAGAGAGAATGATTCTCCTGGCGGAAAAAAAGGATTTCCACACTCCTCTTAAAGAGGCCCAGAATATCCTCAATCAGGCCTTTCTGAGAGAAAAAGAAGCTCTTTCTTCTATTAAATTCTTCATAAAAGGAGAAGCAAATCTCGAAAATTATCTGAAGATAAGACTCGAGGGCCTCGAATCGCTCAGAAATCCAAGTCTCAAGGAGATTGAAGAGGTCTATAAGCTCAGATGCTGGGAAGAAAATATAAAGCCGCAAAAACTGGTACTGACCAAGGATGAAATCCGCCTGAGCAAGCTTGTTCCTCTGCGCACAGAAAGGATGAGAGGCTATTTTGATTATATGGAATTCCGAGAAAGGCTAAAAGACCAAAAGGGACTTCCCACTTACAATCTGGGAAGAGCAGAGTTTGAAGTCAGGAATTTTATCGATGGGAAAAGGAGCATTCTTGAAATTAGGAATGCTGTTTCTGCAGAGTTTGAGCCCCTGGCTTTAAAAGATGTGGAAAATGCTATCTTAGTCCTAGAGAAAGCAGGCTTTGTTGAGATAAAAAGCAGATAGTTTCCTAGGGTAGTTAAAGGCCAGCCCAAGCTTAGCTGAGTAACTCTGCCAGCCTCAGGCAATTCCGGACAGCATAGGCATGATAGTCATTGTTGAAATA
>Ga0129297_10000996_pt1 | contig 14084 bp, 11 predicted proteins | sample I18A1metaG_FD_94708 | JGI IMG/M metagenome (GOLD analysis project Ga0129297, IMG submission 94708) | Lake sediment bacterial and archeal communities from Gulf of Boni, Indonesia to study Microbial Dark Matter (Phase II) - ​I18A1 metaG | ecosystem: Environmental > Aquatic > Freshwater > Lake >... | reverse complement strand
TTCAAAGTGGAGATCGCTCTCATAGACAACGATGGCCGCCTATTGCAGACGCTTCGAAACTAGGAACCAACAAAGATCTTTCTTGCAGCGCTTCCTTTTTCCAGTAACTAACTATCCGGCCCGCTTCTTCGTAACGCTGTGATGAGACTTGGGAGTGGAGCTATCTTGCGAATTCCGTATCCTGGTTCTCGGCTCTTATTGCGTAGTCACTACGGTGGCAAAGACGTTGGCGCGAATCACCGGAACCTCTTCTCTACCATCAATCTCTAAAGTAATTGCTCGGGTCGGACACACCGATGCGCACTCCCCGCAGAGAATGCATTTGTCCACCCTGAAATCTATGGAAGGTCTCTCCACAATCCTGTGACCTTTAAATGTCGGCCTGTGGTATTCGATAGCCTCTTTGGGACAAGCGTCCGCACAGACGCCGCACCGGACGCAAATATCGTCATCGACCACAAGACGATATTTTCTTGTCAGCAATTCACGGTTGAGCACCAAGTTGTCGCCAATCTTCTTCTTCACTATGGCGCCTCGCTTGAATGCGGCACACATCCTTCTAATCCTCCACGAACCTTTCATATTCTTTCAAGTGAGAGTTGTTCTGAATCAAAGCGTACAATCTCCCTTCCCCTCTCCCGGTGGCATCGCCTGAGAAGACATAGAATGGACCTTGGATCCTTTGGTCTTCCACTTTGACATCTTTCCTCACGTCATCGAACAGAAAGCTCGGTAGGATCGAACCAATGTTGCCCAAGCAGACTATCCTTCCACCGGTCATTGAAGCACCTGCCCGTCCATCAGAGTTGCCTTCGACTAGTATTGTACCCTTCTTCATATGCATTCCAGGAAACAGACCAACGTTGCCTTTGACGATGATTGTGCCGTCTCTCATCCAACACCCGATCTCGTTCCCAGCGTTGCTCCTGACTTTGATTAGTCCGCCGTTCATTCCCACCGTGGATCCGCGGTAGGACGCTCCCAAGAAGTCACCTGCGTCACCATAGATATCTATGACTCCCCCTTTCATTCTGGTTCCGGCCCATGAGAGCGAGTTGCCTTCGACTTTTATCGATCCTCCCTTCATGTCCTCTCCAAGGTACATCCCCGCATTCCCTTGCACAAGGACTGAATCCTTCTCCATCGCCTTCCCAATTCTCTTGACCTTACTGAAGTCGCCCTTCAAAATCAGCGTGACTTCGTCAGTATCTCCATGTGAGCCCGCTTCGACTTCGAACAGCGAACGCAATTCGCGACGCCGGTTCCCCTCCATCGTTGGCAAAGATTCAATCTCACTGATTGTCTTGTTTTGCAGGAAATCGGGGCTGAGTATCTCGACTTCAACTGGAACGGTCAGCACGCTTCTTGGGGTGATCGTTATAGTTCTCGCCACGTCAAAGTCCTCCTTTCACTTCAATCGGGTGTGAAGACCGGAGGTACTCCTCTTCGATACCGTAGTTGTTGAAGGAGACCGTGTAAGACTGCTCGAACCGTTCATGGATGTCTGAGATAGTCGACTTTTTGATGTCTTCTGATATCTTGGAGTTCACCCAGTGGGTTTGACCAAAAACAGACTTCAGAATCTCTCCATTTCTAGATACGATCTCCCCACCTTTGATGGTGTAAGCGGCTCGGCGAAATGCCTTCCTGACAGCTTTGTAGTTCTCGGACAAGTCCGTTCTAGGGTCAAGATTATATATGGATATATCAGCGTCACAGCCAACTCCCAGACTACCCTTCGCATGCAGGCCCAGCAGTCTTGAGGGAGCTGCTCTCGTGACGGTTGCGACTTCGCCGAGCGAATACTCTCGGTCCAAATCTTCGAGGGCATTTCTCTTCCTAGCTCGGCCATTGATCCTGTCTAAGGTCGCTCTTCTAGATTTTCGGCTCATCAGCCATGCAATGACCCTTGGATACTCCGTGAACTTCCCCGCGTTTGGATGATCGGTGGTCATCACCACCCGCCAAGGGTCCTTGATCAGCAGGGACAGTTCCAGCCCGATTATCCATTGGGTCGCGTTAACGTAGTTCTTCCTCTTGTAGGTGTAGGGAACAATGCCCGCGCCGGTCTCGTTCTCTACGTCTCCATTCACCCACCTGTTGCCGGATAGTTCGTAGAGTATGAACTGGAACGGACCATCAGCGGTCATCGTCGTTGTGTCGCCAAACGCCACCTGTCCGGTATCTATGCTGACGTGACTGTGCCTGTTTACGTAGTCGGCAATCTCTTCTGCTCCAGAGCGGAGATTCATCCAGTCCCGTCCAGTGTATGAGGTGAACTGGCAGTGCGTTAGGTGAATTGTCGGCCTGCCGTTATCTAGGAGTCCGCGTACGCAATCCATGGTCTTGAGCGTGTTCAGATAGTTGCCCGGTTTGCCTAGGTTGTTGGGGTGTACATGTATTGGATGAGGCATGTTGAGAATACCGTTTACTCTGCAGAGCCCCTTGACGATCTGACGAGGCGTGACTCCGAAGTGCGGAACCGTATCATCCAGATCTCTTACATTCTTGCCCCAGTGCCACGCTTCGACGCCACCAGGATTCACCAGTTTGATCGCATATCCCTTCAGGGAGGAGATCATCCATGAGATGTAAGCTGCGCACTTATTGATCTCCCCCTTTGCAATGTAGTCCATAACAAACCAGTTGTTGCCAAACAACGGATAGCAACCTTTGTCTATCATCGGCGTATCGTCGAGCTCCTCGTGCGTATGCCTTGTCTTCAAGGGAGGCGTAGCAGGCTCGAAGACGGTTGTGTACCCCATTCTTGCGTAGCGATACCCGGTTGCGAAGGTTGAGGGCACTGAGCTCCCGACTCCGCATCGGGTGTTTGACGTCTTGGGCTCTTCGTCTCCTTGGTGATCTTCAGGACGTAGCATTCTTCCCAGATTCACCTTCGCTCCGGCGATGTGGGAGTGCATGTCCACGCCTCCAGGCATCACTACCATGCCCTTTGCATCGATCACCTTTGCCTCCCCCTCGTTGACGGACTCGACTATTTTCCCATCCGCAAGGGAGATGTCCATGACTTCTCCGTCAATCTTGTTGAGCGGGTCGTAGACGAAACCATTCTTGATTACAAGGGTCATCGTCTCAGCCTCGAATTCTCCTAACTTCATGAAGCAGAAGTTCAAGCACTTCAGCGTCTGGCAGAACCGATGTAGGAGGATCCATAATCTTCTTCATCTCGAGTGGGACGCCGTCCATCCTGTAGGCTGTGCCGCTCGCTTCGATGCCTGTCACCGCGGAAGGTATCACCACATCTGCAAGGAGAGACGTAGCGGTGGTGTGCGGGTCTACAGCCACCAGTGGGCGACTTGCAAGGCCTTTCACTGCGTCTTTCGGGAAGCTGGCCGCGGGATCGGACCCGACTACTAGGGTTGCGTCATGGTCTCCTCGTGTGAGGATGTCTACGGCTGAGGTGTCGCCTGGATTGTATTGCGCATAGCCCTTGCTCAGGTCAACACTGAATGGGTACCCTGTCTGCCATGCGAATACCTCGTTCGCCCCGGCTACGTTGTAGTGGCCTCTCATTGCCATGATCAGGAACTTCGTTCGCCTGTTCAGATCTCTTACAAGAGAGAGAGCTGCATCGAGGTTTCTGCTTTTGCCTAGCGACATTGTCAAGCCTACGCCGAAGAAGATTATTCCGAACTCGGCTCTCATCATGAGATCGGCGAGTTCCTCGATCTCCTCGTTGGAGACGCCAGCTACCGATTCCTGCTCTATCTCTTCTTCATGTACAGCCATTCTGAGGGCGGTCAGCAGTTCATAGTCGCGATTCATCTCAATCTTGTAGAAGACATCGGCCACGCGTGCCGTGTAGGTTTCTCTTACATCTACGACGACCACTGTCCGCTCTCCACGTTTCTTTCTGAAGAAGCCCTTGGATCCGAGGGTGTATCTCGACATGTGTCGCATGTGGGATTGTAGTGGGTTCGACCCCCAGTAGACGATCAGGTCGGCTCTGTTCTTCACCTCTCCTAGGGTGCATGTCGATTTCCCTATGTCGTGATAAGCCTCGATGGCGGGGCCATGACAGACTGTGCTGGTGTTGTCTATGACTCCTCCCAGTTCTTCTGCAAGTTCCACGCCCAGCCTCTGGGTCTCTGAAGAGGTCATACTCCAGCCATACAGAAGAGGGTATTTTGCCTCAACAAGGATTCTGGCGGCGGCTTCAATTGCTTTGTGCATATCGGTCTCTTGAAGACCGTCCCCATTTCTCAGAAGAGGCCGCATCAGTCGGTCTTTATTGTAGTTGAGGAACTTGGCAAGACTGTAAACGCAGGCTCTTCTGACATTGGTTATTCTGCCGTCCTCGACGACTACTTGTAGGTCGTCACACAGGCATCCGCAGAAAGGACAAACAACATCTTCCACTAACAGAAGGGTCATCTCCCATAGAAAGTAAGTAGCAGCTTGCTGAGCTCCATCGGAACCTCTTTGACCCCGGTTTCGATCTCAGCTGTCAAGCCCTTATATGTGGGCATTCCAGTCCCACCAGTTCTAGAGTCGATCAGAAGGTTAGCCCATGGGCTGTAAGGCATAAAGACCATGCCCAGTGGCAAATCTTCAGAGCCTTTCACAGCGGTAACCACGACGCTGCCAAATTGAGTCGAGATCCTGACGTTGTCTCCTTGTTCTATTCCTAGGGAGTTCATCGTCTCCTCGCTCAATTCGCATATGGCAACGTTCAACCTGTATTTGGGAGTGGACTTGCCTAGCTCAGTTCCTAGACCTTGCGCTAGGCTGCGACCTGTGGTAAGAGTCACCTTACATTTCGCCAAAAACCTCACCGCACAGGCGGGTTATCCATGGCAATATTTCTTGCAGTATGATCGTACAACTTCTTTTAACCTTTATCGAAAGTCAACGAGACGTCGATAATGTCTTCGGTTTGAAGGACGAAAGAACGCCGAAGAATACTAGGAAATCCAAGGAAAATCTCAGGATTCCGTGCTTTAGCGCGCTATACCCCTTGTTTCACCGGCGACCCTTCTATGAAGATAGCGTATTCACACGGATGCTGTCCATTCAAGAGCGATCTTATGACTTTGACTCTGCCTGGTCTGCCCGTACGCACCGTTACTCTTGAAACCACGTATTCGAGCGCTCTCTTTCTTACGTTGCACAGCCATTTCTTCTGTCCGGTCTCCACTAACTTGTAGTATGGGCAGGAGACGAACCTGATTGTGAAGCCTCCTTCGAAGTATTCGAGGTCCGCCTCTACGCCGCTCTCTCTGTATGAAGTGACGAGTCGACTCCCAATCTCCTTGACGGTCCACGGGTAGTCCTTTGGAAACAGTTCGTCGAAGTGTTTCTTGGCCAGGAAGAATGCTTCTTCCTCGGATATGGCTGACATGATGCCGACCAACGTCTGAACGGACGCCCTCTTTGAGACGGGTTCCAATACTGGTCTTTCGAGTCTTCTCAGCTTGAAACTTAGCAGGTTGTGAAAAGTCGAGGTTGAAACTTCGAAACCGAGATGCCTGAAAACAGATTCGACGAATATTCTCTGACCGTTCATCACGACGGGATCGATCTTCTTGAAGATGATTCTGAAATTCTCGTCATCAACGAATCTCACTTCCGCTTCCGGTTGAGCGGCCCTGAGATTCCAACGGATGAAACTTCTTGCAATCTTCAAACTCTTCGTCGCGTCCCCATTCACCAAGGCCAATAGAGTGTTTGCAGTTCCCGAGCCGAGAGTGCTGAAGATGGCATCGAATCTCTCTCTATCACTTTCGAAGAGCTTCGAGGAGAGAGAGTTAAGGGCTTCTCTCGGCACGGCCACCAAGTCGACCAATTGTTCTGTGGCTGCTCTGTCCAAGCCAAGCTCGGCTATTTCATCAAGTACAGTGTCTTCGCCCGCTTTTCTCAACGCGAAGGCCATTCTTACCGTCTTATGTTCAAGTCCGTACCTCAACAGCCTCCATCCTTTGGTCGCCAGAATCAGAGACAGACTTACTGCAGCCACCCTTGCTGTGGATGCAGTTAAAGCAGAAAAAGAGATGCTGAACTCCCCCTCAGACTTGTCGACTGTCGTTCTCGTTAGCCAGTTCATCTTAGAACAAGCCAAAAGGACAGCCTTGAGGAACTCGACCGGGTCCGATGGAAGCTCATGCTTCAAAACGATCCTCATATCATCGAGGAACGCCTCCAACGCCATTGGAGACTCCTCAAGCCGTTTCTCGGCCCAATTCATGAACGCTGGGCCTACCATCATCATTCCATTCTTTGACGCAGGAGCTATCTCGGTCAATCTCTTCTCAAGTCGCTCTCGAAGGGTAGAATCAAAGTCTATCTTTCCGAGACGGCCGAGTTCTGGGCGTGTCATCCTTAAGACTATGTCATCTCCCAAGAATTTGAGGTCGAAAGAGACCCCCAGACCCCTGAGTATCGCCACCATTTGCTGGAGAGCCAACTCCGGGAGATCCATGAATGCCTCGGGCCTTATCACAACCGAATTGTCAACTTCCTTGGTAGAAACCACGACGAACAATCGTGTTAGGTCCATCAGCTGTTCGAGTGAGACGACGAAGTCTTTGAAGTTCGAAGGTGCTCTCCATCCAGTACTTCTGCGCAGGATCTCTACTATGTTCTCAGCATCCTTCGTCTGTTCTTCGAATATTTCGGAGACGGTCTTTTCGCCAAGAGCAACTTTCACGAGCCCTTCCAAAGTCCTCCTTCTGATTCCGACTAGGTCCAGCGATCCTTTCAGGTCGGTTTCTTCCCTAAGCCTGACTTTTGTTGGACAGTCGTCGCATGATCCAACCTTTTCCACTCTGAGCAATGTTTCGATGGCCTTTTCTATGACTCGACTCTTGGTGCCGTAGACCTTGACCAGTTCTTCGAACTGTTCATTCGACTTCGGACTGATGGTTGTATGCAAATGACTTCTAGGCATGCCAATCCGCCTTCACGACAGTCGAGGATATTCGACGCGCGCCGGCTCTCAAGGCTACTCGAAAAGACTGGTGAATGAAGTTGGCGATTCGTTCTACTATCTGCAACCTAGGCCGCGTCATTCTCAGTGTTCTCCAAAGATAGAGAGTCCTTTCTATGTACGTCCTCGGCCAGATACCTCCAGACGAATCTCCGACGATTTTGCATGGTATGGTGCTGGTTGATAGGTGGTTGAATCGTATCTGTTCCACGCCTTCTTGACCCTGAGAATATTTTTCCCTGCGTTGGCACGTTCGAGTTCGATCACAATCTGCGTCGAGTGTTCGATTGAGGCCAAGAACTCTTCTTGATGAGCCCGCTTGTCGAGGGTCCAGTACGCCAAGGTGTTGTAGGCATATAGAGCAGGGCAGACGTGGGTGAAAAACTCCCTGGTCTTTTCTCTTCCCCAAAGATGTTCCATCCTCGTCAGGCTTTGGAAGACAAGTCGCGACTCAGGTTCCATGACGTCCCTTTCAATGCGGCCGAAGAACTGGTGAAAGTCGCTGGGGTCATTTGCGCTTGGAACTTTTCGGATCCAAGGTGGAGCCGTGTTGTAAAAGTCGCTGAAGATGAACTCTTTCCATCCGGCCGAGTCGGAGAAGCAATCAAGAAGTAGGAATTTCTCCTCCCAGCCCTTTGGAAGTGTTGATACTAAAGGTCCAATTATGTTTTGGATGGCTTGAGGGGGAAACCTAAACTCAAAACAGATAACCTGTCTTCCTTCTAGTATCCCCGCTCGCATGAAAGCCAGCGTGAATTCATCAACAAAGGTTCCGGACTCGTGTTGCCAAACTACGTTCTCCCCTTTGTTCAAGCCACCTCCAAGAAGTTTGTCGAGCCCTTCAACGCCGGTCGAATGCAAGCCTATCCTATCCGTTGATGACTCACACGGACTCTATTTAAGGGTGATGCGAGTGTGTGAACATGGATGTACATCATTAACACACTGCTTCTATCTGTGAACATGCCTCTAGCTCAGCTGCGGAGGCAAGAAAGAAGATGTTGCGAACTATGGAATTCTCAGCAAGAGAGCTGGGAATGGTCAAGCTGATGTGCGACTATCTATCAGAAAAGCCTGAGATATTGGTGGAGACAAAAGGTTCTGCCTCGCCTAGATACGCGTTGCTCCAAGCTTTTTCAGCAAACTTCGGTGTCCCACTCGAGAGCTGCTGGGGTGTGCTGGACGAAGTCTGCGACAAGATAAAGGGCGCAACTTACCTCCAAGCTGGCGCAACAAAAGGAAAAATGAAACAGATAATGAACACTTGCCTTGAACTGATGAAGGTGATGGCTGACTACTTCTCCGAAAAGCCTCAGATGATCCCCGGATCGGCCATCTCAGCAAGTCCCAAAGAGGTTCTACTGGAGGCCTTCTGCTACCAATCAGGTTGTCCTCCTGAAAAGGCTCGGAACCTCTTCGAAGAATCCCATGAGAACATGCGTCTTTGCACGTGGCTGGCCGCGCAAAGCTTGACACCCCCTTATTTGGACACTCTAAATCCATACCAGAATGCCCTAAAACAGCTGGACATCGCTGCAGAGAAACTGAACCTAGATCCAGGTATTCATGAGATCCTGAAGCATCCGACGCGTGTAATCATCGTATCTATTCCTGTAGTAATGGGCGATGGTAGCACGAAGGTGTTCACGGGCTACAGGTCACAGTTCAATGACGCACTTGGGCCTGCTAAAGGAGGCATCCGATATCACCCCGATGTATCTTTGGACGAAGTCATTGCCCTCTCCATGTGGATGACCTGGAAGACCGCTGTGGTGGGATTACCACTTGGAGGCGGAAAAGGAGGGGTCATATGCAATCCTAAAGAGATGTCGTTGCGCGAACTCGAGGAACTAACTAGGGGATATACTAGGGCAATCGCAAGAATGATCGGCCCAAGCATCGACGTACCTGCGCCGGATGTCTACACAACCTCTCAGATGATGGGCTGGATCATGGACGAATACAGCGAGGTGATTGGCCAGTTCTCTCCAGCCGTAGTGACCGGGAAACCGATACTAATCGGCGGCAGTAGAGGCAGAAGCGAAGCGACTGGAAGAGGCGTTGTCATCACGATTATGGAAGCACTACGACACCTAGGACTCGATCCGAAGCAGTCGACTTTTGTGATACAGGGTTTCGGAAATGTCGGGGCGAACACAGCGTTGCTGCTGGACGAACTAGGATGCAGGATAATAGGCGTCTCAGACTCCAAAGGAGCCATATTGGACAGGAAAGGACTCGATCCGGACAAGGTATTGGAGTTCAAGGACAACACAGGATCTGTCGTTGGTTTTCCGGGAGCCAAGCAGATATCGAACAAAGACCTGCTTGAACTGGAATGCACAGTACTTGTCCCAGCTGCGCTGGAAAATCAAATAACGACAGAAAACGCCGCATTAGTGAAAGCTCGCGTTGTGGCGGAGGCAGCCAACGCGCCGACGACTCCCGAAGCCGACGAGATACTCTTCCAGAAAGGCGTGTTCTTGTTGCCAGACATACTATGCAACTCTGGAGGCGTCACCGTCAGCTACTTCGAACAAGTGCAGAACGCGATGAACTACTACTGGACTGAAGAAGAGGTGAACAGCAGACTCGAATCCATGCTGAAGAGAGCATTTGCTGATGTACTTTCCATCTCGAAGAAGTACAACTGCAACATGAGGACTGCTGCCTACATGCAGGCGGTGAAGCGCGTCTCAGACGCCTTGATCATGCGCAAGGGGGAGAAGATCCTAACCAGACTCGCATAACACGGATCCGGATAAGGAAGCCTTTACAAACGAGGCCACCTTCATAGAGCTTGACGCCAAAGACTTGAAGCCCTTCCCAATTTGGAGGCTTCGGTAGTTGGAACAGGCGACGATCGCAAAGATGGAAGACCTCCCTCCTCTTTCCAGCGTAAAGATTGACGGAGACTACTGTGGAACGTGCACCCGCTGCGTGGTAGCTTGCCCCTTTGAAGCCGTAAGCATAGACAAGACAGCAAAGAAGGCAAGACTGGACATAGAGAAGTGCCAAGTGTGCGGCATCTGCTCAGCCGCCTGCCCCGCTTCAGCCATTGACATCGAATACTTCGATGAAGACTCATTGTTCGCATATGTGAAGAAATCAATCAATGCGATTGGTTTCCAGGATCTAGTCTTGGCGTGTAAGGCCAGCTCTCCATCAGAGATTGAGACCTCAGAGGAGCTCAAAGAGCGCGGCCTGAAAGACTCCTTTCTTCTTCGTCTGCCTTGTGTTGGCCGTGTATCAGCACAGTTTTACCTAGAGAGCTTGGCGACTGGAGTGAAGAGAGTTATCACGCTTCGGTGCGAAGATAAGTTCTGTCGATTCAAGAACGGCAGTCGAGTCAACGCTCTCTTGCTGTCGCTCACAGATCTACTCCTCGAGCAACTGGGCTTCGACGGAGACACTCTTCTGTCTGCCACAAGTTCTCCGAAGGCCATTTTCGATTCTTCGAAATGCGTGGGATGTGACAAATGCAAATTCGTGTGTCCATTCGACGCGATCCGTGTCAAGCCGATGGGCACCCCAGAGATCGATCCCGAATCGTGCGTAGGCTGTGGCGCGTGTGCCATAGTGTGCCCGCACCAGGCAATGCAGCTGAAGGGGTTCGAATATGACAGGACTTGGCGACTGGCTCAGAAATACGCGGCAGAGGCCCTCAAGAAGCCCCGCATCACGAGGCCTGCCGTGCTGGTATTCGTCTGCCAATGGTGCGAGTTCCACGAGTCGAATAACCTCCCGGACAAGAAACCAGAAAATCTCTGGTTTATCGAGATCCCATGTGCCAAAGCCCTAGATCCTGCACACGTCCTTTCAGCTTTACACTCGGGCTTCGACGGCGTTTTCGCTGCCACATGCTCAGAAGATGATTGCAGACTAGAAGAGGGAAAGGAGGTGGCGGTCAGAAACGTTGACGTCCTGAAGAAGGTTCTCCAGCACCTTCATCTGCTGGACAAGTTTGAGATCTGTTCAGCCTCACCTAGGTATGTTGGCGATTTTAGCTCAAAGCTCAGGCACTTTCTCGACAGCCTGCCACCCCGAGAACCGTCGTGACGGTGTAGTCTATGTACAGAATCTTGAGAAGAAGCGAACTCGCCTCAAATATCGATCTCCTTGAGATAGAAGCAGCTGACGTGGCAAGAAAGGCGAAACCCGGGCAGTTCGTCATCCTCAACCTACATGAGAAAGGTGAGAGGATTCCACTCACACTAAGCGGCATCGACGAGGAGAAGAGAACGGTTACGCTTGTCTTCTGCGAGGTCGGAAAGACCTCAAAACAGTTGGGGCAAATGGTCGAGGGCGACTTCATACCTCACTTGGCCGGACCTCTTGGAAACCCCTCGGAGATCAAACATTTTGGGCGAGTACTGTGTGTTGGCGGGGGCGTGATGATAGCGCCTCTATACTTCCAGGCGTCGGCACTGAAGAAGGCTGGCAACAAGGTTGTTGCCGTCATCGGGGCAAGGAACAAAGATCTTCTGATCTACGAAAGAGAGTTTGAAAAGCTCTGCGACGAGATTTACGTAGCAACCGACGACGGCTCCAAAGGATTCCAGGGACTCGATTTTCTGAAGGAGCTGTTAAAGGGAAGCAAAATCGATCGCGTTGTCGCGATGGGTCCCACAATAATGATGAAGACGCTCTCCGAGATCACCAAACCATTTGGTGTCAAGACCATTGTTGCTCTGATGCCTGTAATGGTCGATGGGATGGGGATGTGCGGCGCTTGCAGGGTCACTGTAGGAGGAGATACAAAGTTCGGATGCTTGGACGGACCCGAGTTTGACGGACATTTGGTCGACTTTGACGAGTTGGTGAATCGACAGATGATGTACCTGCCAGAGGAGAGAATGGCCTTACTCATGCACAGAGAGAGTGGAGGCTGTGGGAAATGAAGAAGCTGGCTAGAACTCCAATGTCCAAGCAGGATCCTAAGGAACGGATCCACAATTTCTCTGAGGTCGCCCTTGGATACGATGAGAAGTCGGCAGTTATTGAGGCAGAGAGATGTCTAGGCTGTCCCAATCCACAGTGCGTCAAGGGATGCCCTGTCGGAGTCGATATACCCGCCTTCATCAGGTATATCAAGCAGAGGAAGTTTGCAGAGGCCATTCACACGGTGAAGGAGAAGAACAGTCTACCGGCCATATGCGGACGTGTTTGTCCTCAAGAGGTTCAATGTCAGGAGCAATGCGTGCTTGGACGGGCTAAGGGAGATCCGACATCCATTGGAGGCCTAGAAAGGTTCGTGGCAGACTGGGAGCTTCGCAATGGAGTGGGGGTCCCGTCCAAAATAGCATCAAATGGAGCAAGAGTGGCGGTAATTGGATCTGGGCCTTCGGGTCTAACGGTTGCTGCCGACTTGGCGAAGCTTGGATACGAGATCATGATCTTCGAGGCCCTTCACATCCCTGGTGGAGTGCTCGTTTATGGCATTCCGGAGTTCAGGCTGCCAAAGAAGATCGTCGAGGCTGAAGTCAGATATGTAGAGAAGCTCGGCGCTACGATAAAGACGGATGTCATGATTGGCAAACTCCATACCATCGAGGACCTATTCAATGATGGATTTGACGCAGTCTTCATAGGGACTGGCGCAGGCCTTCCCCAGTTCATGAAGATTCCTGGCGAGAATCTAGGTGGAGTATATTCAGCGAACGAGTTTCTGATAAGGGTCAATTTGATGGCGGGATACGCTTTTCCCAGCTATGATACGCCTATCAGGGTCGGGAAAAAAGTCGCGGTAATCGGAGGAGGCAACGTGGCTATGGACTCTGCACGTTCGGCACTGAGACTGGGCGCGGAAGAAGTCGCGGTCATCTACAGACGATCCAGAGAAGAGATGCCAGCTAGACGCGAAGAGTTGGAGAACGCTGAGGAAGAAGGCATAGAACTGGAGCTCCTCACCAATCCCTCAAGATTCATCGGCGACGCTCATGGATGTGTGGGAGGCATCGAATGTATCCGTATGCAGCTGGGAGAACCAGACGAGTCTGGAAGGAGGAGGCCAACCCCGGTTAAGGGATCTGAGTTCAAAATGGATATGGATACAGTAATCGTTGCCATCGGTCGCTATCCGAACCCCTTGATACAGGCTACAACTCCACAGCTTAAGACGACGAAATGGGGCACCCTAATTGTAGACCCTGCCACGGGCAGGACGAGCATGGATGGTGCATATGCAGGGGGAGACATTGTAACTGGTGAGGCTACGGTGATCAGCGCCATGGGAGCTGGCAAGATTGCAGCGAGGAGCATTCACGACTTCCTGACGAGGAAGACGCACATCGCACGACAGTAGCCGGGTTGTCAAATATGATAGAACGGCCGAGCAGTCGATTGAGGATAGGTCACACTTGCGGATTTCGAGGCGGACATGTACCTCCAGCACGTTGCTGGGCAGTCCGAAACTTGAATAGAAGCAAATCCCACACGCCACAGACAAAAGCTGGATCAGCACCTTCAGGCGACAGCTGTGCCCGCAGAGTTGGGTCTCTGGGCCTGGGCGAAACTTGCTCTGGCATCACCACCGCCCCCGCCCAGCAGGCCCAACGACAACCATGGAAAACCTGTAAGTCGTCTGCGACGTTAGGAATGTGATATCGTCTTTATTACTCATGGATAGGTCTTGAGATTTCAAAGGCCCTGCAAAATCCTGACGAAATTCATGTCGCGTCCCAGCCCGCACGCGGCTTATGCGCACTTGCTCAGTCTTTGCATTCGACGAGCTTGTCCACTGTCAAAGAGCGGGATCAGATCGATAGACTGCAAGCGTTAAACGCTAAATAATGGCTCCCACAACCATTGATGGCCACCACTTTGCGAGGCTAGTTGACCTCGAGGAGTGAATAGTCTGTCCATCAAGTTTGACGGTGTGGAAATCGAAGACACCTTCGCCGATAAGCTCGAACTCATGGAGATATCCCCCGCAATCCCCACTCTTTTTCTGTAGAAGACCTGAAAGAGAGCGTACACGCTCGTTTTTTGCCGAAGATCTGAGATTTGACGGTCAGCCGAGTGATAAAGCTCTGTTTTGGAAGCTATTTGATATCTACGGCTCGGAAAGAGACGTCACACAGGGGCAACATGTTGCCGCTCTTTTCAGCTCAAGCTATCCTGGTGACTGGGGCATTCT
>Ga0129297_10000995_pt1 | contig 14096 bp, 11 predicted proteins | sample I18A1metaG_FD_94708 | JGI IMG/M metagenome (GOLD analysis project Ga0129297, IMG submission 94708) | Lake sediment bacterial and archeal communities from Gulf of Boni, Indonesia to study Microbial Dark Matter (Phase II) - ​I18A1 metaG | ecosystem: Environmental > Aquatic > Freshwater > Lake >... | reverse complement strand
GTTCATACCAGGGCAAAGCGGCGAACTTTTCCTGCAAAACGGCGGTGGAATCGGTGTGGGCAGCGTTGTCCACGTGGGCGCCGGGGTCAATCGTATAAAGCGTGAACCCTGCCGCGGCGCAGAGGTCAATATCCTCCGTCGCCTTGAGGTGATCGGCGTCGGAGCCGAATCCATCGCGCCACCCCTCCTGGAAGACGCCCCAACTCGCATCGTCCATGACATTTTCCGGCGTGCGGCCAGTGCGCATCATCTCGCGCATGGACTGCTGGGCGAAGAAGGGAAAGAGGCCCGTGCCGCGCACGGCGCGGATGTGAGCGGGCGTAGCCAGGCCGAGGCGGTCGCCGCAGCCCGCCGATTTGCGCAATCGGCCCAGCATCGGCGCGGTGTAAGGCAGAACCTGGCGCAGCGCCAGGGCATTGGCGTGGCTGAGCGGACAACGTTTGAAAGACAGCGGCCTGTCTCCTAGTTGCACGCTGCTGACCTCGCCCGCGAAGGCGTCCGTTACCGGGCTAGGCTGCGGGAAAAGGCAACCCAGGAGCTTGCTCCCCTCCTGCCGGCCCAGGAAGAAGATGTTCGCGTCCGCTGCGGCAATGGAGCGAGGGTAAACCTTCCAACCTGTAACCTGTTCTATCTCCTGGGCCAGAGTGGCGAGGCCTGCTTCGTCTATGGTTCCCTCCACGAGCCGTTCCAGCAAATACCCTATCATCTGTCACTCCTTGATCTCCTTTACCCAGGCGTGCCTCGGATCATCGCTCCATGAGCCGTAAACATCCGATTCGGCGTAGAGCACCCAGACGTAATGCGCCTGATAGCCGGGCGCGGAAACGAAGGGGTGATAGCCATGATCCAGCACCAGCGTGTCCCCATCGTGTATCACGAAGGCGGCATCCCGGCCATCCGCTCGGTCGGGCGCGTCGTAGAGCACCTGGATGCCGAAGCCCTGCTTGGGCTGTATCTGGTAAAAGTAGACCTCCTCCTGCGGCACCTCGCCCGGCCTCTCTTCGTCGTGCTTGTGCGGCGGGTAGCTCGACCAACAGCCCGGCTTGCCCAGCGTCTCGCCGACCATCAGCCGCACTGTCTTGCCCGTGCCCACCGTGCCTTCGTGCACCTGCCGCTGGAAATTGGCCTGGCCGACCACTCTCGTGCCGCTATCCTGCGGGCCGATGACGGCGGGAGTGCCACCGCCCGGCGCCGGGCCAGCGCAGACGGCGATATCCAGCATGGTCGAGCGCGCCTTGACCGAGTACTGGCTGCCGGGGGGCAAGACGACCAGCGTTGGCCGCCCCTCGAAGGGGGTCTTGCGGCCACCGATGCCGTCGAACTGGTACGTTGTGTCGCCGCATTTGACGGCCACATCAGCGACGCCGGCCAGGATGTCCAGTACCACCTCATTGCCGCCCGTCTGGGCCGTATAAGGCGCGCTCTCGATGGGGAGCCGCAGCCGCCCGAAGGAGATGAACTTCAAGGGGCTATTCTCCGGCCCCACGATGTGGGTGTAGCCTTCGCGGTAGCCCTGCGATTTGAAATAAATACCCATGTCTTCCTCACCTTCCTCAACTTGCCAAAACATGCCAATGATGGTAAAATCTAGCCAACATCGTGGGCCTCTAGCTCAGGGGCAGAGCGGCCGGCTCATAACCGGTTGGTCCTTGGTTCGAATCCGAGGAGGCCCATCTCTTAGTCAGCGGATTAAGCAGATGGAGCAGATTATTGGTTTATAAATCCGCTTCAATCGGCTTAATCTGCTGACTTCAAAGCAGCGCGGTGACCAGATACTCGAAGGTCGGCGCGGGAATCCCCGCCTTGATCAGCGCGCCCAGCTTGGCCGGATCGAGCTTCTGCACCAGCGCATCCAGCGCGTTCACGATCTTGACTGTCGAGGAGAAGGTCTCCACCGGGTCCCCCTGCTTGGTCACGATGTCGTAGGCGAACCACCCTTCCCACCGCAACTGGTTCAGGTAGTAAAAGACCTCCAGAAAATCCCAGAAATGCACCGAGGCGGGCAGCATGTCCCAGTCCCAATCGCCGGGGTTGTCGTTAAGGTGGATGTAGAAAAGCTTCCCCACATCCGCCAACAGACAGAGGGACTCGGCAGGGGCTTCGGCGGCGGCGAAGGCGTGCCCCAGGTCCAGCGTAACCCCCACGTTCGCCAGGCCGACCTGGTAGCACATGTGCAGGGCACGGCCTGCATCGGGCAGGATGGTGCGCGTGCGCGGCTCCGCGCTTTTATATTCCATGCTCACCCGCACATCGCCGCGATGCTTCGCCCCCTCGCGCACCCCCTCCACCAGCCAACGCCAGCGCTCGGCGTAGTCAATCTGAAAGGCGTAATCATGCCCATCAATAAGCGGGCAGCAGGTGACCAGGTTCGCGCCCATCTCCGCTGCGATGTCCATCGCCGTGTGCATGTCGGCCACGGCGTCGGCGCGAATACGGGCCTGCGGCGCGGTGAGGGAGCCGCGCCGCCATTTGACATCCTGCTTCAGGTTCAGATTGACCGCCGACACTTTCAGCCCTGAATCGCGCACCAGCTTGATCGTTCCCTGCACATTCTCAAAGTCCACCGGGTAGACCACTTCCAGCCCCTGCAGGCCGACGACCTTTTGCGCCAGGGCCACCTTCTCGGCGAAGGTGCGAGAAGGCTGATATTCGGTGAAACGATCCACTTGCTTTCCTAAAAATCCGGTGATAACAGAATGTTTGATCTTCATCTCTACACCTCACTTGCTTCTGGCGACGGCCAGCGTCCGTTTGGCCAGATCGCTGATCCTGGTGCCGTCGTACCCGAACACCGCGCTGCGCAAGGTGTTGTTCAGAGGAGCCACATACGCTTCCGGTATTCGTTTCGCGCCCAGCATAGCTCCGATGACCGATCCGGCGGTCGCCCCGTTGCAATCCGTATCCAACCCACCCATGACGGCGATGCTGACCGTCTTGGAGAAATCCCCCCGGCCATAGAGCAGGCCCAGGGCGACGATCACGGCGTTATTGATCGTATGCACGCGATGATAGCCCCCATAGAGTTGCAATAGCTCATCCCACGCTTGTTCCCAGGTGGGATGCGTGGAGAAAGCGGCCATGCTCCTCCCCAAGGCCTCGGCCAGGCGACAGTTGGCTGGGATTTCGCTCAGCCCGATGCGGATGATCTTCTCGATGTCGTCCGTCGTAAAGGCAGCGGCGATCATGGCAGCGGCCCACATCTCGCCATAGATGCCGTTCTTGACATGGGAGAGCCGGGCGTCGCGCCAGCCATATTCCGCGGCCAACTGCAGGTCACCCGGATTCACATAGCCGAAACCATCGGCGCGGATTTGGGCGCCGATCCACTCCCGATAAGGGTTGCGATAAGTCGCCGTGGCTGGCGGCTCCAGGCCGAGCACCAAGTTGTGGTAAGCGATTCGCTCCGCTGTGTAAGTGCGCAGATAAGGGAGGGTCTCCAGCCACTCCTGCGCCACGTCCTCAGTGGTGAAATCCCGCCCATGCCGCTCGACGATATGTAGCCCCAGGATGGTGTAATCGGTATCGTCGTCGCGGGGCGCTTCACTGATATAGCCGCGCGTCCAGGGCTGCACTTGTGGGCGAACGCGACTTTCCTCCGGCGCGGCCAGGATATAGGGCATGTAGCCTGCCAGGGGGTATTCGTTCCCCGCCTCCAGATACTGCCGAATCCTCTCCCTAGGCCAACCTTCCACCGGCTTGCCGGCCAGACAGCCCGCGCAACGGCCCAGCCAGGCCCCCAGCATCTTATCCGCCAGCACATCCTCCGCCAGCGATAGCTTGATGCGGCGAGGGCCTTCAGGCCGCAGGGCGCGGATGTCCTCCAAATCCGATGGCTCCTCGTAGGGAAAGGCTCTGGGGGCCGGCAGGGCATCCAACTCTTGCCAGAAAGATTCATAAGCCTCCACCGAAAGGCCGGACGCCCCACTCCGCTCAAAGCGATCCCGCAGGGCGGCTACATCGTATCCTTCCTCCTGACGTTGTTGGATTTCGCTATCAATGATTGAGGCGCGCCACTGGTCATCCATTAACTATTCTCCTCCTCGGCTCATCCTTTTGCGAAGCCACTTTAACACAGTTCGCTTCCGCTGTCAACCTTCTGTTTGTCGTAACAGTGGAGGGCAATTTGACAGTGGCTGGGAAACCTGGCACAATGAGCACGCCGCACCATATCGGGAGGGTAAACACGATGGCTGAGATGACTTCACGAGGGCGAGTGCTGGCCGCTCTGAGTCACCGCGAGCCGGACCGGGTCCCTTTGGACGTCGGCGGCGGCGCCAGCACAGGCATTGTGGTGGAAGGATATGAAAAGCTCAAGCGGTACTTGGGGATAGCGGGCGAGACCCAGGAGTTGAACAGAACTTTCCGCGTTGCCCGCCTGGACGAGCGGGTGATGCAATGCCTGGGCAGCGATTGTTATCCCCTGGGGTTGAGGCCGCCGTCGCGTTGGCGGCCACCTCCTTCGCAACCCGGAACGTTTACGGACATCTGGGGGGTTACCTGGAGACAGACCTTCTACGGCGATGGCTGCTATTATTGGGAAATGGCTCGCCATCCCCTGGCAGAGGCGAGCGTGGAGGATCTGGAGAACTATCCCTGGCCTGACCCAAACGATCCCGGTTTCACTGCCGGCCTAGCCGAGGAAGCCGGGGCACTTTACGAAGGCACAAGTTACGCCATCATGGCGGATAGCGGGTTCAAGAGCTTTTGGGAGCAAGCATACATGTTGCGGGGCCTGGCACAGATGATGATGGACCTGGTACTGAACCCGCAGTTCGTATCCGCGCTGCTCGCCAAGCTGCTGGAGATCACTATGGCGGTCAATGCGCGCTTTCTGGATGCCGTAGGGCCTTATATCCAGGTGTTCCGCGTGACGGACGATCTGGCTACCCAGAAAGGGCCGATCATGTCACCTCAGACCTTCCGCACCTTCTTCAAGCCGGTGTACAAGAAATACTTTGGCTTTGTCAAGTCCAAGACGGAGGCCAAGCTTTTCTTCCACAGTTGCGGCAATGTGACTGCTCTCATCGAGGATTTGATCGAGGTCGGGGTAGATGCGCTCAACCCGATTCAAGTCTCAGCCATGGGTGACACGAGGGAGTTGAAGGCCAAATACGGTGACCGGATCGCCTTCTGGGGTGGGATTGACACGCAGCACATCCTGCCACACGGCTCGGTGGAAGACGTCCGGACTGAGGTGCGACGCCGCATCCGTGACCTGGCACCGGGCGGGGGCTATGTCGCTGCTGCCGTCCACAACATCCAGCCCGACGTGCCGCCGGAGAACATCATCGCCATGGCTGAAGCTATCCGCAAATACGGAATCTACCCCTTGATGCCATCGCACCAGGGGCCACGGTGACACGTGCGCCTACATCAGGTTGGGAGTGTCGCTGGATAGGAAAAGCGTCCATCAGGAGTTTTTCAATGGGGTGACACCAGAGGAATCGGACTATCTCTCCTCCTCTTCCTCCTCGTCCCACCCCTCATCATCTTCCCAGTCCTCGTCGTCCCAATCCTCATCTTCGTATTCATTTAGCTCAAACATATCGGCATCGGCGCCGCATTCAGGGCATTCGCGGGGGGCCTTGGCGCCTTCATACTCATAGCCGCACTCAATGCACTGCCAAACCTTGATCATCCCACCCTGTCCTCCTATGTTTTCGGTGCCCTCTCCTTGCCATCGTCATGTCTAACATGACCGCTGGCGATAAGAAAAGAGAAGCCATGAGCGTATCTTTCATCAAGAAACCACCCATGGCTCCCTGCAAACCAGCACTACAAACTCTTATTTCTTCTTCGGGGCTTCCTTCTTCGGGGCTTCCTTCTTCTTCTCCATGGATGGTCACCTCCTTTCTGGTCCTAAATCAACGATGGATAATGGCGACTCACATCCATATTGGAACCCAATAACACTCCAGGAGCCGCGAGCTATCCTACTCAAGCATACGTCCCACGGCTCCCTTCGTACTAGATTGAACTAACTGAAATGTTGAAATCTTACTTCTTCTTCGGAGCTTCCTTCTTCGGGGCTTCCTTCTTCTTCTCCATGGATAGTCACCTCCTTTCCGACCCGCCAGTTGAATATCAGAGCTTGTAGCTCTTCAAACTTATGATACTATAATTTACCTTTTTTGTCAATATACAATTGGTTAAGTTTTGGTTAAGAAAGGGTACTAAATTGGTTACGATTTGGTTAAGCCGCTACATCTGCCCCACTGCTAGGGAAAAGGGTCTCAATGAACACTAGCAGTAGTAGGCAAAAGGGGAGCCAGTCGAAACTGGCCCGGCGTTAAACTAACCTTCAGCTTCGCCCTTGCCAGGACGATTCAGCATATAGCCGAAGCCCCGAATGAGATGGATATAAGGCTTCTCCTCGGGAGCAGCGGTTTTCATCTTTTGCCGTATGTGATTGATATGCACCTTGACCAGTTCCCGTGCCTTGGCCTCATCGGCCTCAAAACCCCAGACTTGCTCCAGAAGCTCTTGATAAGTGACAACATAGCCCGCGTTCAAGGCCAGAGTGCTCAAAAGCTTGAATTCTAGAGGTGTCAGGGTCAGAGATTTGCTGCAAAAGAGAACCCGCTTGCGGTCGAGATTGAGCGACAAAGCTCCCACGCGAATCAGGGAAACTGTTCCTCGCCGCAGTTGCCGGAATTTGCTCAGGAGGGTCTCCGCCAATTGACGGTGGATCTCGCTATAGACCGAAGCGGCCTCGTCGTTTTCCACAGCTTTGCTTTCGGGGAGCTTTTGTTGCCCATGTTTGATCGGGATGACGAATGGCAACTGAACCTGAGCCTCGACAGCGGTAAAAGGGCGGGCCCCCTCTATCTCCACAATTTCCCGCTCCACCAGCAAGCAATCAGGGGATTCCCGCTTGATGATTTCCGGCAGCGAGGCAGCCTCTGAAACGGCCCAGACCTGATGGCCCGCCTGCTGCAAAAAGTAGCGCAACCCTCTGGCGTATGATGTATCTCTATCCAGTATGACGATTTTCATTACTACTCTTCATCTTCTTCCTGAAAGGCATAATCCAAAACAGGTGGCTCCAGTTCCACAACTTCGAGCACTGTCTCGCACTCTGGGCATTTCACCCTCTTGCCCACGGCAATGCCTCTGGGTAGATCGAACCATGCCCCGCACTCGGGGCACTCCGCGTCATTCCCCCTCGTTTCCTCTTCCTCATCATACTCATACACCTCGAAGGCGTCGGCTGGTGCACCACAGTGCGGGCAGCGACGAGGTGCTTTGATCCCCCGGTGAATATAGCCGCATTCTCCGCATTCCCATTCTTTGGCGGCAGTCATATTTCCGGTTCCTCCTTCTCCAGGCTTTGCTTAGAAAGATGAATGATAATAAGGTGCATCGTAGCCCTTAGTGTTCAGACTTTTACATCATGATGATAATCCTTGAAATAAATGTACCCTATTTTTATGCTGAGTCAAACCGCTCTCTCTGAAATCGGTTGCTGCTTCAGCAACCCCTCCGCGTTTTACAATAAGCACATTTCTCACACCTTGTCAAATCGGCTGGCAAGCGATCCAAGCAAAGTTCGTAGTACGCGCTTCCGCGCGTCCTGGCCACAAATCGCAGACGAGAGAAGGGCAAAAGCGATGAATCGCTCACTACAAGCCATCAAATCGGTACTCCTGAGCTTGACGCGATTGGACTTGTATGCTATCATCCTGCCTACGCAGTGGTGCTGCACCTTCGGCCCTGCGAGAATGCGTTTACATACAAATATACGTTTGCTGACGTTTGTCAAATGGAAAGGGGATCGGCATGGAAAAGAAACTCTATCATAGCGCAGCCTATTATCCTGAACTGTGGCCAGCAGAGCAAATAGATGAGGACATCGCCTGGATGAAGAAAGCGGGCCTGAATGCTGTGCGCATGGCGGAATTCGCCTGGTCGCGCATGGAGCCTGTGGAAGGAGGCTATGATTTCGACTGGCTGCACCACGTGGTGGACAAGCTCTACGCGGCGGGCATCTCCTCCATTCTGTGCACGCCAACGGCCACCCCTCCGGCGTGGCTCTCGGAAAAGCATCCCGACATCCTCTTTATCAATCGCGAAGGTCGCCGCATGGGGCATGGTTCGCGGCGACATTACTGTTATAACTCGCCGGTATATCGCGATTACTCGCGTAAGATCACGGAGCGCCTGGCGCGCGAGTTCGGAAACGCGCCAGGCCTGATCGGCTGGCAGACAGATAACGAGTTCTTCTGCCATGTGCAGGAGTGTTACTGCGATACCTGTCGGCACAAGTTCTACGATTGGCTGAAAAAGCGTTTCGGCACCGTAGGCGCGCTCAACGAGGCCTGGGGCACGCACATCTGGAGCCAGCATTATAATGATTTCAACCAAATCCCGCTACCGGTTCCCGCTCCCTCTCATCATAACCCCTCTTTGACGACGGCGTTTCTTACCTTCTCTTCCGAATCCATGGTCGAGTTCCAGAAGGAGCAACTGGACATCATCCGGCAATACTCCCACCAGCCCATTACCCATAACGGCATGCCCCCCTTCCATCGCCTGGATTACGACGCGCTCTATGCGGATTTGGACTTTGCGGCTATGGACATCTATATCCCCCCGGAGTTTTATTGGACAGCGATCCGCGAGTTGGATTGGATGCGCGTCAAATGCCGCGCACCTTACTGGGTGATCGAAACCGCCCCAGGCTGGAACGGAGGGGTGGAGAACGTCACTGGCGCAGAGCCGCCCGCCTTTATCCGCGCCAAGGGACTCATCAGCTATGGATTCGGGGGGCAAGGCGTCTCCTATTGGCTCTGGCGACAGCAACGAACCGGCTGCGAGATGGTGCATGGCTCGCTCCTCTACGCCTGGGGCGAACCCACCCCAGGGTGGACGGGTGTCGTACAGCTCTCCGAGGACATCCGCAAATGCGAAGAGTTCCTCCTCGCCGCGCCGGTGCCGCAGGCGGACGTAGCCATCCACTATGCAACGCGCAGCCATCGCATGTTGGATGTGGAACCGATGACGCGCGGCTTTACCTATCGAGAAGGGTGGTATCAGTATGGCTACAAGCCCCTCCTACTCGCGGGTATCTTCCGCGATGTGCTTTTTGAGAGCGGCGATGTCAAGGGATATAAAGTCGTGTTTACGCCCTACATGCCCTGCATAGACGATGCGCTCTTGGCCAAAATGGAGGCTTTTGTGCGGGAAGGGGGGGTGTGGGTCGTGGGGCCGATGAGCGGCTACCGCACCCCTCACCATACCGTGCATACAGGGGCCTGCCTGGGCAAGCTCGAGGCCTTGGCGGGCGTCAAAGTAGTGTATTCCTTCCCTATGACCGAGGGAAGGACGCGCGTCCAGCTTGGGAACGGTGCGACCTCCCTGGCCCGCTATTGGGGCTTTGCTTTCCGGGAGGACTGCTCCCGCTCGCTAGGCGTTTACGTGGATGGGCCAGCGCAGGGACTCTCCTGCATCAGCGAGCGGACGCTGGATAAAGGCAAAGTGGTCCTCCTGGGGGCCACGCTGGACGAAGAGCCGTTGCGCGAGCTTCTCGCCGACATCGTCGCTGACGCCGGGGCAAGCTATACCTCTGATGCGACGTGGGGCACGGTCGCCGTGCCTCGTCAGGGAGAAAAGAGGGCCGGCATGGTCGTCGTCAACTGGGATGGCAAAGGTGGGGAGCTTACTTTGCCACGCCCCGGCGTTGACTTGCTCACTGGCAGAAAAGTGGGCAACCGTCTGACTGTCGAACCATACGGTGGATATGTGATCGAATACATAGAGCCGTAAAAATGAGACCTCCAAGGTCTCGGAGACTCGGAGGTCTGAATGGATTGAGACGATGCGCAAGACGAAGGAACTACTGGCTCGCCTGGCTTCTGGCAAAACCCTCATCGCCGATGGCGCGACGGGAACGATGTTGCAGGCGGCAGGACTGCCTCTCGGCACGCCTCCTGAGCGTTGGAACCTCGAGCAGCCAGAGAAAATCATCGCCTTGCATCGTGCTTATATTGAGGCGGGATCGCAAATTATCCTCACGAATAGCTTCGGCGGCAGCCGCATCAAGCTGAACCGTGCTGGTTGTGCCGCACTGACTCTGGAGGTCAATCGGGCGGCGGCGCGTTTGGCCAGGCAGGCGGCAGGGAGCGATGTTTTCGTCGCCGGCGACATCGGCCCCTCGGGCGAACTGCTGGAGCCATACGGCGATCTGACTTATGCCAACGCTGTGGGTGCCTTCGCCGAGCAGGCTGTGGCGCTGGCCGAGGGTGGTGCGGATTGCCTTTGGGTGGAAACCATGATGTCCCTGGAGGAGGCAAAGGCCGCCATTGAGGGAGCCAAACAGGCCACGGATTTGCCGATCTTGTGCAGCCTGAGCTTCGGGCCGGGCGGGCGCACGATGATGGGCGTCACGCCGGAGGGAGCGATCGAGGCTCTCTGGCCTTTGGGGCTTGCGGCCTGCGGTGGGAATTGCGGGCAAGGCCCTGAGCAGATGGTGGGCACAATTCGCAGGATGGCAGCGGCCAGGTCGGAAGTGATCCTCATCGTCAAACCGAATGCCGGGTTGCCGCGCCTGGTTGACGGCAAGCAGGTTTATGATATGCCGCCCGAAGAGATGGCCCGCCACATGCTGGGCTGCCTTGCTGCTGGCGCGCGCATCATAGGGAGCTGCTGCGGCAGCACCCCAGACCACATCCGCGCCATAGCCAGGGTAGTCCAGGCTCGCGCGAAAGCCAATACACCCGCCTAGCTGCGGCCAGCAACCCCAAATAAACCTTGAGAATCCAGCAACGCTGCAAACCCATTTGGGTTAATAACATAGAAGAAATGGCGAAATCCGAGGGCAAGAGGAAGGGATCATGATCATCCGTCGCTTTTTCAACGCGCTCATCAGGCTCCTTGCGCGTCTGTTCCTGCGCGTGCCAGTTACTGGGCTGGAACATGTCCCCAAGGAAGGCCGCCTGATCATCATGTTTAACCATATCAACTTTCTGGATGGCCTCCTCGTTCTAGGGAGTATCCCCCGCGATGCTGTCGCCATGGCCAAGTACGAGATTTTTCGCGATCCCGTTTTAGGCCCCCTCGCCCGGCTGTACGGGATCTTTCCAGTGCGCAGGGGCGAGGTAGATCGCCGTGCTCTGCAACGGGCGGAGAAAGTTCTCGCCAGAGGTCAGGCTTTGCTCTACTCTCCGGAAGGGCACCGCAGCGGGCATGGTCGCCTGCAGAAAGCCAAAAATGGCCTTGCTTACATCGCCCTGCAAACCGAGGCCACTATCTTGCCAGTCGCCGTGACAGGTGTCGAGGATTTCTGGCGGAATATCCGATATTTGCGTCGCACAGACGTGCAAGTTACGGTCGGCCGGCCTTTTCGCTTTGCTAAAAGCCAGGAGCAATCCTCTCGAGACCTTCGCCGAGAGTTGACCGCGCAAGCCATGTATCAACTGGCGAAACTGTTGCCGCCACGTTATCGTGGCTTTTACGATGACCTCGCTCAAGCTTCCGAAGGCCGCCTCCAGTTTCTGCCATTGGATGTCCGTTCGTGTTAGTCTCAAATCTATGCTCTATCGAATTTGGTGTTTTTCCGATTCTGGGATATAATAAGCTAACAAAAGCGATAACGCACACAGCTCAACAGTGCAGCTAAAAAGACGTCGAACAGGACGAGTATGCGAGGGAAGGTTGCAGAGAGAGGGAGCCTCGGCTGAAAGCTCTCTTAACCGGAACTCGGAGAAAACCACCTGCCAGTCGAGCTTCGGAAAGGGCTGTCAAGGCCCCAGTATGAGGCTACGGAGGCATCCGTTAACGGCCACAATGAGGACAGGATCTCCTGTTTAAGTTGGGTGGAACCGCGTGAGGGCGACCTCTCGGCCCAAAGGCCGAGAGGTTTTTTATTCATGGAAGGGGTAGCATCAGGAGGTGCAACATGTCGGAAGCGAAAGAAGCGAGCGAACTGGAGCGATTGCGGCACTCTGCCGCGCATGTCATGGCTGAGGCCGTTTTGGAAATGTTCCCTACGGCCAAATTGGGCATCGGCCCGGCGATAGACACCGGGTTCTATTATGATTTTGATCTGCCTCGCTCGCTAACTCCGCAAGACCTGCAAGTCATCGAAAAACGGATGCGGGAGATCATCGCAGGGCGTTATCCTTTCGTGCGTCGCGACGTCTCCCGTGAGGAGGCCCTGCAGTTGTTCGCTGGCCAGCCATATAAGGTAGAGTTGATTAACGATCTGCCGCAGGGCGAGGCGATCTCGATCTATAGCCATCACAACTTTACGGATCTCTGCCGCGGCCCGCATGTGGAGCATACCGGCCAGATACCTGTTAACGGCCTGAAACTGCTGAACATCGCCGGCGCCTACTGGCGTGGAGACGAGAGAAGGCCGATGCTGCAACGCATCTATGGCGCGGCGTTTGAGACCAAGAAGGAATTGGAGGATTATCTCCACTTCCTGGAGGAGGTCGAACGGCGAGACCACCGCAAATTGGGCCAGCAACTTGACCTCTATAGCACGCACGAAATCGGTGGCGCGGGCCTCATCTACTGGCATCCCAAAGGAGCGCTCATCCGCGAGATCATCGAGGACTTTTGGCGGCAGGAGCACCGCAAACGCGGCTACGAGATCGTCTATACGCCGCACATCGGCAAGGTGGACCTCTGGAAAACCAGCGGGCATTGGGACTTTTATCGGGAGAACATGTACTCGCCGATGGTTATAGATAACGTCGAGTACCTGATCAAGCCGATGAACTGTCCTTTCGCCATGCTGATATACAACACGAAAACGCGCTCCTATCGTGACCTGCCGCTCCGCTGGGGCGAGTTGGGGACAGTCTATCGCTACGAGCGTTCCGGCGTTTTGCACGGGATGCTGCGCGTGCGCGGCCTCACACAAGATGATGCCCATATTTTTTGCCGACCCGACCAACTGGAGAGCGAACTGATCGGCGTCATCGAACTGGCCAGGTTCATGTTGGGGACCTTCGGCTACAGGGAATATGTGATCGAACTATCCGTGCGCGACCCGCTGAACAAGGCCAAATACATCGGCGATGATGTGGTCTGGGAGATGGCGGAGACGGCGCTTATACACGCCTTGCAGGCGACGAATCTGGCGTATACGCGGATGGAGGGAGAGGCCAAATTCTACGGGCCGGCCATAGACATCAAGGTCAAGGATGCCTTAGGGCGCGGATGGCAAGGGCCTACCATCCAGGTGGACTTTAACTTGCCCGAACGCTTCGATGTGAATTACACCGGTGAGGATGGCCAACCCCATCGCGTGGTCATGGTGCACCGCACTGTCCTAGGGGCTATGGAACGTTTCGTAGGGGGCCTGATCGAGCACTATGCCGGAGCTTTCCCCGTCTGGCTCGCGCCGGTGCAGGCGATACTGATCCCCATTGCCGACCGGCACAATGATTACGCCAGGGAGAAGGCTCGCCAACTCAAAGAGCTTGGTTTTCGCGTCGAGGTGGATGATCGCAGTGAGCGGATGAACGCCAAAATCCGCGACGCGCAACTGCAAAAAGTGCCTTACATGCTGATCGCCGGAGACCGCGAAGTCCAGGCGGGAGCATTGGCGGTGCGCACGCGGGATGGCAAAGACTTGGGGCCGCTGTCCTTTGAGAGATTCGTCGCCATGATACAGCAAGTGGTGGATAGCAGGGCCATCTTCTAGCGACACGCCAGCCCCAGGCCTGGCGGGTTTCGCATATCCTGCCAGGTCTGAGATTTGACTTATTAGGGCAAATATGATATTATTTGAGCATTGCCAGGCGGGCTACCTGCTGCCGGCATTGTGGTTTTCAACGTGTCCTGGCCCTTTATTCCAAGGTGAGGTGAAGAGATTAGTAAGGATCTGCGTATCAACGAAGAGATTTCAGCGCCGGAAATTCGCCTTATTGATCCTAGCGGCAAACAACTCGGCATCTATCCTATCAAAGAAGCGCTGCTTATGGCGCAACAACAAGAGGTTGATCTGGTCGAGGTCGCACCGGAGGCTTCACCGCCTGTTTGCCGTTTGATGGACTACGGGAAGTATATCTACAGCCGCACCAAGCGAGAACGCGCGGCACGAAAAAGCCAAAAAGCGATAGAGATCAAAGAAATCCGTTTGCGTC